>OGME01000234.1_pt1 | contig 58766 bp, 38 predicted proteins | sample 1572981 | NCBI WGS metagenome assembly OGME01 (sample SAMEA2581902, study PRJEB24529) | metagenome | biome: Human gut stool | place: China | collected 2011
GGTTGGATGTTTTTCTGCTCTTTACTTTTTAGAATATTATCTCGAACTCGCGTTTTTTTACTTTCGTCAAAGCGGTAGATTCCGTTTCGTGTTCCAATCCAGAAGATCCCGTTACGAGCTTCATGTATACAGTTTATGGACTTATAGTTAAGAGGTGAGCTTTCCGGTATTATCATCGTGTTTAGCAAACCGTTGTCTTTTTCCGTATATACCGACAGTCCTTTTTCTCCGCCAATCCAAAGGCGTCTTTTGCTGTCTCGAAGAAAATAGGTGAACTGATCCTCTGCCAATGGCTGTCCGTCTATTTGTGAGTTTATGGATTGGAATGTTTTGTTCCGGGGATTAAAACGGACAAGCATGGACATGCCGGTCATCCATAACTCTCCGTTTTCGGCAGGTTCTATGTCATATATGTTTTTTACTTCTTCATTATGGAATATTTCTATTTGTCCGGATTTGCGGTGCAGAATACCGAGTCCGCCCGTATGTGTGCCTATATAGACCAAATCATTGGCTTCATCTATATATATGTCTTTTATGTCATTTGACATGAGGCCTTCTTCCCTCATGTAATGCGTAAATTGCTGTGTATGGGGGTTGTAATGATTCAAACCGCCGTTATTTGTTCCTATCCAGATTCCTTTTTGAGCATCTTCTTTGATACATCCTATTGTATTGCAGTTCAATGAGTTCTTCTTTGCTGTAAATTGTATGTTATGGAAACGGTTTTTAAGTGGATGATAATAATTCAGCCCTCCATAATAGGTTCCTAACCACATGCCGCCATGGGCATCCATGAAAATGTCGCGAATGGATGTTTGCGATAAACTTCCGCTGATTTCTATGTTGCTGGTATGGTTATTAAATGAATCATGCTTTTCATCATATATACTTAGTGAATTGAGGGTACCTATCCATAACCTGTTTTGCGGATCAAGTGTGAGTGAGCGTATATAATTGGAACTTATGCTGTTTGGGTTCTTCGGATTATTGACATAATTGGTGATTTCCTGAGTCTGTAAATTAACTTTGTATAATCCATGTCCCTCTGTCCCTATCCATAGAAGAATAGGCGATTGCTGTAAAATGGAGAGAATTTGTTTGCCTTTTAGTTTATCGGGCATGATGCTTTTTAAAGTCTTGTCGGAGATAGAGTAGGAAAACACGCCTTTATAGCTCCCGATATAAATATGATTGTCCTGCTTTGCAATAGCAGTCGGCAGGATATTCAGTAGTGAAGGGTGCAGAGGATTGTCTGAAAAACAGTGTGTTTCAGTATCGAATGTCAGCAGGTTTTCATTTTGGTTTGTGTAGAGAAGCAACTGCTTTTCATTTATTTCGATGATGCCGTTGATGGCGAGCGTCTTTTTATTTTTGGAATATTTGAAATTATGAAATCTGTCTTGTTCGGTATCGTAAAGTGATAATCCTTCCTCTGTGCCGGCCCATATTCTTCCTTGGGTGTCTGTAATGCATGCTCTGACGATCACGCTGCCAATGCTATGCGGGTCCGACTCATTATGCCGGTAGATAGTAAAATCGTAACCGTCATATTTGTTCAGTCCGTCATAAGTGGCAAACCACATATTGCCTTGTTTGTCTTGGGTAATATCGAATACTGTGTTTTGCGACAGCCCCTCGTTGACTCCGATATGAATAAAGTTAATTGACTCTATGGCCCGCACACGAAGCGGGTATATAAATATCCAAAGTAAAATGGATAAGAAGACAGATTTTGTCATGGTTTGTTGATTTATATCATTAATCATCCATTGGCCCTCATTTGTTCTTGATATATTCCGAGGGTAAACAACCGAAATACTTCTTGAAACTGGTGGCAAAGTAAGACGGGGTACTGAATCCTACCATTACACTGATTTCCGCTACTGTGTATCTTCCCTCTTTCAAAAGTTTGCATGCTCTGTTAAAACGTATCTTGCGGATGAAGTCATTGGTTGACTCACCTGTCAGAGCTTTCATTTTCAGGTGCAGGCTGGAGCGGCTCATACACATTTCACGTGCAAACTCCTCGGTAGAGAACTCCACATCGTCAAGGTGCTGTTCCATAATTTCCATAGCCTTTTTCAACACTTCTTCATCCAGAGGACTGAGGGTCAGTTTCTCCGGTTCTATCTCCAGCGAATTTGAATAGTATTGGATAGCTCGATAGCGTGTGCGGAACAGGTTTCTTATTTTCGTTGTCACCAGTGTCAGGGAGAAAGGTTTGGGAATATAATCGTCCGCACCCATATGCAACCCTTCTAATTGTTCTTCTAAATCGGCTTTGGCCGATAAGATTATGACTGGAATATGACAAGTGTTTAGGTTCTGTTTGATTTGCTTGCATAGCTGCAGGCCGTCCATTACGGGCATCATGACATCCGTCAATATAAGATTTATTTCCTGCTCTTTCATTATTTCCAATGCGTCTTTGCCATTTTTCGCTTCCAGAACATTGTACAATTTGCCCAGTTCTTCACAGAGGTACTGGCGGATGCCCGAATTGTCTTCTACAATCAGGATGCTTTCTTTCTGCCGAGGTTTTGTTGGTTTTTCCGGTTCTTCTTCCGTTTCTTCTTCGGAGGCTTCTTCGGCGTCTGCAACATACATTTCCTGTGGATTGACAGAGTAGCTTTGTTCTATTTCTGCTATGGTGCTTTCCTGCTGAAATTCTTCCGGACGATAAAACTTCTTGTCAATAGGCAGGAAAATGGAGAAGGTGCTTCCAACGCCTTCTGCACTGTCCAGTTCGATATGTCCATGATGCAGTTCCACCAGGCGTTGCACTAACGAAAGTCCGATACCGCTGCCGGTGTGACTGCTTTTGACTTGATAGAACCGTTCGAATATCTTTTTCTGTTCTTCCAAGGGTATTCCATTGCCGGTATCTTTGACTTGTAGAAGAAGGTTGTTTCCGGTATCTTTCAATGATACAGTGATACTCTGCCCTTCTTCTGTGTGCTTGAAAGCATTGGATAACAAATTATTCACAATCAGCTCCAGATAATTGGGATCGCAGAGTATTTCTTTGTCTTCCACTTCCGAGCAGAAGTCATACTGTATTCCCTTTCGTTGCGCCAACGCTTCATAGAACCGGAAGTTCTTTTCAATAATCCGGTGTACTTGAGCCGGTTTTACTTTCAGGCCGAAGACTCCCAGTTCGGCTTTCCTGTAATCCAACAGTTGATTAACCAGATGCAACAACCGGTTGGCATTTTGCTTCATCAATTCCAGTTGCTTGTGTTGCCACCGGTCATTCACTTTGTTGAGCATTTCATGGAGCGGCGCCAGTATCAAGGTGAGTGGGGTGCGCAGTTCGTGGGAGATGTTGATGAAGAAACGCAGCTTCATTTCGTTTACTTCTTTTTGTCGTTCCTTGTCTATCTGTGCCATTTGTATCTCAGCTTTCATGCTTTTCCGAATCCAAAAATAGCGGAAGACGAAAACTGTGGCGGCAATGAAAGCTGCTGCAAACAAGAGGGATGCCCACCAGGTTTTGTACCAGGCAGGCAGAATGATAATCTCCAGCTCGGTGGGTGTTTCATTCCATTTGCCGTCATTGTTGGCTGCTTTTACGAGAAAACGGTAAGTGCCTTGCGGCAGGTTTGAATACGAGACCACGCGTTGCGAGTTTGTATAATACCATTCCTTGTCGTATCCGTCAAGTTTGTAGGCAAAGGTATTATGAGTGCCTGAGGCGTAATTGGATACCACAAACTCCAACGAGAACATGGATTGTTGGGCGGTGAATGTAATGCTACGTGTTTCATTGATGTTTCTCTCCAGTATCCCTGTTTCATCATCCGGAAAAACGATCTTGTTGAAAAGTCGTAACTGAGTGATGACAACCGGTGGTATATATGGATTATCTACCACTTCTTCCGGGCGGAATGTCGTAATGCCGTTAATTCCGCCGAAATACATTTGTCCGTCAGCGGTTCGTTGGCAGGCAGCCGTAAACTGGTTGCTTTGCAGTCCGTCATTGTTAGTGAAGTTACGGAACTTTCCGGTAGAGGGGTGCAGACAACTGATACCTTTGTCGGTACTTATCCAGAGTTTTCCGTAGGAATCCTCCAATATTCCATGTACTACATTATTGGGCAGTCCATGCGCTGTTGTGTATAGAGTGACTTCCTGGCTTTTTTCATTCAGGCGGCAGATGCCGCTTCGAGTACCTATCCAGAATGTTCCATCGTGTGCTTCATACAGACAATTGATGAACTTACGGCTGATGGAGTCTAATGCAGGTATCGGGTAGTTGTGTAATTTTCCGTTTTGCTCGGTATAGGCAAACAGTCCTTTTTCGCTGATGAGCCATAAGCGATGTTTGCTGTCGCGAAAAAAGTTCGAAACGCGTTCCCGGAGAAACGGCCGCCCGTCTGATTGGGTGGTTATGCTGGAAAAAGATAACTGCGAGGGGTTGAACCTGAGAATGGAACTCATGCCGCTCATCCAGAAATCCCCTGTTTCTGTCGGCTCGATGGCATAGATATTTTTTTCCCTGCTGTTTCGGTTGTAGGTCTCTATCTGTCCCGACCGGCGATGAAGAATGCTGAGACCTCCGGTATGTGTACCGATGTAAACCTGCTTGTTCGCTTCATCTATGTAGATGGCTTTCACATCATTCGATCCAAGCCCTTCCTTTTGGGTGTAGTGGGTGAATTTCCCGGTTTGGGGGTTATAGTAATTTACTCCGCCTCCATTAGTTCCTATCCAAAGGCCTTTCTGTGCATCTTCCCGGATGCAATTGATGATATTGCTGTTCAGCGAATTGGGTTTGGCGGTGAATTGCAGATTCCGGAAGCGGTTTTTCAGCGGATGATAATAATTGATTCCTCCGAAATAAGTGCCCAGCCACATTCCACCCTGTGTGTCCATGAAGATGTTACGTACGGACATTTGCGAAAGACTTCCGTTTTCCAGCGGGTCGCTGGTGTAAATGTTGAAGTTGTCTTCTTGCTCGTTGTAAATATTCAGGGAATTGATGGTACCTATCCACAGTCGATGCTGGGAGTCGAGTGCAAGTGAACGTACATAATCGGAGCTGATGCAATTAGCCGTTTTGGGCGTATGACTGTAATTTTTGATTGTCCCTGTCTGCGGATTGTATAGAAAAAGTCCGCCTCCTTCGGTGCCTATCCAAATCCGGGTGGGTGATTGCTGCAGAATGGCTGTGATATTTTTATCTTTCAGATTGTCACTTAATACGAAGCTGCTCAGCGTGTTTGCTGCGAGGGAATAAGTATAAACTCTGTTGTTGCTGCCGATATAGATGTAATCTCCTTGCCGGGCCACAACCGTAGGCGAAAGGGATTCTAAGGAAGATTCCGGCATTTTACAGGAGAACTGCGAGGTTTCGGTGTTGAACAGTAGCAGCTTTTTTTTGTTGGAAAACAGCAGTAATTCGTGATTGTTGAACTCCACGATGCCATTGATGGGTACTTGCTCCCCTCTGTCTTCAGAAGAGAAGTTCTCAAATCGGTCTTTGTCGGCATTGTAGAATGAAAGTCCGCTATCGGTTCCTATCCATATCTTGCCCAGCCTGTCGGCGGTGCAGGTGCGGATGATATCGTTGCTGATGCTGTGCGGGTTGTGTTCATCGTGTTGATAAACGGTAAAGTCGTAGCCGTTGTATTTATTCAGCCCGTTATAGGTGGCGAACCACATGTTTCCCTGTTTATCCTGTGTGATGCCGAATATGGTACTTTGCGAAAGCCCTTCATTCAGACCGATGTGGACGAACTTGATCGGTTCTGCGTTTTGTGAACGGAGGGGCGCGAACAATATGCAGCACCCGATGAAAAATAATATATATTTTGTCATGTCCGATGAAGAATAAGGTTATTGGGCAAAGATATGGAATTATTTTTCAATATGATAGCTTTGCGGCTTATATTTGTTCGCGTCCGTTACCTACGGATTCAGCGGCTTGAGGCGCGGGTTGAAAGCGGCCGATGGTCTGCCTGTTCCATGACGAGGTATTCTCCATTTATCTTATCATAGAGTATAGACGAACTACGGTCGGCAGGCACATAGGATTGTCCGCCCAGCACAAGGGAGGCGTTGCCATAGTGAAAGGACGACTTCTTCATGCTGTGCGTTACGTTCAGCATGGCAGGTGAAGAAGCATCCAGCCCGGCCTCTATCGTCCAGTAACCGCAGGTCAGGATATTTCCGTTACGTTGTATCTTGACGGGAGTATCGTTGTCGGGTTTTATCTGGATGACGGCAAGTATGCGTGTCTTTGCTTTTCCGTCGATGCAAGCCGTCAGGTGCCACTGGTTGGGATAGGTAGTATCGGATGCTTCGGTAGGCGGTACGGTGAAACGGTCGGTTTGCGACAGGGTTATCTGTTCGTTGCTGAACAGGCTGGTAGTGGCGGTGAAAGCTTTTTCCGTATTGCAAGTGGTTACCGTTTGCCGGTTGCTGTCGATGCTGAACTCGGTGGGGCTGTGTAGCAGCCAGTCCCACCGTACGGCTTCTTTGGCCTCCAGCTCATCGTAAATGACGACGATGTCGGGGTGTAGCATCAGTACGTGGCGGCGGTATAGAGTGAGCGGTGTGGAACCGAACCCGTTCTCTGGGGTTTGTGTGATGCCGGCTGCTTCGAAAGCTTCCACCCACATGGGATCTGTGCTGATGCCGGAGTATGCTTTGGAAGCGTCGCCCAAGCAGTAGGAGAGGTTGTCACCTCCCATGGCGCGCATCACGTTGCCGTAGCCTTGCATGGAGTAAGGCTGTCCGATGCCGTTGACCAGTATCGTGTTGTGGGCGCGGGTGTGGCGATAAGACATCAGGTTGTGGGCATCGGAGAAGCTGGTGTAGTAGCCACTGCTGCGATATATGTTTGCGCCGCGGTAGAGCAGGTTGAACGCATTTTGGTTGGAGACCGTATGGCTTCCCGAACCGAATGTGCTGGAACGGAAGGCCAGCGCCAAGTCGTTCCGGGGATTCGTCAGGTCACTGTGTATCGCTACTTCACCCGCATCTTTGTACCAGATGAGTTTCGGGCAGTCTGCCGGAAGTTCCGTTCCATAGGAGAGCGTATTGCTTGCCATACGGTAGAGACGCATGTCGTTGTCGCGGACTAAAGTCTTTGCCGCTTGCCGGGCATACCAGCCTGCATATCCGTCTTCCGTTTCTCGTGCCAGAAAATCGGCGAAAGCCGCATATTGGTAGGTTGACGTGGTATATTTTTCACTATTATCACCGAAACCGATATTCCTGGATTCCGGCGGGCAGGTGAAAGTGAGCGCCTGTCCGGCATTTCGATACCAGGGATGCAGCAGGAAGTCTTTGCGTGTGATGTGCGAGAGGAGCATCGGCATATAAAACAGTGTATACACATTGTTGTTGAAATAGCCTGTTCCGTTGGCCCACATTCCGTCCCGGTTGAAGCCGGAAGCCGGTGCGCGGGCTGTCCACAGTTCATAGTAATATTCCATTATGGGCAACACTTCATCTTGCAGGGCTTCATTATCGTAGAGCAGGAAAGTGGCTTGAAAGAGTACACGCAGGTTTTGTTGCCAGAAATGATTATCGAAGATGCGGTTTTCCTGCGTACCCTGTTGTTGCGGATAATAAAAGCGCAGTACACGCATCAACAAGTCTTCTACACTTTGGCGTTCTTCGCTGCTCAGTCGTTTGTAGAGCAAATCGTAGGGCTTGAGGAAGCAGTAAGCGATGTTGGTGCTCCCGAAGTTGTCGGCAAACAGGACGGCATCGCTCACAGGGGTGTTGAGCAATAGTTGCAGCAGTTCGTGCAGGCGTTTGGCATAGGTCTCCTGCTGTGTCAGATAGTAGGCTTGATAAAGGCTTTGTACGTATCTTTTGATGACATTGATTTGGCTGTATGGGTTGCCGATGGCAGTCAGGTCTGCTTTGAGGGCATTGGCGGCGTTTTGGATCAGTCGCTGGTATTCGGAATGTGAGCTTGCTTCTTGTCGTGCTTCCTGAATTCGGTCGTCCAGAAAGCAGTAGAGGCGAGGGTAAGTGTGGGGTGCATATTGTCGGAATGTTTCGAACGGCGGGGTAACGAAAACGGGAGTCGTTTCTTTTACTTCGAATGGATGGATCTCGCTCCATGCTTCTTCGGTTCCGTCGGCGGAGATGTTGCGAAAACGCCAGTACCATGTGCCGTTTTCCAGCTTTTTATGGGGGTTGAACATACACCACGCTACGGCTTGTGAGGTGACGGTTTCGGGTGTGTCGAAGTTTTTGCTGCGTGAAAGGGAGAATTGCAGTTTGGCGCCGGTCTTCATGGTTTGCGGAACGATGAGGGGCGAGGGGTTCAGATAAAGTTCATTGTCTGCTTTGGGATAAGGCTTTTCTCGTATCTTGTCATGATAGGCATCAAGTGCTTCGGGGTTTTCGGTGTCGGTGGAAGCCGGTTGTTCGGGCATTGCGTCGTCATGGCAGGCGCAGAACAACAGTAGGACAGCAAAGAGATAAGGCAATAACCGTAGGCAGGAACTTTGTTTCATAATGGTATATTCTATATAGTTGCTAATGCTTTGAAAATAACAGCTTGCGATTCTTAGGCGTTTTCATGTAAGGAAGCCGTCGTTTTTGTTAGAAGGCTTTTTCTCTTTTTAAATTTAGGGAAATGTTAATATTTAGCTTTGCCATTCAGAACGAAATGGAAGAATTACTTATTTTTATGAATAGTGAGAGAGGAGATTCTTCGCTACGCTCTGAATGACAAAACTTAATGAAGAAAGGCAAGGATGAAGGGGGCTTGCCTTTCTTGGAATTGATATAAGGCCGTTAATGGGAGTTAGAAAGTCAGGACGGCACGAACATAATATCCGCTATTTGCTTTTTGAGCTCTAGCAATCCCGTAATTATTTGTTTTATTAGCTTTGTCTGCTTCTTTGAGATTGATCCCTAAAGGAGCATAGTTAGAATCTTTGTTCTGGTATAGAGTACTACTTAGATATACTCCTGCATTAACAGCTGTACCGCTTGCTGCTGTTAATTTATCGGTAATAGTTGTCTCGGCTTGATATATTCTTTGAAGTTGGGCTATTGAGGGAAGATACCAACCGCTTGTTGTATTGCTGGTTATTTGGGGGGACCAATTGCTACATCCTGTATTAGCAGGGAACGTTTCTGTACTAGTTGTTGCAGTTGCGATAGCTTTTGAATTTTTATATCCTAATAATTCTTTGGCTATGGGATCCTCACCTGTACTTGTTAAGACTGCTACGCCTTCAATCGTATTTATTAAATTATTACTGGTGAGATTAGATGTCCCGCCATACCACTGAACGGATGAAATATCGTTCAATGCCACTACCCATCCTCTTACTTTGTCTTGCAGGTTGCTTCCTTCGTAATTTTCTAAAACGTCATCCGCTGCCAAGTCAAAAATAACACCGGCTACGGTCTTTTCACCATTTAGCTCTGTGGACCAAGTGCCGTCAGTGTAGAAGTAATCTCCTACTTTCGGTGCATTTGGATCTTCAGGCTTACCGTCAACGGTTACATCCACAGTAATATCTTGTTCTTTAGAGAGGTTGGCTTCGCCATTAATTTCATTATTCGGTTTAATATTAAATCCTCCTTTGATAGTTCTTGTTACTGTTTCGGAAGTTTCGGAGCCCGGTTTGACGAAACTTATTTTGATATCATCATTGAACTTTGCTGTTTCGGGATCTTCAATGAACAAGAATGTTGAGAAATAAACGTTTTCAACTTTGGATACTCCGGCTGCTTTCACGAGCGTCTTGGAACCGGCAGCTTTACCTGTCAACATGTTGAACTCTCCCGGCATATTAAATTCTATATCCATTGCTGTGATTTGGTTTGCCCATTCATCGCCAGCCTCAGGTTTCAGGTTCAGTTTGGCAAACGGACGCTTCAAAGTAATGCTTGGTGTTTGAGAATCGTCAATGTAGGCTTTAGGAAGTACACCATAGAAGGCATCGGCAGCGGCATTGTTGAACAATTGGGCGTTGTTGGCCGGCGTGTCGGCATCTACTTTTACACTGATACCTTGCAGATTGGTTGTGTTGTAGTACTTATCGGCATATTTTTCATCGACTTTACTTGCATTTTCATCCACATAATCTGCCCAGAACAAGCAATTGTAATCTATGTCACTGCCTACTGTAAAAGTGAATGATATTTTGGTATCATCTGCACCTACCAGTTTTTCTATGCGGGTAATCTCTGATTTGTCTGCACTGTTCACAACGGAGAGGATACAACGCAGTTGGTTGTCACCAATTACATTGTCTACTCCTACGCTGCGTGTAGCCGGATTCGTAGGAACTTGTGCCATGACGGTTACTTCCTTGGGAGTTCCGTCCTGAGTGGCAATAATTTCTTCTTCACTGCAAGCTGCAAAACAACTGATGAATGCAGCCATTGCGATGTTTAGTAAACTTCTTTTCATAATCTTAGAAATATTAAAGTGTTATATAATTATTATTGATTCTCATTGATTCTTATTCTACGGTCAGGTCCTCATCTATCGTTCCGTCGTAGCCGGGATCTACACCGATACCTCCGGACGGGTCGGCGGTAAGGAAGTTGGAACGCTTCACGATGCGGTCGCCTGTCTTGCATTGCAGGGTCAGGTAGGTGCGTGCCAGCAGTGCGTTTTTATCATTACTCAACTCTACGGCAATGGGCACTTCGCCATTTTCGGGTACGAAGATGTGGTCGAAAGCAATGCTCATCTCTTGCGTTCCTTCTTGGGGAACGGTAATCGTGCGTTTGTATGTGACGTACTGCAAACCATGTTTGCTGATGCCATCCAACGTGTGGAAGCCTGTGTCGTAGAAACCCAGATAGCGTACGGTCATGGTATATTTGCTGCCCGCTTTCGCACCGTTTGCCATAAACGTCTCTATGTCGTTGGCTATGAGTTCATAACGTGCGGTGGGACGTTTCATTTCGGGATTCAATGCTACTTGGGCATTCCATTGGTTGCGATATTTACTTAAGTTCAGCTCCTGACAGCTATAAAGCACATCTTTATACTCCGAGTTTCCAAGATAGGTTTCGGGCGAGATGACAGGGGCGAGCGTAGTGGTGTTGTAGAAAAGATCATCATCACTGTCTTCACTGACATAGTCTGCCCATATCACCAGTTGATAGTCGCGTGCATGGAGTTTCAGATTGAGTTCCATATCCAGTTTTGCCGCTTCGGTCAGCTCTTTGTAGACAACCTGTCGTTTGGAAAGGATGCGGTTCAGATAAGCGTCCACAATAATGCGGTGGCGGTATCCGGTTTCGGCGTCGGCGCGGGAAGCAACCTCGTCATTGGCCGCCTCGTCTGTTTTCAGTTGCAGAGACAGGTTGATGTTGACGTTTACTGCCGTAGGGTCTATTCCTATTTCTCCGTTTTCGGTCATTTCAGGATGTTCGTAAAGGCTGCAGGCAGTCATTGTCAGGGACAACAGCAGGCAACAAATACTTTTGAAAAGCGGTGTGTATGAGTTCTTCTTCATAATCTTGCAGGTATTAGAAACGGTAAACCAAGGATGCGCCTACGCGGGTGATACCCCAATAGTTACGTTTACGGGTATCCAGCTTTGCGCCGTTCTCTATGTTGTAATATGTATTGTATTTCATGTTGGCATATCCCGCACCAAGCGTAAATTCGGCTCCCCAGTGTTCGGAAAAAGGCAACTTATAACCATAACTGATGCCGGCGCCCAACAAAGGATATTGCTCGCTTTGATAACGCGTATCTTCCCATTTCAGGTTGAACCAGGCGGCATGGGCGTGCAGACCGAAGAAGTGTCCTTCGCCTGCGGACTTCAACCACCAGCGCCCTTCGGGTTGGAAAGCGATGGTATGCAGTCCATGCTCGCGCTCGATATCTCCGATGCTCCACATCACAGGGAAGTCAATGGAGATATGTTTGTGTAGTTTTATTTCTACTGCCAGATTTTGTATGCCTACTGCCAGAAAAGGCACGTTGGTCTTCAGGGCGATGTAGGACTTTGTGGGAGTTGCCGTTTTTTTCTCCTTGGGCGCTTTGCTGACCGTTTTACTCTTGGCAGCATTGCTTTTGCCGGTCTGTGCAGGAGCTTTGGCAGGTGTACTCTTTGTTTTCAGTTCGGCTTGCATATCTTCCCAAGATTTATATATCGTTTCTTTTGGGGAAGCGGAAGTCTGCATACGCGGCTTCTTGGGAGTTTGCGCTCCCACCAATAACGATACCATCAGGCAGAGTGTCAGGGTAAAGCCCCGTTGCATGAATCTATTCGATTTCATATGTTTTTCGGTATTATTAGATTTCCAGTTCGGGTAATTTGTCTCTTAAAGTTGTTTCGTAACCGTCTTCGCGTACTACGGTCACGTCACCGTCGTAGGTCACTGCCGCATCGTACTGGGGTCTTGGGAAACGTACATCGAACGAAGGTTTGCCCTCGGAAGATACGTTGGCCTTGATGATCCAGCTTCCCATCTTGATGCTGCCGTCTTTCAGACGTTGCGGTATGGAGAACGGTTTGTCGGGAGTGGTTTTGTTGATATGGGTATGAATAATAGTGACAAAACGATACACTTTGTGCTTGCCTGAAGTGGCGGTGAAATGCCAATGGTTCGGATACTTCTTGAAGTTTCCTTTGTCGTCGGCGCGCAGCCAATTGGTGGCAGGAGTGAAAAAATGGCTGGTAGTGTCTGTCTTCAATTCATCACTGCCCAGTAGGTAGGCGTCGGAAATGCCGTTCTTACTGGTAGCCTGAACGTGCACAAACCCGTTTACCATATTGACATTCATCGGATTGGTGACCGTATGTAGCAGATAGCTCCAAGTGACAGGTTCTTCGGCTTCCAGTTCGTCATAGATGAATGTGAATCCGGTTTTTCCCAGTTCTACGATGTGACGGCGGAAGGTTTTTAGCTTCACGTCGTCCCAACCGGCTTCGGGGCTGAACGATACTTCTTCCTTTTTGGCTCTTGCCAGCCAGCTTTTAGAAATAACCTTTCCGTAGGCATTGGATGCATCACCCAGTACGTAGCCTATCTTTTCGCCCACATAGTAGCGTGGAATCCAGCCGTAACCTTCGGTGCCGATGCGTTGTCCGATGCCGTTTACAAGAATGGTATTATGGGCGCGGGTGGCGCGATGACAATACATGCTGTGCTTGTCGATGAAGCTGATGTGGTGTCCGCTACTGTAAAATAGCGGTTGTCCCGACCAAAATGTATTGAACGCATTCTGGTTTGCCAGCGCATGGGAGGTGCTGCCGTAAGGACTGCTACGGAAACTGAACATGGCACTGCGGCCCACACGTTCAAGGTTGGTGGAGAATGAAGCAAGTCCGGTTTCGGGGAATACATATCCAAATGGCAGGTCTTTCAGTCCGGCGCCGGTAGGCAACGGTTTGTTGCATTGCAGGCGGAACCAACCAAGTCCGGCTTCTTTGCCAACATTGTCTTCTTCCAGTATATTGGCACGACTGGCTTGTATAATACGCACATAATCGGCAGCATACGTATTTCCCGTCATGCGTGCCAGTGCATCGGCGTATCCCACTCTGGAACCTCTTGGCCGCGTTACGTTCAGGTGTGCGCTACCGTTTCCTGCGGATTTGGAAAAAGGAGGCTGGTGATAAATGACGTATAAGGCATTACCCTGGTACCAAGGGTCGTTGAAGTAGTTGTAGCCGGTGATGCGACTATAAAAATAGGGAACTTCGACCAGGGTACGGACGTTTACGATGAAGTAGGAGTCACCGTTGTGCCATCCGCCGTCTTTGTTCAGACCGGGGAAGCGTGCCAGCCAGAGATTGTAGCAATAATCCACCCAAGTGTCGGCTTCGGGCAATTCACCGTAAACGGTAAAGGCAGCCATTGTGAAGATACGGAAGTTCATTTGCCATACATGGTTGTCGGCAATGAAGTTCTCCAAACGGTTGTTATACATCTTAAACAGGTTGTTTCCGTATTTTTTTATATGCTCTAGAAGCAGTTGGCGAGTGGCGTCATCCAGTAAATCATACAGTGTGTCGTAAATGGTGGAGCAGAGGGACAGCATTGTGGCCTCGTTGAAATTGCCGACTATGTTTTTGTTTCCTCCCCATGTGATGATTTCTTTGACACGCTTCAAGGCTTCGTCGGCGTAGCGACGGTCTTTAGTCAATAGGTAGGCACGTGTCAATACATCGATATTACCTTCTTCCGCATCAATAACACGACGGCTTTCGCGGGTCATCATGGCTTCTCGCTGGGCTGCATTAGTCAGCTTTTCCGCCAATTTGGTATTGATGTCATTCACAGATTTCATAGGTGTGGCAAGTGCTTTGTCTGCGCGAGTGATATAGGTCTTGCGGTCGGCACTTCCTTGGCTGCGTTTGATGAGATTGTCCCAGTCGCTTTTATCCATATAGACGCGCGGATGAACTTTCGGTAGTTTGGTCAGTACCGTTTTCAATGCCGGCGGACAGAACATTGCCGGGTTTTTGTTTACGGTAAATTGTTGGACAGGCGCCCATTTGGTTGCGCCATTTATTATGTAGCCGAATTGCCAATGCCATGTGCCCGGTGCCAAAGCTTGTTCCGGATTGAAAAAAGGCCAGCGGGTTTCGGCTTGCATGGTTCCTTTTTTGAAGGTTGCATCTTGCGACCAGCGTATTTTATAGCGAAGTTTAGTTTTATCTGCTTTTTTCAAGGCGGCCTGGGCGGCAAGTGCCTTTAGCTCGCTGTCTTGCGTCTTGAGGTCGGCAAGGAGCGGCCATTGGAACGATACATTCCGGTCGCTGATGACAGCTTTATTTTCCGGAATGGCTGCTTCCCTCATCTCATGCATCAGAGTGACGTCGGTCAGCCTGATAGTGGCCGGTGCTTGTGCCTTTACCATTGCTATGGTTAAGGTGAGTGATAGTGCTATTAGTAAGGTCTTTCTCATGATATGTTGTTTTATTGTTTTTCTCTCTTTGCAAAATTATAGTTTTTATGGTGACGGAGATTTTCTGTCTGTTTTTCCATTATTCGATATTGGTGATTTTTCTTTCAATTTCGTTTGAGTTTCTTGCAAAATTGTTTAATAACTTTTGTAAAGGTCTATGTCCCATTAATATCCGGGGTTATTCACTCCTTCCAGTTTGCTGTTTATTTGCAATTCATCTTCGGGAATCGGGAAAAGTTCGTGCTTGCCTTTTTTGAAATTCCGATAGGCAGGGTAGGCGATATTGGTGGAAGTGTTGACTGCCGTATTTTCTCCAAACAGAGTTAATGCTTCTTTCAGTATGCCCCAACGTATAAGGTCGAATTTACGCTGTCCTTCGAAAGCCAGTTCGAAGCCGCGTTCCCAATAGAGGGCAGTACGGAATTTGCCGGTATCGTCGCTATCATCGATGAAATCGAGTTTTTTCATAAGCTCATTGGTCTTGAGCAGACTTTTATAGTTACGGGTTGTAATTTCTGTGGCTCCGGAACGCTTGCGCACACTGTTCAGTAGTTCCCATGCTTTGGGCGTATTGCCGGTTTCATTGTAGGCCTCGGCAGCCATCAGCACAACATCCGCGTAGCGCAACATACAGTAGTTGACATCTGTATAGTTAGGCTCCTTATAGCCGGCCGGCATCCATTCGCGTCTCCACTTGGCAGGGGTCCAGTTGCCTTTTTTCTTAGACAAGTCTGTCTTTTCGTGCACACCGGTTGTCTTATTCCATGTCCAGCTGTGCCTTCCAATAGCCACATCGCGGCGCACATCCTGTGCTTCATAGAGATCATACCATTCGGGTACGGCACGATAGGAGACTGCTGCACGACCCATAACTTTGTTGGCGTCTGCCGAATTGGCCGGTGCATCTACAATTATGCCGATATATGTTCCCCAATATCCTTTAGTGCCGGGGTAATAGAAAGAAACTTCAAACAAGCTCTCCCGGTTGTTCAGGACTCCGGCCGAGAAGCCTTTGAACAACTCCTCGTAACCTCCTTCGTAAAAACCATGATACTGTCCTTCTTCTGATTGGAAAGCTTCCCACTCTTTGATAACCGCATTAAAATATCGGGTACGTAATGCTTCATTCGGGCGGGTTGTCTTTCCGTCCAATTGCAGACTGTATCCTGCTCGTGTCAGCAGTACACGCATCAGCAATGCACGTGCGCTTCCTTGAGTGGCACGTTCGGGCGAAGAATTATCATTGGCCCATGCCAAATGTTCTTTGGCAAAATCCAGGTCTTTAATGATTTGTTCGTATATCTCTTCACGTTCTGTACGTGGTTTGTAAGAAGTTTCATAGTCGGTCGTGTAATCTATGCTGAAAGGAACATCTCCCCAATAGCGTACTAAGTCGAAAGCTGCTTGTGCACGTAAAAATTTCGCTTCGGCTGCGAAAGCCTGCAGAACTTTGCTGTCGCTGTATCCGTCCATATTTTCAATTCCCGTAATGGCATAGTTAGCGCGATTGATTTGCTGGTATTTCCCTACCCACACTGCGTCTACCCATGTGTTGGCAGGGCGGATGGTGTAATGGCAGATATCACGACGGGTATTGTCGCTGTTGGTCCCGCTGGCATAGTAGGTGTCATCGGAGCAGGGAAAAGCCATGCCGTCTTTGTCTCCGTAAATGCCGGGCAATATACTGTATACTCCCAATACGGCCATATCGGCCTGTTTGTCGGTAAGGAAGAAGTCTTTCCGTTCATATGAAGAGTTGGGAGACTCGCTTAAAATGTCTTCACAGGAGGTATTGATACACATTCCTGCCAATAAGAAACAGATAGTATATAGGGGATTATTTCTTTTCATGGTTGTATCTTGTTTAGAAAGTGATGTTAAGTCCGAATACATAAGAACGGTTGCGGGGGTAGGCGCCGTAATCCACACCCGGTGTTAGGTTATTCCCTTTAGTGGATACTTCCGGATCGAAGCCGCTATAAGGTGTCCATACGAAGAGATTGCTGCCTGTGAAATAGAGGCGCAGGCTCTGGATGTTGAAATTGCGTAATTTTTTGCGGTCAAAAGTGTATCCCAGGTTCACGTTGCTCAGACGCAGGTACGAGGCATCCTCCACTGCCCATGAATGGATGTATTTGTCGCCTGCTTCCATATCATATATGCATGCAACGGTTCTTCCGGCATTGATGGCCGCCATTTCTTCCGGATCGGTTATAAGTTGTCCCTCACTGTTGACGGTCATCCATCGGTTGCTGCTGTTGGCAATGTTCAGCACACTGTAATTGGTGGTAGCTGTTTTGGTGTTGGTCAGCTTGGTTGCATTCAGCACTTCACCGCCATAGCTGAAGGTGAAAAAGAAGTTGAAATCCCACCCTTTGTATTTGAACTGGTTGTTCAGACCGCCGTAGAAGTCGGGATTGGCATTGCCGATGACACTCATGTCCGAGTCATCAATGACTTTGTCTCCGTTCCGATCATCGAATTTCCACATACCGGGACGTATGTCGCTACGGTTGAATGTGCCGCTCATATAAGGAATTCCTTCTTTCAGGGTGTAGGTCTGGTCTTTGGCATTGTAGTCAAAGTCCTCAACCTGATATAATCCTAATGTCTTATAGCCATAGAATTGTCCTATCGGTTTGCCAACTTCGATTTTGTGTGTTTTCTGGTCGTAGCCGAAGCGGGCTTCTTCAAGGAAATACTGTTCTCCTGATAGAGCCTCAATCTTGTTACGGTTGTGCGAGACATTGAAATTTGTGGTCCACGTAAAGTTTTTCTTCTGTATGTTGACGGAAGTAATGCTGAGGTCGAAACCGATGTTGCTGGTTCTTCCGATGTTCCGCATCATGGTTTTGTGTCCGGAAGATGTCGGCACGCGTGAATTCAGCAGCAGGTTGGAACTTTTGTTGAGGTAGAATTCCGGAGAAACAATGATCCGTTGTTCCAGAAATCCCATATCTATGCCGACATTCAATGTCTTGTTCGATTCCCATTTAAGATCGGTGCTCGGAATTCCGGATGTGGCATATCCCGGTGAGAGCGCTTCACCGATGGGGTAGCGGGTGGACGTTAGTAAATCAAGCGATGTATAGCTTGCTACTCGGTTGTTACCTGCCAAACCATAACCCACCCGGAATTTAAGGTCGGAGAACAGGTTTAATTTCTTGATAAACTCTTCTTCGCTTAGGCGCCATGCTGCGGAGACAGATGGGAAAAAGCCCCATTTGTTGTGCGCGGCGAATTTAGAAGAACCATCAGTACGTACTGTGGCAGTCAACAAGTATTTCTCCCGGAAATTATAGTTGGCACGTGCGAAGAATGAAAGCAGGCGGTCGTCGTCGTTGACACTGGAACGTATTTCACTCGGAGTTCCCAACCCCATGTCGTCCAATCCGATGTCGTTGTTCGGGAAGTTGGTGGCATAGGCTCCCAAGTATTTGGACCAGCGCGAAATCCATTCTTGACCGGCCATTACATTCAGTTTATGAGTCTTACCTCTATAATCGTAAGTGAATACATTGGAGGTCTGGAAACTGCCATTTTCGTTGTAAGCTATGTTGCCGTTGATGCTGGAACGTTTGCCGGCAACGGATTTTTCGCCATAGAAGATGTCTTGGCGTGAAGTCTGATAGCGCATACCGGTACTGTTGCGGAAGCTGAACCGTTTGGTGAAGTTGAAGGTGAAGCCGCCGTTAGCCTGCATGCTACGCACTTTGCGGATTTTTGTTTCTTCTTGTGCAGAGAGAATGGGGCTTTGCATCGGATTGGACTCATCGTCAATCAGGTCATCATCTCCGGTGATCAAATCACGATCGTTGCCTGTCAGTGAATTGACAGGGCGGTATTGCAAGATATGTTCCATTTTGTTGAAACGGTTGTTTCCTTCCGAAGTTCCCATACCGTATGTTTTCGATTCGTCATAGCTGAGGCGGGCGTTGGCTTGAAAACGGCTGGATGCTTTATGCGAGATGTTGAAAGATACGTTGTGGCGGTCCATTCCGCTTTTTATCATGGCTCCCAGATCTTTTACATAATTATAGGAAAGACTGTATTTCAGTTCTTTATTTCCACCGGAAATGTTCACGCGATAATTCTGTGAGGTGGTGACCCGGCCGAAGGCTTCTTCTTGCCAGTCTACGCCTTTTCTGTTTCCGTAATTTTCTTCTATTTCTTGGAAAGAGCCGTAGGCATTCTGGAACCGTCGTATGCCGCTTTCTCCATATAAAGCTAAATTGCGTTCATAGTCCAGCAGCACATATTCTTTAGACGAAAGTACATCAAGCTTTTTATTAACTTTCCGTATTCCTATATAACTATTGAAGCTGACGTTCATTTTTGAAGCGTCCTTCGTGCCTTTTTTCGTAGTAATCACTACTACGCCATTGGCTCCGCGAGCTCCGTAAATGGCTGTTGAAGAAGCATCTTTTAGAATATCGATAGTCTCAATTTCACCGGGATCCAGGCTGCTCATGCCGTCTTCGCTGGGAAAACCGTCAATGATATAAAGCGGTTCGTTGCTTTGGGTAATGGAGATACCGCCACGCACACGAATAGAGACAGATGCTCCCGGTTCGCCTTCGCTTTGCATGATTTGCACGCCTGCCACGCGCCCTGCCAAAGCCTGAGCCACATCCGAGGTGGGCGTTTGCATCAGGTCTTCGTTTTTTACAGATACGACAGAACCGGTCAAATCGCCTCGTTTGGCTGTTCCGTAACCAATGACAACCACCTCATCCAGCACCTTACTGTCTTCTTGCAAAGTCACATTGATTTGTTTTTGGCCTTTTATCGCTATTTCCTGTGTTTTCATTCCTATATAAGAAATGACAAGCACATCTTTAGCGGGGTTGTTTACATTAAGGGTATATTGTCCGTCAATATTGGTAATTGTTCCAACGCCTGCACTCCCTTTGATAGAAATATTGGCACCGATTACTTCCAGTCCGGTATTGTCTATAACCTTTCCGGTGACGGTAAAGCTTTGCGCATGAATACTCAATGTGGAGAGTAAACAGACTGCTAGTAGAAAAAATCTCTGCATGCTTTTCATATGGGGTTTAATAGTATGATTACGTTTTGTTTTCTGTTTGCTAAATTAGGGATTCTTTAGTTCCATTGCTTTTTAGTGTGTTTTGTAATTTTGTAGGAACGTTGATTTGACTTTTAGTTCTGTGTAGTTTTCTTATATTTCTGTGTAAAATGGCATTCAGACAATGAGAATGACATAAAAAATAAGTCCAAGACCACGTGATGTTTGTGGTTTTGGACTTGTTTTTATGGATAATTAGGAGAGATTGTCAGATTTCCAGTTCGGGAACTTCGTCTTTCAATTCTGTCTTTTTATTGCCATCGTGTATCACTGTTGGGCCATAATCCTTATAGCTTACGCTTGCATCGTAGCCTTTGCGCGTATTCCGTACTTCGAACGAGGGCTTTCCATCGGTGGAAATATTCGCTTTGATATTCCAGTCGCCCACCTGTATGCTGCCGTCTTTCTGTTTTTGGGGCGCAGCCTGTACGGTGTTTGCATCAGTGCCTTTAGCGTGCGTATGCACAATTGTGGCAAAGCGATAGACTTTCTGCTTGTCGGATGTGGCGGTGAAATGCCAGTGGTTGGGGTATGGCTTGAAATGTCCGTTCTCGTCTGCACGCAGCCAATTAACGGCGGGTACAAAGAACCTGCCGGTTGTGTCCGTTTTCAATGTTCCGGCAGAGAAGAGGTAGGCATCGGATACACCGTCCTTGCTTGTGGCTTGTATGTGTACGTATTCCTTGGTCTTGTCTACATTCATCGGGTTGGTGACTGTATGCAGCAGGTAGCTCCAAGTTACGGGCTTGTCAGCTTCCAGTTCATCGTAGATGAAAGAGTAGCCGCTTTTGCCCAGCGTTACGATGTGGCGGCGGAATATTTTCAGTCCGGTATCATCCCAGCCATTTTCGGGGGAGTATTCCAGATTACTCTGTTTGCCGCGCAGCAACCAAAGCGGGGAGATTACTTTGCCGTAAGCATTGGATGCGTCGCCTGCAACGTAACTTATCCGGTCGCTGACATAGTGGCGTGGAATCCATCCGTAGCCTTCCGTACCTATGCGTTGCCCCATGCCGTTTACGAGAATTGTGTTGTGGGCGCGTGTGGCCCGGTGGCAGTAAACGCTGTGCTTGTCGGTGAAGCTGATGTGGTGTCCGCTGCTGTAAAAGAGCGACTGCCCGTTCCAGAAGGTATTGAAAGCGTTCTGGTTGGCTATGGCGTGCGAGGTGCTGCCGTAAGGACTGCTGCGGAAGCTGAGCATGGCGCTCTTGCGGGTATCGTCCAAGTCGGTGGAAAACGAAGCCAGTCCGCTTTGCGGGAATACGTGCCCCATAGGGAGGTCTTTCAATCCCCGTCCGTTGGGGAGTGGTTTGTCGCATTGCAGGCGGAACCATGCCAGACCTCCGGCTTTGGAGGTGCTTCCTTGTTCGAGTATATCGGGTTGGCGCTCACTGATGTGGCGTACATAGTCTGCGGCATAGGTGTTTCCTGTCATGCGTGCCAAAGCATCGGCATATCCTACGCGTGTGCCGTTGGGAGTAAGTATATTCTGATGCGAGCTGCCGTTACCGCCCGATTTGGAGAAAGGCGGTTGCTGGTAGATGACATACAGCGCGTTTCCCTGATACCAGGGGTCGGAGAAGTAGTTGTATCCGGTGAGGCGCGTATAGAAATAGGGAACTTCCACAAGTGTGCGGAGGTTGACGTGGAAGTAGGAATCGCCGTTGTGCCATCCGCCGTCTTTGTTCAGGCCGGGGAAGCGGGCGAGCCACAGGTTATAGCAATAGTCCGTCCACGCATCGGCTTCGGGCAGTTCGCCGTAGACAGTGAAAGCTGCCATGGTAAGGATGCGGAATGTCATCTGCCATACGTGATTGTCGGCGATGTGGTTTTCCAAGCGGTTGATGTCGTGTTTGTACATGCTGCTGCCGAATTCTTTTATCTCGTTCAGCAGGAATTTGCGCGTGGCGTTGTCCAGAACGTCGTACAGCGCATCGTATGCCATGGAACAGAGTGAAAGCAGGGTAGCTTCGTTGAAGTCGCCCACTACGTTTTTGTTGTCTCCCCAAGTGGCCATTTCCTTGACACGCTTAACGGCTTCATCGGCATAGCGGCGGTCTTTGGTGAGCAGGTATGCGCGAATCAGCACATCCGTATTGGCTTCTTCGCTGTCGATGATGCGTCGGCTTTCGCGGGTGAGCATTGCGCTTTGCTGTACTTTGTTGGTCAGCCCCTTTGCCAAGTCTGAGTTGATGTCGTTTACGGATTTCATCGGGGTGGCGAGTACTTTATTGGCGCGTTTGAGATAAGTTCGGCGTTCGGGTTTTCCTTGGCTGTTCTCTATGAAACTGTCCCATTCGTCCTTGTCGAGCCATACGCGGGGATGATGGGCGGGCAGCTTTTCGAGTACGGTTTTCAGAGCGGGCGGGCAAAACTTCATGGGATTGGGTTCTACCGTAAATCGCTGTGTGTCGCTCCATTCGGTTTTGCCGCCTGTGACATAGCCATATTGCCAGTACCATGTGCCCGGTGCCAGGTCTTGTTCCGGATTGAAGAAAGGCCAGCGGGTTTCTATTTGCATGGTATTCCCCGGTCCGAATGTCGGGCTTTGCGAATAACGCAGGAAATAGCGCAGCTTGCTTTTGTCCACTTCTTTTTTGGGAGTGCTCTCTTCTGTTCCGTCCAAGCCGCTTCGCAGGATGTTGAGCTCTGCCGGTAGCGGCCATTGGAAAGATACGGCACGATCGCTTATGGTGGCGCCGTCCGACGGAGAGGGAGTTGCACGCATTTCGTGCATCAGGGTGGTGTCGGTGAGCCTGACGGTAGCCTTTCCCGCTGTCTGCGCTTGTGCACAGACGGCAGGAAGGAAGAGGAGGACGGTTGATAAAATCTTATTCATGTAATTAATATTGTTATAAGGTTAGTTGGATGAGTGGGAGTTTGCCTTTTTAGGAAGCGCTTTTCCCGGCACATCGTGCAGCTTGGGGCGTGTAGGCTTGATTTTGTAAGTATTCATATAGTTTTCAAGAATGTCTCGATGTTGCTGCGCTACTTTCGCGTAAGCGTTTTCCATCATCAGGTTTCTTGTCTCGCCTCTGTCGTTTTGCATGTCGAACAGTTGTTCGCGGTGTCTTCCTTTGTCGTACAGCACGTATTTGTAACGTTCGGTACGTACCATCCAGCCACGTGTTTTGCTGCCGTCGAAACGTGTTTCGGTGATGACATAGTCTTGGTGGGGAGCTTGCGGATTACCCTCTTCTGCTATTTTGCGGAATGATTTTCCTGTTGTACTTTCGGGCTTTTCGGCTCCGGTCCAGTCGCAGATTGTGGCAAAGAAGTCCACCCCGTTGCTGATGAGTTGCGGCAGTTTTTCGCCTGCATGCTTCTTGCCGGGCAGGGTTACGATAAGGGGGATATTTACCACCTCTTCATATAAGGCCGATTTTTGGTTCCAGTGGTGGGCGCCTATTCCGTCTCCATGATCGCTGGAGAAGATAACAACGGTGTTCTTCCACAGGTTGTTTTTGTCGATGGCGTCGATGATCTTACCGATTTCGCGGTCTACCTTCTCTACCAGACGGTAGTAAGTATAGCGGTACATGCGCCAGTCCTCAGGGGTGAACGTTGCAGTGGGGTAGACGTTGAAGTTATTGTCTCTTTCCTCCTCGATGACATCGGCATCGTAAGGATTCTTGGCAAAGTTAGGGGGAAGTCCCGGGCAGTTGCGTATTTCGGGTATTTCCATGTTGCCGTAGGGAAGATTCTGGCTGCGTGCATATTCGCAAATGTTATGCGGATTGTCATAAGAGGCCACGAGGAAGAAAGGCTTGTCGTGCTTGCGTGAAAGGAATTGTACGCAAGCCTCTGCCAATCCGTCGTCGCTGTGTCTGTGTATCTGGTCGAACCCGCGTACTTCGTCGGGAATGTCAAGTTCGGGTACATGCCATTTGCCGCCGTATGCACATTCATATCCGGCATTCTTGACCAGCGTGCCCAGTGTTTGTGTTTGGAGCGCTTCCGGTAACGGTGCGCCATTGGTCAGCAATTCCACCGAACCGGGATAGTGTCCTGTGAACATGGCGCCGCGCGAGGGACCGCTGAGTGGAGCCGTACAATAAGCGTTTTGGAACATAATGCCGGCTGCGGCCAGTCTGTCCAGATTGGGGGTATGCACATCCGGGTTTCCGGCGCAGCTCATGGCATTTGCCGTATGCTGGTCGGTAAAGATGTAGATAATGTTGGGACGTTCGGCAGCGTATGCCATTGATGAGCTAAGCAGTGATAGGCAGGCTATGTGCTTCATTGGAATTTGTTTTACCATATTATTAGTTTTATATATTGAGATTTTAGAGGCTATTTCTCCGATTGCTAAATTACGTCTTTTTCCATGTATGGGAGAACGCTAATGTTTTTTTTATGGTGCCGAATGTTTATTCGACTGTCAATTTTGTATAGTAGACCTTTAAATTTGTGCTAAACGTCTCGGTGGCTGCTTGGCCTTGTCTTGCGGAATGATTTTTTTCGTCCTGCAGAACGGTTTTATTTGTCTCGTGGGATGATTTCGTTTATCTTTGCCGCACCTAAAGAGAAAATGAATGATAGTTTGTATTGCCGAAAAGCCTTCTGTGGCGCGTGACATAGCCGATGTACTCGGAGCGAGAGATAAGAGAGACGGATACATCGAAGGAAACGGATACCAGGTGACGTGGACATTCGGTCATCTTTGTACCCTGAAAGAACCGCATGAATATACGCCCAACTGGAAATCGTGGAGCTTGGGCAGCCTGCCTATGGTTCCGCCCCGTTTCGGAATCAAACTTATCAGTAATCCCACCTACGAACGCCAGTTTCACGTGATTGAGAACCTCATGCAGCATGCCGACATGATTATAAACTGCGGTGATGCCGGTCAGGAGGGAGAGCTGATTCAACGCTGGGTGATGCAGAAAGCCGGTGCGCGTTGTCCGGTGAAACGCTTGTGGATTTCGTCGCTGACGGAAGAGGCCATTCGTGAAGGATTTGCAAAGTTGCGGGATGCTTCCGATTTTCAGCCGTTGTACGAAGCTGGGCTTTCGCGTGCTATCGGTGACTGGTTGCTGGGCATGAATGCTACTCGCCTGTATACGATGAAGTACGGTCAGAACCGGCAAGTGCTTTCTATCGGACGTGTGCAGACGCCTACGCTTGCATTGATTGTAAACCGCCAGCTTGAGATACAGAATTTCGTTCCCAAACAATATTGGGAGCTGAAAACGGTATATCGCGACACCACTTTCTCCGCCATTCTCCGCAAAAGCGATGAAGAACTGGTGCTGGAAGCGGAGAAACAGAAGGAAGGAGCTGCCGCCAAAGCTGCAAAACCGGAAGAAAACCGGGGTATAGAACCTATCACAGACCGGGAACGCGGAACGGCTCTGCTGGAACAGATCAGGAATGCTCCTTTCACGATAACGAATGTCACCCGCAAGAACGGCAAAGAGGCTCCCCTCCGTTTGTTCGACCTGACTTCCTTACAGGTGGAATGCAACAAGAAGTTCGCTTTCTCTGCCGATGAAACGCTGAAAACCATCCAGTCGTTGTACGAGAAGAAAGTAACGACCTATCCGCGTGTCGATACCACTTTTCTGAGTGATGACATCTATCCCAAGTGCCCCGGCATATTGAAAGGCTTGCGCGATTATCAGGCGTTGACAGCTCCGTTGGAGGGGACTACGTTGCTGAAATCAAAGAAGGTTTTCGACAATTCGAAAGTGACGGATCACCATGCCATTATCCCTACCGGGCAGCCACCGCAGAATCTGACGGATATGGAGCGCCGCGTGTTCGACCTGATTGCACGCCGTTTCATTGCTGTCTTCTATCCGGACTGCCTGTTTGCAACGACCACCGTCATAGGTGAGGTGGAGCAGATTGAGTTTAAGGTTTCGGGAAAGCAGATATTGGAGCCCGGCTGGCGTGTGGTCTTTGGTACTCCCTCGGCTCAGTCTCAAGAAGAAAAAGATGAGAAGGGTGGGGAAGAGGAGAATGTACTCCCTGCGTTTGTGGTAGGAGAGAGCGGTCCGCATCTGCCGGATTTGTATGAGAAGTGGACGCAACCGCCACGTCCTTACACCGAGGCCACCCTGCTGCGTGCTATGGAAACTGCCGGTAAACTGGTGGATAACGATGAATTGCGCGATGCTTTGAAAGAGAACGGAATCGGCCGTCCTTCCACCCGGGCCGCCATTATCGAAACACTTTTCAAACGTAACTATATCCGTAAGGAGAAAAAGAACCTGATAGCTACTCCTACCGGTGTGGAGCTCATCCAGATTATCCATGAGGAACTGTTGAAGTCTGCCGAACTGACGGGTATATGGGAAAAGAAGCTGCGTGAAATAGAAAAGCGTACGTACAATGCGGGACAGTTCTTGGAAGAATTGAAGCAAATGGTGTCGGAGATTGTTATGAGCGTTCTCTCCGATAACAGTAACCGCCATATCACCATACAGGCCCCTACACCGGAGAAAGGTGGAAAGAATTCTGCTTCATCGGCTTCCGCTTCCGATAAACCGAAAAAAGAACCTAAGAAAAGGGCGCCGCGAAAGTCTGCCGCAAAGAAAACGGAGACGGCAACAACTGACAGTCTGCCGGCGGCAGCAGAGCAGCCGGCATCTGTTGTACAGGCCGATGAGTTGGTAGGACAACCTTGCCCCCTTTGCGGAAAGGGAACGGTGATTAAAGGAAAAACGGCTTACGGTTGTTCCGAATGGAAGAGTGGTTGTACGTTCCGCAAGCCGTTTTGACCGGTAATGTTTCAGAGTGCTTTTAGTAGTTCAGGTGGAACTCAACCACCGCTTCAATACCTTTCCGCAGGATGTCCAACGGGATGTTTTCGTTGGGAGAATGGATGGCGTTGGACTCCAAGCCGAATCCCATCAGTATGGTTTTTATTCCCAATACTTGTTCAAAGGTAGAGATGATAGGAATACTGCCGCCGCGGCGCACTGCCAGCGGTTTCTTTCCGAATGCTTTGGTGAAGCCTCTCTCCGCCGCCTGATATGCAGGGAGGGTGATGGGGCATACGTATCCTTGTCCGCCATGCATGGGAGTGACCTTTACCTGTACGGTGTCGGGGGCTATGCTCATGATGTAATCGGCAAACAGTTGCGAGATCTTATGGTGGTCCTGATGCGGAACCAGCCGGCACGATACTTTGGCGTATGCTTTGGAAGGCAGTACGGTTTTGGAACCTTCGCCCGTATAGCCGCCCCAAATGCCGCATACGTCGAAAGACGGGCGGCAGCTGTTGCGTTCCAGTGTGCTGTATCCTTTTTCTCCGAAAAGGGCTTTCACGCCGATAGCCTTTTTGTATTTCTCTTCGTCGAACGGAATGTGTGCTATCATTTCGCGTTCGGCTTGCGGCACCTCCTCCACATCGTCGTAGAAGCCGGGAACGGCGATACGTCCGTCTGCGTCCGTCACTTTGCTTATCATCCCGCAGAGCACATTGATGGGGTTGGCCACTGCACCGCCGAAGTGTCCGGAATGCAGGTCGCGGTTCGGACCGGTCACCTCTATCTCCCAATAGGCAAGTCCGCGCAGGCCGGTGGTCAGTGAGGGGAGGTCGGCGCCCAGCATGCTGGTATCGGAAACGAGGATGATGTCAGCTTTCAGCAGTTCTTTATGCTCTTGGCAGAATCCCTCAAGGCTGGGGGAGCCAATCTCTTCTTCTCCTTCAAAGATGAATTTCACATTGTGGGTCAGTAAGTTGTTCTTTACCAAATATTCAAATGCTTTTACCTGAATGAAAGACTGTCCTTTATCATCGTCTGCGCCGCGCGCCCAGATGTGCCCGTCGCGTATCTCCGGTTCAAAAGGGCTGCTTTTCCAAAGCTCCAGCGGTTCGGCGGGCATCACATCGTAGTGTGCGTATATAAGTACGGTTTTGGCTTTCGGGTCTATCATTTTCTGTCCGAACACAATGGGATTTCCTGCCGAAGGCATCACCAGCGCTTCATCCGCGCCGGCTTCCAGCAGCAGTTGCGCCCAACGTTCTGCGCAAGCAAGCATGTCGTCGTGGTGCTCAGGTTTGGCGCTGATACTGGGGATACGGATAAGGCTGAACAGGTCTTCCAGCATCTTGGGTTCGTTCTCTGCGATATATTTCTTTATTTCCATTACTTTATCGTTCGTTTGTTATAATTGTGTAGTACGGTCTATCAGGTAGAAGTCGAGCAAGGTCATGGCCGTCATGGCTTCTACGATGGGCACTGCGCGGGGCAACACGCAAGGGTCGTGGCGTCCGCGGGCTTTGAGGGTGGTGTCCGTACCATCCAGATTTACGGTGTGCTGTTCCATGAGTACGGTTGCCACCGGTTTGAAGGCCACGCGGAAGTAGATGTCCTGTCCGTTGCTGATGCCGCCCTGAATACCGCCGGAATGGTTGGTGTGCGTTTCGATGCGCCCGTTGTTGTTGAAGAATACGTCGTTCTGTTCCGACCCCTTCATTTTCAGTCCTTTGAATCCTTCGCCGTATTCAAATGCTTTGGCAGCATTGATGCTGAGCATACCTGCGGCGAGGGCGGATTGGAGCTTCCCGTAAATGGGCTGTCCCAGTCCTATGGGGCAACCTTTGACAACGCAAGTCACCACACCGCCGATGGTGTCGCCTTCGCCTTTTATCTTGAAGATAAGCTCTTCCATTTCTTTTGCTTTCTCCGGGTCGGGGCAACGTACGGGATTGGTTTCAATCAGGTCGAGGTCGTAAGCGGTATAGTTGTCTTCCAGCTTGATAGGCCCCACCTGTGAGGTGTAGGCTGTGACGCGGATGCCAAGCTGCCTTAATGCTAATTTGGCTAATGCCCCGGCCACCACGCGTGAGATGGTTTCGCGTGCCGATGAACGTCCGCCTCCGCGGTGGTCGCGTATTCCGTATTTCACATTATATGTATAGTCGGCGTGTGAGGGACGGTACACTTCTTTCAGATTGTTATAATCGTTGGAGTGCTGATTCTCGTTCCATACGATAAATCCGATAGGGCAGCCGGTGGATTTACCTTCGAAAATGCCGGAAAGGAATTCCACTTTATCAGATTCCTTGCGTGAGGTGGTGATACGTGATTGTCCCGGGCGGCGGCGGTCGAGTTCCGATTGAACGAAGTCCATATCGATAGTGATTCCTGCGGGAAATCCGTCTATTACGCCGCCTATGCCTTTGCCATGTGACTCTCCGAAACTGGTCAGTCGAAGAATATTTCCAAATGAGTTGAACATATCAAATGCTTTAAAGGTTTATAATGAGGTTAATGCGTCAGTTTGTCTTGCCATAAGGGGCTTTGACTTTTTAAAGGTAACAATTATTTTTGTAAAACGTTTCAAAAATGACAATAAATCTTTTATTTCCCGACTTTGAGGTATGTGGGCAACCATCCCAATCTGTCTTTTGGATATATAGAAGTATTTAAGAATGTGAAGAATCTTTATAATTAACCCTTTCTGAAAAAAGGAACATCTATTTTTTAGAAAAGACCTTGTTTAAAGGTTCTAAAAACTGTTATTTTGCACTTCAAATATAAAAGAGAATATTAACTGCCCCTTAACTATGTAGGGATTTTATTAACTAAACAAGTATTTATATGAAGAAAAATTTGTTTTATTTATTTGCATTGATCTGTTCAATGAGTTTATTTACCGCTTGTAGCGATGACGATCCTGACTACTCAAAAGTCATTGAAGAAGAAATTGCAGGTAACTATAAAGGAACATTGGATATCAAATTGGACGGGACTACAATTGCATCCAGCTTGCCAAAGAATATTACTATATCCAAAGCCGGAAATTCTGCTATAAATTTGTTATTAGCGGACTTTACTTTAATGACTATGGATTTGGGTGATATTGAATTGAAAAATTGCCAACTAAGTCAAAAAGACAATTCTTATTCTTTCACCGGAACTCAGTCTTTAAGTATAGATCAGTATCAGCTTACGGCAGACGTGAAAGCAGCAGGTACAATTGAAGATGGTAAGATTACTGTTCAGTTGGATATAGCAGCTAAGCTTAATGGAGCATCTCAAAAGGTACAGGTGACTTACACAGGTACTAAACTGACTGGTTCTGAAAGTAGCGAGGCTAAGATTACAGCTTTTACGTTTGATAGCAAATTTGTGACAGAACAACCTGTTATCAATGAAGAAGAGGGTACTATTATATTTAAGGTGGATGAAAAAGCTACTGCTGCTGATTTATCAGCCTTAGTTCCTGTTATCACTATTTCTGAGGGTGCAGTTGTTACACCGGGAAGTGGAGAAGCAAAAGACTTTTCAAATGGAAACAGGGTAGCCTACACTGTGCTTTCTGAGGATTATTCTCAAACGAAGACATATACAGCTTTTGTTGCCGGCACTCAGAAAGTGAAAGAATACTCGTTTGATGAATGGACTAAGGATACTTCTAATACTGAGGAAGCATTGCAATTTCCTGTGATTGGTACTGATTATAAAAACCAGCTTTGGGCTTCTTGTAATGCTGCTGTTATGATGATTAAAGCTTGGGGTAATCTTCCAGGCCTTGGTAGTGGAATTATTTATACGGGTGATTATCCAGTACGGTCTACCGATGATGCTATCAGTGGCAAAGCAGTTTTGATGGAATCGGTATTTACAACTGGAGGGACGATTATGCAGCAACCTGTACCTAAAGTTACAGCTGCTACTGCCTTTTTGGGTAATTTTAATTCTTTTGCTGCGCTGGGTGGCGCTATGAAGAGCACTGAATTTGGAATTATGTTCTCTGATAAACCATTGGAAGTAAAAGGTTCTTTTAAATATACGTCAGGAACTCCTTTCTACAATAAAGAAGGTGCAGAAGTAGATAAAAAAGACGAATGTGCCATATCTGCTGTTCTCTATGAAGTGGAAAATGAAAAAGAAACTCTGAATGGAGAAAATATCTATACAGCAAAAAATATAGTTGCATCTGCTATGTTTAATAGCGGAGACCAAAAAGAATATACTCCATTCTCTTTGAAGCTGACATATCGTAAGGAATATGATGCTACAAAGAAATATAAATTTGCGGTTATATTTTCTGCGAGTAAGGATGGAGCAGCTTATGAAGCAGCTGTGGGCAGTAAGTTGCTGGTAGATAATGTTTCTATTATTTGTGAATAATAATTGAACAATACATTCTATTCTTAATATATAGAGTGGCTTTTATATAGACAGGAAGGTGTGTCAAAACTCTGACAAGCATATCATTCTGTCATGCAGAACGTAGTGAAGCATCTCTTCTCCTACTCACACAGAGAGTAGATTCTTCGCTTCGCTCTGAATGACAGAGTAAAATGATAATTAATGTTAGTTTTGACACACCTTCCTGTTTTTTTGCATGTCGTACAGAATATTAGAAGTAGGTGAATCCTTTTTCTTTAAGGAAATATTGTTTTTATAACAGGTTGTAAAACAATATGCTGCAAGTACCATTTGAATACCACCCTTTGGTATATTGAGTACCAATGATTGGTATTTTAAGTACCACTCTTTGGTATTTCGAGTACCAACGGTTGGTATTTCAAGTACCAAACATTGGTATTTTGAATTCCCAACTTTGGTATTTTAAATAGCCGGCATGGAGATTGTCTTTGGGCAGGGTGCTGATGACGGATAGTCAGCCGGATTAATTTAGGGACAAAACAGACAGTGACGACCAAATGTTGGTCGTCACTGCATATATACCTTGTCGTCACTCGATAATTCCCTTATCCTTAATACATTGAAGCAAAAGGTGACGAGTGACGACAAAAAATGAAAAAATCTTGTTTAGAAAGCATATCCGAATCCCAAGTTCAGATAGATAGGATACATATTGAATGTAATCGTATCAAAGTCTTTTTGGAAGATATTATTCAGCCCCCATGTCACGTCGGCGTGTACGGTGAGGTGTTTGAATGCTTTCCATTCACCGCCGAATTGCACACCCCACTGGAATTTCCTTAAATCACTGGAGAAGTCATAAGTGGCGATGCTTTCACCGGTGAACTCCACTTTGGAACCGGTCTGGTCGGGGGTACGCAGGTGTCCTTCGTAAACATGTCCGGAGAAGTTGCCCTCCAGCAGATAGGAGAAATAAGGACCGGCAGACAATATCCAACGCTTGCTGATGTGGTAATTAGCCAAAATGGGAATTGTCAGATAGGAGTTCTTTACCTTTGTCTTGACCCCGCCTGTCCAAAGACCTGCCAGCTCTCCGCCATTGGTATTGATGATTTTCATACCATAGTTCTTGACAGTGGCTTCGGTGGTCATGTTCTTATTCTCTAACCGTAGGCCTAACGTAAGTCCCCACTTTTTCTTTTCGTCAAACCATTTGGTGGCATTTCCTTCAATGGCAATGGCTATGCCCGGCGCATAACTGTCTATCTTGCGTATCTCTTTGGGCAGGGGGATAGGCGAGGTTCCGCCGATGTTGAACCCGGCTTTTATGCCGTATTCCCAACCATGCAGATAGGAATTGATAAGACTTTTGTTTCTTTCTTCTTGTGCCTGTACGTTGGTAACCATTGCCAACAGTGCGGCTATTATGCAAATAAAATGATACTTTTTCATACGCTATATTAGTTGTCTTCGCTTATAAGTTCTAATTCGTCTACATATAATGTGCTGCCAACAGCTCCCTTGAAATAAGCGCCGTCTACACTGGAAGAGAGTACGATGCTTAGTTTGTACTTGCCTTCCTGCAGTTTGACAGGGTCTATGCTCTTGCCGTTCACCGCTTTGAAAGGAAGTTCAAAGGGTGTCCATGAATCGGTCTCCTTAGCTTCCTCTTCACTGATACGGGCGATGGATACGAGCTTGTCGGAAGTCAAATCCAAACTGTTGCTGCCATCCAGCATGAAAGAGTTCTCGTTGGCTTCGTACATAATGGCATAAATGTCGAAACGGTCTTTTTTGTCTTTCTGCACTGCGCCTTCATCGGTGTAGACATCTCCTGCCTTGAACTTGAAGTAGCCTTTCAACGATACGGGACGTTTATAATACTGTATGCCGAACTTTGTGGCACGCAAGGGATCTTTAAGTGCATTTGCCAAGTCGAATGAACCGATGAAGAGGTTTCCGGCGGCAATATACATTTTCACCATAGCTCCAAAGCTGCCTGTATCACAGGTTGTCAGTTTCAAGCCCTTGCCACGAAAACCTTCGGCAATCTGCTGTGTGGGGTAGCCGGTGCGGTTGTCCGTCATGCTGGTAAGTTTGTAACCGGGATTGCCGCTTGACCATTGCAGCACGCTGGAAACATTGGTTGAGGTGCCGGGCTGAAACTCGTAGAGAATGTCATATTCGGTACCGGCAGCGGGAAGCAGGTCTTCGAAATGGAAGATTCCCGGAACTTCTGCCGGTATGATTTTTACGGTATAGGTGGCAGTCCACTCCCCGTCTTCGGATGTTACGGTGAATGTGCGTGAATGTGAATCGTTGCTGAAATCGTAATTGTTCAGTATGTCGTTCGGGTAATGTTTGTCCGCACTAAGGGTCGCTCCGACAGGCAGAGTAAACAGTAATTGTTGTTTTGACAGGTCTGCTCCTTTATGCACATATATGTTTATTTCTTTCGAGTCGCTGTTGATGTGAGCCAATTGTACATCCGCACCGGTGCAGGCGTCAATCGCCGCTTCGGAATTAAGTGCTTCGTCCTGTATACACGACGTGACAGTCAGAATAAGCATGAGGGCAGTAGTCCACTTCTTAAAATTCATATACTTCTTTTTTTGAGAGTTGATAAATTGATATAGTTTAGCAATTTGCAAAAATACGCTATTATTTTGTAATAACAGATGCAATGACAAAAAAGTGCGATAAACTCTGTTATTTATTTGTTATTCCGCCTATCTTTGCATGAAGATTGAATAAAATATATATCTGTGATATGACTGAAGCCGAAAGAAAACAAATAATAGACTTGGTGCAGCGTGAAGTGGTGCCCGCCATCGGATGTACGGAACCTATCGCCGTTGCTTTGTGTGTGGCGAAAGCGACCGAAACCTTAGGAACAAGACCGGAGAAGATAAATGTCTTGCTAAGCGCCAATATCCTGAAAAACGCAATGGGGGTGGGGATTCCCGGTACAGGTATGATTGGACTGCCCATTGCCATAGCGTTGGGGGCACTGGTGGGCAAGTCGGAATATCAGTTGGAAGTGCTGAAAGACAGCAATCCTGCTGCTGTGGATGAAGGTAAACGCTTTATCGCTGAGAAGCGCATCAACATATCGCTGAAAGAGAATATTTCGGAGAAACTCTATATAGAAGTATGTTGTGAGTCCGGAGAAAACAAGGCTACCGCCATTATAGCAGGCGGGCATACCACCTTTATATATATAGCCCGGAATGGTGGCATCCTTTTCTGCAGGCAAAATGCAAGCAGTGAAGAGACGAAAGAGCAGACTGTGGATTTGACGCTGCGCAAAGTGTATGACTTTGCCATGGACGCTCCGTTGGATGAAATCCGTTTCATCCTTGAGACTGCCCGCCTGAACAAAGCGGCGGCTGAAAGTTCTTTCGATAAGAACTATGGTCATGGTCTGGGCAGGATGTTGCGCGGCACTTATGAACATAAGATATTGGGGGATAGTGTGTTCTCACATATCCTTTCTTATACGTCCGGTGCATGCGACGCCCGTATGGCAGGGGCCATGATACCGGTGATGAGTAATTCGGGAAGTGGAAATCAGGGTATTTCCGCTACGTTGCCCGTACTGGTTTATGCCGAGGAGAACGGCAAATCGGAAGAAGAGCTGATACGTGCGCTCATGCTCAGTCATCTGACTGTGATTTATATCAAACAAAGTTTGGGCCGTTTGTCCGCTTTATGCGGCTGTGTGGTAGCTGCTACGGGTTCCAGTTGCGGCATCACATGGCTGATGGGAGGCACCTACGAGCAGGTGGCCTTTGCCGTGCAGAACATGATTGCCAACCTCACCGGAATGATTTGCGACGGAGCCAAGCCCAGTTGTGCTTTGAAGGTGACTACGGGCGTTTCTACGGCCGTCCTTTCGGCTATTATGGCAATGGAAAATCGTTGCGTTACTTCTGTTGAAGGAATTATCGATGAAGACGTGGACCAAAGCATCCGTAATCTGACGAAGATAGGTTCCAAAGGAATGGACGAAACGGACAAACTGGTACTGGAAATAATGACGGGAAAGCAGTGATTAAGTGATTAACGATTAGTGATTAACGATCAGGGATTAATCGCAACATTAATAATATGTGCCATTGATAAACTAATCCCTAATCGCTAATCCCTAATTCTTATTTACAGCATCCGTCGCCGCAGTCTCCACAATCGCATCCGCCATTGCATCCACCGCCGCATCCGCCGCCACTCATCATGCGTGCCATTTCTGCCAGCTCATCGTTGGTGGCCGGGCGGTTTTCCGTAACTTCACCCACGAAGTTCAGGTCGCAGCCTGCCAAGGGGTGATTCATGTCCATTACCACTACATCGTCTTTTACTTCGACTACGCTTCCGTTGATGCGTTGGCCTTCCGAAGTCATCAAAGGAATTACGGCGCCTTCCACTACGCGTTCGCTATCGAATTTGCCTTCTATCTCGAAGATGTTTTTGGGCAGGTCGATGACGTGTTCTTCGTCATATTCACCGTAAGCCTCTTCTGCTTTGATTGTAAAGTCGAATTTATCGCCTTTTTTCAAGTCTTTCACTTGGCTTTCAAAAGCTTCCAAAGTCAGGCCCAATCCGGAGATGAACTGGAAGGGGTGTTCTGCAGGAGCTTCTTCTGTGAATTCTTTTTCTCCGTTTTCGATTGAGTACAGCTTATATGCTAAGGTGATGTACTTGTTTTCTACTGTTTCCATTAATTTGTTATTGTTTAGTAAATACTGTTGTTCTGTCTCTAAAGTGGCAAAGGCAATGCGAATATCCGCATAACTTCAGAGGCACACCCCGCCTTTGCCCGGTGCGCAAAGATACGAATATTTTGTTTCGTGGGAGGAAGCGCTCCGGTAAATTTCAGATTATTAAGTGCGTTGTGACTCTTGGGCATACTCTTCAAAACTATCCGAATCTTTTTATTTGAGCCTTATAAGTGATAAAATAAGATTTTAAAGCATGATTTTCTTACGATTATTCATGTTTATATCTTTTTTTTCTTCAATTTGTTTGGAGTTTATAAAAAAGCACTTACCTTTGCAGCATAATTATACGAGACAATAAATAAAAGAACAATAAAGACAATTTGGTTATGAATCTACATACATCTATTAACCTGGCAGTCCTGCATATTATTCGCGTCGTGGTGGTGGCATCAAGAGCGTGAGAAAGGTTATGTATGTATTCGTACGGTAAAGATATTTATAATAAGCCTTTCTCATTCCGGTGAGAAAGGCTTTTTTCATAAAAGGAGACAGATAAGATGAAACATCAGTTACGCAGTTCGTTCAGCACGCAAGGCCGCCGCATGGCAGGCGCTCGTGCATTGTGGACGGCCAATGGCATGAAGAAAGAACAAATGGGAAAACCTATCATTGCAATAGTCAATTCTTTTACTCAGTTTGTTCCGGGGCATGTGCATCTGCATGAAATAGGTCAGTTCGTAAAGAAAGAGATAGAAAAGCAAGGCTGCTTCGCCGCCGAATTCAATACGATTGCCATCGACGACGGCATTGCAATGGGGCATGACGGTATGTTGTATTCCTTGCCGTCGCGCGACATCATTGCCGACAGTGTGGAGTACATGGTGAATGCCCATAAGGCGGATGCCATGGTCTGCATCAGCAATTGCGATAAGATCACTCCGGGTATGCTCATGGCGGCGATGAGGTTGAACATCCCTACGGTGTTCGTTTCCGGTGGCCCTATGGAAGCCGGAGAATGGAACGGGCAGCACCTCGACCTGATTGATGCCATGATTAAGTCGGCTGACGAAAGCGTGAGCGATCAGGAAGTTGCCAAGATCGAACAACATGCTTGTCCCACTTGCGGATGTTGTTCGGGCATGTTCACCGCCAACTCCATGAACTGCCTGAATGAAGCAATCGGACTGGCGCTTCCGGGTAACGGCACGATTGTGGCTACGCATGAGAACCGGAAGAAACTGTTTGAGGATGCAGCCAGACTGATTGTTGAAAATGCGTATAAATACTATGAGGAGGGAGACGAAACGGTGCTTCCCCGCAGCATTGCCACCCGCGAGGCGTTTCTGAATGCGATGACGCTGGACATTGCAATGGGCGGGTCTACGAATACGGTGCTTCACTTGTTGGCAGTGGCGCATGAAGCCGGGGCGGATTTCACAATGGATGATATTGATATGCTGTCCCGCAAAACTCCCTGCCTGTGTAAAGTGGCTCCCAATACTCAGAAATATCATGTACAGGATGTTAATCGTGCCGGCGGCATCGTGGCCATTATGGGCGAACTTGCCAAAGGAGGACTGGTGGATACGAACGTGCATCGTGTGGACGGAATGACATTGGCGGAGGAGATAGACCGGTACTGCATCACCAGTCCTAATGTTTGCAAGGAAGCGATCGGGAAATATACCAGTGCCGCTGCCGGAAAATTCAATCTGGAACTCGGTTCGCAGGGGGCTTATTATAAGGAATTGGATACGGATCGTGCCGAGGGATGTATTCGTGACTTGCAGCATGCTTATAGCAAGGACGGCGGTTTGGCTGTGCTGAAAGGAAATATTGCACAGGATGGTTGTGTGGTCAAGACAGCCGGAGTGGACGAAAGCATCTGGAAGTTTACCGGCCCTGCCAAAGTTTTCGATTCACAGGAAGCTGCGTGCGACGGTATCTTGGGCGGAAAGGTGGTCAGCGGCGATGTTGTCGTCATTACCCATGAAGGCCCGAAAGGTGGGCCGGGCATGCAGGAGATGCTGTATCCTACTTCCTATATCAAGTCCCGCCATTTAGGCAAGGAATGTGCGTTGATCACTGACGGACGCTTTAGCGGCGGCACTTCCGGACTGAGCATCGGACACATCTCTCCCGAAGCTGCGGCGGGCGGCAATATCGGTAAGATTCAGGACGGCGACATCATCGAGATAGATATACCGAACCGTTCTATCAATGTGAAGCTGACGGATGAGGAACTGGCTGCACGTCCTATGACGCCGGTGACGCGCGACCGTCGGGTGTCCAAAGCATTGAAAGCGTATGCCAGCATGGTGAGTTCGGCAGACAAAGGGGCTGTAAGGCTGATAGATTAAAGAAAGTTTTAATAGAAATATACTTGACTTGATGGAAAACTTAATAACAGGCGCGGAAGCATTGATGCGTTCTTTGGAACATCAGGGGGTAAAGACCATTTTCGGTTACCCGGGTGGCAGTATCATGCCCGTATTCGATGCTCTATACGACCATAGAAAGAATCTGAATCATGTTCTGGTGCGCCATGAACAGGGAGCTGCACATGCGGCACAAGGCTATGCGCGTGTGTCGGGTAAGGTGGGCGTATGCCTGGTTACCAGCGGTCCGGGCGCAACGAACACCATTACAGGTATTGCGGATGCCATGATAGACAGCACGCCGGTTGTTGTCATTGCCGGACAGGTTGCTACGGGATTCCTTGGAACCGATGCCTTTCAGGAGGTGGATCTGGTGGGCATTACGCAGCCCATCACGAAGTGGAGCTATCAGATCCGTCGTGCGGAAGATGTGGCATGGGCAGTGGCCCGCGCTTTCTATATAGCGCAGAGCGGACGTCCCGGTCCGGTTGTGCTGGACTTTGCCAAGAACGCTCAAGTGGATAAGACGGAATATGTGCCTACCAAAGTGGATTACGTGCGCAGCTATCTGCCTGTACCCGAAATGGAACCGGAAGCCATACAACAGGCTGCCGATTTGATAAATGCGGCGGAACGTCCGTTGGTGCTGGTGGGGCAGGGCGTGGAGCTTGGCAATGCGCAGAACGAACTGCGTACTTTCATCGAAAAGGCGGATATGCCTGCCGGTTGCACCTTGTTGGGGCTTTCCGCATTGCCAACAGAGCATCCTTTGAACAAGGGGATGCTGGGCATGCATGGCAATCTGGGGCCGAATATCAATACCAATAAGTGTGATGTGCTGATTGCGGTAGGCATGCGTTTTGACGATCGTGTGACGGGCAAGTTGTCCACGTATGCGTCGCAGGCAAAAATAATCCATTTCGATATTGATCCGGCAGAAATAGACAAGAATGTGAAAACGGATGTTGCCGTATTGGGCAACTGTAAAGATACCCTGGCTGCAGTGACCGAATTGCTGAAACCTGCCGGACACAAGGAATGGCTCGACAGCTTCTTGCCTTATGAACAGATGGAGGAAGAAAAGGTGATCCGTCCGGAGCTGCATCCGGCAGGCGACACACTGAGCATGGGCGAGGTGGTGCGTGCCGTCAGTGAGGCTACAAACAACGAAGCCGTTTTGGTGACGGATGTGGGCCAGAACCAAATGATGTCTGCCCGCTACTTTAAATATAGCAAGGAACGCAGCATTGTCACTTCCGGCGGTTTGGGTACAATGGGCTTCGGCCTTCCTGCCGCTATCGGCGCCACTTTCGGACGTCCCGACCGTACCGTTTGCGTCTTTATGGGCGACGGCGGTTTGCAGATGAATTTGCAGGAACTGGGTACGGTGATGGAGCAGAAAGCTCCCGTTAAGATGATTTTGCTGAACAATAACTTCTTGGGTAACGTTCGTCAATGGCAGGCTATGTTCTTCAACCGCCGTTACTCGTTCACTCCGATGATGAACCCGGACTATCTGAAGATTGCTTCCGCCTACGGTATTCCGGCGCGTCGGGCGCTTACCCGTAAGGAACTGGCGGAAGCCATTGAAGAGATGATTTCGACAGACGGCCCGTTCCTGCTGGAAGCTTGCGTAGAGGAGGAAGGAAATGTTATGCCGATGACGCCTCCGGGTGGCTCTGTGAACCAGATGTTGCTGGAATGCTGATATAAATGAAGAATTATGAATTCTTCACTTATCATTCTTAATTAAAAAAAGTATGGACAAGACATTATATACAATTATCGTTCATTCGGAGAACTTTGCAGGTTTGCTGAATCAGGTAACGGCTGTTTTCACCCGCCGGCAAATCAATATCGAGAGCCTGAATGTTTCGGCATCCTCTATCAAGGGGGTACATAAATATACCATTACTGCCTGGACAGATAAAGACACTATTGAGAAGGTGACGAAGCAAATCACCAAAAAGATAGATGTGTTGCAGGCGCACTATTTCACAGATGATGAAATCTACCAGCACGAGATTGCGCTCTACAAGCTGACGACTCCCACGCTGGAAGAAAAACCGGAAGTGTCTAAGGTGATCCGCAAATACAATGCGCGTATCGTAGAGGTTAACTCCGTATTCTCCATTGTGGAGAAAAACGGTATGAGTGAGGAAATAACCAATCTCTACGAAGAGCTGAGCGCTTTGGGGTGTGTGCTCCAGTTTGTGCGTTCCGGACGTGTTGCCATCACTACGAGCTGCTTTGAACGTGTCAACGAGTATCTGGCAGATCGTGAAACAAAATATCGTCAGAGTAAAGAACAACAAGGACAATGAGTGAAAATAACAAGATAGGTACTTATAAGTTTGTGGCCGAACCGTTTCATGTGGACTTCACCGGCCGCCTCACAATGGGGGTGCTTGGCAACCATCTGCTGAACTGTGCAGGATTTCATGCGACGGAACGCGGTTTCGGCATTGCAACCTTGAATGAGGATAATTATACATGGGTGCTTTCCCGGCTGGCTGTCGAACTGGACGAGATGCCGTACCAATACGAGGATTTTTCCATCCGGACATGGGTGGAGAATGTCTACCGTCTCTTCACCGACCGTAATTTTGCCATTATCGACAAGGACGGAAAGAAGATAGGATATGCCCGTTCCGTATGGGCGATGATCAGCCTCAATACCCGCAAACCCGCCGACCTGCTGACTTTGCATGGAGGCAGCATCGTGGATTATGTGTGCGACGAGCCTTGCCCCATTGAAAAGCCTTCGCGCATAAAGGTCGCTTCTGCGGAGCCGGCTTCTTCTCTCAATGCCAAGTATAGCGATATTGACATCAACGGACACGTAAACAGTATCCGCTATATCGAGCATATCCTCGATTTGTTCCCGATAGAACTGTATAAGGAGAGCCGCATCCGTCGTTTTGAAATGGCCTACGTAGCCGAGAGCTATTACGGTGACGAGCTCACTTTCTATAAGGACTATGCAGGCGACGGCGCGTATGATGTAGAAGTGAAAAAGAACGGCAGCGAAGTGGTTTGCCGTTCCAAAGTAATATTTGTAAAGAAATAATTTATTAACCAATCAGTTGGCATAAGCCACAAATAAAAATTAAAACAAAAAATGGCACAATTGAATTTTGGCGGTGTTATTGAGAATGTAATGACCCGCGAAGAATTTCCTTTGGAAAAAGCACGTGAGATTTTAAAGGATGAAACAATCGCAGTTATCGGTTATGGTGTACAAGGTCCCGGTCAGGCTTGCAACCTGCGCGACAATGGTTTCAACGTAATCGTAGGCCAGCGTCAGGGTAAGACTTACGAGAAGGCAGTGGCAGACGGATGGGTTCCGGGTGAAACTCTGTTCAGCATTGAGGATGCTTGCCAAAAGGGTACTGTCATCATGTGCCTGTTGTCCGATGCGGCCGTTATGTCTGTATGGCCCACGATGAAACCGTACCTGACGGCCGGAAAGGCACTTTACTTCTCTCATGGTTTCGCTATCACATGGAGTGACCGTACGGGTGTGGTTCCTCCCAAGGATATTGACGTTATCATGGTTGCTCCTAAGGGATCGGGTACGTCACTCCGTACAATGTTCCTCGAAGGCCGCGGCTTGAACTCTTCTTATGCTATCTATCAGGATGCTACCGGAAAGGCTTTGGACAGAACCCTTGCACTGGGCATCGGTATCGGTTCGGGTTATTTGTTCGAGACTACTTTCATTCGTGAAGCTACTTCCGACCTGACCGGTGAACGCGGTTCTTTGATGGGAGCTATCCAGGGATTGTTGTTGGCTCAGTACGAGGTTCTGCGTGAAAACGGCCACACTCCGTCGGAAGCGTTCAACGAAACAGTTGAGGAACTGACGCAGTCATTGATGCCGTTGTTTGCAAAGAACGGTATGGACTGGATGTATGCCAACTGCTCTACTACTGCCCAACGCGGTGCTCTCGACTGGATGGGCCCGTTCCACGATGCTATCAAGCCGGTGGTGCAGAAGTTGTATCAGAGCGTTAAGTCGGGTAACGAAGCCCAGATTTCTATCGACAGCAACTCTAAGCCCGACTATCGTGAGAAACTGAATGCAGAGCTGAAAGCGTTGCGTGAGAGCGAGATGTGGCAGACTGCCGTAACGGTTCGCAAGCTCCGTCCGGAAAACAACTGATCTCCGGTGCGGACTTCTGAATAAGAGAAGAGGTTGTCTCAGGTTTGAAGATTGCTCTGGATAATACAGGGTGGTCGGTTAATTCAAATTTGGGGCAATCTCTTTTTCATTGCCTGCCGTTCACCTTCTTCACGTATTCGAGCAGTTGCTTGTAGAAAGCATGGTGTCCCAGAGTAGCTGCTTCTCCCAATATGACGAGTTTCATGCGTGCCCTTGTTATTGCCACGTTCATCCTGCGCAAATCATTCAGAAATCCTATTTGGCCATCTTCATTGGCGCGTACCAGACTGATGAAAATCACGTCACGTTCCTGTCCCTGAAATCCGTCGACGGTGTTGACCGTTATCAGGCTGCGGTAAGGACGCAGGGTGGCGCTGCCTTTTATCTTTCCCCGCAGGTATTGCACTTGCGCCTTGTAGGGTGAGATCAGCCCGAAGTCGATACGTTCCTCAAGAATACGGCTTCCGCCTATCCGCAGGATGTATGCTTCCAGTTCTTTCAGCAGTAAATGGGCCTCCTCCTTGTTGATGCGTCCGAATGTTTCCCCGACAAACTCTTCCTTGAAGTCCATGTCGGAAGTGTCGATCCATGTGACGGGAGTGTCCCAGTCCAATATTCCCCGGTGGCGTATTTCGGGAGCCGCCTCCAGTTCCCCGTCATAAAACCAATTCGAGGAGAAGCGCATAATGTCCTCGTGCATACGGTACTGCACTTTCAGTAGGGATACGGCAGACGGCTTGTTGGCGGCAACTTTCTCCATCAACGTACGTTCCAGTCCGCCACGTGCGGCTTCATAACATTTAATGGTGGGCGGCAACTGGCAATGGTCCCCTGCCAGCACCACCCGGTCTGTCTTGCGGATGGCTATCCAGCAGGCGGCTTCCAGGGCTTGGGCGGCTTCGTCGATGAACAGTGTGCCGAAGCGGCGGCCGTTTAAAAGACGGTGATTGCTGCTCACCAGCGTGGAGGCAATGACGTGGGCGCTGTCAAACAGTTCGGTGTTGATCTGTACTTCCAGCGCTGTGGCGCGGTCGCGCAAGCGGCTCATGCGGCTGCGTATTCCCTCGCGTTCATCATAACTGCCGCGGCGGGCTCTGCCACCCAGTTGCCTCAGTTCCTTACGGATGCTCCATAATTCGGGATAAAGCGGATGGTTCTCGAAGCGGCGTTCGTAAGTGAAAGAGAGCATCTTGTCATTGACGCGTGTGGGATTGCCGATTCGTAAAACATTCACGCCTCTGTCCACCAGCTTTTCAGAAATCCAGTCCACTGCCATATTGCTTTGTGCGCAGACCAGCACTTGGGGTTCGCGGTGCAATGTTTCGTAGATAGCCTCTACGAGCGTAGTGGTTTTGCCCGTTCCCGGAGGTCCATGCACGATGGCTACGTCGCGGGCGCATAGCACCTTGTTGACGGCTGTCTCTTGGGTAGAGTTCAACCAGGGGAAGCGCACCGGATAGAGTTCGCGGAACCCGGCTTTCATCGTACCCAGCAGTGTGTCCCGCAGTTCGGCGAGCCGGTTGCCTTTGGCACGAAGAACATCTTCCAGCGCCTCGAACATCGTGCGGTAGGAGGTTTCGTCGAAGTAGAGCTGAACGCCGAGGTTGTCGGCAGACTGTATATCCATAACAGCTCCTGCGCCGGGCATAACCACTACCATACGCACATCGTCCGCATAACTGACGGTAGCCGTAAAATTAAAATAAGTGATCTTTCCGTCGGCCGATTGGCGGAAAAAGCAGACAGGACGTCCGAATTCGAAATTATGTTCTATATCGGTGTTTTCGGTATGCGTAACCTCTATTACTAATTGGTTCAGGGAGTTATAGCAACTTCGCCCCGGTGAGGCAGGATACCAGCAGAGTCCCCGTTTGACTTTCCGGGCGACACCCATATTTTCTGTTTGCCGCTTGAACTCTTCTTTCTCGTATTCGTACTCCATGCGTAACAGGAGTTGTTGCCGTTGAATATGTATAATAGGAGATTGTATGTCGCTCTTTTCGTTCATTCTTATCATTGTAAAGCTCTGTGAGACCTGTCTCCTCTGTGGAGATTATTCTTTTGCAAAGGTAATAAATCCCCGCCGTTGGGGGAAGAAATGCTTTCTTTTGTTAAACTTTTCCTTGTTCTATTTTGTTTATTATATTAATTTGTAATCTTTACAATATTGAAAAACTAAAAAAATAAGAGTGGTTATGGTTTATGATTTGACAATGCTTAAAGCGTTTTATTCGCTTTATGAGGGGAAGATAGGGCGCATCCGGACTGTGTTGCAACGTCCGCTGACTTTAGCAGAAAAAATTTTGTATGCTCATTTGTATGATGAGAGAAACGTGAAAAACTACAAACGCGGCGAGGACTACGTAAATTTCCGTCCCGATCGTGTTGCCATGCAGGACGCAACTGCACAGATGGCATTATTGCAGTTTATGAATTCGGGACGCAATGAAGCGGCTGTTCCTTCAACCGTACATTGCGACCATCTGATTCAGGCATATAAAGGAGCCAAAGAAGACATTGCCACCGCTACCAAAACCAACGAGGAAGTCTATCGTTTTCTCCGGGATGTCTCTTCCCGTTACGGCATCGGCTTTTGGCAGCCCGGAGCAGGCATCATTCATCAGGTCGTATTGGAAAACTACGCTTTTCCGGGCGGCATGATGATAGGCACCGACTCCCATACTCCGAACGCCGGTGGTTTGGGCATGGTGGCTATCGGTGTTGGCGGTGCCGATGCGGTGGATGTGATGACCGGCATGGAGTGGGAACTGAAGATGCCCCGCCTGATCGGTGTGCGTCTCACCGGAGCGCTGAGTGGGTGGGCAGCCCCCAAGGACGTTATTTTGAAGCTGGCGGGAATCCTGACTGTGAAGGGCGGGACAAATGCTGTCATCGAATACTTCGGTCCGGGCACTGCTTCGCTTTCGGCCACCGGAAAAGCCACGATTTGCAACATGGGCGCGGAGGTAGGAGCCACCACCTCGCTTTTCCCTTACGACGAACGCATGGCAACCTACCTGAAAGCCACCGGACGCGAAGAAGTGGCGGACATGGCTACTGCCGTTGCCGCAGAACTTCGTGCCGATGACGAGGTGATGGCCAATCCGCAGAAGTACTATGACCGTATTATTGACATAGACCTTTCTGCATTGGAGCCTTACATCAACGGACCGTTTACACCGGATGCGGCTACGCCCATTTCTGAGTTTTCCGAGAAGGTTTTGAAAAACGGTTATCCCCGTAAAATGGAAGTGGGGCTCATCGGCTCCTGCACCAATTCGTCCTATCAGGATTTGAGCCGCGCCGTCTCTTTGGCGCGTCAGGTTACGGAGAAAAACCTGCATGTGGCTGCTCCCTTGATTGTCAATCCGGGTTCGGAGCGCATACGCGCCACAGCGGAACGCGACGGCATGATCGGCGTCTTTGAAGAGGTAGGAGCTACGATCATGGCAAATGCCTGCGGCCCTTGTATCGGGCAATGGAAGCGTGTGACGGACGATCCCGTCCGCAAGAATTCCATCGTGACTTCCTTCAACCGTAACTTTGCCAAGCGCGCGGACGGCAATCCGAATACGTATGCGTTTGTGGCTTCTCCCGAACTGACCATGGCGCTGACCATTGCCGGAGATTTATGTTTCAATCCGCTGAAGGACACGCTGATCAGTGCCGACGGCAAAAAGGTGAAGCTCTCCGAACCGGTGGGAGAGGAGTTGCCGCCGAAAGGATTTATGGCAGGCAGCGAGGGATATATCGCGCCTTCCGGTGTAAAGGCGGACATTGTGGTGGATCCCCGGTCGCAACGCTTGCAACTGCTCACCCCGTTTCCTGCTTGGAATGGGGAGGATTTGCTCAATATGCCTTTGCTGATTAAGACGCAGGGCAAATGCACCACCGACCACATCTCGATGGCGGGTCCATGGCTTCGTTTCCGGGGGCATCTGGAGAATATCTCGGATAATATGCTGATGGGGGCCGTCAATGCTTTCAACGGTGAGACGAACAAGGTGTGGAACCGTTCTACAAATACGTACGAAACGGTTTCCGGTACGGCGAAGCTGTATAAGTCCGAGGGTATTCCTTCCATTGTCGTAGCCGAAGAGAATTACGGCGAAGGCTCCAGCAGGGAACACGCTGCTATGGAACCGCGTTTCCTGAATGTGCGTGTCATACTGGCAAAGAGCTTCGCGCGTATTCACGAGACGAACCTGAAGAAACAGGGCATGCTGGCGTTGACCTTTGCCGACAAGGCGGACTATGACAAGGTGCAGGAACACGACTTGCTTTCCGTTGTCGGTTTGAGGAACTTTGCTCCGGGACGCAACCTGGAGGTGGTGCTTCACCATGAGGACGGCAGCAAGGAGAGCTTCGAAGTACAACATACTTATAATGAACAGCAGATAGGCTGGTTCCGTGCCGGCTCTGCATTAAATGCACGATAGAATATGGAAAAAATTACTGTACCTTTTATTACGGGTGACGGAGTTGGGGCAGAGGTGACCCCGTCCATGCGGACCGTTGTGGACGCAGCCCTGAAAAAAGCCTATGGGGGCAGCCGGAGCATAGAGTGGAAAGAGGTTCCGGCGGGCGAACGGGCGTTTCATGAAACCGGCTCTTGGCTGCCGGAAGAGACAATGGAGGCGTTCCGGAAGCATAAGATAGGCATTAAGGGACCGCTGACTACGCCGGTGGGCGGCGGCATCCGTTCGTTGAACGTGGCGTTGCGTCAAGCGCTCGACTTGTATGTGTGCCTGCGCCCTGTGCGCTGGTATAAAGGCGTAGTCTCTCCGGTGAAAGAGCCGCAGAAGGTAAACATGTGTGTGTTTCGCGAAAATACCGAGGACATCTATGCCGGCATCGAATGGGAAGCCGGAACGCCGGAGGCGGAAAAGTTCTACCGTTTCCTGCATGAGGAGATGGGGGTGGCTAAGGTGCGTTTTCCCGAAACCTCTTCCTTTGGCGTGAAGCCTGTCTCCAAAGAAGGGACGGAACGGCTGGTACGTGCGGCATGCCTCTATGCGCTCCAAAACCACCTTCCCTCCGTTACGCTGGTACACAAGGGGAACATCATGAAGTTCACCGAAGGCGGTTTCAAGAAATGGGGATATGAATTGGCAGAGCGCGAGTTCGGCAGGGAGATAGCGGACGGACGTCTTGTCGTTAAGGACTGCATCGCTGACGCTTTCTTGCAGAACACGCTGCTTGTTCCCGAAAACTATTCGGTCATCGCCACTCTGAACCTGAACGGCGATTACGTTTCCGACCAACTGGCTGCCATGGTGGGCGGCATCGGCATCGCTCCCGGAGCCAATATCAATTACGCGACAGGACATGCCATTTTTGAGGCGACCCATGGTACGGCTCCCGACATTGCGGGAAAGGATATTGTGAATCCCTGTTCCATCATTCTCTCGGCTGTGATGATGCTTGGGCATTTGGGCTGGAAAGAGGCGGCTTCGCTGATAGAGGACGCTCTGGAGAGCAGCTTTGCGGAAGGGCGTGCCACTGCCGACCTGGCCCGTTTCATGCCGGGTGGCGTCTCGTTGTCCACATCTGCTTTTACGCAGGAAATTGTGGAAAGAATAGAACGCTACGGGAGATAAATGCCATTTACTTAACAAAAACATACATATCATGAAGAAGGAATATCTGATTTATAAACTGTCCGAAGATTTGAAAGAAGCGACCCGGATCGAGAATGAACTGTTCAAGAAGTTTGATGTAAAGCGCGGCTTGCGCAACGAGGACGGAACGGGAGTGCTGGTGGGACTGACCAAGATAGGCAATGTGGTGGGCTACGAGCGTATTCCGGGTGGCGGACTGAAACCTATTCCGGGAAAACTGTTCTATCGCGGTTACGACCTTGAGGACTTGGCGCATGCCATTCTCAAGGAAAAACGCTTCGGCTTTGAGGAAGTGGCCTATCTGCTGCTTTCCGGTCGTCTGCCCGACAAGGAAGAGCTGGCTTCCTTTCGCGAGCTGATCAATGATAATATGCCGTTGGAACAGAAGACGAAGATGAATATCATCGAGCTTGAAGGAAACAACATTATGAATATCCTGGCACGCAGCGTACTGGAGATGTACCGTTTCGATCCGGATGCGGACGACACCTCGCGCGATAACCTGATGCGCCAAAGCATCGAACTGATTTCGAAATTCCCCACTATCATAGCCTATGCCTTTAATATGCTTCGCCATGCCACTCATGGCCGTTCATTGCATATCCGTCATCCGCAGGAGAATCTTTCGCTTGCAGAGAATTTCCTCTATATGCTGAAGAAGGACTATACGGAACTGGATGCCCGCACCCTCGACCTGCTGCTGGTGTTGCAGGCGGAACATGGCGGCGGTAACAACTCTACGTTTACGGTACGTGTCACTTCCTCCACCGGTACGGACACTTACTCTTCCATAGCTGCGGGCATCGGCTCGCTGAAAGGCCCGCTTCATGGCGGAGCCAATATCCAGGTCACCGACATGTTCCACCACTTGCAGGAGAACATCAGCGACTGGACCAGTGTGGACGAGATAGACACCTATTTTACCCGTATGCTGAACAAAGAAGTGTACAACAAGACGGGACTGATATATGGCATCGGCCATGCCGTCTACACCATCTCCGACCCCCGCGCCCTGCTGTTGAAGGAGCTCGCCCGCGACCTTGCGCGTGAAAAAGGTAAGGAACGGGAGTTTGCCTTCCTTGAACTGCTGGAGGAACGTGCCATTGAGGTCTTTGGCCGCGTGAAGAACAATGGGAAAACCGTTTCGAGCAATGTAGACTTCTATTCCGGCTTTGTATACGAAATGATTGGTTTGCCGCAGGAAATCTTCACTCCGCTGTTTGCCATGGCGCGTATCGTGGGCTGGTGCGCACACCGCAATGAGGAACTGAACTTCGAGGGTAAACGCATCATCCGGCCTGCATACAAGAATGTGCTGGAGGAAGTGGCGTATATCCCTATCAGGAAGCGGTAGGATTTACCTGAGAAACACAAGCGTCGGATCACCTTATTCTTTCCTATATGGGGTATCTTTCTTTCCACCATGGTGGAAAGAAACTTTCTCCATGAGGGAACAAAACTTTCTTCGTGGAGGAAAGAATAAATATTGGCACTTCCGACGGTAAGCATTTCTGCTCCTTTTTTATAATTCTCGCAAGAAAACGATTTGGAAGTCGCAAGTTTTCTTTATATTTGCCACATCTAAATGAAAGGATATGAGCGAGGAGGGGTTTCATCTGTTTTTGGGAGCGATGTGTGCCACTGCACTTTTTGTATTCATCGCCCTTTATTTCATCAAAGCCGGATATGGAATGTTCCGTACGGCATCATGGGGATATTCCATTAACAACAAGTTGGCATGGGTGCTGATGGAAGCGCCGGTTTTCATTGTCATGTTTTGGCTGTGGGGCAGGAGCGGGGTTGGCTTTTCTGTGCCGGTGTATCTTTTCTTCCTGCTGTTTCAGTTGCATTACTTTCAGAGGTCGTTTGTCTTTCCTTTTCTGCTGAAAGGGAAGAGCCGGATGCCGGTAGCCATTATGGCTATGGGCATTGTGTTCAACGTCCTGAACGGAATGATGCAGGCAGGCGGTTTGTTCTATTTTGCTCCTGAAGGGCTGTATGCCGGTGGTTGGGCCTATTTGCTGAAACCTCACGCCTTGCTGGGAGTGCTGCTGTTCTTTGCAGGCATGTTCATAAATCTTCATTCCGATCATGTGATACGCCATCTGCGCAAGCCGGGCGACACGAGGCATTATCTTCCGGCAAAAGGTCTCTATCGCTATGTCACTTCGGCCAACTATTTCGGTGAATTGGTGGAGTGGACAGGCTTTGCCATACTCACCGCTTCACCCGCTGCATGGGTGTTTGTCTGGTGGACTTTTGCCAATCTCGTTCCCCGTTCCGACGCCATTTACCGCCACTACCGGGCAGAATTCGGGGATGAGGCTGTGGGAAAACGCAAACGCATCATACCTTATATCTATTGAATAACCGAAACTTCATAATTCACAATTCACGATTCATAATTCACAATTCATAAAGTCGTCACATGGAATCAAAATTATTCACACCGGTCACTTTCGGACCGTTGACTTTGCGCAACCGTACCATCCGTTCGGCTGCTTTCGAGAGTATGTGTCCGGGCAACGCTCCTTCGGATATGTTGCTCAATTATCACCGTTCGGTTGCGGCAGGAGGTATCGGGATGACCACTGTGGCCTATGCCGCCGTTACCCGGAGCGGCCTTTCTTTCGACCGTCAGTTGTGGATGCGTTCCGAAATAATTCCGGGGCTTCGTAGGCTGACCGATGCGGTGCATGCTGAAGGCGCTGCTGCCGGAATTCAGTTGGGACACTGCGGAAACATGTCCCACAAGAGCATTTGCGGGTGTACGCCCGTCGGTGCAAGTGGCGGCTTTAACCTCTATTCGCCCACCTTTGTGCGCGGGCTGCGTGCCGATGAACTGCCGGAACTGGCGCGTGCCTACGGGCGTTCGGTGAATTTAGCGCGTGAGGCGGGGTTCGACGCTGTGGAAATCCATGCGGGACATGGTTATCTCATAAGCCAGTTTCTGTCGCCTGCCACCAATCATCGTAAGGATGAATTCGGCGGGTCTTTGCAGAACCGTATGCGTTTTATGGATATGGTGTTGGAGGAAGTGATGAAGGCTGCCGGCAACGATATGGCTGTACTTGTGAAGATGAACATGCGCGACGGTTTCCGGGGAGGCATGGAGATGGATGAAACGATGCAGGTGGCGAGGCGTCTCGAACAGTCGGGCGTGCATGGACTGGTGCTGAGTGGCGGTTTTGTGAGTAAAGCGCCCATGTATGTGATGCGCGGGGAAATGCCGATTCGCAGCATGACGCACTACATGACGTGCTGGTGGCTGAAGTATGGAGTGCGTATGGTGGGCAAATGGATGATACCGGCGGTTCCCTTCAAAGAGGCTTATTTTCTGGAGGATGCCTTGAAGTTTCGTGCAGAGCTGAAAATTCCGTTGATATATGTAGGCGGACTGGTTTCGCGTTCCAAAATAGACGAGGTGTTGAACGAGGGCTTCGATGCCGTACAGATGGCACGTGCATTGCTCAACGAACCGGGTTTCGTAAACCGGATGCGCGAAGAGGAGGCTGCCCGCTGCAATTGTAAGCACAGCAATTATTGCATAGCCCGGATGTACTCCATTGAAATGGCTTGTCACCGGCATCTGGGCGAGGAGCTTCCCGCTTGTCTGAAAAAGGAAATAGAGAAAATTGAAGCTAAAGGGTGATTGAAATTTTTGTAACCGGTAATTAATAATTGATAATCGTGAAACTTGCTGTCATAACCGGCGCCGACGGTGGCATGGGAACGGAGATAACGCGTGCTGCGGCTAAGGCCGGATATAGGATTGTTATGGCTTGTTACCGCCCTGAAAAGGCGGAAAAGGTAAAGGAAATGCTGGTGCGTGATACCGGCAATCCGCATATTGAGGTGTTGGGCGTCGACTTGTCCTCACTTGCATCTGTGGCGGCGTTTGCCGAAATTCTTTTGAAACGCGGCGATGCCGTCGGTCTGCTGATGAACAATGCGGGGACAATGGAGACGGAGCGCCGCATCACAGAGGATGGCTTGGAGCGTACGGTAAGCGTCAACTATGTGGCCCCTTATTTGCTGACGCGCAAACTTCTTCCTCTGATGGGAGAAGGAAGCCGTATCGTGAATATGGTGTCTTGTACTTATGCTATCGGACATCTCGATTTTCCGGACTTCTTCCTCCGCGGCAGGAGAGGGGGCTTCTGGCGTATTCCTATTTATAGCAATACGAAATTGGCTCTGACCTTGTTTACGATTAATCTGGCTGCCCGCATCAGGGAAAGGGGCATCGTGGTGAATGCTGCTGATCCGGGAGTGGTTTCCACCAATATTATAACAATGCACATGTGGTTCGACCCGCTGACGGACATTTTCTTCCGTCCTTTCATCCGTACGCCGAAGCAGGGAGCGGCTACGGCCATTCACCTACTGCTGGATGAGGATGCCGGAAAGCGTACGGGTACGTTGAATGTGAACTGCCATCCCAAGCGGCTTTCAGGGAAATATACCGGTCATGTGCAGATGCAGGAGCTGTGGAACAGGACGGAAAAGATTGTGGAGAAATGGTTGTGACAAAAAAAGAGCGGGTGTTAAGACCCGCTCTTTTTTGTCTTTATGCTTTGCTGACTTTTGTCAGATGGAAAGCTCTCTTAATACGTTTACCAGATCTTTCTTGATAGGCTTGTCATTCTTGATGGCTTTCGTGAAAGGTACATAAACCACTTCATCATGCTCTATGCCGATCATGACATTGCGCTGGCCTTCCATAATGGCATCGATTGCTGCGGCGCCTAAACGGCTGGCAAGGATACGGTCGTGCGCCGTCGGGCTACCGCCACGTTGCAAATGGCCGAGGATCGTTACACGCACGTCATACTGGGGATACTCGTTTTTCACGCGTTCGGCATAGTGCATCGCACCGCCGGTTAATTCGCTTTCGGCTACAAGCACGATACTGCTGTTCTTTGATTTGCGGAAACCGTTCTTGATGAATTCTTCCAGTTGGTCCACTTCCGTACTGAATTCCGGAATAATGGCCGCCTCGGCTCCGGAGGCGATAGCGCCGTTCAGAGCAAGGAAACCTGCATCGCGTCCCATTACCTCAACGAAGAAAAGGCGCTCGTGGGAAGTCGCTGTGTCGCGAATCTTGTCTACGGCATCCAAAATCGTATTCAAGGCGGTGTCATAGCCGATTGTCGTGTCTGTTCCGTAAAGGTCGTTGTCGATAGTTCCCGGCAGACCGATACAGGGAACGTCGAATTCTTGCGCGAAAATGCGCGCACCTGTCAGAGAACCGTCGCCGCCGATAACCACCAAAGCGTCAATGCCTTCTTTTTTCATGTTGTCATACGCAACCTGACGGCCTTCGGGAGTGGTGAACTCTTTGCAACGGGCTGTTTTCAGAATAGTACCGCCCAGTTGGATGATGTTGCTCACATTCTGGCTTTTGAATTCTTTAATCTCGCCGGTTACCAAACCTTTGTAACCTCTATATATGCCTTTCACTTGAAGTCCGTTGTAAATAGCCGCGCGTGTCACTGCGCGAATAGCTGCGTTCATTCCCGGAGCGTCACCGCCCGATGTTAAGATACCGATACACTTAATTGTTCCCATAACAATCTCCTTATTTAGTGTTAATAATTACCTTAAAAATTTGCTGGCAAAGATAACAAAAGCTTTTTAAATTCGTGATTTTATTGCCTCGGATATTTCTTCCATTAACCATTTGGGCGTGGAGGTGGCCCCGCATATGCCAATGGACTCTGCACCGAGGAGCAGTTCGTTATCTATTTCTTCCGCACTGTCAATCAGGTGCGAGTTCGGATTTACTTTTTTACATTCGCTGAACAGGATTTTTCCGTTGGAGCTTTTCTTGCCGCTGACAAAAAATACCAGGTCGTGCGAGGCAGCGAATTTCTTGATGTTGGGGATGCGGTTGGCTACTTGCCGGCATATGGTATCGTAATACTCGAAAGTGACATCCGGGGATATATGCTCTTTTATATATTCCACTATCTTCTGAAATTCGTCGAGTGATTTGGTGGTTTGCGAATAGAGGCGTATGCTCTTGCTGAAATCCAGCATTCCGGCTTCTTCCAGCTTTTCAATGACGATTGCCTGCCCTGTGGTCTGTCCCACTAAGCCCAGCACCTCGGCATGCCCGTTTTTGCCATATATGACGATCTGCTTCTCTTCATCATCCTCCTGAATGTACTCCTGCTTGATTTTCTTTTGCAGGCGTAGCACCACCGGGCAGGTGGCGTCGATGATCTCTATGTTGTTGCGCCGGGCGATTGTATAGGTCTCAGGCGGTTCGCCATGTGCCCGTAACAAAACTTTGACGTCATGCAAACGGTTGAACTCCTCATGGTTGATGGTGATGAGGCCCATGGCTTTCAGCCGCTCCACTTCACGACTGTTGTGTACAATGTCGCCCAAACAGTATAAGGTTCCGCCTTTGGTCAGTTCTTCTTCAGCTTTATTGATTGCGGTCACTACTCCGAAGCAGAAACCGGATCCTTCATCTATTTCCACTTTTGCCATATCGCAGATTTTTTGGATTATGCTTTACAAACCTTTTCAAACTGTGCTGCCAACCATTCCTTTTGTTGTGAGATCGTCATGTGGCTATTGTCCAGCAGCAATGCGTCGTCGGCTTTGCGGAGAGGGCTTACCGCTCTGTTTTGGTCTATATAATCCCGTTGTTTCACATTCTCTAAAATCTCGTCGAAACCGGCTTCCTCCCCTTTGGCTTTCAACTCGTCATATCTGCGCTGTGCGCGGATTTCGGGAGAGGCCGTTACGAAGATTTTCAGTTCGGCATCCGGAAAGACGGTAGTGCCGATGTCGCGGCCGTCCATTACAATGCCTTTGGATTTTCCCATTTCCTGCTGTTGGGCTACCATTGCTTCGCGTACAAAGTCGAGTGCGGCAATGGGACTGACGCGGGAAGATATCTCCATTGTACGAATCTTTTTTTCCACGTTGACACCATTCAGAAATGTGTCGGGACGTCCTGTATCCGGATTCAGTTGAAAAGAAATATGAATGTCTTTAATCTGCTCTTTCAGCTTCTCCGTATCAATGTCGTTGCCGGTGAACAGACCGTTTTCCATACTATATAAAGTGACGGCGCGGTACATGGCTCCGCTGTCAATGTAGATATAACCTATTTCGCGGGCCAAATCCTTGGCCATTGTACTTTTCCCGCATGAAGAAAAACCGTCGATTGCGATTGTAATCTTTTTCATATGAAATGATTTTATACTATATTTATATGGAAATATTCTTTTCGATAGAAAAAAATGAATATTTCAATTAAAATTCCTGCCAAAGATACGGTATTTTTAAAATATCTCGTTACATTTGTGGCACAAAAGCAGAGGAAGGCTTTTGAAGAATTAAAAAAATGAAAATGCACTGCTTATTGTGTGAAAAAACACAGCTAAGCAAAAACAATAGTGGGAAAAGTACTATATTTGCCACAGATGGGAAACACTAATAATTATAGTATAAATTATGGAAATTAAAAAGACACCTAAGGCAGACTTGGAGAACAAAAAGTCAACTTGGCTGCTCGTCGGTTACGTGATTGTGCTCGCGTTTATGTTCATCGCATTTGAGTGGACAAAACGTGATATCAAGATTGATACGAGCCAAGCCATTACCGACCTTGTATTTGAAGAGGAAATAATTCCTATTACGGAACAACCTGAGCAGGCGGCTCCACCACCTCCTCCTGCCGCTCCTCCGATTGCAGAAACCTTGACAATCGTGGAAGATGATGCCGATGTGGAAGAAACTACTATTGCTACATCTGAGGAAACAAATCAAGCTGTAGAAATTAAATATGTTCCAGTAGCCGTTGAGGAAGAAGAACCGGAAGAACAGACTATTTTTGAGGTAGTAGAACAAATGCCGGAATTCCCGAATGGCGGTATGGCCGGCTTGATGCAGTATCTGAGCAAGAACATCAAATATCCTACTATCGCTCAGGAAAACGGTACCCAAGGTCGTGTAACTGTACAGTTCGTTGTTAACAGAGACGGTAGTATCGTAGATGCTAAAGTTCTTAGAGGTGTGGACCCGTATTTGGATAAAGAAGCTATCCGCGTGATCAGTTCCATGCCGAAATGGAAACCGGGTATGCAACGTGGTAAGGCAGTGCGTGTAAAATATACGGTGCCTGTAATGTTCCGATTGCAGTAATAAAATATTTATAACGTGAGGAGGCTGCCTAAAAGCAGCCTCTTTTCATTCTCTGCTATTCTTAAATTGAAATACTTATGTTTACAGCTTCCGAGCTTCTCGAAAAAATAAATTCTCATATTGCAGACCTGCAGTTTGTCCGTACTCCCAAAGGTTTATACGATCCTGTCACCTATGTCTTGTCAATGGGTGGAAAAAGAATCCGTCCCGTATTGATGCTTATGGCTTACAACCTCTACAAGGAGGATGTTGAGTCTGTCTTTTCACCGGCAACGGGTATCGAAGTATATCATAATTATACATTGCTGCATGATGACCTGATGGATCGTGCAGACAAACGTCGTGGAAAAGACACTGTACATAAAGTTTGGAATGACAATGCCGCCATCCTTTCGGGTGATGCGATGCTGGTGCTGGCTTATCAGTTTATGGCGCAATGTCCGGTGGGGCATCTGAAAGAGGTAATGGACTTGTTCAGCCTAACGGCGCTTGAGATTTGTGAAGGTCAACAGATGGATATGGAGTTTGAACGGCGAAATGATGTGAAAGAGGAGGAATATTTGGAAATGATTCGTCTGAAGACATCTGTTCTGTTGGCTGCGAGCTTGAAAATAGGAGCATTATTAGGGGGCGCTTCTGCAGAAGATGCGGAGCGTTTGTATGACTTTGGTGTGAACATGGGAGTAGCCTTTCAATTGAAAGATGATTTGCTGGATGTATATGGTGACGCCGCTGTCTTTGGAAAGAATATAGGTGGGGACATCTTGTGCAATAAGAAGACTTATATGCTGATCAAGGCTTTAGACCATGCGGATAAGGAGCAACTGAGTCAATTGGAGCATTGGATCACCATTGCTGACTTTAATCCGGTTGAGAAGATTGCAGCCGTAACCGATTTGTATAATCAGATAGGGGTTAAAGGTCTTTGTGAGAATAAAATGGTAGAATATAGTGACAAGGCTATGGGTAGTCTGGCTGCTGTCAGTGTGTCGGATGAGAAGAAAAAAGAGCTGGAAAAACTTATAAAAGAACTGATGTACCGGGAAGTGTAACTAATATTAATCCGATTACCCAATGCCTTATAGGAGATTACCAAATACAGACCAAGCAAGAATACGGGCGCTGAAAGCCGTAGTTGTGAAAGGCGATATATATAATGTATATGATTTGGCAGTGTCTTTAAAAACTCTTACGGATGCCAGAAATTTCCTGATGAAATTTGAGGCTGCCCAAGCGTATTATGCCGAGTGTTTTGAACGCCAGTCGAAAGCCGGGCGTAAGCACCAGTCGAATGTAAAGATAGCACGCCTTTATATATCGCATTTTATTCAAGTCTTGAATTTGGCTGTAATCCGTTCGGAAATCCGCACTGCGCATAAAGAGTATTACGGCTTGGACATGAAGAGTAATAATGTACCTGATTTGTCCACCGAAACAGCTCTCGCAGAGTGGGGACGTAAGATCGTTGACGGTGAGAACAGACGTACTTCTCAAGGTGGAATCCCTATTTATAATCCTACCATTGCCAAGGTCAGGGTACATTATGATATTTTTATGGAGAGTTATGAGAAGCAAAAGAATTTGCAGGCCTTGACAGCCCGTAGCCTGGAAATGCTTGCTTCCATGCGTGCCGAGGCTGATGCTTTGATCTTAAATATCTGGAATCAGGTGGAACAGAAATATGCAGGAATCACACCCAATGAAAAACGCTTGGATTTGTGTCGTGCTTATGGCCTGATTTATTATTATCGTACCGGAGAAAAAAAAGAAATAACGAAATGAGGTTAGTCGATTCACATTCCCACCTTTTTCTGGATGAATTCCAATCTGATTTGCAACAAGTGATGGCCCGCGCTCAAGCAGCGGGAGTAACTCATATCTTCATGCCCAACATCGATAGTACGACCATAGAGCCCATGCTTCGTGTTTGTTCGGAGTACAAAGGATATTGCTTTCCGATGATGGGGCTGCATCCTACTTCTGTAAATGCCGATTATAAGAAAGAACTGGCCATTGTGTCCGAACATTTGGCGATGCCGAACGATTATGTGGCAATCGGTGAAATCGGCATGGATCTCTATTGGGACAAAACTTTCCTGAAAGAACAGCAATTTGTTTTTGAGCAACAGATACAATGGGCGTTGGAATACGAACTGCCCATAGTTATCCACTGTCGTGAAGCATTTGATTATATATATAATGTACTGAAACCTTACAAAACATCTCCTTTGAAAGGCATTTTTCATAGTTTTACAGGTACATTGGAAGAAGCGCTCCGCATATTGGAGTTTCCTGATTTTTCTATTGGTATCAATGGCGTGGTGACATTTAAAAAGTCGAATTTACCGGAAGTTTTGTCAAGCATACCTTTAGCGCGGATAGTCCTTGAAACCGATTCCCCCTACCTTACTCCTGTGCCGAATCGGGGGAAGAGAAACGAGAGTGCGAATGTTAAGGACACCCTGTTAAAAGTAGCCGAAATATATGGAAAGCCGCCTGAGGAAGTGGGCTGCATCACTTCTGAAAATGCCTTAAAAGTGTTTGGAATACTCAAATAAGGTTCCGAAGATTTTAAAGTTTATTAATTTTGAGATTTTATTGCGGATAAAACTTTGATAATGCTGTGGAAGAACAAAAAAAAGAATACATTTGTAGCTGAAAACGCTTGTGGTTCGCATTTTTTTT
>OGME01000297.1_pt1 | contig 52288 bp, 51 predicted proteins | sample 1572981 | NCBI WGS metagenome assembly OGME01 (sample SAMEA2581902, study PRJEB24529) | metagenome | biome: Human gut stool | place: China | collected 2011
CGTTCTCTTGGGGGTTCAAGGGGGCCATTCTCTCACGTGAGAGAATGGCCCCCTTTATTCGCACTCCCTGCGCGGCGCAGGGAACCTCTCGCACCTCCTACGGTGCGACAATATGAACCACCGCCGTGTACGTCTGGTACCCCGACCCGCCAAGGCTCGCGTAATACTGCACCGTCACGTCGGCGCTCTTGCCGTCGTCCGCGATCACGGTGTCCAGCACGTCGGCCTTTTCATCCACGCTGACCCAGCCGCGGCGATAGCGCGGCAGCGTGAGTCCCTCCGCGCCTGTGATCTCCGCGATGCGGGATGTGCCGTCCGACTGCTGTTCCAGCCGGTAGCTCACGCCGACCGTCGCCAGAAATGTCTCGTTCCCCTCGATCCCGACAGGGGCGAAGTACGTGCGCTCCGCGCCGTCGCCCTCCGTCCAGTCGGTGAGCGAGGTCTGCTGCGCGCTGCCCTCGCGCGTGACCGTCACCTTACGCTCACCGCTCTTGCCGGAGACCGTCGCAATGATCGACACGCCGTCGGGCGCAAAGGCGAGGCCGCTGATCTCCTCGCCGCTCGCAAGATCGAGCGCGGCGAGCTTCGTCCCGTTGAGCGCGTAGACGTCCGACCGGTAGGAGTAGACCGCGGTGGAAAGGTCATCTCCTTGCCAGATAAGGTTGTTGCCGGGGAAGGTCTTGAGCAGCGTGCCGGCCACGAAATTGAAAACCACGTAGAGGCCGTTTTTCTCCCCCAGGCTACCGAACGCCACAAAGTAGTTGCCTGCGGTCCCAATGTCCTCAAACCCTTTGAGCGACGGGTACTGTTCGGCAAAGTCCCAGCTTTTTCTGTCGATATAGATCGTCGTGTCATCCATTGCCACTCTGATCGTTTTCGGCGATACGCAGTACCAGCGCTGCACCTCGCTCGTCAAAATGAGCTCGCCGTCCTGTTGGGCAATGAGAAATTCGCTCTGGTCGATCAGCTCATTGACGCGCGCTGCGAATGCCTGCTGCGATTCGCCCCAATCGCCGTTCTGCGTTCCGTCCCAGTTCAGATAAATGCTCGTGTTGTTGTTTTCCACGATGTTCAGTTTGCCGCCGTCAAAGGTGTGAAGGCCGTAGTAGTAGTCACAATAGCTGATCGCGTCTTGATTTTTGCCCTCGAACAAGCTGTATTGCAGCAGCATGTCGCGTCCGTTTTCGCGGCAGAGGAAGTAGACGTCGCCCTCCCACATGCGGTCGCGCATCAGCTCCTCGCCGTTGTCGTCGACGACGCACAGCTCATAGCCGCCGAACGCTTTCTCGCAGATGATCTGCTCTGCCCTGCCGTCGTTGTCGAGGTCGGCGGACGCCAGCGCCCTGCTTCCGTCGCTCTCCGACGGTTCTGCGCAGCGGATGACCGTGCCGTCGCCGTAGGAATGCAGCTCGGCGTTCAGCGTGGAGAACAGCAGCTCGCTCTTGTCTAAAAGCCTGTTGACCTCGTCCGCGAATTTCTGTGCCTCGGCGGGCCATGGGTCGGTAGAATCGGGATTTATGCTGAAGCTCACCGAATTCTCCGCCAGCGTGGTCGTCTCGCTTCCGCTGAGCAGAAAGAGCCTATAGGAATACGACGCCTCGCCCTGATACATCGTCGGCTCGTAGCACAGCAGCGCCGTCTTGACGCTGTCGCGATAGAGGAAATAGCTGCTCCAGCCCACGTGCGCCAGTCCCAGTTCCGCACTCCAGAGCTCTTCGCCGCTCTGATTGCTCACCCGCAGACGGTACGGCTCCTGCGTGGAAGTGCCGGTATAGGAGATCACTTCCTCGATCCCGTCGCCGTTCAGGTCAGCGCGGGTCAGCTCGGTCGCACCGCCGTTCAGGCGGACGATCCAGCGGTAGGGATGTGCCCCGCTGTAGGGAAGTCCCCCGCTGCGATAGCCCATCACGAGGTAAAGACTACCGTCCTTCTGCTGTAATAGCAGCCACTGGTCCATCGCTGCAAGCTCATCCTGACGCGCGATCTCCGGTATCGTGGCTGTTGCATTGTCGTCATCGGCCGTTTTCGTACCGCGCCAAGCGTGAGCATTTTCGCGGCGCAGCTTCGCAGCGCTCGTGCCATTCCAGTCTTCGCCGCTCGCGCTGCGGAACAGCCAGTCGAAGTTGCTCACGGTCAGGTCGATCTCCTCCCACTCCGAAAAGCGGTAGCTGTATCCTCTCGCCGCCGTCACTGTACCGTACAGAATACCGGTCATGTCCGTGCCAAGTGCGGAGGAAAGCCACAGCTCGGGCGTGGACTTCGTATTGGCAAAGGTCTCCTCATAGCTGGTTTCCCAGACGGAATCCTCGAAAACGGCCTCGCCGAGCGTATACACCCCCGTTGTCATCCCATAGAGTGCATACGACAGCCGGTCTGCCATGTCGATCGGACTTGCCGAATCGCCCTTTAGCACATAGTTTTCCCATTCCGCCTGATTCTCGACGTCCGCATCAAAAGTATCGCCGTCGATGATCAGATAATGGCCCACTACGCTGCCGACAGCATGCACCGTGCCGTCGTCCATCGTGAGAAGGAACCACACCGGCAAGCCGGCGTAAACCGTCTCCGGTTTTTCGATATATGTGCCGCGGCTGCTGTTGATCAGTTCGACTGCCTGTGCCATTTCTTCCGTATCGAGTTTTTTATACTGCCGCGCCTCCCCTTCCGCCGGAACGTAGAGCTCGATTGACGCAACGTCCGCCGCATTCAGCTTCTGCGCCCAGACAAGGCTGCCGCGCTCCGACCTCGGATTCGTCAAAAAGCACACGGCCACGATCACGACCGCGAGCACCGCCGCGGCGGCGACCCAAAACGCGGGCTTTTTGTAGTGCAGCGCGCTTTTCACGCGCGTTTTGATGTTCCCCTCGCCGAATGCCAGCGGGCAGGCCGCGACGGCTCTTTTCGGCGCGGCGCAGGATAATAGCGCCTGCGAATAGTCTGCGCGCGCCGCGCCGTCCAGCCCCTTGACGACTTTTTCATCGCACGCGAGCTCGATGTCGCGGCAGAAGAGGATGTAGGCGACCCACACCAGCGGGTTGAACCAGTGCAGCGCAAGCACGAGGTAGCCGAGCACCTTCCACCAGTGGTCGCGGCGGGCGAGGTGCGCGTGCTCGTGCGCAATGACATACGCCGCCGTCCCCTCGTCCATGTGCATGGGAAGATAAATGTTCGGCTTCACCACGCCGAAGACGAACGGCGAATCGACGAATTCGCTCTCGTAGATGTTATCTCGCAGCAAAATCGCCGTTGCGAGCTTTCTTTTCAGCTTTCCCGCGCTCACGAGCGCGTGGACGAGCAGCGCCGCCATGCCGGCGAGCCAGAGGACGCTGTAGATGTTGAAATCGACCTGCGCCTGCTGGCGGCTCACGCCGACGGGGACCTCCGCCGCCGAAGGCAGCGTCGGATTCGTGACGATGTCAAGCGTCGCCTGCTCGTAGAGCACCGGCTCGCGCGTTTCGGTAACGATCTCGCTTGGGATGGTCTCGGCGCTCGGGATGAGCGAGAGCGCGCTTTCAATCGAAAACAGGCAGACAAGCCGCAGTGCGACCACACCCCAGAGAAGCGGCATGACCCACTTTGGCGCTTTTTTGAGGACAAACCGCAGCACGAGCACCGCCAGAATGAGCCAGCTTGCGCTGATGCTGAGGTTCACGAGCTTCAAAAAGACGTCATCCATGATGATTCTCCTTTCGATAAAGGTCGATCATTTTCTGCACCTCGTCAAGCTCTTTGTCGCTCACGTGGCTCGACTTTGTAAACGCGGCGACGAACGCGGGCAGCGAGCCGTCGAAGCGCTTGTCGAGCAGCTCGTCGATCTCGGCGGTCTGCGCCTCGTCCTGTGAGATGAGCGACGTGACGACAGTATTCTCGTTTTTCAGCACCCCGCGCTCAGAGAGCCGTTTGATGACCGTGTAGGTCGTCGTCGGTTTCCAGCCCAGATGCTCGGCGCAGAGCGCGACCAATTCACGGCTCTTGACCGGCTCGTGTGCCCACAGAATTTGGCAAAAGCGGTATTCGCTCTCAAAAATTTTCGGCGTTTCCATCTTGTTCCCTCTCTAATCTGTTAGAGTATATTTGTACACTAACAGATTAGAGCATTTCTGTCAAGCCCTTTTGCGCTCAAATTTAGTTAAGTCTTACTTGACAAGCATCTATTTCCTTATAATAATTCATATCGCACAAAAAGCTCCGCGCAGGAGCTTTTTTTATGTTTGGAGAAAGAGAGTGTCATCCCATGTCAAAAAAAGCCAATCCCGCGGCGCTGCTGCCGATCTTAGTGTTCCTTGTCTTATATCTGGGCCTCGGCCTGATCTTTGAGTACGTGCTCAAAATCCCGATGGGATTTTATTCCATCCCCATCGTCGTCATCTTCCTCATTGCGCTGCTTGTGGCCTGCTGCCAGAACCGTGCGCTGTCGTTCGACGAAAAGCTCACGCTGATGGGCCATGGTGTGGGCGATAAGAACATCATCACGATGCTGCTCATCTTCTTAGCCGCGGGTATGTTCGTCGGCGTCGTGGGCCGCTCGAGTGCGGAGAGCGTTGCGTACTTCATGCTCTCGATCATCCCGTCGAAATTCGCCGTGGCGGTGCTGTTCGTCGTAAGCTGCTTTGTCTCCACCGCGATGGGCACGAGCGTCGGCACCATCACGCTCATCGTCCCCATCGCCATCCCCATCGCCGCGGCAAGCGGCTATTCCCTGCCGCTGTGTGTCGCGTCCGTCATGGGCGGGGCAATGTTCGGTGACAATCTGAGCTTCATTTCCGACACAACCATCGCCGCCTGCAACGGGCAGGGCTGCGCGATGAAGGACAAATTCCGCGAGAATTTCCACATCGCCTTCCCCGCCGCGCTCGCGTCGCTCGCGCTCATCCTCGTGCTGACGCTGAATGCGGACGTGCACCCCGCGCCCATCCCTGCCTACAATCTCATTCAGATCATCCCCTATGTGCTCGTGCTCATCGGCGGCATCATCGGTATCAACGTCTTTGTCGTGCTGCTCATCGGTATCGTATCCGGCGCGGTCATCGCGCTCGCGACCGGCGCGACGGGGCAGACCGGCATCCTCGCAGTCAAGGCCCTGCTCGAAAACATGGGCAGCGGCGCGGCCGGGATGTTTGAAACCTCGATGGTCGCGATCTTAGTTTCCGCCATCTGTGCGCTGATCCGTGAGTACGGCGGCTTTGAAGCGCTGCTCGGCTGGATCAGAAAGGCGTTTCGCGGCAAGCGCGGCGGCCAGATCGGCATGGGCCTTCTCGTCGGCGCGATGGACATCGCCACCGCGAACAACACCGTCGCCATCGTTATGGCAAACCCCATCGCCAAGGAGATGAGCGAGGAGTACGGCATCACACCGCGCAAGGCCGCGTCGATCCTCGACACGTTCTCCTGCATCTTTCAGGGCATCATCCCCTACGGCGCACAGATGCTCGTCGCGATCTCCGCGGCGCATGAGCTGGGCTACGCCATCTCAGCGTTCGACATCATTCCGAACCTCTTCTACCCCTATCTTCTGGCGGTGAGCTCATTCTTCTTCATTGCGATCGACAGCAAAAAGAAGGCGTGACTGATGGTTGACCATAATCTTCTTCAGCGCAAAAAGCTCTTTCTTTTCGACCTCGACGGCACGCTGTACTTGGGCGACCGGCTCTTTGAAGGCGTCCGCGAGCTGCTCTCTGCCATCCGCGCACGCGGCGGGCAGTACCGCTTTCTGACAAACAACTCCTCGCGCAGCGTGGAGGCCTACGTGCAGAAGCTCACGCGCCTCGGCGTCGCGACGGAGGCGGCCGATTTTCTCACCTCGGTCGACGCGCTGATTCACTATCTCCGCGAGCACGGCGGAGAAGACCGACGCTATTACGTCTGCGGTACGGAGTCGATGAAATCACAGCTCCGCGCGGCTGGCTTTACCGTCGCAGAACGGCGTGAAGACGCGAACGCGCTCCTGATAGGCTTCGACACCGAGCTGACATTTCAAAAGCTGGAGGACGCCTGCATCCTGCTCGGTCAGGGCGTTCCCTACGTTGCGACAAATCCCGACTGGATCTGCCCCACGGCCTACGGCTTCGTGCCCGACTGCGGGAGCGTGTGCGAAATGCTCTGGCGCGCGACTTCCCGCCGCCCCATCGTCATCGGCAAGCCCGAACCGCTGATGCCGCAGCTCGCAATGCTTGAGGCGAGCGTTTCCGCGCAGGAAACACTGCTCGTGGGCGACCGCATCTACACGGATATTGCCAGCGGCGCGAACGCGGGCATCGACACGCTGCTCGTCCTCTCTGGCGAGACGAAGGAAGAAGACCTCCCCACCGCTGACCCGCAGCCGACGTTCGTTCTGCCGGACGTCGCCGCACTGCTGAGCATCTTAGAATCTTAAAAAGGAAGACCTATGGCAAACATCATCGAAATCCACGATTTTTCCGATCCCGCGCTCGACGTCTACGCGCGCCTGACCGAAAACCAACTGCTCAATCGCGCGGACCCCGACAACGCGCTCTTCGTCGCGGAAAGTCCGCTCGTCATCGGCCGTGCGCTTGATGCGGGCTGTGAGCCGGTGTCGTTTCTGATGGAGCGGCAGCATACGCAGGGCAAGGGGCTCGAAATTCTCGCCCGCTGCTGTCAAGATATTCCGGTTTACACCGCTGATGAATCCGTGCTGACACAGCTCACCGGCTTTCACCTGACGCGCGGCATGCTCTGCGCCATGCGGCGGCCGAAGCTCCAAAGCGTCGAGGACGTCTGCCGCGATGCGCGGCGCGTCGTCGTGCTCGAAAACGTGATGAATCCGACGAACATCGGCGCGATCTTCCGCTCCGCCGCCGCGCTCGGCATGGACGCGGTGCTGCTCACGACTGCGGGCAGCGATCCGCTCTATCGCCGCGCCTCGCGCGTCAGCATGGGAAATGTGTTCCTCATCCCGTGGACCTACCTGCCCGAAAGCGGCGACTGGACGCAGCTGCTGCGCGATCTCGGCTTCCGCACCGTCGCGATGGCGCTGCGCAACGACTCCGTACGGCTCGACGATCCGCGCCTTGCCGCCGAAGAAAAGCTTGCCATCGTCATGGGCACGGAGGGTGACGGGCTCGCGTCCTCGACCATCGCGAGCTGCGACTACACGGTCAGGATCCCGATGTACCACGGCGTCGACTCGCTCAATGTCGCCGCAGCGAGCGCCGTGGCATTCTATGAGCTGGGACTTCCCCCGCTGAACGAAAAGGAGGACTGACATGCTGAACAATACCGGCTTCGACCTCTGGGCCGACGGCTATGACAAGAGCGTCGGCCTCTCCGACGAGAACGACCGCTATCCCTTTGCGGGCTACCGCGCCATGATGAACGCGCTCTATCAGCGCGTGCTCGCGCAGAGCGGGCGTGATGTGCTGGACATTGGCTTCGGCACAGGCGTTTTGACCTCGCGGCTCTACGAGCATGGCTGCCGCATCTATGGGCAGGACTTTTCCGCGCGCATGATCGAACTGGCGCAGGCAAAAATGCCGGACGCGCGACTCTATCAGGGCGATTTTTCCAAAGGCCTTGTGCCCGAGCTTCGTGCGCAGCAGTACGACGCCATCGTCGCGACCTACTCGCTCCACCACCTGACGGACATGCAGAAAATCGACTTTCTTCGCGCGCTTCTGCCGCTTTTGAAGCAGGACGGCTGTCTTTTCATCGGCGACGTCGCCTTCCGCACGCGCGAAGAGCTCGAAGCGTGTCGAACTGCGGCAGGCGAGGATTGGGACTCAGATGAAATTTACTTCGTCTACGACGAGCTCCGCCCCCACTTCCCCGCGCTGACGTTTGAATCCTTCTCCCACTGCACCGCGCTTTTGACGCTGCGCCGCTGATTCCCCGGGAAATACGATAAAAAGCCTCTGTATGGTCAAACCATACAGAGGCTTTTCTTTGAAGCATTATTCCTTTTCAGTCGTTCAAATGGTCGAGGATCGCCGCGATCAGCTGCTCCTTGCCCGTGCCCTTTTCGGCAGAGAACGGAATGACGGGCTCATCGTCGCGCAAACTCAGCGTCTCGCGAATTTGGGCAAGATTCGGCTCGATCTCGCGCGCTTTGAGCTTGTCGAGCTTGTTCGCCACGATCACGACGGGACAGCCCGTCTGCACGAAGTAGTCGTGCATCGTCACGTCGTCCGCCGTCGGCTTGTGCCGCGCGTCGACGATCTGCACACCGAGGTGAATGAGCCCCGCAGACTGGAAATAGTTTTCCATCAGCTTGCCCCAGCGGTCGCGCTCGGTCTTGGAGACCTTGGCGTAGCCGTAGCCCGGCAGGTCGACGAGGTAGAGCTTGCCGTCGATCTTAAAGTAGTTGATCTGCGAGGTCTTGCCCGGGGACGCACCCACGCGGGCAAAGTTCTTGCGGTTGACGAGCCGGTTGATGACGGACGATTTGCCGACGTTCGACCGCCCCGCAAACGCGAGCTGCGGCATCCCGTCGCGCACGAACTGCTTTTCCGACGCCGCCGAGAGGATGAATTCGACCTTGTTGAAGTTGATCGCCATGGTTTTCGTTTCCTTTCAGCTCATTTCGCCCGCACGCAGCGCGCTGTGCGCGCTCTCCTGCACGGGAGGAAGATAGCTCTCGTGCGCGGCAGCGGTGCATTTTTCGGGCAGCACCAGCGCCTCGGCAAAGACGGCGTCCACCGTCTCGACTGGCACAAAACGCAGCTTTTCGCGCACCAGCGGGTCGATCTCGTCGAGGTCCTTTTCATTCTCCTTCGGGAGAATGACCGTATGTACGCCCGCGCGCAGCGCGCCCATTGTCTTTTCGCGCAAGCCCCCGATGGCGAGCACACGGCCGCGCAGCGTGATCTCGCCCGTCATGGCGACATCGCGGTGTACCGCCTGCCCCGTCAGCGCGGAGAGCACCGCAGTCGCGATGGCGATACCGGCGCTGGGTCCGTCCTTGGGGATGGCCCCCTCAGGGAAGTGGATATGGATGTCCCTCGTCTTGTAGAAGTCCGGCGCGATGCCGAGCTCCTGCGCCCGCTGGCGCAGGCACGAGAGTGCCGCGCGGCAGCTCTCCTGCATCACGTCGCCCAGGTTGCCCGTGAGCTCGACCTTGCCGCTGCCATCCATCACGCCGACCTCGACGGGCAGAATTTCGCCGCCCACCTCGGTCCACGCAAGGCCGTTCACCACGCCGACAAGGTCCTTTTCGGGAATCTTCTCCTGTGCAGCACGCGGCGCACCGAGGAAGTCCTTGATGTTCTTCTCTGTCACGGTGACTCGCTTTACATCGCTTGTAGCAAGCTGCATTGCCGCCTTGCGGCAGATCTTGCCGAGCTGACGCTCAAGCGAGCGCACGCCGCTCTCGCGCGTGTAGAGCGCGATGACCGCGCGGATGGCGCTCTCGTCCACGCGCAGGCTCGAGGCCGTCAGCCCGTGGGCCTGACGCTCCTTGGGCAGCAGGTGCCGCTGCGCGATCTGCACCTTCTCCTCGTCCGTGTAGCTGGGGATTTCAATGATCTCCATGCGGTCGAGAAGCGGGCGCGGAATGGTGTCGAGCGTGTTGGCCGTCATGATGAACATCACGCGGCTCAGATCGACGGGAATTTCAAGATAGTGGTCGCGGAAGGCGTAGTTCTGCTCGCTGTCGAGCACTTCGAGAAGTGCGCTCGCGGGGTCGCCGCGCCCGTCGCTTCCCATCTTGTCGACCTCGTCGAGCACGAGCAGCGGATTCATCGAGCCGCTGCGGGAGATAGCCTCGATGATGCGGCCGGGCATCGCGCCGATGTAGGTCTTGCGATGGCCGCGGATATCCGCCTCGTCACGCACGCCGCCGAGCGACAGCCGCGCGACCTTGCGGTTCATCGCCTTGGCGACCGACAGCGCGATCGACGTCTTGCCGACGCCCGGAGGGCCGACGAGACATAAAATCTGCCCCTTCGCCTCGGGGTTGAGCTGGCGCACGGCGATGAACTCTAAAATGCGCTCCTTGACCTTCTGCAAGCCGTAGTGGTCGCGGTCAAGAATCTTGCGCGCGGCGTCTACGCTGGCGCGCTCCCTCGTCTCCTCGCCCCAGGGCATTTCCATGCAGGTGTCGAGATAGTTGCGCAGCACACTCGCCTCGGCGCTGCCGAACGGCTGCTTGGCGAGCTTGTCCACATCTTTCAGCAGCTTGCGCTCCACTTCTTCGCTCAGGTGCGCCTTGCTGATCTTCTCGCGATACTCGTCGAGTTCTTCGTCCTCCCCGCCCTCACCGATCTCGTTCTGTAAGACCTTGATCTGCTCGCGCAGGACAAAATCCTTCTGAATTTTTCCGACGCGGGAGCGGACCTTGCTTTCAATGTCCTGCTCCATGGCGGTAACTTCGATCTCGCGGCGCAGAATCTCGTTCATGCGCTGCAATCTCGGCAGCGGGCGCAGCTCGTCGAGGATATCCTGTTTGTCCTGATAGCGCAGGTTGAGCTGCTGGGCGATAAAGTCAGCGAGATAGCCGGGATCGTTCGTCGATAAAATGGCGGCGTAAACATCGTCCGGCAATTTCTGCGCGAGCTCGGCATATTCCGTCACGCTGGCGTAAGTCTGGCGCAGCATCGCTTCCGTCCGCTTGCTATGGCACGAGGTGGCCGGCTCGTCGATGAGCTCGACCTGCGCCTGCAAAAACGGCTCGCGCTGCCACAGCCGCTTGAGGCGGGCGCGGCACGCGCCCTCCATCATCACGCGCAGCACGCGGTCAGACACGCGCAAAATCTGCGTCACGCGCGCGACCGTGCCGATCTCGTACAGGTCTTTTTCCTCCGGCTGCTCCACGCCGATCTCACGCTGGGTGACGAGAAAAATCTCCTCCCCGTTTTCCATGGCGCGCTCAAGCGCGTGCACGGAGATCGGACGCTCGAGGTCAAAGCTCGTGTTCATGCGAGGGAACACATTGAGCCCGCGCATGGCAATAACCGGAAGATTTTTTGTTACAGGTTCCATGGGGTTTCTCCTTATGAAGCGGAGTCTGCCGGCAGCGACGGCTGCGGCTCCTCCCCTTCTTTCTCTGTGCGGTGGGAAATTTTCGGCTGTTCCGTCCCCTCCACGCAGCCCGGCGTGATGGTCACGCGGTCGATCGTGCGGTCGGACGGGATGTCGTACATCACGTTCATCAGCAGACCCTCCATTACCGCGCGCAGGCCGCGCGCGCCGATCTTGCGCTCAATGGCCTTGTCGGCGATCGCTTCGAGTGCCTTGGGCTCGAACGTGAGCTCAGCGTCGTCGTAAGAAAACAGCTTTTGATACTGCTTGACGAGCGCGTTTTTCGGCTGGGTCAGGATCTTGACAAGGTCGTCGCGCGTCAGCGCGTCGAGCGCCGTGATGACCGGCAGTCTGCCGACCAGCTCGGGGATGATGCCGAACTTCAAGATATCGTGCGGCTGCACCTCGCGTAAAATCTTGCTTTCATCCACGTCGTTTTTGCTCTTGAGCTCCGCGCCGAAGCCCATCGACTTGCGGTCGAGACGGCTCTCGATGATCTTCTCGATGCCCTCGAACGCACCGCCGCAGATGAAGAGGATGTTGTGCGTGTCGATCTGGATGAACTCCTGATGCGGGTGCTTGCGGCCGCCCTGCGGCGGGACGTTCGCGACCGTGCCCTCGACGATTTTCAGCAATGCCTGCTGCACGCCCTCGCCGGAGACGTCACGCGTGATGGAGGTGTTCTCGCTCTTGCGGGCGATCTTGTCGATCTCGTCGACATAGATGATGCCGCGCTCGGCGAGCTCCACGTCGTAATCCGCCGCCTGAAGCAAGCGGAGCAGAATGTTTTCCACATCGTCGCCGACGTAGCCCGCCTCGGTGAGGGTCGTCGCGTCCGCGATGGCGAACGGCACCTTCAGAATGCGGGCGAGCGTCTGGGCAAAGAGCGTCTTGCCGCTGCCAGTGGGGCCGAGGAGCAGGATGTTGCTCTTTTGCAGCTCCACCTCGTCGTCGCCGCCGAAGAAGATGCGTTTATAGTGGTTGTAGACGGACACGGACAGCGCGACCTTGGCCGCCTCCTGCCCGATGATATACTGGTCGAGCACCTCGCGAATTTCGCGCGGCGTGGGGATGGAGTCGGGCGCTTCCAGCTCGTCGTGCGGCTCATAGCCGTCCTCCAGCACGTCCATGCACAGGCGGACGCACTCATCGCAGATGCGCACGCCCGGCCCCTGGATCATGCGGTGCACTTCGTGCTCGCTCTTGCCGCAGAACGAGCAGCGAAGCTCTTTTTTCCTATCTTCACTCATAAGTCAAACTGTCCTTATCTCTTGTAAATGACCTTGTCCACAAGGCCGTAGGCCTGCGCCTCATCCGCCGTCATCCAGTGGTCGCGCTCGGAGTCGAGCTTGACCTGCTCGGGCGTCTTGCCGGTGTTCTCGGCCAGGATCTTATTCAAGCGCTGCTTGATGCGCAGGAAGTGCTCCACGTCGCTCTCCATATCCGTGACTTTGCCCTGCGTACCGGCGGAGGGCTGGTGGATCATAATCTCCGCGTTCGGCAGCGCAATGCGCTTGCCCTTGGTGCCGGACGAGAGCAGGAACGCGCCCATGCTGGCGGCGAGGCCGACGCAGATGGTGGACACGTCGCACTTGATATACTGCATCGTGTCGTAGATCGCCATGCCGGCCGTCACACTGCCGCCGGGGGAGTTGATATAGAGCTGGATGTCCTTGTCGGGGTCCTTGGCCTCGAGGAATAAAAGCTGCGAAACGATCAGGCTCGCGGTCGCATCGTTGACCTCTTCGCCGAGGAAAATGATGCGGTCTTCCAGAAGGCGGGAGAAAATATCGTAAGAGCGCTCGCCGCGGTTGGTCTGTTCAATGACGTAAGGGACTAAACTCATCTTGGTAACCTCCTTGTTCATACCCTGTTCAAAAAATTGGTATGTACACAATCAACCACAAATGGCAGGCATTTGTGGTTGATCGTCGTTTCTATCTATTATGGCCGCTTTGCCGATTATTCAGCCTTTTCTTCTTCCTTCTTGGCGGACTTTTTGGCAGCGGTCTTCTTGGCGGGCTTTTCCTCGCCTTCAGCGGCTTCGCCCTCGGCTTCTTTCTTGGGAGCCTTCTTCTTTTCGATCTTCGCGCTGTCCACGACGACGCTGATGGCCTTGTCGCGGATGATCTGCGTGCGGACGGACATGGCGTCAAGATACTTCTTGAGCTCGCCCACGTCCATGCTGTACTTCTCAGCAAGGTCGTTGTACTGCTTTTCGACCTCCTCGTCGGTGGCCTCGAGCTTCTCTTCCTTGATGATGGCGTTCACGGCGAGGTCCATGCGCACCTGACGGGTCGCGGGCTCCTTGCCCTCCTCCAGGAACTTGGCCTCATCCATGTTGGTCATCTTGCAGTACTGGTCATAGGGGATGCCCTGAGACTGTAAGCGCTGCTTGAACTCCTCGAGGAAGCGGGCGCACTGCTCATCGATGAGCGCATCGGGGATGTCGCACTCGATGTTCGCGGCGACCTTCTCCATCAGCTCGTTCTCGACGGCATACTTGGCGGACTGCTCGCGCTGCTCGGTGATCTCGCGCTTGATGCTGTCCTTGAGCTCCTTGAGCGTGTCGTACTCGGACACGTCCTTGGCAAAGTCGTCATCAAGCTTGGGAAGCTCCTTGCACTTGATCTCCTTGGCCTTGACGTGGAAGACGACCTTCTTGCCGGCGAGGTCCTTGTGATAATCCTCGGGGAAGGTGATGTCGAGATCCTTCTCTTCGCCGGCCTTCATGCCGATGACCTGATCCTCAAAGCCGGGGACGAAGCTGCCGGAACCGAGCTCGAGCTCGTAATTCTCGCCCTTACCGCCCTCGAACGCTTCGCCGTTGTCGAAGCCCTCAAAGTCGATGACGGCGATGTCACCCTTCTTGGCCTTGCGGTCGACGGAGACGAGGCGGGCGTTGCGCTCGGCCATCTCATTGAGGCGCTCCTTGACATCGTCGGCGCTGACCTTGATCTCTTCCTTCTCAGCCGTCAGGCCCTTGTACTCGCCGAGCTTGACCTCGGGATACACGGCAACGGTCGCCTTGAAGGTGAAGCCGTTCTCGTCGATCTTGTCGTCCACGATCTCGATCTCGGGATAGCCGACAACATCGAGGCCGCTCTGGCCGATGGCCTGCGTATATGCCTCGGGCAGGGCGATGTCAACGGCATCGCTGTAGAAAACGCCCGCGCCGTAGAGCTTTTCGATCATCTTGCGGGGGGCCTTGCCGGGGCGGAAGCCGGGAATGCTGAGCTTGCCGCGGGCCTTGGCGTAGGCCTTGGCAACGGCGGCTTCAAATTCCTCCGCGCCGACCTCGACGGTCACCGCGACTCTGCTCTTTTCCAGCTTTTCAACATTTTTGACAGTCATGATTTCTTTTTCCTCCGTTTAACATCAGATAATGATGCTTTTGCAAAGTGGAATTATACCATAGCTTCCTCGGAATTTCCACCCTTTTTTGCATCAATTTATGTCTTAATTGCAAATTTTTACAGGCTGAAAGGCGACATAATCCGCCGCGATCAGCGCATATTCGGTTTTTTCGCGCATCCCCTCGAACGCGCGGCGGTGCGTGTAGCCGTGCAGATGCCCGTAATAACAGCGCTCGACCTCGTACTTATCGAGAAGCTCGAGCATCTCGGGACACTTGTAGCCCTGATAGATGGGCGGATAGTGCAGAAAGCAGTAGATGGGCTTCCCCTCCGCCGCCTTGAGCGACACTTCAAGCCGCAGCGCCTCGCGTGCGAGCATCTTGCCCGTGTGCGTGCCCGCGGCGTCCTCTTCATAAAACCAGCCGCGCGTGCCGCAGATGGCGTGGCCTCCGTAGAAAAAGGCGTTGTTGTAGAGGATATCGAGCGTTGTGATGTCGTGCTCGGCAAAAAACTTTTTCATCTTCGACGCCGTACCCCACCAGTAGTCGTGGTTGCCCTTTAAGAGGATCTTCCTCCCCGGCAGCGCGTCAATAAACTGAAAATCCGGCAGCGACTGCTCGAGCGACATCCCCCACGAGATATCCCCCGCGATGACGATGACGTCGTCATCGTTCAGCTTGGAAAAATTCTCCTGAATGCGCTCGACATAGTTTGCCCACTTGGGGCCGAACACGTCCATGGGCTTGTTCGTGCCGAGCGATAAGTGCAGGTCGCCGATCGCGTATAATGCCATCGCGTGCCTCCCTTCCAAAGTCAGATCAAAATGCGTTTGCGATGTAGGCGATGCGCGTTTTGCCCGCGCTATGGCGCACATCGGTGTAGACCTCCGCCACGTCGAAGCGGGCGGGCACGTCAAGGCCGTGCATACTGAGATAAAGCAGCGCTGCGGCGCGCAGCTTTTCCTGCTTTTTCGCCGTGACGTACTCGCGCGGCATCCCGTAGCGCAAATTAGTGCGCAGCTTGACCTCGACAAACAGGAGCGTCCCCTCCTGCTCGGCGATGAGGTCGATCTCGCCGAAGCGGCAGCGCCACTCTCGTTCCACGATGCGGCAGCCGCGCTCGCTCAGATACTTTTCGACCAGCGCCTCGCCCCAGTCGCCGTCCTGCTTCGTGCTCATCGCCGCGCCTCCCACTTTTTGAGGAACGTCATGCGGTGCACAGGGCTCGGGCCGTACTGATCGAGCATCTGGTAGTGGAGCTTTGTGCCGTAGCCCTTGTGCCTGGCAAACTGATACTCGGGATACATCGGGTCGAGCACTTCGACCACATAATGGTCACGGCTGACCTTCGCCAGCACGCTCGCCGCGGCGATGGATAAGCTCGCGCCGTCCCCGCCGACGATGGTCTCGTGCGGTGTGGTGATCTTTGCCGACGCGCCGTGGTCGCGGTTGCCGTCGATGAGCGCATAGTCCGCTGGGATTTGCAGCGCATCGATGGCGAGCTGCATCGCCTTCATGCGTGCGCTCAAAATATCCGTTGCGTCGATCTCCTTCTCGTCGACGGACGCGATGGCGTAGGCGACGGCTTTTTCACAGATGACGGGAAACAGCGCCTCGCGCTTTTTCTCCGTCATCTCCTTGGAGTCATTCAGCCCCTCGATCTCACAGCCCTCCGGCAGGATGACGGCGGCGGCGTACACAGGGCCCATCAGCGGCCCCGCGCCCGCCTCGTCCACGCCGCAGACGGATGAAAAGCCCGCGGAGCGGGCTTTGTCCTCGTAGTGTAGGTTGACGCTCATGTGCGCTCGCCCTCCGGCGGGAATTCGAGCGTAAAGCGGCCGAGCTTGCCGCCGCGGAACTCGTCGAGCAGGATACGGCTCATGCGCTCGGTGTCGACCTCGCCGCCGGAGATCAGAAAGCCGCGCTTGCGCCCCGCCTTTTCGAGCAGTGCATAGCCGTCGTCCTCTTCCGAAACGGTGAGCTTGTAGCGCTCCTCGATGGCCTTGGGATAATTTTTGCCGAGGTAATCCATCAGGCGCATGGCGAGCTCTTCGATGTCGACGACCTCGTCGCGGATCGCGCCGGTGAAGGCTAAACGCACGCCGACGCTGCTGTCCTCAAATTTCGGCCACAGGATGCCTGGCGTATCAAGGAGCTCGAGCGTCTTGTCGACCAGCACCCACTGCTTCGTGCGCGTGACGCCGGGGCGGTCCTCCGCCTTGGCGCTCTTGCGGCCGGAGACCTTGTTGATAAACGTCGACTTGCCAACGTTCGGGATGCCGAGTACCATCACGCGCAGCACGCGGCCGATCTGGCCCTTGGCCTCGTAAGAGGCGATCTTATCGTGCAGCAGCGTGCGCACGGCGGAAGAAAACTGCTTCACGCCCCCGCCCTGCTTCGCGTCCGTTTCGATGACGGCGCAGCCGAGCGAGCGGAAATACGCCGCCCACTTTTTCGTCATCTCAGGGTCGGCCTGATCGACGCGGTTCAAAACGATCAAACGGGGCTTGCCCGCCGTCAGTTCGTCCACATCGGGGTTGCGGCTGCTCATCGGGATGCGCGCGTCCAGAATTTCGCACACGGCGTCCACGTTGCCGAGCTCCGCCGTGATCATGCGGCGGGTCTTGGTCATGTGCCCCGGGAACCAGCTCAGAGAATCCAACTGCATTTGCTCGTCCCCCTTTACTGCAAAAGGCCGATGCGGCCAAACTCGCGCTGCTCGGTCAGATAGTCGCGTCCCGGGAAGACGAGGAACACCGCCTTGCCGATCAGAAGGCGCGTGTCCACCGTGCCGAGCGAGGAATCGCGGCTGTCGTTCGAATGGTTGCGGTTGTCACCCATGAGGAAGACTTCGCCCTCCGGCACGGTAAGCGGGAACACGGTGCCCTCTTCGCGATAGGTGTAGTCGTTGATGTAGTCCTCGTCCAGAAGCTCGCCGTCCACATAGACCTGACCCAAGTTAAAGTCGATGTCCACGGTCTGGCCCGCGGTGGCGATGACGCGCTTGACGATGGGCTTCGAGTCAAAGGTCTCCTTGCGCGCGATGACGATATCGCCGACCTGATAGTCGCCGCAGAGCAGCGAGTTGACGACGAGAAGCCGGTCGCCGTCCTGCAGCGTCGGGATCATTGACGGGCCGGAAACGCCCATCAGCCGCACAAGAAACGTAAACACCAGCACAACGACCAGCAGCGCCGAGACGAGAGACGAGACCGTCTCATACACGTCGCGTCCGGGGATCTTTTCCACGATCTCCTCCTGCGGCTGCTCGCTGATCTCCATTTTCTGATCAAATTCGTCCATTTCGGTCTCCTAAACCCAGCGCCGCGCAGCGGCGGACTAACAGTCTCCCTCTGCGGCAAAATGCGCCTGATTTTCTAATGTATTATTGTAGCACGCTTTTTGAAAAAGGCAACAAAAAAAGCATGGCGGAAACGCCATGCTTTTTTGTTCTCAAAGAATCTGCCTTACAGCTTCTCGCGGATCTTGGCAGCCTTACCGACGCGGCCACGCAGGTAATACAGCTTGGCGCGGCGAACATAACCGCTGCGCACGGTCTCGACCTTCTCGATGAGGGGGGAGTGGATGGGGAACACCTTCTCGACGCCGACGCCGTAGGCAAGACGACGAACGGTGAAGGTCTCCTCAAGACCGCCGTGCTTCTTCGCGATGACGATGCCCTCGAAGACCTGGATACGCTCGCGGGAGCCTTCCTTGATCTTGACATGAACGCGGACGGTGTCGCCGACGTTGATGACGGGCATTTCCTTTTTCAGCTGCTGGGATTCGAGCTCTTTGATGAGATCCATGGATATTTTCCTCCTATTTATAGGCGTTCTTGACCGCTTTTCTTCGGCGCTGTCGGGACTCTTTCACCCGCGCACGGCAGAGGACCACCCTTTTCAAGCTATGGTAGTATATCACATCCCCAACAGGAATGCAAGCATTATTTGCAAAAACACGGCAGAAATCAGCGGAAAACGTTCATTTCCGCGTCGTAGACCTCTTTTCGGCGCACGCGAACAAAGTCCGGCGCGATCTCCGGCAGGTGCCGCGCGACCGCCGCGCCGATGAGCGCAGGGTTGAGGCCCGGGTCCTGCGCGGCGACGACCGCATCGGCGAGGATCACGCCCTCCCCCTCCGTCAGCGTGAGCGAGCGGATGAGCGGCGCAATGTTGAGCTCGGTCATGCCCTTGTGCTTCGTGCGCTTTTCGACAAAGACCTCCTCCTGCGTAAAAAACTCGCGGATGCGCTCGCACGCGCCCTCGGGCACGCCGTTGTCGTATTCCATTTCGAGCTGCGCGCGCAGGTTGACCATCTCTCGCACGGGGCGCGTCACGCTATAGCAGTCCAGCACGCGAAGGCCCGCGGGCATGCCGGTGTTCAGCGCCTCGGCCACGCCCTCGCCCGTGCTGTCCTCCACACTTTCAAAGTCCAGAATTTCGCAGTCGCTCGACTGCCCCACGGGCAGCGGCAGCACGATGGACAAAATGGGGTGCGGGTGGAAGCCGTTGGAGTGCTTGATAGAAAGGCCCGCGCGCGGGAACACACGCTGGAACGTGCGCATTACGTCAAGATGCGAAATGTAGGACGCCTGATGCTCCTTGACAAAAACCAGCCGCAATTTAGACATCGCATTTCCCTCCCACCAGGCAGTTTGCGCCGCAGGCGTTGCAGTGCGTGCGGCAATCCGGCGTCGTCACGCCCTCATAGCTCAGCGCGTGCTCGCGCTTCAGATACCCCGGTGCAACGCCGCAGGAGATCATGCTCCACGGCAGAATTTCATCCTCGCTGCGGCGGCGGTTGGCGTAAAAGTGCGGGTCAAGACCGCACTCCTCAAAGGCCTCCATCCAGCGGTTCAGATCAAAATAGTCCTCCCACGCGCTGAGCGTCTCACCCTTGCGCCACGCGGTCTCGATGACCTTGCCGAGCCGGCGGTCGCCGCAGGAGATGACCGCCTCCATAAAGCTCGTGGGCGAGGGGTGCCAGTTGTACGTGACGGACTTGGTGTTCATCGCCTCGCGCAGGAGCTTGACGCGGCGCTCGTACTCTTCAATGGGGATCTGCGGCTCCCACTGGAAGGCCGTATGCGGCTTTGGCACGAACCACGAGGTCGAAACCGTGATGCGCACGCCGCGCGTCTTGTTGAGTGCGCTTTCGCGCCAGGCGTGCATGACATGGGCCGCGATGTCGGCAATGCCGAGCACGTCCTCGTCCGTCTCGGTCGGAAGGCCGAGCATGAAGTAGAGCTTGACCGCGCTGTATCCGCCCGCAAACGCGCGGCGGCAGGATTCGAGCAGATCTTCCTCCGTCAGATTCTTGTTGATGGCGTCGCGCAGTCTCTGCGTGCCCGCCTCGGGTGCAAAGGTAAGGCCGGTCTTTCTGCCCTTTTGCAGCCGCTCCATCAGCGCCATGGAGAAGTTATCCGCACGCAGCGACGGCAGCGCGAGCGTCACATGCCGCTGGGCACAGAAGTCCTCTAAGTCGTCGCACAGCTCGACAAGGTGCGGATAGTCGGACGTCGAGAGCGACGAGAGCGTCATATCCTGATAGCCCGAGTCCTCGACGGCTTCAACGGCGTAGCCGCGCAGCAGCTCCTCCGAGCGGTTGCGCACGGGACGGTAGACATACCCCGCCTGACAGAAGCGGCAGCCGCGGATGCAGCCGCGAAACAGTTCAAGCGACACACGGTCCTGCACGATCTCGGTCGAGGGAACGATGGTCTTGGTCGGATAGTAGGCCTTGTCCATGTCCCGCATGATGCGCTTTAGGACGACCTTGGGCGCACCCTCGTTTGCCGTGATGGACTTGACCGTGCCGTCGTCGTTGTAGGCAACGTCGTAAAGGCTCGGCACATAGACGCCCGGGATCTGCGCGGCGCACACGAGAAACTCGTGCTTGCTCCAGCCCTCTCGCCGCGCCTGACGGTGCAGCTCGATGAGCTCTACATCCATCTCCTCGCCCTCGCCGATAAGAGCAAGATCGATAAAATCCGCGATGGGTTCGCAGTTGTACATCGCCGTGCCGCCCGCGACAACGAGCGGTGTGAGCGCCGTGCGTTCGCTCGCGTGCAGCGGCACGCCTGCTAAGTCCAGCATGTCGACCATCGCGGGGAACGCCATCTCATAGCCAATGGAAAAGGCGATGATGTCAAAATCCTTGATCGGGTCAAACGATTCGAGCGCGTAGAGCGGGATGTTCGCATTTCGCATCTCCTGCTCCATGTCGCCCCAGGGGGCGAAGCAGCGCTCGCACCACACGCCCTCAATATTGTTCATCACACCGTACAGAATGCGCATGCCGAGGTTCGACATGCCGATCTCATACGTGTCGGGAAAGCAGAAGGCGACGCGCGTGTCGACCTTGCTCTTGTCCTTCATGATCGCGTTGAATTCCCCGCCGACATAGCGTGCGGGCTTCTGCACGCGGGGCAAAATGCGTTCCAATCTCTTATCCACAAAAGTTCTCCTCTGAAGTAAGCAAAAATAAAAAGCCGAAAATGGGCACAAACATCCATTTTCGGCTATTCTACACTTTTATTGCGCGACGCGCAAGTCTCAGTTCTTTGAGCGCGCTTAAAAGCAGTGCCAGTGCGGCAAAAATAACGAGCGCGCCGCCGCGCGTCTGCACATAGAGATACACTACCCCGCCCAGCAGCGCGAGTGAACAGAGAACGCCCGCAAGCGCCGCGACCGCGTCGCCCACGAGCGGGCCAAACAACGCCGAGACCGCAAGATTCAGCGCGTGCGAGCCGTCGAGCGGCGGGATGGGCAGCAGGTTGAACGCGCAGAGCAGAATGTGCGCGCCAGCGAAAACGAAGCCCTCCACCCACACATAGTGCAGCGAAAACCACGCCGTCAGAACGCCGCAGACGAGGTTCATGCCGCAGCCCGCGAGCGTGACGACAAGCTCACACCCGTAAGAGAGCCTTTGCGCTCCGCGCGCGTGCAGCACCGCGCCAAACGCGCTGAGACGCAGCCCCTCGATGGGCACGTGGAATGCCCGCAGCGCCAGAAGATGCCCGCACTCGTGCAGCGCGGCGGCCAGCAAAATCGAGAGCACGATCGTCAGCGGGCTCACGATGGCCGCGAGCAGAATGAGCAGCCAGAAGCTCCACGAAACGTGGAGCCCGTGTTCAGGGAACCACATAGTAAACGGGGTTCAGATACTCTTCCCCGTCGTGCACCTCAAAGTGGAGGTGCGAGCCCGTGGCGTTGCCGGTCGAGCCAACTTTAGCGATTGCATCGCCCTTTTTGACACTCTGTCCCGCGCTCGCGGTGATGGCGCTACAATGGGCGTAGAGCGTTGAAAATCCGCCCTCGTGGTTGACCGTCACATAGTTGCCGAGGATATTGCTCTCCCCCACCGTGCAGACGGTGCCGTCGGCAAAGCAGGCGACGGAGGCGCCCTCCTCGCCCGCGATGTCCATGCCGTAATGGAAGCACTCGCCCGCGCCGTTCGGGTCGTCGCGCCAGCCGAACGGCGATGTCACCGTGCCAGACAGCGGCGTCGTGTACGAAAAGCCTAAAATGCGCTGCTCGCCCACGGCGAGTGCGGGCAGCTCCCGCGCGCTCGTGAGGTCGGAGACGTCCTGCTCCGAGACCGTCATGCCGATCAGATTGCCCGAGACCTCCTGTGCCTGACTCTCGCCGCCAAATACCGCGACGTAGGCTTCAGACAGCGAATCGCCCCAGTCCTGCTCGCCGGATGCCGCACGCCCGACCGCGGAAAACGCCGAGATGAAGTCCGCGTCACGCACCAGCCACTGCCCCAGCGTCCCGCGCAGCGCGCTTAAGTTCCCCGGCATCAGCAGCTTGAGGCCAATAAGCGCCACAAACAGCGCCCCGCAGACGATGAGCTGCACCCAAAGCCGCGGCACTCCCATCTCCTTGCCGCGAGACACGCGCGATGTGCGCGTCCGCGGCGCAACGCGCTTTCCGCTCCCGCTGTATGTTGTCCACTGCCGCCGCTTCTTCATGCCGCCCGCCTCCCGTCCATTTCTGCCATAGCCTATGTGGACGAGGAGAAAAAAATACCTCCGCCATGTAGCGGAGGTACTTGAGGCCATTTTATTCTTCCATTTTATATGCCGCGTAGACGCTTCTTCTTGTAAAGTCAGTTACCTTGCCAAACATGACGTCCGGCAGTTTTGTGACGGCGTCCTCGGCCTTGGCGATCGCGTCGATGAGACCGTTTTCGCGGCAGTAGGACATTGCGCCGTCGTAAGGGCCGGCCTTGCCGGTCTTTCGCAGCTGGGCGACACGGCGGGAGAGGGCCTCGTCGCGCGGCGCGAGCAGCATCGCGAGTTCACCGACGGTCATTTTATCGTCGAGGCGCAGCTTGTTGTCCGTGAAGACGATGGCTCGCGTCTTTGCAAGCGCGACGAGCTTTTCAAACAGCGGATCGTCGCGCCCGGCATCCGTAAACGGGCTCTCCTCCATCAGCTCGCCCACGCTGACAACACGGTAGCCGTACTCCTTAAGAAGCGCGAGCTGCTTGCCCAGCGCGAACGCGACCGGCGTGCGCTTGGCCATGTTGTAGCCGTCCTTCTGGAAGATGATCTGTCCGCAGAAGAAGTCCGGGTCCTTTTCGAGCGCCTTGCGCATCGGCTCGACCATCGCGTCGATCTCCGCCTGAAGCGCCGCCTCAGGGTCCTCGTGCGTCGAGGGCAGCCAGCCCGCGCCGTCGAACGACGCGGCCATATACTGGTACCCCATGCGCTCGTAGACGTCGTAACTCGTGAAGCCGCCCGCCATCTTGTCGACATAGTGCGGCGGGCGCGCGAGCGTGAGCGTATAGCCGTAGCACTCACGCATCAGCGTGTCGAGGCGCGTCAGGTCCGCGACCGCGGCGTCAAAGCCAGGCAGGTACTCGCGCGCGCCGTAGACAAACGGCTTTTTGCCGAAGATGATGTGGCGGTAGCCGTGGTTTGTGATCTGATGGCCCTCGTCGAGCATGCGGCGGATCAGGCGGTCGTTGTGCACGGCTCCGCCCTTGTCGTCGCAGTGGATATCGGGGTAGTGGTCGAATTTGACGCCGCCCCACGCCGCGCTGCCGAGCTTGCCCGCCTCGTCGGGGTAGTTCTCGCTCGTGTCGCCGATGACGTCGAAGCTGCCCTTTGCGCCGTACTGCGCGAGCGTATCGAGCAGCACATCCGTCAGCGTTTTGCCCTCAAATCGGTCGGGCGATGCGGGAAGGCCCATCGGGCCGTCGTCGAACGTCATCGCGCAGATGCGCTCGCCCGTCTTCACGCGCTCGATGCGGCGCGTGTAGCCGACGTAGTGCTTTTCCGCGGGCGTGATGATCTTCTTGACGATCTTCTTTCCCTTTTTGCCGAGTTTAACGATCCATGACATGCCATCCATCCTCCCTGGTGGTAAAGTCCTGCAAGGCGCATTTTACGGTAAAGAGCATTCCATTTACTCGTCTTTTTACGCCTGCGTTTGTCTTCTCTCTTTTGGTCTTCTGGCTTCTCGCTACGCACATTGCGCGGCCACGGCGGCCTTCGACCTGCTTCGCGCCCCGCAGGAGCGCTGCCTTGACGGCGGAAAGCGACAGCTCGTCCGCTTCCAGCACCGTCACGCCGCCGCCGACCTCTTCTGGCACATGTGCGTCGCTGCCCGCAGTGACGGGCTTTTTCCATTTTTGCGCCAGCTCTCGCGCCATGGCGTTGGCGCTTTTGTTCTTGCGGTCGGCACGGCTGTTCCAAATTTCGACGCCGTCAAGCCGGCTCATCACATCGTCGAGCCGGTTCGCGTCTGTGCTGTGCTCAAAGGGATGCGCGATGACCGCCAGCCCGCCCTGTGCGTGAATGGCCGTGACCGACTCGGAAAACTTCCTCGTTTCGATGGGTTCTCTCACAAAGAGACCCAGCAGATGCCCGCGCTCGGTCGAAACCTCGGTCGCGGGGATGACGAGAAAATCGTCGAATTCCGAAGCCTCGTCCAGCACGCGGTCGTGGTCGCAGATGGCGACACCGTTCAGCCCGCGCTCGCGCGCAAGCGCAACGATCTTGCTCAGGCTCATGCAGCCGTCGAACGACCGCTCGGAATGAATGTGCAGATCGAGCCGCAGCTCCATGATCCTCTCCCCCTTCTCAGCGCTCAAACAGGCTCTTTTTAAGGTATGCGCGCATGACCTTGCCATCGCCCTTGGCGCTCAATGCCTCTTTCGCCGTGAAGAAATCGCCGAGACCGCGCAGGCCCTCCTTGACGCGGCCCGCCTTCAGATAGCTCAGTGCAGCGACCGTGTCGTTGAGGAAAAAGCGCATTTTTACACCCGTCCGGTAGTCCTTCGCCGTGTAGGTGACTTGCCCGCCCTGCGCGGCCTGCGCGTAGTGCGCGGCGATGGGACTCTGCGCCGCCTCCGTCATCGGGAAACTGCCCCACACGCGGGGGTTGACTTCCAAAATGCAGTCCCCTTTGAACTCAACCATGGCAAGGCCTGTAAAGTGAAACGACTTGAGCAGTTCGTAAGCCTCGTCGATCATCTTTTCATCATAAAAGCTCTCGCAGCAGGTCGACGGCCCACCTGTGATCGGATACTCGCGCACGCGGCGGTGGCACAGCGCGCCGAGCAGCTCGCTCTCGCGGCCGAGCAGCAGGCTCACGCCCGCGCCCGCGCCCGTGATCTTCTGCTGCACGATGGGGCTCGGGTCGTAGCGCTGCATCTTTTCCATGATGGCGTCGAATTCCGCCTCGTTGTTCGCCACGGCGTAGCGGTCGGCAGCCTTGAGACCGAACTTTTCTCCGCAGTGCGGCTTGACGACGACGGGATAGCTCTCCGGCGTGCCGTCGTACTCGCGCGGCACAGGAATGCCAAGCTCCAGCGCGCGCTGATGCACGCTCTCCTTGTCGTTGAGCGCGTCGAGCGTCTCCTTCGGCGCGATGAGGAAGTTCGCCAGCGCGGCAAACTCCTCCCGACGGGCGGCGACGGTGTTGAGCGTCACCGCGCCGACGCAGAATAGCACCGGATGCTCATACTCTTTGAGTACGCTCAGCAGCTTTTCGGCGTAATCCGCATCCGCGCACGCGCCGTCGATCCAGCGGAAATCATCACAGGATTTTGACACCGACACTGCGGGTGCGCTCTTGATGTCCGCCCTTGTCTGCGTCACGACCACGCGGTAGCCCGCGCGGTGCAGCGCACGCACCGCCGCGATGGACGAGCGGTATTTTCCGTCCGTCACAAGCGCTGTTTTCATCTTATCATCACCGCCGTTTTTCTTTTGTTCTGCCTGCCATGATACCAAACTCCCCCGCAAATTGCAAGAGCGCACGATCCATCGCCTGTATTTCATAAAATACAGTTTATCATTGAAAAAAGCGATGAAACGCCTTGCTTTTTTCGTCCTCTCATATTATTCTTTTCAAAGTAGAACGACATTCCGGAGGAAACCCGTCTTATGAACGATATCAGCCTCAAGCAGCTTGAAATTTTTGTCGCCGTTGTGGAATACGGCGGCTTCACCCGTGCGGCGGAGGAGCTGTTCTTCAACCAGTCCACCGTGAGCGCGCACATTTCTCTTTTAGAGCAGGCGCTCGGCAAGGAGCTCTTCGTGCGCTCCAACCGCCGCCATGTTCGCTTGACGAAGGAGGGCGAACAGGTCTACCCCATCGCAAGACGCATTCTGAATGACTGCGCCGCGCTGCGCACGCTGTTCTCCGACGCGGACAGCGCCCCCGTGGTCGCGCTCGGCGCGTCCACCGTGCCGGGGCAGTATCTGGTGCCGGGCTACCTCGCCGCGTTTTTGAAGCGCGAGCCGGAGTTCCGTTATTCCCTGCGCCGCGGCGACAGCGAGCAGGTACACCGGATGCTTAAATCCCGCCAGATCGCCGTCGGCTTTGTCGGCGCGGTCAGTGAGCCGGAAAATGTGGACTACTTCCCCCTCTACGACGACAGGCTCGTGCTCGCCGCGCCGAACAACGAGCACTACCGCGCGTTCAGAGAGCGCGGCGTCTACGGCCGCGAGCTGCTGCTCGAAGAGCCGTTCGTCTCGCGCGAAGAGGGCTCCGGCACGGACACGAGCCTGCAAAACTATCTGCGCACGCTCGGCCTCTCCCACGATATGCTGCATGTCGTGGCGCGCGTGGACGATCCCGAGGCCATCAAGCAGATGGTCTCCGGCGGCGTGGGCGTTGCCGTGCTCTCGGCGCTCGCCGTGGAGCAGGAGGTTCAAATCGGCACGCTGCTCGCCTTCGAGATGGACAAAAGCGCGCTCAAGCGCACGATCTATCTCATCACGCTCAAATCGCAGCAGCTCTCCCGTATGGAGCAAAAGCTCGTCGACTTTTTGAAAAGCCCGCACCGCAGGAAGCGCGCCGAAGCGCAGAACTAAGTCAAAAAAAGGCACGGCAAAAGCCGTGCCTTTCATTTTGTCTTTTTACTTCTTGAGGAAGCCGAACAGGCCGTGCTTTTCATACGGCTTGCTCGTCATAGAGACGAAGTCGTAGCCGGTCTTGGTGATGGCCTCGCGCAGCTTCGCCTCGTCGATGGGCTCTTCGCTGATGATGTCCGCTTCGCCCTTGGAGTGGGAGGCGGAGACTTTCTTCACGGAGAACGCGTTGCGGATGGCGTCGTTGATGTGCGATTCGCACATGCCGCACATCATGCCGTCGATCTTCACTTTGGTTTCGTACATGTTAAGATCATTTCCTTTCATACGGCGCAGGAGACGCGGGTGGATAAGTCCCGCGTCTCCTGTGCTATTTAATGCTGCTTACTGTGACAAGTGCCGTGCATAGCGCAGTGTGCACAGTTACAGCCACAGGAGTTTCTTCCCCTCTTTCTCTGCCGGATAAGATAGGTGGAGATAGCAATGATTATGGCAAGCAGGATAGCAGAGACGATAATCGTCGACAGGTTTGCGGTAACCCAGTTCAACATGGAAATCACTCCTTTCGCAGGGTATCGATGTTAAGGGATCAGTGCTTGTCGCTCAGCTTGGTAGCTTCCTTGTAGGGCTTGAAGAGCATGTAGATCATACCGGCGAGGACAACGATGGCCGCGATCAGTCCGATGACGTTCAGGCTGCCGGTGAAGGCGTTGCCGAACTGGTTGATCATCAGGGCAATGAGGTAAGCAAAGCCGCACTGATAGCCGATGGCGAACCAGGTCCACTTGGCGTTGTTCATCTCACGCTTGATCGCGCCGATGGCCGCGAAGCACGGAGCGCACAGCAGGTTGAACACCAGGAAGGAATAACCGGTGATGCCGGTGAAGGCCGCCGCGATATTCTGGTAAACGGTCAGCTCACCGCCGCCGTAGAGGATACCGAGCGTACCGACGATGTTCTCCTTGGCGACAAGGCCAGTGATGGAGGCGACGGTCGCCTGCCAGTTGCCCCAGCCGAGCGGGATGAAGATCCAGGCGATCAGGTTGCCGATCTTGGCAAGGATAGAGGAGTCGATCTGATCCTCAGAGAGCATCTGGAACGTACCGTCGACCCAGCCGAAGTAGGTGGTGAACCACACGAAGATGGTGGAAAGCAGGATGATGGTACCGGCCTTCTTGATGAAGGACCAGCCGCGCTCCCACATGCTGCGCAGCACGTTGCCGAGGGTCGGCCAGTGGTAGGCAGGCAGCTCCATAACGAAGGGAGCGGGATCGCCGGAGAACATCTTGGTCTTCTTCAGCATGATACCGGAGATGATGATGGCAGCCATACCGACGAAGTAGGCGGAGGTGGCGACCCATGCGGCACCACCGAAGATCGCGCCGGCGACCATGGAGATGAAGGGCACTTTCGCACCGCAGGGGATGAACGTGGTGGTCATGATCGTCATACGGCGGTCACGCTCGTTTTCAATGGTACGGGAGGCCATGACGCCCGGAACGCCGCAGCCGACACCGACGAGCATCGGGATGAAGGACTTACCGGACAGGCCGAACTTGCGGAAGATACGGTCGAGCACGAAGGCGATACGGGCCATGTAGCCGCAGGCCTCGAGGAAGGCGAGCATCAGGAACAGGACCAGCATCTGAGGCACGAAGCCGAGCACCGCGCCGACACCGGCGACGATACCGTCGAGGATCAGGCCGTTGAGCCAGTCAGCCGTACCGGCAGCGTCAAGCGCATCGCCGATCAGAACGGGGATACCGGGGACCCAAACGCCGTAATCGGCGGGGTCGGGCTCGTCAAAGCCGTTCTCCTCCAGATAGCTGACGGCGTCCACATAGGTCATGCCAACGGTAGACTCCTCGTCGGCGTCCTCGGGGATGGCGTCGTAGTAGACGGTCATCTCGTTCTGAGCCAGGGTCTCCTCATCCTCCACCTCGATGGTGGCGGAGTCGGCGTCGGGCTGAACGGCCTTCATGTCCGCAAGAGCGGCGTCGGCGTCGAAGTTCTCGGCCTCGGTGTCCAGCTCATAATAGCCGCTGACGGCGTCCATCGCGGCGGTGTAGTTATCGGCAACCTCGGTGTACTCGGCGGAGCCGATGCCGAACAGATGCCAGCCGTCGCCAAACAGGCCGTCATTCGCCCAGTCGGTCGCGGGCGCGCCGACGCCGACCATAGCGACCCAGTACACAAGGAACATCACGACTGCGAAGATGGGCAGGCCCAGCCAGCGGTTGGTGACGACCTTATCGATCTTATCGGAGGTGGAGAGCTTTTCCGTGCTCTTTTTCTTGTAGCAGCCCTTGATGAGCTGTGCGATGTAGATGTAGCGCTCGTTGGTGATGATGCTCTCGGCATCGTCGTCGAGCTCGGTCTCCGCCGCCTTGATGTCCTCTTCGATGTGGTTCATCGTCTCGGTGGGGATGCTGAGCTTTGCGAGCACCTTATCGTCGCGCTCAAAGATCTTGATCGCGTACCAGCGCTGCTGCTCTTCCGGCATGGAGTGCACGGCCGCCTCTTCGATGTGGGCGATGGCGTGCTCGACAGGGCCGGAGAAGGTGTGCATCGGGACGGTCTTGGTGCCCTTGGCGGCGCGGATGGCAGCCTCGGCAGCATCCATGACGCCGTCGCCCTTGAGTGCGGAGATCTCGATGATCTCGCAGCCAAGCTCACGGGAGAGCTCCTTGACGTTGATCTCATCACCGTTCTTGCGGACGATATCCATCATGTTGATGGCGATGACCACGGGGATGCCGAGCTCAGTGAGCTGGGTGGTGAGATACAGGTTACGCTCGAGGTTCGTGCCGTCGATGATATTCAGGATCGCGTCGGGACGCTCGGTGATGAGGTAGTTACGGGCGACGACTTCCTCCAGCGTGTAGGGGGACAGGGAGTAAATACCGGGAAGGTCCATGATGACCACGTCATCGTGCTTTTTGAGCTTACCTTCCTTCTTTTCCACGGTGACGCCGGGCCAGTTACCGACGAACTGATTCGAACCGGTCAGGGCGTTAAACAGCGTCGTCTTACCGCAGTTGGGGTTGCCCGCGAGGGCAATTTTGATCTGCTTTTCCATCTTTCTTACTGCTCCTTCTTGTTAAGTTTCCTTAACTTATGTAGAAATAAATTATTCAACTTCGATCATTTCGGTGTCCGCCTTACGCAGCGACAGCTCGTAGCCGCGCACGGTGACTTCCATCGGGTCGCCCAGGGGCGCGACCTTGCGCACGAACACCTCAGTGCCTTTGGTGATGCCCATATCCATGATACGGCGCTTGACGGGGCCCTCGCCATGGAGCTTGACGACTTTGACGGTCTCGCCGATCTTGACTTCACGCAGTGTTTTCATAATCTCTCTCCTTTTATTTGAAAAATTGCTCAAACCATGATTTTTCTTGCCATTTCTTCACTGATGGCAACGCGGGCTTCCTTGACCTTGACGATCACGTTCCCGCCGAGCGACGACACGATACTCACCGTGCCCCCGGCCACAAAGCCGAGATCTTCGAGATGCTTTTTGACTTCAGCACTCCCGCCGACTTTGAGGATGGTATTTTCTTCTCCGGCATTCGCCAGTGTAAGCGGCATCATTACTTATCCCTCCGCATGCTGTTGGTCTGGCACTTTTCTGCCCGCGGCGATCCGCAATTCGCCGGCGCAAAGTTAGTGTCGTTTAACTTTCGCCCGTAAGTTTAATCTCTCTAACCTATTTTGTCAAGAGGTTTTGTGAACATTTTTTTAATGCTTGCATTTTTTGTTAGAGCATGTTAACCTATTATCGTACTTTATTGCGAAGTTGGTGAAACCGCACATGAAAATCCAAAAGGCATCTGAAGATTATCTCGAATCCATGCTGATGATGAAAGAACAGCACGGCTATATCCGCTCGATCGACGTGGCCGACCATCTGGGCGTGACGAAACCCAGCGTCACCTACGCGACCAAGCGACTGCGCGAAAATGGATATATCGAGATGGACCGCGACGGCCTCATCACGCTGACAGACCGCGGCATGGCGATCGCAGCAAAGATGCTCGACCGCCACCACACGCTCACAAAATTTTTCATCGCCCTCGGCGTGGACGAAAAGACCGCTGAGGAGGATGCGTGCAAGATCGAGCACGACATCAGCCAGCAGACATACGACGCGATCTGCGAGCACGCAAGGCAGCACCTTTAAATGCAGGATCAACGGCCCCGTACCGAAAAGGTGCGGGGCCGTTTTCTTATATTTATCATATAATTTTGTCGATATCTTCCCTTTTTCTCCCGCCGCGCAGGAACAAATCATCCGGTTTTTCCGTCAAAAAGGAAAAATAAAAAAATTTTACGGTTTCGTGAAGCATTTTGCCGGAAATTGCGTCTATTTAAGTAGAAGCACTTTTTCACGAGGAAAGGAGGCGCTGCACGATGGAAGACGCGCAGATCATCGAGCTGTTCTTTGCGCGCTCGGAGGATGCCATCAGCGAGCTGGACAAGAAATACGGCAAGCTCTGCCACAAGCTCGCGGACAACATCCTTGCAAGCGCGCAGGATGCGGAGGAGTGCGTGAACGATGCCTATTTGAGCACCTGGAACGCGATCTCGCCGCAGCGTCCGGAATCGCTTCCGGCGTTTGTCGGCACGCTCGTCCGCCGCTGTTCGATCACGCGCTATCGTGCCAACACGGCAATGAAACGAAACAGCCATTACGATATGTGCATGGAGGAGCTTGAAACGTTCCTCGCTTCGCCCCAGCAGGCGATGGAGGAGCACTATGCGGCCAGAGAGCTCGCCGCCGCGATCGAGCGCTTTCTTGACACGCAGAGCAAGGAAAACCGTGTGCTCTTCATGCGCCGCTACTGGTACGCCGACAGCTTTGCCGAGATCGGCAAGCTCCTCGGCATCACCGAGGGCAACGCCCGATTGCGCCTGACGCGTATGCGCAAGCAGCTCAAGACCTATCTGACTGAACAGGAGGTGCTGGTATGACACCCGAGCTTTTTTCCGACGCCATGAACGAGATCGGCCCGAAATACGTCGAAGAGGCCCTGACCTACAAGCGCCCCGCGCAGCGGAGCTTCTGGCGCAAATTCGCCAGGCGCGCGGCCGTGGTCGCTCTGGTCGCTCTGCTCGCGCTCAGCGGCTTTGCCGCCGCCAGTCCCGATGCGCGGGCCGCTATGATCCACTGGGTGGAAACGTGGACGGGCTCGCAGGTCTCCTATGAATACGCGGGCGACGCCCCCACCGGCGAGCTGCCGTTCTACGCGATCACCGCCCTGCCGGACGGTTACACGCTGGACGAAGATATGAGCTATGAGGACTCCGGCTTCCGTCAGCTCTGCTATCGGAGCGGCGACGACCTCATTCTTTTCAGCTATATCTACATGCAGGACGATTCGTTCAGCTATTACGACATGGGCGAGGACACCCAAATCTCCGAGATCACCGTCAACGGCTGCAAGGGCAAGTTTTTCCTTGCGAGCGATGAGTCGCTGTGGAGCACGCTTGAATGGATCGACGAGGAGAGCAATCTCCACTTCTCGCTCGACGCCAGCGGCGATGAAGCCGTCCTGCGCGCTCTGGCCGAGAGCGTGGCGGTCACGGAGAAGACCGTCGATCTTTCCGACGGCGATGAAGACGAGAATATTCTCACCTTTGATGACATAGAGGGGGAAAAGCTCCCCGACGAGGAGGCGAAACCGTGAACGACTATCTTGTGTGGGTGGATACCTCCACTAAAATCGCCTCGTTCCATGAGGTCGAGGCAAGCAACCTGCTGCACTTTGAGCAGTACGAAAACTTTATGAACTACCTTGCCTCCCTTACCGCGCAGGGATACCGCTTCCAGTGAGCGTGACCGTATTTCAAATTGAGAGAAAAATAAAAAGCGAGAGAACAAGAAAGGAGAACCGCCATGATGGAAAATAACCCGACGCCAAGCTCCGAGCCCGTCCCCGAATCTGCCCCCATCACCGTTCCCGCCCCCGCAGAGAGCGCTGTCACTCCCCCGCCCGCGCCGCCGGCCATCCCCCTGCGCGAGAGGCCAAACGCGCCGCTGCTGCACAAGGGGTTCCAGAACCTCTTCCGCCTCGGCATCGCCAATATCGTCATCAATCTTATGAACAACACCTTCAAGCTCGGCGACAAGATCCCGTCACTCGGCGTTGTACTGAGTGTGGTGTCGCTCGCGGTCAGCATTCTCACGCTCATCGTACTCTGGAAGCTGAGCGCAGCCGTGCCGCGCTTCCGCAGCGTCGTGTACCTCAACCTTTTTCCGCTGCTTCTGTTTCCCTTTGCCGCGCTTGTCGGTCTTTCCAGCTTGCAGGAGCGGATTGACGAATCCAATTCCACTGGCCTGCTCGTCTTTTTGGTGATTCTGCTGGGACTGCTGCTTGTTCTTTCCGCGCTCTCGGCGTATCACCAGCTCACCGCCTGCGCCGAAGCGTTTGACGGCGCAGACGACGCGATGGCGGCAAAATGGCGTTCACTCTGCACCTGGCAGGTCGTGATCATCGGCTGCTTCGGTGCATTCCTTACCCTGCTCCTGCTTTTGGGTCTGTCGTCGGCTTCCTTCTTCTATTTTTACAACGGCAGCCTGATCGTCCTGCTGCTGCTCATTCTCGCCATTGCCATCGCTCTGGGCGTGGTCGAGATCATAGAGCTCGTGTACCTCAACCGCAGCGCCAAGCTGTACGAGTAAACGTCAACCATCACAAAATGGAAAGGAGTATGTTATGTCTACCATCAACAAGACTTTTCTGCGCGTCCTGCTTGCCATCGCCTGCTGCATCGCGCTCGCGTTCAGTCTGCTGCCGCAGGCCGAGGCCGCAATGCGCGCCGACGTCGTCACCGGCAAGGTGACGCTCAACGGCCAGGTCATCGACAACAAGAACGCCAAGTACCCGCTGCTGACCTATAGCAACATCACTTACTTTCCCATGACGTATCAATTAAGCCGTTTCATGGGCGTGGAGACCGACTGGAACGGCACGGCCAAGTCGCTCAATATCACCGCAGGCGGCGCGCAGAGCGCTTACGTTGCCGAACCCGGCAAGGCGCCGAAGGGCAGCGTCTCCGTCACGCTGCCAAGCTACCGGATCAGCGTCAACGGCGCGCTGATCGACAACAAGGAGGCGACCTATCCGATCTTCAATTACAACGGCGTAACGTACTTCCCGCTCACGTTCCGCTACGCGTACGAGTCCTTCGGCTGGGGCTACCAGTGGGACGCGGAGAACGGACTGCGCATCGACACGACCTCTGCCCCCGCCCATGTGCCGACCGAGCCGAACACTGGCAACGCCGCGCTCGACAAGGCACTCACGATCCTCAACAGCAAATACGCCACGGGCGGCAAATACCACGGCATGCTTGAAGGCGGCGGCAAGAAGACGGGTTTCGACGCCACGCTCGACGTCAGCAGCACACCGGATGTCACCACCGTGAAATTTACTGCCGAGCCGTTCCCGTTCTTTGATAACGGTGTCAGTTATTTTGCAAATTACTATGCTGTCAAGGGCGGTTTTGCAAGCGATGAACAGATTAGCATCTCTGGCAACAGCCCGGAACTAGGTGATGTTGGCTATCCGATTTATGCCGAGGTGGCTGTATGGGCGGAGAATAGCTACATCGGCAAATGCTTCCTTGACTGCCAGTTCACAGGTGCGCGCAGCAAGCATATCACCGATGCAAAGCTTGTCTCCTCGTCGAACGGCATCGAAACCTGGGCGCTGACCGTCTCCTTTGCTGACGGAGCGTTCACCAGTTATACCGCCGAGCTCAGCGTCGACACGGCCAAGAGCGCCGTAACGCAGATCGTGATCCGCACGGCGAACTATACCCTGACGATGACGCCCGCGTAACGGGGTTCCCCTCCCCGCCGCGGCGCAAAAAAGAAGGACTTCACGCAATGCGTGAAGTCCTTCTTTTTATCTCTTTTCAGTTTGCGAGGTACTTTTCGCGTTCGCCTTCCGGCACGAGCGCGCCGCCCGTCGCCCAGACGATGTGCGCGGCATTCTCCCAGTGCGCGCCAAGGCCGCTGCTTTCGAGATAATCCGTCATCTTGGACAGCTCCACCGCACCGGCAAAGCCCGCGCAAGCGGACGGCTCGACAAAAAGGCCCTCTGTCTCGTGCAGGGCGCGGAGGTCGTTGAACAAACGCTCGTCCGACACCGTGAAACCGCCGCTAACGATCGCCTTGACCGTCTCCCCCACGAAGCCCGAGGGGCGGCTGACGGCGAGTCCGTCCGCCGCCGTGCGGCCCGTCAGGCCGATATCCTGCACGCAGATCGCATTCTGTAAGCCACTGGCGAGGCCCAGCAACATGCACGGCGCTTCCACCGGCTCAGCGAAGTAGACGTGTGCCGCGTCGCCGAACTCCTGCTTCAAGCCAAAGCAGATCCCGCCCGGCGCGCCGCCGACGCCGCAGGGAATGTAAACGAGCAGCGGGTGCTCCTCGTCGACCGCGATGTTCTGCTCGGCGAGCTGCGCCTTGAGCCGCCGCGCAGCCACAGCGTAGCCGAGGAAGAGGTCGACAGAGTTTTCATCGTCGATAAAATAGCTTCTCGGGTCCTCCGCCGCGCGCTCGCGGCCCTTCTGCACGGCGTAGGAGTAGTCCGCGCCGTATTCGAGCACCGTTACGCCCTTTGCGCGCAGCAGGTCCTTTTTCCACTGCCGCGCGTCCGCGCTCATGTGGACCGTGACCCTGTAGCCGAGCGCCGCGCCCATGATGCCGATGCTCAGCCCCAGATTGCCCGTCGAGCCGACGTGCAGCTCATACTGCGAGAAAAAGTTGCGGAACGCGCGCGTGGCAAACACGCTGTAATCATCGCGCATCTCGACCAGCCGGTTCACAAGCGCTAAGTCCTCCGTGTGCTTGAGCACCGCGTAGCAGCCGCCGCGCGCCTTAACGCTGCCCGCGACGGGCAGGTCGCTGTCGCGCTTCAAGAAGAGCTTGCCTGCGAGCTGCGCACCTTCATTTTCGTTGAGCCACGCGCGCATGTTTTCAATTTCCGTCAGCGGCGATTCGATGAGGCCGCGATCAGCCGCGGTCTCGGGAAATACCTTCTTGATGAACGGAGCGAAACGCTCCAGCCGCGCCTCGGCATCGTCGACGTCCGTGCGCGTGAGCGGCAGCGCAGCGAGCGCGGTTTCCGCGCTCCCGACATTCGGGTTCATCCAGGCGCTCTCATGGCGCAGCTGCAATTCCCTGACAAATTCCTTACTGTTGAGCATTATTTCCACTCCTGTTCTTCCGTAATGTACTGCTGGGTGCCGCGGTAGATGCGCACCGTGCGCTCGCGGTACAGCTCCATGACCGCCTGCGCCAGCAGCGCCGGGTCATGGCGGGCGTAGCCGCCCTGCGCCGAGAGCAGCGGGTATTCCGCGAGCGCGATTCCCAGCGCCGCGATGCGTTCGCGGTCGACGCGCAGCAGCTCCGCGTCCTCTTCACTGTATCGCGCGGCGAGCTCGCGCGGGATGGGCGCATTGTTGGCAAGGCAGAGGTCGACGATCCCCTCCCGCCCGTGACGCTGTAAGGCTTCCAGATGGTCGGCGGCGGTGTAGCCCTCAGTCTCGCCGTCCTGTGTCATGATATTGCAGATGTAAAACTTCTGCGCGTGCGACGCGCGGATCGCGTCGGCCACACCGTCGACGAGCAGATTCGGGATCACGCTTGTATAAAGGCTTCCCGGGCCGAGCAGGATGAGGTCGGCCTCCGAAATAGCGCGGAGCGCGTCGGGCAGCGCCTTTGGGCGCTCCGGCACGAGCGAAACGTGGTGGATGCGGCAGTCCTGCTGCTTTTTCGCGTTGAAGATGTGCGATTCGCCCACAACGCGCGCGCCGTTTTCAAACACGGCCTCGAGCTGCACGTCCGCGTTCGTCACCGGCAGCACGCGGCCCGAGATCGCCAGCACCTGTCCCATCATGGCGACGGCCTCTTCAAAGCTCCCCGCCATGCCGTTGAGCGCCGCAAGCAGCAGGTTTCCGAACGACTGCCCCTTGAGCTGTCCCTCGGGAAAGCGGTAGCCGAGAAGCTGCTCCATCACGGGCTCGGTGTTCGCGAGCGCCTGCATACATTGCCGCACGTCACCCGGCGGCAGAATACCCATTTCACGGCGCAGCACACCGCTGCCGCCGCCATCGTCTGCCACTGTGACGATGGCCGTCAGGCGGTCTGTATATTTTTTCAGTCCTCGCAGCATCGTGGATAACCCCGTGCCGCCGCCGATGGCGGCGATCTTCGGCCCCGCGGCGCAGCGGGAGGACGCACTACTCTCATATACCATAGGGAATTTCCCTTCAAACGCATATTTTTCTATGGTAAAGGTAGTATAGCAGGCTTTCAAGCAAAATGGAAGTGGGCAAGCGATACAAGTTTTTTCATCTTTTGTACTCAACATGATAATGTTATACAAAATCCGTATTCTTCTGTCGATTTTTACTGATTCGATGTTTTCACCGCATTGTTGCTTTTATCGCCGCACTGTGGTAGGATACGACAGTAACAATGTCAAAGGAGCACTTTCATGGAACAGCTCACAGCCGCCCAGCAGGCGGCGGAATTGAACAAGAAAAATCTTTTTGCCACCTATAATCACATTGAAGCGGAATTTGTCGAGCCCGACCACGCGATCTTCAAGCTCGAGATCCGCCCCGAGAGCAAGAATCCCTACGGTATCGTGCACGGCGGCGCGATCTACACGATGGCCGACAACGCCACGGGCTACGCCGCCCACACGGATGGTCGATCCTACGTGACGCAGGGCAGCTCGATGCATTTTCTCCGCAACCAGTCGGAGGGCGTCGTGCGCGCGGACGCCAAAGTCCGCCACCGCGGCAGAACGACCTGCCTTGTCAACGTGGACATTTTAGGCGAGGGCGGCAAGCTCCTCGCCACGGGCGAGTTCACCTATTTCTGCATCGACCCCGATATCATGGCACAGAAGGCCGCGCAGCACCACTGAGGAGGGTTTGACCATGGCATGTGCACTGCTTTACAATTTTAAGGACGCCGCACGGCTGCAAAAGGTCCGCTTCGCGCTCTTCAAGCTCGGTGTGAGCGGGCGCGTCGTTGCGCCGGAGGAGCTTTCGCAGCCGATCGGCTATCTCTGCGATCTTGAGGGCTTCTCCCCTGTCGAGGAAACCGTCGAGGGCGGCTTTTCCGACGAGATGCTCGTGCTCTGCGGTCTTTCCGGTCCGCAGCTCGACGCGCTGCTCTCGTCTCTTCGCCGCAGCCGCGTGGTCGTCGCGCTCAAGGCCGTCGTCACCGAGGACAATGCCGCGTGGAGTTCGCTCCAGCTGCACGACGAGCTCCGTCAGGAACACGAGGCGATGAAGGGCACACGCCCCAAGGATGCCGAAAAACACTCCGCGCACCGCAAATAACCCTTGCAACCGCGCAGAGCAGGCGGTATAATAATAGGGCTTCGAATCGAAGCCCTATTCAAGTATCAATAGTATCTGGGTATAGCGAAGTTGGTATCGCGCCTGGTTTGGGTGTGCCGTGGCGGTATCCGGGACGGGGCATTGTGAAACGCCGCAAAGCCTTGCAACACCTGCGTTTGCTGGATTTTCCCCGATTGCCGAAAGCGGCACAAAAGCGGTTTTGACCACATGAATGACCACAGACAGAAAAATCTTTGATTTTCCCTCTCGCCGTGGTATAATGGCAGAAATTGAATATCCGGGTATAGCGAAGTTGGTATCGCGCCTGGTTTGGGACCAGGAGACCGTGCGTTCGAGCCGCACTACTCGGACCAAAATTCCTCTGAAGTCAACGATTTCAGAGGAATTTTTCTTATTCTTTGTCTATTGCGGCGCAGAATCTGAGTCTGCTATTCTTAACATACCTTTTCTACAGTTCTTGTGCAAAGTGTGAAACGATTATAGGATAGCGTTGACAGAGAATATTTCTATATGGCATATGCTGATATAGATTTCACAGATGCTGAAGTAGAAGTTGACTGCGAAATTCTTATTTCATTTGACTTTGATGATCCCGAAAATACCGCTCAAGTAATGGAATTTCGTCTTCTTAATCAAGGTAATATTTGCATTGACTGCGAAGGCGCATCAATTAGAGAGATTGATGAAGAGGAGTTGTCGGTAAGGGCCTTGCGTGAAGATAAAGGGTACCCTCGTAGAAATACAAAATAGTTTTTGAATGTAACTAAAAATGCCGCCTTGAGTATTGAGTATTCAAGGCGGCATTTCACTTAATTATTTCTTCTTTCCCCGCTTGCACTTCTTCTCCTCTGGCGGCTGCCCATCGCCTTCGCCCATATCTTTCAGCCGTTGCGCCTCCGCAATTTCCGCTTTCATCTCCACGATCAGCACCTTGAGCTTCTCTTCACACTCCTCGCGGGTGTTGGCATAGACATTGCGGGCGTGTTTCTTGCCATCGGGCCACTTGGGAGAGTAGCGCCCTTCAAAGAGATGGTCGTTGATCTCGGTGACGCAGCCGGTGCCGGATCTGCGCTTGCGGCCTACATAGGGCTTGAAGTCGGTCATTCTCGGCTTTTCCGTTGTGGCCGGGGCAGTTTCCTGCCCCGGCTCCGAAGCGTCCTCCTGCGGCACCGCTTTGCCGATACTTCGGTCGATGTTGGCGGCGGCTGTGAGCCGCATATCGTCGGTGATGTGAGTATAGATGTCCAGCGTAGTGGCCGCCGACACATGGCCCAGCATGGCGGAGAGGGTTTTCACATCCATGCCGTTTTCCAGCGCCAGCGTCGCGAAGGTATGCCGCAGATCATGAAAGCGCACATGCTTGCAACCTGCGTGTTCCAGAATGAACTGCAATCTACGGCGCACCACGCCGGGCGTGATGGGGCAGTCCTCCTTCACAGGGGACGGGAACATCCAACGGGAGTCCACCGTCTTTTTGTACTCCCTCAGCACCGCCACCACAGCAGGCGGCAGGACGATCTTGCGGACGGAGTTCTTCGTCTTGGGTGTGCTGATTTGAAGCTGCCCCCGCACATCGTAGACCTGCTTGTTCACATTCAGCACGCCGGTTTTGAAGTTCAGGTCATCCCACTGCAGTGCCATGAGTTCGCCCCGGCGCAGGCCGGTGGCTAAGTCCAGAAGGAATACTTCGTAGTAACCCTCGAACTTCGCCTGAATGAGAAACCGCTGCAGTTCCTCTCGGGTCAGCACCTGCATCTCCCGTGCCTTTTTCGGCGGCAGCTTGCAGCCGATGGCTGGGTTCAAACGAATCAGCCCATCCTGCACCGCCTTTTCCAATGCGGAGCGGCAGGTGGCGTGGCACATACGCACCATTCGGTCGGACAGCCCTTCGCCGTACTTGTCGGTGAAACGCTTCCGGCCGCTATTCTTGAGCCGACCGTAGAACTGCTGCAGATCATTCTGTGTCAGCTTGTTCAGCGGGATGTCGCCGATCTCCGGGATGATGTGCAAGCGGATGCGGCTCTCATAGGTTTCCTGCGTGGTGGGACGGATTTTAGGCTTGGAGTGATTCTCGTACCAGTATGTCAGCCAGTCCCCGAAGGGCATCTCAGGACGCACTTTCTCTGGCTTCAGTCCGCCGCATTCCTCTTTGAGCCTCTGGAGCTTCTCGACGCACTCCTTCTTGGTTTTAGCAAGGACATTTTTCGTCTTGGGATAGCCGTTATCATCGTAGCCGATGACGATGCGTCCTTCCCACCGCCCGTCCTTGCGCTGCCTTACGGTTCCGTCGCCGGCTTTTCGCTTTCTTGCCACGGTTTCAACTCCTTTCCGAAGATGTCTTCCATGAAGCCGCCCACGATGCCAGAGGCTGTCTTCTGCATATCCGAGGTGACATGGGTGTAGGTGTCCAGCGTGAAGGAGGCATTGGTGTGGCCCAGGATGCCGGACAGGGTTTTGGCGTCCACACCGCTGGTGAGGGCATGGGTTGCGAAGGTATGACGCAGATCATGAAAGCGGATGCTGGGCAGCCCCGCCCGCTGGAGCAGCGTCTTCATGTGGCGATAGGCCGCGTTGGGATCGACGGGATCTTCCGGCTTCACCGGATCCGGGAATATCCATTGACTGATGGCATCCGCCTTGCGCTGCCGCAGGATTTCCGTCACGCTGTGCGGCAGGATGATGGTGCGCATGCCCTGATTGGTCTTCGTCTCGCCGACGGTGTATTCGCCCTTCCGCTGGCTGTGGAGGGTGCGGCACACCTTCAGCGTCCCGGTGTCCCCATCGAAGTCGCTCCACTGCAGACCGCAGATCTCGCCGCGGCGCAGGCCGGTCATCAGCTCCGTCTGGAAGAAGTCTCGCCACACCTCGTCCTGCTCCACCACTGTAAGGAAGTCGTCCAGCTCCGCGCGGGTGAGGATGCGCTTGGGCTTGTAGTTGGGCTTGGGCGCCGTTGTCCCCTCGGTGGGGTTCCTGGGAATGACATGCGCCTGCACCGCGTCCTTCAGCGCGGCGTGGAGGGTGGAGTGGATGTGGCGCACCATGGAGTCGGAGAGCTGATGATCCATCTCGGGGTGCTCGTGGATGCGCACCTCCGTTTTCAGGCGGCGGTACATCCGCTGGATGTCCTGCTGGGAGAGGAGGGAGATCTGCTTGTCGCCCAGTTGCGGCTTGATGTAGTATTCGATGTAGCGGCGGTAGCCCTCGAGGGTACCGGGCCGCACCGTACCCGCCTTGTAGTCCGTGAGCCAGCGATCCAGCCACTGGCCCAGCGTCATGCGGCTGTCCTCGGTCAGCTCCACATCACGGTAACACTCGATGTTCTGGTGGAGCTTGTCCAGCAGCGCCTTTTGCGTCTTGGCGTAGACATGACGGAACAGTGGTTCACCGTTTTCCTTGTGGCCGATGACGATACGGCCCTCCCAGCGGCCGTCCTCCCGCCTGCGCACCATGCCGTCACCGGCCGGTCTTCGTTTTGCCATGTATTTCACTTCCTTTTGATTCATTTTCTTTTTGTAACACAAACAACTACCACACTTTTGCGGAAATAGCTATCAGAACTTTGGAATTGTTCGTCATTACATCCGCATAGAAAACCCGTGGTACTGCTCGTATTGTTCCTCTTCATTATCTACAGCGTATTCAACCGTGCGGTCGATCTTGCCGCCGCGTTCCAGAATACGCCGGATCTCCTGCTTGCTGTGATGCAGTGTTTCCAGATGGAAGCGGTCATTGTCACCGGTGTTCATCGCATCCAGAATGGAGATCAAACCGCAGACGGCATCGTCCACCGTAGGCAGGAGTTCACCGTACTCGGTGGCATCGATGCGGCTTTCCAGATACTCACAGCCGCCCATATCGAAGTAGGCTTCCATGCTGCTGCGCAGAAGCGTCTGGTCGAAGAGCTTATTGTCTCTGCATCGGACATTCTCCGGTGTGGTGTAGGTGATGTATTTTTGATTCGCCTCCCATCGCACCTTGTAGCCGTACTCCGCCATGAATGCGATGAACTCCTCACGGGTAGCACAGTTCTCCATAGCTTCCTTAATGGTACGGCACAGCCGTTTCTTCCAAGCAGGAATACGGAACGGATCCGCCTTGCTCTCGGTGAAGGACAAGCCGTACTCCCGGCAGAGTTGGTTGCTGTACTCCTTTGCCTGCTGCATCTCCCTGGCGCTCTGATGAAACTTCTGACCGGTTTCAAAATTTACCGAGTTCATGATGATGTGATTGTGGATGTGCGCTGTATTCATATGCGTGACCACCACACACTGGTAGCCCTTGAAGTATTCCGCAAACTTCAACCCGATCTCATGCGCTGTATCAAAATCCAGCGGATCGTCCGGGGCGAAGGCTTGGACGATGTGGTAGTAGCTGCGGCCATCTGTTTTGCGGAACTGTTTCTTTACCGCTTCGAATTCATCCTGAGTTGTTTGAGCCATGCAGTTGACACCAGATATGAGACGCTCCACCGTTTTCTCACGGTTTGTAACATAGTCCAGGATACCGCTCAGACTGCGTGAGACAGCAATGAATTTAATGTTTGCCATGCGTTCCGGTACACCTCCGTAAAGGGTTCATAGTTCATCTGCGTGATACGCCCCTGCCGAGCCATGACCGTGAGCTGGTTCAGGTTATTTCCCTGATAGCGCAGCTCCCGCAGAAGCTCATCCATACCTTCAATGACCGTGACCTCACGATCCATAGCCGCCCGGCGCACAAACTCGCTCTCGGTCATATGAGCTGCATCCGCCTTGCGGCGGATGCAGTCCTTTTCCCACCCGGCAACGCGGGCGCGGATAAATTGATTCTTAGCCATGGTGCTCGTTACCTCTGCTTGCCAGCATAGTCATCGTCTCGATCTGCTTAGCCAGAGTCTCGTCCCTCGCATGCACATAATAGAACTCCAGCATCTTTTCGACTGCAAAGCACTGCTGCCACTCCGCACAGCCAGATAGTGCGGCTTTGCCCTTGCCGGTGAAAAAGTGATTCAACTCTTCACAGGAGACATCCACGCCGAGTTGATAGAGCATGGCTTCCCGTACATCGCTGAGCATCTCTTCCTTATCGTACTTGTCCATCATAATTTCATAGGGATTATAGGTGCTCTTCGTCATAATCTTTATCTCCTTTAAATTCATTTTTTTGTGTTGATAGGGGTGTGGGCTTAGCCCGCCTGCCGAAGGGGTCGGAACGGGGCAATCGCCCCGTTCCGTACCACGAAGGCGAAACTTGTCATTCTCGAAGCGAGAATTTTCGGCGCTGACGCGCACTTCAGCCGCTCTGCGGCGCTTTGCGGAAAAGGCAGTCATCCCGCTTGGTCAACATCCATGGCGTATCACCCCCTTCCAGGCAGAACACGCTGCGGTAGATACCGCTGTCCGGCACCATGCCCCGCTCCAGCATGATCTCACTTTGCAGCAAGCGCACGCACAGTTCCGCATAGACACTTCGCATCTTGTCCCGGCCCTGACGAGCGAAGGCTCTTTGCTCATCGGTCAGATCACCGTAGTGTTCATCGCAGAGGAACAGGCGAAGCTCCTCTTCATCAATGGAGTCAACATGATCCTTGTTCCACGCCCACTGGATGTAGTGCACCGTGTCATGCGTGCGCCGAAGGACCATCATCGGGTCATGGTCTACGATGTGATTTGCAATCTGCTGCATCATGCGCTTTCCTCCTTTTTGTTCTGCCGATTCAATTCCGCCAGCCGTTTCTCTGCCTTTGCCCGCTCTATATCACGCTCCGCCTGCAGGAGCTGCCGATGGTAGTTCAGCTCCAGCGCTTCCTGAATGGGACGGATGGTGTAGATGAGACTTCCGTTGCGCATGCGGCCATCCTTCGTGATGATGGTGCTGGGCTCAGTGCGGATGAGTCCCTTTTCCTCCAGAGCGGCCACATACTTCCGCACGGTGTTTTCGCTCAGCTGCACCGCCCTGCCGATGGTACGGTAGCTGGGATGGCACTGGTAGGTCCTGCGATCCTCGCAGCGCAGAAGATAATTGTAAACGGCTATCTCGTGAGAGCTGAGGCCGAGATTGAAGACTTCGTTGGGGACGAGATAGTAGTGCTTGCTCGGATCTCTTTTAGGCCAGCGCTGGAACATCAGGCGTCACCTCCTGTCTGCGCGTCGACCCACCGACGGAACTTTTCTTTGGGTACCACGATACGATTGCCGATCCGCAGCGCGGGGAAGCCCGTCTCGTGCATGAGCTCATAGGCGCTGGAGATGGACACGCCCAGCACCTGCGCTACCGTGTTCGCGTTGAGGAACAGCGGCAGCTGGTCATAGTTGGTGAATGTGGATTCTTGCATTGGATTCCTCCTTTATAATTTTTTAGTGAGAGCGGCAAACAAAAAGCTCCCACTGAAAAAGTGGGAGCAGTATCCATATTGCAAATTTAAAACCTCATGATAGAATAGAAGCATCAGGAGGTGAGCCAATGCCGTTGGTGAAATACAGGATCTACGAACTGTCCGCCAGAGCCGTGATCAGCTATGGCAGGCAGCAGGACGGGACATATACCTTCCATCTCAGCGCCGCCGAGACAGAGAAATGCAAATCACTTTCCGTGCCCCATGAGCAGGACGATAACGCACTGTTCTATCAGATCATGTGCGTGCTGCACGGCGATGCCTTCACCGGAATACCCGGCGGGCAGTTGGTGACCGACCTCTCGGACATCATTTTCTATATGGACTTCTCCGGCATTTTCGACCGGAGTGGTGCCAGAAAGAAACACCTGATCCGGCAGGAGAAGGCCAAGGCACTGTTCCGTCCCGAGGGCGTGAACCTGGATTTTGGCTCCGGGCCGCATCGCTACCTCGCCTTTGAGCGTTCGGGCAGCATGAGTCGGCAGGCGCGGCTGTCCTTCATTCGTGAGGATTTTCATGATGCGGTGCGCCGCCGCATCATGATGGATATGACCATCGGTGACTGCCAACTCAGCAAGCTTTACGCCTACAACGGACTGACGCTGTCCAGCGGTATCCGCATTGACGGCATCGGCATTGACCGGCCCCACCGGGTGGTAGTCGTCGACAATCCGGTACGAACGCCCCCGCCCACAGAGGTGATCACGGTGGAGGACGACGGGACACAGAACAGCACCCGCAAATATCACCGGGTGGAGACGATGGCCACCGTCGAGGTTACCTGCTTCGACGGCGAGGGGCTGATCTCCAAGCAGTATGCCCGCCTTGTTGATGAGAAGCTGTGCGGAAGGAAAGTCCACACCTCATTTCAAATTCGTATGCCATATGTGAAAGGCATGCTGCACGAGGTGGACTTCAAGGATTATCTTGACCGCAGCGGCGCGGACACCATCACCGACCTGTGGGGCGTAGATCATCCGATTCAGAAGGTCGATATCATCCTCACGAAGAGTATGTTCAAGGGCTGCGGCTGGCTGAACGAGAGCGGTATGAGCTGGGAGGACTACTGGGCGGTGTTCCGCAAGTACCGCCATGCGCTGTACATCACAAATGTCAGCAAGGAAAAGCCAGAGAATACGACGGAACTGAACTATCAGTTTTTGAACACGGTATCCCTCAAGGCGGATGAGTTCCGCCCCGCCGATCTGCCGGACGGCTGGGATCACAGCCCGGAGACGGACGAGCGAAATTGGCTCACCAAGCAGACGGAGCTGGCGTATTACAGCTTCTGCGCCGACGAGTCGTTTCGGCAGAATTATTTTCTGGAGAAGTTTGAGCGGATTAGCTGGTGGGAACGGCATCAGGGCAAAGAGCAGATCCTTGCTGCCGTGCTGAAAAAGAATCCGTGCTTCATCAACGAACCGGTCTATGCCGAGCGGCTGGAGGCCGAAGCCAATAAAATCGTAGAACAGTACGCCGTCGGCCGGTTGATCGTAGCGGGAGACAATCGGTATCTTTCCGGGGATCTGCTGGATTTTTTGAATTGCCTACCTGTTACGAAAACCGGAACAAGTAAAAAAGCGAACACCTTTATCAATTTTCGCTGGGGGCTGGAGTTGAACCATCAGAATTTCTTTGCTCCGAGTGCGGCTTACCAATCCGGTCATGTCTGCACGCTGCTGCGCAATCCGCACATTGCCCGGAATGAAGAAATGCAGCTTTATCCTCTTGAAGACAGGAAAAATTTACACGATCAATACCTCGGCCATCTGACGGATGTTGTTATGGTTGGCTACACTTCACTCGCCGCAGAGCGTTTAGGCGGTGCCGACTACGACGGCGACATGATCAAGACGATCAGCGACCCCATTTTGAACGAATGCGTGAAACGAAACATCTATCACGATCCTCCGCGGCCGCGGAGCGTATTTTCCAGATCACACAACCTGCCGCTGCTGATGATCCCCACGGTCCAGCCTCAGATCCGCAGCGCCGGCGCCTGGGAGGCCCGCTTCGAAACGGTCCGCAGTACCTTCTCCTCCCGCGTCGGCCAGATCTGCAACGCCGCATTGGATCGCAGCATCATTGCCTACAACGAAAACTCCGACGCCGAGGAACGGGAGCGCTGCCGGGAGGAGACGGAGACATTGGCCATCCTCACCGGGCTGGAGATCGACTCGGCCAAGAGCGGCATTCGTCCGGATCTGGACGAGTATCTGACCCACAAGACCGTCAAGCGCAGCGACTTCCTCAAATATAAAACGCTGGTAGAGGAGATAGAGACCCGGCGTGCCTGGTACAAACCTACCCATGCGGCCAAGGTGAAGGCGTTTTTCAAGAAGGTGGATTGGAGCAAGGTGGACTCCAACATGGAGCGCCTGCCTTATCTGGCACAACAGTTGAAAAATAACACGCCGCGCATCAAGACAAAGCCCGCCAAAGACGAGGAGTTGTTTTCCTTCGCCCGGCAGCCGGACTGGAAGGAGCAGCTGAACTCCAATAAGCTGGCGGCGGTGGATGCGCTGCTGCGGGATTACGACGCCTGTCTCTCCCGCATCCGGGCCTGCTGCGCTCCGGTGATGGAGAAAAAGCGGAAGAGCGATGTAGAGCGCATCCTGTATGCCAGAGGGCAGGAAGATGAATACGATCCCGACGAGCTGTACGCCTTGTTCGGCAGCCTGCCACCGGAAAAAGTGTCTGCTCTGCTGCACGCTATTCGGGAACAGGCCTGGCACCTCATGGACGAGGATGCACGGGAGCGCTTCCTGCGGGAATGGCTGCCGGAGTTTGAAGATATATACGATCTGCTGACCGATTTCCGCTTCGGCGGCTATCGCATCCTTGGAGATATTGTCTGTGATATGGAGGACGAGAACACCGGCAGGGAGAAAAAGCAGCTGTTCCGTGAAAGTGACTCGAAAGCCTTCACTGCCATGATGAGAGCTTTTGCGGACAAGTCCGCTTCCCAGGGCTACCGAGACGCGGTGACGGCCAAGTGCCGGGAGCTGCTGACCGCTATCGTGAGGCCGGCTTTGGCCGTGCGCTATGTGGTGGCCCTCGGCAGGCATGACCTGCTGTGGGATCTGCTGCCGGAGCACATCGAGAAAAATGTTCTGGAGGTGCGGGATGATTAACGAGCGGGCGGAATTCTGCGCATATACCGGAACGGTTTCCTATACCGCCAGCAAGAAGAGCGATACGACATGGCTGGGCCGCTTCACCTTTGCCACGATCCTGGAGTTTGAGGGGATGGCTCGGATTTTGACCATTCTGGCCCGCGGATATTTGTTCCACGATAAAAACGGAACAGTCATTTCGGGTGATTCCCACGATCGGATCGACTACGCCCGCCGCGCGCTCTGCGCATGGTGCAGTGTGCCGGAGGACGGGAAGCGTGCGCCGGGCAAGGAATGGCTGTTCCAGACGAACTTTTCTGAGCTGCACCCAGAGTTCCCAGAGTTGGTGGATGCGGACGGGACCGGCTGGTTCCTCCGCCATGTCCTCCGCACTGCGGACTTCATGCTGACGCACCCGGAAAATGTGCGCAGCACCTCGCTCAAGTATGCGGAGGTCATTCAGTCAAAATTTGCCGCCGCGTGGCGAAGCAAGGTGTTGCAGTATCAGATTCCAATCTTTGCGCCCCAAACCAAGGGTGCCTGGACGCTGCGTTTTGATGATGTCCTTGCCGATGCGCTGGAGCTTGGCCCGCTGCACAGAGAGGGGCCAGAGCTGCCGCCCGAGCTGACAGAGAAAGTGAAAGCGGCGCTTCCGAAGGAAATTCCAGTCGAAGCTGTCTGTACGCTGATCCGCTATTATCTTGCCAACCGGCAGAACGATTGTGAATGGGTAGTTCTTCCGGTGGCAAACTTTGACGCCTATTTCGGGGACACCAGCTTCAGCAAGAAGTATCTGCCCAAGATCCCAGCGGAGATTGTGGAGCGGAGCAGCGCTTTCGGCATCAGCCGGTATCGGATCATGAAAGAATATCTGCCGTAAATGCGGGCAGCGGGACAAGCCTTTATGGCCTGTCCCGCTGTTTTTTTCTGTCTGGGTTTTGAAAGTGTTTTCCTTGTCTATGGCGGCGCAGCCGCTGAGCTGCTGCCTAAGGTTTAGTCATCGTCATCGGGCCACGATGAGATCATGTGAATATCGCCGGTGTCCATATCCATTGCCATGTGGTCGCCCATGCGCAGCATGAGATCCCCTTCGGAGTCCATCGCCATGCTGTCAGAAATGCTCATGGCGAAGTCGCCGTCATCGTAGTCAAAAATGTACTTTGACATACCGTGCACCTCCAATTTTAATCATCGTATTCCGGATAGTCAGGTGCCCAGTCGGGTACCCAATATGCTTTATTTCTGCGGTTCGCATTGTGAATTCTCTGGTGCGGTCTGTGGTTTGGATTCATCTGATTGGCACGATTGTCGGCGTCAGCTCGATATGCCTTGTTATTGGGATTATGCAGATTTGCCCAGTGATTCAGCTGTTCTTTGGTATGTGTTTTTCCTGATACCTTTCCCATAATTGGCCTCCTTTCTGAGGCGAAAAAGTCCACGCACTTTGCTTTGTGCGTGGACTGCGATCATCCGGAAGACCGCTTTGCACGCAACAAAACAGAGCCGACGAAAGAACACCTTCTTCGGTTCGATTTTGTGGTGCAAAGCATCGAAACAACAGGGAGACAACGACAGTCAACCAGCAAACTGCTTTCTCAATTCCATAATGAGAATTTGATTGGAATCGATAGTTTCGAGGATTTACTCATTTGTCTGCAAAATTGTCTATGTCTCTGCCGTTCAATATGATTCGTACTCTCATGCTACGAACGATCAAAGTTCAGGACAGTCCAACAATTTAGTGCTATCATGATAACATGAATGGGAAGCAAATACAATGGGAAACTGCAAATTTCACCCCATGTCCAATTTCGTGTCTATCAAGTCAATCCGCTGTGAAAGCCGTCCTGACCTAAAAGTCAGGACGGCTTTCACACTTTAGAAATCAGTTTCAACCCGCATACTTTTTGAAGTTCTCGGCTTGTTCCAGAACTTCCTTATAAACATCATCAATAGTAACAGGCGGATAATCAAACTCGTCCAACAGCAAAATGAGGTCAACTTGCAGATTTGCCTTAATGTCATCACGGGTAGACCAGTCGGTGTATTTAGCTTTGTCATCGACAATAATCTTAATCCGCTTTGACAATTCAATCATCTTATCGTCTGGGTACTCGAACTCATACTTCTTGGCAACCGCCTTGAGAATGTCATAAAAGGCTTTTTCCTCGTAGTCAATTCCCATGCCCTTGAAGGAGTCTTTTTCCTTTTTGAGTTCTTCAAGGAGCTTCGCAAGCTGCTCCGCCACATCGTCAAGAACTTCATTAGCAAAAGCCTCATCACGACGGCGATTGTTGTACTCATCAACAACCCGCTTGAGGCGGTCTGAGAACTCCATGCCCATAATGCGGTTGACTTTTTTATACTCATCAATCGTTTGAGAAAGAAGCCTCTGCAACACTTTTATCTTTGTGTTTGGAAGTTGGATTGCATTGATCTTATCCAGATACTCGTCACTGAAAATATCAACAGAGATGTGCTTTCCCGTCTCAAACAGTTCCTCTATACCATCAGATTGAATTGCACCTTCAAGAAGTTCACGGACACGGGCATTCATTTGTGAAATGTCAGGGGCATCACCCTTTGTGAGTTTGAAAAGAATAGAGCGCACAGCACAGTAGAAGTGCAGATAGTCCTTTTCTTTATCAGAGATAGCCTCACTTGAACTGCATAGGTTGAACGCTTGTTTCATGCGTTTGACTGCCGCCATAAAGCGAGTTTCCAAATCTTCCGTGAGCTGTACATACTCAACAGCCCGATTGAGGCAAGCAAGCTGCTCTTTCGGTGAGCCGTTGAAGTAATCCGTGCTATTGAAGTTGTGGAACATCTGAGCCAAGACATCGAGCTGGTCTTTAACTATAATCTGATAAAAAGCGTATGCAATCTTGCGATTAGAGCAGACAAACATTGCTTTTCCTGCAACGGTAGCTCCTTCGGCAACGCGGGTCTCATAGTGGTTAATGAAGTCCTCCGCAACTGCGTGAAGTCGGTCAGGATCACCGATGATCGCATCAATATGAGCAACCGCCTTCTGGCTTTCCTCAATCTGATGCTCATTTGCGCCTTCAACAGCACAGCGGTCATAATAATCTTCAATTTCCCGAACCTTTGCCTGATCAAGAGTGACCCGTGCAGCGCGTCCGTCGTAGACAAGGTTGACTGTGATACCGTCTTTAACCGCCTCTGTCATTGTGTAGGCATCGACAACCGGACCGAAGACTTCAATCGTGCCATCTACGGGCGTGCCGGTGAAACCGACATAGGTAGCATTGGGGAGAGAATCGTGTAGGTACTTTGCGAATCCATAGCTTCGCTCTACACCTTCGGCAGTGACCTTGACTTTCTGATCGAGGTTTATCTGACTACGGTGTGCTTCATCGGATATGCAGATCACATTCGCTCTATCCGTCAGAAGCTCCAAGTCCTCGGTGAACTTTTGGATGGTGGTCATGTACACCCCACCGCTTGTCCTGCCTTGAAGTTCCTGACGCAGCTTTTCGCGGGAATCAATGCTCACAACGGTTTCGTCACCAATGTACTTCTTAATTCCAAATTCCTGCATCGCTGCATAGATACTCAGATGTCCTTTTTTCATGGTTTCTACAACCATTCTCTTGAACTCCGGCGTATATCGTTTGTTTGGTACTCCTTTTGGCATAGCAAAACACCCCACTTCTTAGATAGTATATCATACTGTCTAACAAATGGGGTGCAGTTCATTTTTCAGGATGAAGGTTATATTTATCTGAATGGAGAGCAGATCCACCGTGAACGCTCCGAGGTTCTGCTTGTTGATGATTTGCGAAAGTACCTCCTGAACAGATACGCCGCAGAGGGACTTACCACCAGCGAAGTTGATAGTATCGTGCTTCGCCTGAGGTCTATTTCTGGCACAATCTATGAAGCGAACAAAGCTGTATGCAAAATGATTTGCGACGGTTTCATCTTCAACCGCGAAGATCATACAAAGAAAGATATTTATATTGAACTGATTGACTTCGACGAGCCAGAGAAAAACGTGTTCAAGATCGTCAATCAATTTGAGATTGAAGGCGTGAACAACCAGCTTCGCATTCCAGATGGTATCGTATTCATCAATGGCATTCCTGTTGTAGTATTGGAGTTCAAGAGCGCAGTCAAAGAAAACACAACCATCATGGATGCCTATACTCAGCTCACCGTGCGTTATCGCCGTGATATTCCTGAGCTATTCAAGTATAATGCCTTCATCGTGATTAGCGACGGCGCAAACAATAAGTATGGCTCATTCTTTTCACCCTATGATTTCTTCTATGCGTGGAGAAAGATCGAGGCTGATGACAAGGAATTGGACGGCATCAATTCGCTTGTAACTATGGTAAGTGGATTGTTCCGTAAGGAACGCCTCTTGGCGGTCATTAAGGATTTTGTCTACTTCCCGGACAGCTCAGATAAAGACATCAAGATTGTTTGCCGCTATCCTCAGTATTTTGCTGCGGTCAAGCTGTTTGAGAACATTAAGGCGCATCTCAGACCAGAGGGAGACGGCAAGGGCGGCACATATTTCGGTGCGACTGGCTGCGGGAAGAGCTATACCATGCTCTTTCTCACGAGAATGCTTATGAAGAGTACATTCTTCCATAGCCCTACAATCCTGATTATTACCGACCGAACGGATTTGGATGACCAGCTCTCAAAGCAGTTTGTAGCATCCAACGACCATAAAAGTATAGAGCGCTGGGAACGCATTTATTTGGAAGAAGGGCCGG
>OGME01000312.1_pt1 | contig 51098 bp, 50 predicted proteins | sample 1572981 | NCBI WGS metagenome assembly OGME01 (sample SAMEA2581902, study PRJEB24529) | metagenome | biome: Human gut stool | place: China | collected 2011
AATCATGTTCCAATCTGATATTTCCAGTTTCATGCAAGCAAATATAGCACTTTTTTGAATTCTAAAAAGAACATTTCATTTTAAAAACAGAATGTCTTCCGTTACTTTTTCCCGGAAAAGAATTACCTTTGTGCGAACTCTAAACGACAAAGCGTATGGAATTTCCCCAAGTCGACCTGCCAGTAGACATGATTGCATGGACTGAAGTAACGGAAGACATTCTAAACATATACAAACAGTCGTGCCGTCTGAAAGCGTGCATTTTTGCACTATGCATAGAAGGTTCCATCACCGTATCCATCAACCTGATGGATACAGAAATCAAGCAAGGGGACTTCATTACCCTGCTTCCCGGAACCATCATACAGTTTTACGAACAAAAGGAAAAAGTATGCCTGGGATTCGTGGGGTTTTCCTCCCATTGCCTCAATGGGGTCAACCTCATCCAGTCTACATTGAACTCTTTCTCCAACATACTGGAGTATCCGGTACTGGCTGTCAACCCTACCGTCGCCTCCTATTTCAAGGACTATTTTGCCTTATGGGCACGCATCACGACCGGCCCCTACCCTCCTGACACCAAAATGGCACAGAGCGCTCTAAGCATGCTCCTCAGTGGGGTGGACAAGATGTATTGCCACCGTCCGCAAATGCAAAAAGGGAACAAGAGCCGGAAAGAGGAAATATGCCACGAACTGGTGCAGCTCGTCATCGAAAACTATACCCGCGAACGCCGCGCGCAATTCTATGCCGACAAACTGGGCATCTCCCTGCAGCACCTCAGCACCACCGTGAGACAGGTGACCGGCAGAAATGTATTGGACATCATCGCCCACGTCGTCATCGTGGATGTGAAAGCCAAACTGAAATCAACCAATATGACCATTCAGGAGATTGCCTATTCCCTGAACTTCCCCAGTGCTTCCTTCTTTGGAAAATACTTCAAGAGGCACATGGGCATGAGTCCGCTGGAGTATAGGAACAGTTGAGAATACAGCCGTCAGAACCTGGAACTCAGACGAAGGCTGCTCAAAGCCACGGATACACAGGAAAGAGCCATGGCAGCACCTGCCAGCGCAGGACTCAGCAGGATGTCATAGACGGGATAGAGTACTCCGGCTGCGACAAAGATACCCACTGTATTATAGATGAAAGCCCAAAACAGATTCCGGTACACGAGGCCCACAGTCTGGTGAGACAACCGGAAAACTTTGGGCAACAGCAGCAGGTCTGAAGTCCTGAGAGTAATCATGGCGGTGTCCATCAACGTATCGGTCCCCTTCCCCATGGCAATGCTTACATCAGCACAGCTCAAGGCTTGCGCATCGTTCACGCCATCACCTACCATGGCGACCGTTTTACCCTGAAGCTGCAGCTTATGGATGAAATCCTCTTTGTCGTCGGGCATGGCATCAGCCACAAAACGCATGATACCCAAACTGCCGGCCACGGAAGAAGCTGTACGCTCACCGTCTCCCGTAAGCATGCATATCTCGATGTCCTGGATACGCAGTTCCCGGATAGCTTCCATAGAAGTCACCCGCAACTGGTCCTTGATGGCAATAACGGCAAGTAAATCGTTCTCACGCCCAAAGTAGACAATACTGTTTCCGTCCGATTCATATTGCGTCAGCATATCGGCCAGGATATCCGACAAATTGGCCTGATAATCTTTCAGCAGTTTATGGCTTCCTACCCAATATTCCGCACCTTGATAGGCCACTCTGACACCTTTTCCGGCAATGCTTTCGAAACCGTCCAGGTGGGCAGGGATAACCTGCTCCTCCCCTTCCAGGGCCGTAACGATTGCTTCTGCCAGAGGATGGTCCGAAGTAGACTCGGCAGCAAGCAGTACATCTTTATAATGCTCCTCCTGCCCTTGCGCCCACAGCCAGCCTATTACCGTAGGATGTCCTTCTGTCAGGGTCCCGGTCTTGTCGAATACCACCACATCCACATTGCGCATCTGCTCTAAAGCGGAAGTATCCCTGATCAGGATATGATTGCGGGCGGCTTTATTGAGGCCAGCCGCCAAAGCTACTGGAGTGGCCAGCCCTACCGCACACGGACAAGCCACCACCAATACGGACAAAGCGGCAAACAGACCGTGTGACACTACATCTATGCCTCCGAAGAACACCCATATAAAAAAGGTCAGCAGGGAAATGATGAGAATGACCGGGACAAAAAAACCAGCGACGCGGTCGTCAATGCGTTGCTTCTCCGGCAGTACGCGGGCTGCGTTATGCTGCCAGCCTCCCAACCGGCAGATAGCCACCGACACATTTCGCCGGGCACGTTCCTCCATAAACTCGCCGGTCAGGGAAAAGGCGATGATGACGGCGGCAACCCCATAATAGACATGCGGTTCCAGCCCGATGCCCAGCCAATAATCCGGGAAGAAAGTGTTGAACACACTGAACAGAAAAGCCACAGAGGTGGTAAGCGCCACCAGACGGTCTATATTGTTGCGGCCCGACCGGGTTCCCTTCCAGGCACCGGCATAAAAAGGAGCGCCGAAAAACAGCAGTACCGGAATTGCCAGTACCATCTGTATTTCACGGGTATAGGGTACATGCACAAAGGCTGTAAAAAACAGTATCAGTACGATGGCAAAAAGCCATGCACCGACGACGCGCAATCCCGTGCTGTGCATATCCGGCACGGGATGTGCCTTAGTAATTATATTGCTCATTCGATTTATTTTTTAGATGGTTGTTGTTCCGCTTTAATAAAGCAACAACCGGAATGAGCAGTTTGTTCAATTACTTCTTATCGTCCTGCTTGGTTTCCTTGACAAACTCCGCTTCATAATGGAACTTTTGGAAACCTTCTTTCAACTTTTCCACATTGGTCTTGTCGGCATCATACGTGATGGTTACCGTCTTTGTCTTCAGGTCTGTGTGGAAGTCCTTCAGTCCCTTCTCAAAACGGATGTTATTGTTTATCTTCCTTACACAGTTCTCACACTTCATCTGTGCTACCTTGAACACGGCTGTACGGATGTCTTTCGCCATTGCGGCAGATGCACAGAAGAGTACAACTGCCAAAGTCATTAAAAATCTTCTTGTTTTCATTGTTTCGCTATTGATTTAATAAATAATATTATATTCTCGGCAAGTTAAAACGGACACCTACATAGGCTTTTGCCCCATGCATCGGTCCCCACACCATCGTAGCGTCAAAGTTGCTTCCCCAGGGATTGGAAGCATCAATGATGGGGTTTTTCTGCTTGAAGTTTGTCAGGTTCTCGCCACCGACGTATATAGACCAGCGACGGAAATAACGCGTCACCTGGGCACTCAACTGCTCGAAGCCGCCATAGCGCCTTTCCCACGACCAGTTGCCGTCTGTCAGTTCGTATGGAGCCGGCATGCGCCCGCCACCGTTCAGTTGCAAAGTCACATCAAACTGCCACAATCCCAAAGGTGTCTGATAAGAAGCCGTCAGCAAACCTTTATACTTGCTGGTAAGGGGTTTCTCCATCAGCTCTCCGTTGTAATTCGTTTTGGCATCCGTCCAACGGTAAGCCGCGGTAAAGGTGAAACCCGGGAAGAACGGATAGCTTGCCTCCACCTGCACTACCTGCGAATAGGAACGGCCGTGAAGGTTGTAGAACAGAACGGCATGCGGGTCCGTATCCATATCCACCACCACCTGCTTGCGGAAATCCGTGTAATAGTATTCCGCATTCAGGTTCAAGGTTTTGCCGAACAAGGGAATATAGGCGGAAGTGCTTGCGCCATAGTTCCAGGCCTCATCCTGGTCAAGACGTTTGGCGATGTCTATCCGGCGGCTGCTTGCCAGCAGGTAGTTATTCTCGGCCAGCACATGGTTCGTGCGGTATCCCTTTCCTGCCGAAAGACGGAAATGTACATACTCGTTGGGATTGTACTTCACATGGAAACGCGGAGTGACGAAATAGCCGTACTCGCTGCTATGGTCGCCGCGGATACCACCCATCAGCACCAGTTTATCGTCCCAGTTGTAGGTGTACTGCACGTAGGCGCCGGGGACGGCTTCTTTGGTGAATTTCTTCGTCAAAGGCTGTGCGGCGTCATTGTCCAGGCGATAGTGCTGGTCGTAGGAGTCATAGTTGAAGCTCAGTCCGGCAGAAAGGCTTTGACGCTTGGTCAGTTCCGTCTCGAACAACAAGGAGGCATAAGCATTGTGCTGGTCTACGTCGTAGATTTTCCGTCCGTACAAGGCATCCTGCTTATGCAGGGAGCCGGAAAGGATCAATGCCAGGTTGGTGTTCTTCTCCTTGTTGAATATATAGGCGTTCTTGGTGAAAGCTTCGTAGCGGTCGGTGCCTATACTTATCTTATAAGGGTCTGTCAGAGGCATTTTGCCATGACCGACTTGTCCGCTGTTGCGGTCTTCCGTAAGCACTTTGATGCCTGCTTGGAAAACGTAGCGGTCGCCCATGTATGCCCAGCGGTTCCAGAGGTTGTACTGCTCCACGCGGGGGATGTCGGCAAAGCCGTCGTCGTTGCTGTCGTGAGCTTTGGTCTCATTCTCGTAATGTGCCAGCAAAGAGGTGCTCCAGCGTTTGGAGAGTTTCACCGTGGCATCGGCATTGGCTTCATAACGGTTGGTGCTGCTGGCAAAAAGGTTGGCCGAAAACCAGTCCGCTTCGGGCAACTGGGGTTTCTTGAATTCCACATTGATTTGTCCCGTGATGGCCTCATAGCCGTTCTTCACGGACGAACTGCCCTTGCTCACCTGAATGCTCTGCATCCACGGCCCAGGGACATAGCCCAAGCCGTAGGGGGCAGCAGAGCCGCGGTAGTTGGGGACATTCTCCGTCATCATCTGCACATACGTACCGGACAAGCCCAGAAGCTTGATTTGCTTGGCACCGGTGGCGGCGTCAGAGTAAGTGACGTCCACCGAAGGATTGGTCACAAAACTTTCTCCCAGGTTACAGCAGGCGGCACGGCTCAGCTCGGCGCTGCTTATCATATCTTCATTCATCACACTGTTGCGCAGCTTCATGGTGCCCAACTTACGGCTGACCACATTCACCTCGCTCAGTTCCACCCCTTCGCGCAAGACAATGTCGAGCGTCTCATTGCGGTTACTGACGTGTATCGTATCATTCTCAAAACCGATAAAGCTGACTACAAGCATATGCTTGTCATTGGGTTTGGACAAGGAGAAAGTACCGTCCGCCGAAGTGGTGGTGCCTTGAGTGGTTCCCTGCCAGAAGAGGTTGGCACCCGCAATCGGGTCGCCCAAATTATCCTTTACCGTTCCCTTTACCTGCGCCTGCAAGGGGATGAAAGAGAACAGAAGGATGGCTATCAAACTATATTTCATTTCTGTTTTATACTTAAAGAAGTGATTAAAAAACAAACAATTCCCTCCGGACAATTCATGTCATTGCCCCGTATAAAACAACACTAAATGAGAAGCGTGGAATAGAGCGCCAGATAATGACGCGAGCCGACGACATATGGCGGTGCCCCGAAATGCACTTCCGGAGTGCAGGCCACTTGCGGCAAGGAGTAATCAAACAGCGGCAGTTGCTCACAAAACAGTGTAAGGGATGGCACGAACGAAGCAGACTCGTGTGCATGTTTCACGAAATCCACCTTGTAGTAGACGGCTGTACAACCGGTATCCTTGCACGTTTTTTGTGAACCACGATGTGCATGATGGCATTTGGAACAGCCGGAGGTGCAACAACTTTGTGTCGTCTCGCATCCGGCACAGCAATACTGAACTACAGAAATCCCCACTCCGCTTATAATGATAAGAGAGGAAAAGAGTACAGCCAGTATGTAACGGAGTTCCTTCATAAGCGCTGCAAAGATAGAAAGTTTTAACCGTTTGCCGGAATTAATTTTTCCTTTTTTATGCCTGCAGTTCGTTAATAAGTTCTATATTTGTCGATAAAGTTTTTTGATTGATATGTTGATTTATAAACGAAACTCAATATGAAAAAGCAAACTGTCAGCCTACTTGTCCTTCTGCTTGCGGCAAGCGGCTTTTTCTTTTCCTGCGGTAACACCGTGAACAAAAACGCATACGCGTTGGAGTTCGACAGTATACAAGTAAACGAAACCGTACATCTCTTCGGAGACACAGCCAAGCCGGCCTGCAACCTCATCCTCAACGTTGCCTACGCCAGCCAGTCATCCGACGTAAGGCTGAAAGACAGTCTGAACACCTTCTTCCTATCTGCCTGCTTCGGCGACAAGTACATGGCGATGACACCCGAAGAAGCTGTCAAGAAATATACGGAGAAATATGTCGGCGACTACCGCAATGACCTGGAGCCGATGTACAAGAAAGACGAGGAGGACAAACAGGACGAGCAGAGCATAGGAGCCTGGTATTCCTATTATAAAGGAATCGAAAGCCATGTGCAGTTGTGCAATACCTTAATACTGACCTACCGTATAGATTACAACGAATATACCGGCGGCGCACACGGCATCTATATGTCCACCTTCCTCAACCTCGACCTAAAGACCCTAAGCCCCATCCACCTAGGCGACCTCTTTGAAGGCGACTATAAGGAAGCGCTGACCGACTTGCTTTGGAAACAGCTGATGGCAGACAACAACGTCAGCACCCGCCAAGAGCTGGAGGACATGGGCTACGCCACCACCGGTGACCTGGAGCCTATCGAGAATTTCTATCTGGACCCAACGGGAATCACCTTCTATTATAATGTATATGAAATTGCCCCATACGTAATGGGAGCAACCAAAATCACGTTGTCTTATGAGGACATAACCCATCTGATGAACAGCGAATTCGTCACCTTGAGCAATACGATAAAAGCAGGCGACCAATAGGAACCGTAATCAATTGTCTATTAACATAAAATTCACAATGGATTTAATACTCAAATATTTCCCGGACCTGACGGAAGAACAGAAACGGCAGTTTGCCGCCCTCTACGACCTCTACATGGACTGGAATTCTAAGATTAATGTCATTTCACGCAAAGATATAGAGAACTTGTACGAACACCATGTGCTGCATTCTCTGGGCATAGCCAAGGTAATCCGCTTCAGACCGGGGACACAGATTATGGACCTCGGCACGGGAGGAGGCTTTCCGGGAATCCCGCTTGCCATCCTTTTCCCCGAAGTACAGTTCCATCTGGTGGACAGCATCGGAAAGAAAGTACGCGTAGCCTCCGAAATAGCCAGCAGCATCGGGCTGAAAAACGCCACCTGCCGTCATGCCCGTGCAGAAGAGGAAAAAGGGAAGTTCGACTTTGTGGTGAGCCGTGCCGTGATGCCGCTGACAGACCTGCTGAAGATTATCCGTAAGAACATCTCCCCAAAACAGCAGAACGCATTGCCCAACGGACTGATTTGCCTCAAGGGGGGCGAATTGGGGAACGAAACCATGCCCGTCAAGAACAAGACCACGTTGTGGGACCTGAAGGAGTTCTTTGAAGAGGAGTTCTTCGAGACAAAAAAAGTAGTGTACGTAGGGTGTTGAGAGATAGTTGAGGTTTAGAAATCTAAATACATAATATGAAAATAAAGAGATTCGAATTTAATATGTTCCCGGAGAACTGTTATGTGCTTTGGGACGAAACCAATGAAGCGGTCGTCATTGACCCGGGCTGCTTTTATGAGGAAGAAAAGCAGGCCTTGAAAAACTTCATTACCAAGAATGGGCTGAATGTGAAACATCTGCTGAATACCCATCTGCATCTGGACCATATCTTCGGCAATCCTTTCATGCTGAAAGAGTTCGGTCTGAAGGCCGAAGCCAACCAGGCCGATGAGTTCTGGATTGACGAAGCGCCGAAACAAAGCCGCATGTTCGGCTTCCAGCTGCAGGAAGCCCCCGTGCCCCTGGGCACTTATCTGCACGACGGAGACATCATCACCTTCGGCAATACGAAACTGGAAGCCATCCATGTACCGGGACACTCGCCGGGCAGTCTGGTGTATTATTGCGCGGCAGACCACTGCATGTTCTCGGGGGATGTGTTGTTTCAAGGCAGCATCGGCCGTGCCGACCTCACCGGTGGCAACTTCGACGAACTGATAGAACATATTTGCAGCCGTCTGTTCATCCTGCCCAACGACACGATTGTCTATCCCGGACACGGAGCGCCGACTACCATAGGAATAGAGAAAGCGGAGAATCCGTTCTTCCGGTAAATATACAGCAAACTTTTAAATCATTACAGCCATGAAAAACGACCTATTGGCCTACCGCCACATCGGCATCAGCGAAAAAGACGAGGAGAAGATGCTCCAAAAAATAGGAGTGAAAAGCCTGGACGAGCTGATTGATAAAACCATTCCTGCCAACATCCGCTTGAAAGAACCGCTGGCTCTGCCCAAGACAATGACAGAGTACGAATTCGGACAACATATTGCAGGGTTGGCTGCCAAAAACAAACTTTATACAACCTATATCGGTATGGGATGGTACAACACCATCACTCCTGCCGTTATCCAACGGAACGTATTCGAGAACCCCGTTTGGTACACTTCCTATACCCCCTATCAGACCGAAGTCTCACAAGGACGCCTGGAAGCCCTGATGAACTTCCAGACTGCCGTATGCGACCTCACCGGCATGCCCCTTGCCAACTGCTCCCTGCTGGACGAAGCGACTGCCGCAGCCGAAGCCGTGACGATGATGTATGCCCTGCGTCCGCGCGACATGCAGAAATCGGGCGCCAACGTGGTATTTGTAGACGAAGCCGTCTTCCCGCAGACACTGGCAGTAATGACTACCCGCGCCATTCCGCAAGGTATCGAGCTGCGTATAGGAAAATACCATGAAATGGAATTCACGCCAGACATCTTCGCCTGCGTACTGCAATATCCCAACGCCGCCGGCAACGTGGAAGATTATCGCGCCTTCGTGGAAAAAGCCCATGCAGCCAACTGCAAAGTGGCCGTTGCCGCCGACATTCTGAGCCTCGCCCTGCTCACCCCTCCGGGAGAATGGGGAGCTGACATCGTCTTCGGAACCACACAACGGCTCGGTACACCGATGTTCTACGGCGGGCCGTCGGCAGCCTACTTTGCCACCCGCGACGAGTACAAGCGCAATATGCCGGGACGCATCATCGGCTGGTCGAAAGACAAATACGGCAAGTTGTGCTACCGCATGGCGCTGCAAACCCGCGAGCAACACATCAAGCGTGAAAAGGCGACTTCCAACATCTGTACCGCGCAGGCACTGCTGGCTACAATGGCAGGCTTCTATGCCGTATATCATGGTCCGGAAGGCATCCGCACCATTGCAGAACGCATCCACAGCATTGCCGTATTTCTGGAAGAAAGTATCAACAGACTGGGGTACAAGCAGGTCAATGCACAATATTTCGACACGCTCCGCTTTGCACTGCCCGACACCATTTCGGCACAGCAGATACGTACCATCGCCTTGAGCAAGGAAGTGAACCTGCGTTATTTCAAGAATGGGGACGTAGGTATGAGCATCGATGAGACTACGGACATCACTGCCGTCAACGTACTGCTCTCCATCTTTGCCATTGCCGCCGGAAGGGATTGGGAAAAGGCAAGCGACATACCCATGGCAAGCAGCATCAGCGCGGAGATGAAACGCCAAAGCGCCTATCTGACACACGAAGTATTCAACAAATACCATACGGAAACGGAGATGATGCGCTATATCAAGCGTCTCGACCGCAAGGACATCTCACTGGCACACTCCATGATTTCCCTCGGCTCGTGCACCATGAAGCTGAACGCTGCCGCAGAGATGCTTCCGCTCAGCCGTCCGGAATTCATGAACATGCATCCCCTGGTGCCCGAAGACCAGGCCGAAGGTTACCGCGAACTGATAAGCAACCTCAGTGAAGAACTGAAGATAATTACCGGCTTTGCCGGTGTCAGCCTGCAACCCAACTCCGGTGCGGCAGGCGAATATGCCGGACTCCGCGTCATCCGCGCCTATCTGGAAAGCATCGGGCAAGGACACCGCAATAAGGTGCTGATACCGGCATCCGCACACGGCACCAACCCGGCTTCTGCCATCCAGGCAGGCTTTACCACTGTGACCTGCGCCTGCGACGCACAAGGCAATGTGGATATGGCCGACTTGCGTGCCAAAGCGGAAGAAAACAAGGATGACCTTGCCGCCCTGATGATTACCTACCCTTCCACACACGGTATCTTTGAAACGGAAATTGTGGAAATCTGCCACATCATACACGCCTGCGGTGCGCAGGTATATATGGACGGCGCCAATATGAATGCCCAAGTAGGCTTGACGAATCCCGGCTTTATCGGTGCGGACGTCTGCCACTTGAATCTGCACAAAACGTTCGCCTCTCCTCACGGCGGCGGCGGACCGGGCGTAGGCCCCATCTGCGTGGCAGAGCATCTGGTTCCGTTCCTTCCGGGACACAAATTGTTCGGCAATGCAGCCAACCAGGTGTCCGGAGCTCCCTTCGGCAGCGCAGGTATCCTACCCATCACTTACGGCTACATCCGCATGATGGGAACGGAAGGGCTGACGCGTGCCACGAAGATAGCTATCCTCAGCGCCAACTACCTGGCAGCCAGCCTCAAGGATACGTACGGCATCGTTTACCGCGGTGCTACCGGCTTCGTAGGACACGAAATGATATTGGAATGCCGCAAGGTGCACGAAGAGACGGGCATCAGTGAAAACGACATCGCCAAACGTCTGATGGACTACGGCTATCATGCCCCCACCCTCTCCTTCCCGGTACACGGCACACTGATGATTGAACCGACGGAAAGCGAAAGCCTTGCCGAACTGGACAACTTTGTCCACGTGATGCTGACCATTTGGGACGAGATTCAAGAGGTGAAGAACGGCGAAGCCTACAAGACAGACAACGTGCTGGTGAATGCCCCGCACCCCGAATACGAAGTGGTAGCCGACACGTGGGAGCATAGCTATACCCGCCAAAAGGCAGCCTACCCGATAGAAAGCGTGCGCGAAAACAAGTTCTGGGTGAACGTGGCACGTGTAGACAACACGTTGGGAGACCGTAAACTGTTGCCCACATGCTATGGATGCTTCGACTGATGAAAAGAAAGCGTAACGGACTATTTTATAGTAAAAAAGAAGAAACCATCAATTCCATCTCCCATGGCATCGGCATTGCCATGGGAGTAATTGTAAGTACACTATTCCTGATAAAATGCTACCAAGCACAGAATCTTTGGGCAGCATTCGGTGTATGGCTCTATCTGTTCGGTATGGGCGGCTCCTATCTTGCCTCCACACTCTACCACTCCCTGAAACATCATAATCCGTGGAAACGACGCTTGCGGCATTGGGACCATGCAGCCATCTATTGGCACATTGCAGGCAGTTATTCCCCCATCACACTCATTGCATTGAGAGAGGACGGCGGTTGGGGCTGGGGACTGTTCGGCTTCGTCTGGCTATGCGCCATTATCGGCACTGTTGTCAGCTTCCGCAAGATGGAGGAGCACAGTTACGTGGAAACAGTGTGCTACATCTTGATGGGGCTGTCCGTACTGGTAGTATTCAAGCAGCTTTTCGCCCTCTCCCCCACAGCCTGCTACTGGATTATTGCCGAGGGGGTATGCTACATCACGGGAGCTGCCTTCTACTCCTTGCGCAAGGCACGGTACATGCATTCGGTTTTCCATTTCTTTGTATTGGGCGGTTCAGCCTGCCACATGGTGGCTGTATGGGACATACTGGTGAAGATGCTGTAAGCAAACGGCAAGCGCACAACCGCTAAAAGAAGTTAATAAGTATCTCTTTCCCTTGCTTTTCTCCATAACTTACCCTACGTTTGCAGTGTTGTACATCAGTGCAACACTAATAAAATTATGATAACGATAGAGAATACGAGCTACGGTTACAAGTCCAATCCACTTATTTTCAACAACATATCTTTGGAAATAGGAAACGGTATATATGGACTTCTGGGAGAAAACGGCGTAGGCAAAACGACGCTGATGCATCTCATCTGCGGACTACTCTTCCCCAAAAACGGAAAGTGCAGCATAGACGGAAGAAACACGGCGGAGAGACAGCCCGAAGGGTTGGCCCGTTACTTCTTCCTGCCCGAAGAGTTGCAGATGCCTACCGAAAGCATCGTCAGCTTCGCTGCACGCCATTCCGTATTCTATCCACATTTCAATCAGGAAGAATTCGACCTGAACCTGGAAGAGCTGAAAATCGACCGGAAACAGAAACTCTCTTCCGTCTCCTACGGACAACAGAAGAAGGCAATGCTGGCATACGCCTTTGCCCTGCATACTCCATACACCCTACTCGACGAACCGACAAACGGGCTGGACATCACCTCTCGCCAAGCCTTGAAGCGTATCATCAGCCGCAGCATGGACGATGAAAGCACGCTGCTCATCTCCACCCATCAGGCACACGACTTCGAGAACCTGCTGGACCACCTCATCATCCTTGGCAAAGGCGAAATATTACTGAACCGTTCGCTGGACGAAATCAGTAACCGGCTTCTCTTTGCCCGGACAAGCATTCTGCCGGAAGAAAGCATCTACAGCGAAGAGAATCTATCGGGTTATTTCTCCATCATTCCCAACGAGGACGGAGAAGAGAACACACCGGACATCGAGCTGCTGTATAAAGCGGTGCTGCAACAACCGGAAAAGATACAGAGCATGTTTCAATGAAAATCCATCATACAAACAGAACTATGAACGCAACTTTTAATCTGAAACGCTTCCTGCTACTGGAACAATATAAAAGGAATGAGACCGGCAGACACCTGCTTTGGTCAGCAGCCGTCGTATCGTTCATCTGCATCCTGTGCATTCTCTACGACATAAACCGCGGTGGAAGTTACTACGGCAAACAGACCTCTGCCACCGAATTCTCCCGCTACGTACTATGTTTTATCCTCATGGCCCCCTGCCTGCTGGAAACAAAATTCAGCAAACGCAGCTCCACTCTCGATATACTGCTGCCGACATCGGCATTCGAGAAGTTCCTGCATATCTGGATAAAATACCTGCTGCTGCTTCCCCTATTCTGCAGTCTGCTGATAGCCTGCCTCAAAGGTCTGCTGTCCTTAAGCGGCAGCGAGTTCCTGCAGTATTTTGCAACGCACATCACGATGTTCCGGATACACAACACCCAGATACTGACCTATGTAATCCTGCATGCTTCCGCCTTCATCGGCTACTTCGCCTTCAGTCGGCAAGTCCTGCTGAAAAGTTTCACCATCTTTGTAGGCTCCATTGCCGTCTGCATAGGAATTGTAACTTTTGTGGCCTCCCTCATGCCCGAAGCCAGAGCGGACGGATACTGGATGGATAACATTGCCACATGGCCCCACACCAACTATCCGTTGTCGGCCGGTGCACAAGCCATCGTGACTTTCTGCAATTATGCGGCTCCCATCAGTGTGCTGCTCGGTTCATGGGTATCGAGCTACTTCCTGCTCAAAGAAAAACAACTGTAGCCTATGGACTTCAAGACCAACAAGCCGATATACCAGCAGATTGTAGACTTCTGTTTCAGCAAGATTCTCACCCGCGAATGGCGGGCGGAAGAGCGGGTGGTATCCGTGAGGGAGCTCTCCACACAACTGGCAGTGAACTCGCGCACCGTGTTGAAGGCCTATGAATACCTCCAGACGGAGGACATCATCTACCCGGAACGGGGAATGGGGTTCTACCTCTCCAAAGATGCGGTGAAGAAAGTGATGCGAATACAGAAGAAAGAGTTTTTTGACAACCAGCTTGCCGACATGTTCCGCAGCATGGAGCTACTCGGCATCAGTATAGAAGAAATAACAGAACGATATAACAAACTTAAAAAAGACGGTTCATGAAGAGATACGCAAAGACTGCATTATGGATTACCTTCGGACTCCTCTTCGGACTTACGATTGTCAAAGTTTCGACACTGATGTACGAGATTTATTCCTTCATGCATTCCTAACTTTCATCGGACAGACGAGGAAAGTATAAACAACTGATATACAAGCTTCAGCATCTTCCCTTAGCGGGAAGAGTGACTTTTACATCCCTATCCAACAGTAACAGACTAATACAAACGATTATGAAAACCAAACTTTTTTTACTATTGCTTGCCCTCTCCGTACTCCGTACGCAGGCACAGAGCCTCTCCATCAAAGGACGCGTCACGGACGCCTCGCAAGAAGCAGTTATAGCCGCCAATGTGTCATTATGGACCATAGACTCTACTTTGGTGACCGGAGTAACCTCGGATGCACAAGGCAAGTTCGCCCTCCATAAAATCAAGGCAGGCGATTACCGCCTTTCCATCTCCTTCATCGGCCTCCAAAGTGAAAACATACTGCTGAAACTGAATAAAAGCCTCGACCTGGGCGATGTACAGTTGCAGGAAGATGCCGTGAGCCTCGGTGAAGTGACGGTATCCGCCAGCAATGTGCTGCAGCGGGTAGACCGGCAAATCATCCTGCCTTCCGAAAGCCAGCTCAAACGCTCATTCGGTGCCTACGACCTGCTGAACAATCTCGGCATTGCCCGTCTGCAAGTGGACAATCTGAGCAACAGCATGAGCGTCAGCGGTGGTGGGGCCGTACAAACCCGTATCAACGGCATTAAAGTGACAGACAAGGAGATAGCGGCCGTCAGAGCCAAAGACGTACTGCGTGTGGAGTTCATCGAAGACCCCGGCAAGCAGTACGGAGACGATGAACTGGGCGCCGTAGTCAACATTATCCTGCGCCGCCGCGAAACGGGCGGTGTTGTGAACTTCCAACTCTCCGATTCGCCCCACACCCTATGGGGAGAGAATTTCCTGAGCGCGAAGTTCAATTACAAGAACTCCGAATGGGGCATCGACTACTTCAACAAGAACGGCAAGTATCACAGCCGCCTCGAATCCCACGAAACCTTCTATCTGGGCGACCGCACCATCGACCGCATCAAGGAAGGCATCGAAGACGAGTCGCCCTCTCTGAGCTTCATCAACAACCTGAATCTGACGTACAATCTGACGAAAGCGGACAAATATGTATTCAATGCCATCTTCCGTAACAACCTCAGCAATGCCCCCTACCAGAATGAACTGAACAAGATGTGGGCAGTGGGCAGCACGGAGTCCATCTATTCGTACGTCAACAACCACACATCCAGCTACTCTCCGGCGCTCGACCTTTACTTCCAGCATACCCTGCCCCATCAGCAGAGCATCCAGATGAATGTGACGGGAACGCTCATCCATACCAAGAACAACCGGAAATACAAAGAGTACAAGGATGAGAGTGCACCATTGGCAGATATTCAGACATTAGTGGACGGCGACAAGCGCTCCGTCATCGGCGAAGCCATTTATGAAAAGAGCTTCAAGGAGGTGAAGCTGAGCGGCGGTGCCCGCCACTATCAGATGCGGACAGAGAATGAGTATAAAGGTTCCAACCCTACCACTTCGAAGATGGACCAGTCGCAGACATCCGCTTTCTTCGAGGTGCAGGGCAAGGTAAAGGACTTCAGCTATGCGGGCAGCGTAGGCATGACGCGCGCCTGGTTCAAGGAGAGTGAGGAAGACCATGCCTACTATACCTTCACGCCCACCGTGCGGTTGAGCTATAATCTGAAGAAGGCGGGATTCCTGCGCTACCGGTTCAACATCAGTCCTGCCATACCGTCACTCGGTTCGCTGACGGATGTGGAGCAGGCGATGGATACGATACAGATAGTCCGCGGCAACCCGTTGCTGAAAACGTATCAACAGTTCACGAACTCCTTGTCTTACAGCTATTCGAAGAAACAGTTCAACGCCAATCTGAGCGTGCGCCACCAGTATTATGACAATCCCATCATGGAAAGCATCTTCGTGGAGGACGGCAAACTGATACTGAAGGATGAAAACCAGCGGTCGTTCCAAAGCCTGAATACGGAACTGATGGCCGGCATAAATGGCGCTACACTGTTCGGACTGAAAGATTTCCTGACGCTTTATGCTTCGGGAGGATATACGCGCAGTTGGTCGGAAGGTTTGAACTATAGCCATATGTACGATGAATTCTATTACAGCGTGATGGCGCAAGTGCAATATAAAGACTTCTCGCTACTCGGGCAGTTCCGGAAAGTGCAGAACAATTTCTTCGGCGAAACCATCAAGAAGAACGAAAACCAGACGGCATTCATGGCAATGTACACCCGGCGTAACCTTCAAGCAGGAATCGGTATTATGTTTCCTTTCACCAATAACTATAAGGTGGGAAAAGAAAGAATCAGTGAAGTGGCTCCTTTCCGTTCCGAAACATTCGTCAGGGAGACGGGACAGATGGTCGTACTGCGCATGGGCTATACATTCGAGTTCGGACGCAAGCACAAGGCAGGCAACAAGGGGCTGAACAACAGTGATACGGACAGCGGCATCATTAATATGCAGCGATAACCCATTTCCTCTATGAAGAGGAAGCCCAACGGAGAGTGACGGAATTATACTTTAAATTCTTATCAATTTAATGGATTAATTTGAAAGACAAACGCTTATGGAAGTTCTGAAAAGTCTAAGGTAACGATTTAGAGATTGTGCTAATTTCAACATTTTACAGCCTCATACTCATGAGTATAACTCTTCTTTGAACAAAGGTAAGAATATTTTGGGGATTAAAGAAAAATCCCGAAGAGAAAAATAAAAAATATTTGGGAGAGAGGATTGGAAAAATTCAAGAGAGGGAGGTTGAGGGATTAAGTGAGGGAAATCGCATAATCGATTTGTAGTTACCGAAAAAGTCATATTCGAAATCCCTGTATATTGCTTCTACCGGCGATTACACGACCGGAAATTATATAAAAAATGACCCCAATCAAGAAGTATTTTATGTTTCTCGGTTGGGGTATAAAGGTTATTTGAATTGTAGCCATACCTCATATATTCAAGCTGCCTTCCTTTAAAGGAATATGCAGTGACGATTTCATTTCCATGTCTGCGAAACTTGGTAACAACATCTTTTAAAGGTGCCTGGAATTGCTGGCAGTTATGTACATATCCGAATTCTGATTTTATGCGTGTTTACTCATAAAATTAGACTCTATATCTGCTTGCACAGGTTATCACTATACTATTTCCTGTAAATAACATTTGGGAATATAATTGGTGGCGACCAATATCAGCAAGCCTTCAAAAGGAATAACCAGCCGCTTGTTCTTTTTGATACGTCTGTAATATCCCACTACTCCGGCATATTCCCCACCTGTCACCCGGTATTTTTCGGCGTTCTTCACGAGATTGTCATCATACGGTATCTGTTCGAAACCGTCCTCCATGGAAGAAGTGAGCATGATAAACATGTCCATCTCTTCATCCGGAATGGAAGCTGGAATCTGGGTACTGGGACGATGATACACCATGGCTTTCTCATCGAGAATCGAATTCAAGGAAGAGATATAGTCATCATCGCAACGCAGGAACATCAACATGGCGACAAGCGGAACCCGCCTGATCACGACTTCCCCGTCCGGTTGCGGATAGCTTCTGGTTTTCATCGGGATATAACTCTCAATCCCGTCACGTGACAATGTGGCCTTGATTTCCGAAAAACGGTTATAGAAAACCTTCAAGGCATACCATTTTTTCATCATGACCTATTGATTCCTCTTTTTATGATTTCCAGTTCCAATCGAACCTTTCGACATCCTCCTCCACGAGCAGATCTCCTGACTGTACCTCAATAAAGAGCAGATCGGTCATGGCCTTGACGGCATGTCTCATGCCCTTCCTGATACAGACGGTGTCTCCACGGCCGATTCTAGTCATTTTCCCATCAAGAGCCAGCATACCCTCGCCATCAATGAATGTCCAGACTTCATCGCGATAGCGGTGAGCCTGATAGCTTATGCTCTTACCGGCTTTTATCTTTAACTGCCTGGTAAGGGTCTCATATCCGTCAGGAAAACTCACCGTATCGATAACCTTATATTCTCCCCAGAGACGCTCCTCGTACATCGGGCGGCATTGCAAGCGGTCCGCATATGTTTTGATGTGCTCGCTCCTGCTTTTCTCTGAAACCAGGATGCCATCGCATGAAGCGGCTATTACCATGTCTTTGGCACCGATGCACATGACAGGTATTTCCAATTCGTTGATCACATGGGTGTTTTCAGATTTCTCGTCCATCACCACGTTACCGATGCAACGCTCTTTCAGTTCATCGGTAAGCACGTTCCATGTGCCGAGATCTTTCCATTTCCCGTCGTATGGAACGACAGCCACAGACTTCGCTTTCTCCACCACCTCATAGTCAAAGCTGATCTTTGGCAGTTCCTCATATCGGAGGCGTACCTCCTCAAAAGTATCGTATGCGAGATAACTCTTTACGATGTCAATCATATATCCGAGACAGAAAGCGAACACGCCGCCATTCCAAAATGCGCCATCTGCGATAAATCTTTCAGCAGTGGCGACATCCGGCTTTTCCATAAAACGCTCCACTTCATATATTCCGTCTGTTTTGCGATGCTTTTGAAGTATCACATAACCGTATTTGGCGGACGGATAGATGGGCTTTATGCCCATCAGTACAAGATCAGCCACATTATTCTGCACTGCTTCCGCCATTTCCGCTATAGTTTGAAAATAACGCTCTTCCGTATACGGGTCGCATGGCATAACAATGACTGTTTCATTCTTGTCGCATTTCGCTGTTTTCTCCAAATAGGCGGAAGCGAGACAGATTGCAGGGAAGGTATCCCTACGGCTAGGTTCGGTGACGACAGTCACATCCTCACCGAGCTGATTGGTGATGGCATCCTTTTGAAATACACTTGTAGCGATTGTAACCGGGCAGGAAAGTCCCGATTCCTTGATCTGTCGTATGACACGCTGTACCATAGATTCCCTGCCTCCGTCCGGGGAAGGAAGCAGTCTGAGGAATTGTTTGGAGCGGGATTCGTTTGAAAGCGGCCACAGCCTTTTACCTGAACCGCCGGATAAGAGTATGATTTGCATGATTATGTTGTGAAAGTTATCTTTCCGCCCTCATCGGGTTGTTTAAGAAATCCTCGTAGGAAAGACGGATGCCTTCCTCCAGTTCCGTCTTGTATGTCCATCCGAGCGAAGTCGCTTTCGATACATCCAAAAGTTTACGGGGCGTACCGTTGGGCTTTGCGGTATCCCACTTGATTGCGCCCTCGTAGCCTATGACTTTCGCCACTAGTTCTGTCAGCGCTTTTATGGTCAGTTCCTTTCCTGTTCCAGCATTGACAGTCTCGTTGCCGCTGTAATTGTTCATTAGGTACACGCATAGGTTGGCGAGGTCGTCCACATAGAGGAACTCACGGAGCGGACTTCCATCACCCCAGCAGGTCACTTCTTTCAAACCGGCTATCTTTGCCTCATGGAAACGGCGGATAAGCGCCGGTAACACGTGGCTGTGCTCGGGATGGTAGTTGTCATTCGGCCCGTAAAGGTTGGTAGGCATGACGCTGATATAGTCTGTACCGTACTGGCGATTGAGAAACTCACAGTATTTCAATCCAGAGATTTTCGCCAATGCGTATGCCTCGTTGGTCTTTTCCAGTTCGGAGGTAAGCAGGCAGCTTTCAGGCATCGGCTGGGGTGCCATACGCGGGTATATGCACGATGAACCGAGAAACTCCAGCTTCCTGCAACCATTGCGCCATGCCGAGTGGATGACATTCATCTCCAGTATCATGTTCTCATACATGAAGTCCGCCAATGCCGATTGGTTGGCGATGATACCGCCCACCTTTGCTGCGGCGAGGAATACATATTCGGGCTTTTCTTCGGCGAAGAAGCGTTCTACGGCTTCCTGGCGAGTCAAGTCCAATTCTTTGTGCGTGCGTGTGATGATATTCGTATATCCCTGGCGTTGCAGTTCACGCATGATGGCAGAACCTACCATTCCGCGATGTCCTGCTACATAGATTTTTGCGTTTTTCTCCATTTCTTTAGCGAATAGTAAATGTTGATTTTTTATCAAGTTCGTTTAATATTGATCGAATAATTGTATTTTCGAATGTGTCAACTTCTTGCCGAACAAGTTTTAGCTTATTCTCATCAAACTCAATCTGCCCTCCTTCGTTCAGAATATCTTGGAAAGGCTGCAACGATTTCATAAATTCCACATCCAATGATTCATTAAAATCATACAGTGGAACACCCACTAATGTACTGTATAACATTCTGGAATCATCATCAATATTTTCAGATGCAAAAAAGTTGTTAATGTGAAAATCCTGATAGATGGCTCTTATTCGGCTGTTGACCGAATCTACAATTGTTGCTATAAGGTTATGTTTGACTCGTTCTTTTTTATCCTTGTTGATCGGTGTGAAAAATAGCTTGTTGATTCTATTTGCATATTCTAAGAAGAACACACAACTGCCGGACAAGGCCATTGATGATGCAATCGCCTGATTTACTCCACATCCACTTAAAGACTGGCTGAAATGATTGAACACGAAACTGTCAGCGGCCAGTTCTTCCCCAAAAGACTCATCTTCCAAATCATTTCTTCTACGAAATCTCGTATTTCTTCAAGATTTATCCCGATTGCTTTGAAGTCTGCATTCGGTACATAATCCTTGGACACCTTAAATGGTCTGTTTTGAAGGAATTCTTTTACGTCACTTGCAAGTAACTGATATGAGTTCCTGTCTTTTTTGAACCTATGGTGGCCCAATTCATGTAGGGTTATGACCATAACCAGAGCGGTAATCCATTCAGGATTTTGAGATAACAGATGGTGAAACCGTTTGGATGATGAATGGTATTCGGCCTTTATTAGTTCTAATAACTTTGAGGCTCCGTCAGTATTGTTAAAATCCAACAATCCTTTCATCAATCGGTAGTAAATAAACAGGTTTGGATTTCCGAAAGAATACAACGCCAACCATACATGGACTGATTTGTCAATGTAAATAGTGTCGGAATGCATATATGGCAGACTGAAACCACTTTCAGAATACCGTTGAATCCCAAGATTGCAGTCATACTCAGCATTGTACTTATCTACAAAAGTCTGAGCCATCGAATAAAGCCTGTTCATTGATCTATTCCAAAGTGTTTCTTCATCAGTTGTGAGAACTTTGCCTTTCCAAGATTGATAAAATTTGAGCCATCGGGCATCTTGACAGAGATTTTGATCCTGTTCCATGACTCCTTGGCGATAGCCTTTACAATCTCCGTGAGAATATTCGCTGCTATTCCACATATGATTGGATTTTCAGCCAATATGGTTATTATTGCATTTGTTACTCCGTCCGCACCCCTAGTTTCCTCTATATTACAATTATCGGAAACAAGTTTTGACAGTGCTATTTTGTCTTCTTCCGGCAAATCAGATAATGTAATTCTTATTTCTTGCATAACAGTAATGCTTATAAATCATTTTACGATTCCTTTCTCCAAATATTCAGCCAAGTTCGTCCGCATTACGCTAGCAACATGTTCCGCTGCCACTTTCTGCATGTCGTGCGTCACCATGATGCGAACCAGTTCCTCAAAGGAGGTACTCTGCGGATTCCATCCTAACTCGTTCTTTGCTTTGGTCGGGTCGCCCCAAAGGTTAACTACATCCGTCGGACGGTAGAAGTCCTCGCTCACCGCCACTACAGTTTTCCCAGTCTTCACGTCAATGCCTTTCTCCTGTATGCCTTCTCCTTCCCAGCGAAGTTCAATGCCCGCATAACGGAAGGCGAGCGTGGCAAATTCACGCACCGTGTGCTGCACGCCGGTGGCTATCACGAAATCCTCTGGGGTGTCATGTTGCAGTATCAGCCACATACATTCCACATAATCCTTGGCATAGCCCCAGTCACGCAGGGAGTCCAAGTTACCCAAATAGAGGCAATCTTGCTTGCCCTGTGAAATTCGTGCGGCAGCCAGCGTGATTTTGCGTGTCACGAAAGTTTCTCCACGCCGTTCGCTCTCATGGTTGAACAGGATGCCCGAACAGCAGAACATGTTATATGCCTCACGGTATTCTTTCACAATCCAGTAGCCATAGAGTTTCGCCACGGCATATGGACTGTAAGGATGAAAAGGCGTCTTCTCGTTTTGTGGCACTTCCTCCACCTTGCCGTAAAGTTCGGAAGTGGATGCCTGATAGATGCGGCATGTATCAATCAGGTCGCATTGGCGCACGGCTTCCAATATACGTAATACGCCCGTAGCATCCACGTCTGCCGTAAACTCGGGTGCATCAAACGATACCTGCACATGGCTCTGTGCTGCAAGGTTGTATATCTCCGTCGGCTTCACCTTCTTTACCACTTGCAGGATACTCATCGAGTCGCCAAGGTCGGCATAATGCAAGTGGAAGTTCGGATGCCCCTCCAGATGAGCGATGCGTTCTCTATAATCCACTGACGAACGGCGGATGGTGCCGTGTACGTCATATCCTTTACCCAAAAGAAATTCGGCAAGAAACGAACCGTCTTGTCCGGTGATACCGGTAATCAATGCTTTCTTCATTTGTATATAGTGTTAATAGTGTCATTATGCTTTTTATTGTGCTTCCGCTTGATTTCTTCTATTAGCAGTCGTGGTAAGGTCAAGATAATCATCGAGCACCGTTTCAATTGCTTCTTCGGACTGCACATAATACGAAAGACCCACTCCAAATGCGTTTTCAGCATCCACTGCGGAGCACGCCTCTCATCTGTACCGCTGTAAAATTTGAATGCTGCTCCTACGGCGATCATCACCCCACGTTTCAGGTAAGGCTTCAGTTTCGACATGAACATCTCCTGTTTCGGAGCACCGAGAGCTATCCAAATGATGTCAGCCTCTGATTCCTCCACACGCCGTGCTATATCTTCATAGTTAAACTCTTTCACATCGCAGAATGGTAGTTCATAGAATGTCATCGTAAGTACATCTGTATTCCATACTTTTATGGTATTCTTCAGCCCATCCAATGTCCGTTGCGAAGTACCCATGAACATCATACGGTATTTCCTTGAACTAACAATATCTTTGAATATCTGCGCCCCACAGTATTGCTCATACCTCACGCCATAGATCCATTTCAGATAGAGCGGCACATACCCGCTGTCGCAAATAGAGAACATTCCACCATTAATCACCCTCAGGTATTCCGGTTTCCTATTGGCGATATTCAGTACCACTCCATCAGCCACACATATATAATCAGACTTTTCCGCTTTTACCTGCGAGGCAATACGATTCCACACGAGCTTCTTGTCAAACTCGTAACGGATATTAAAATATGTATTCATGTGATGATGTTTATATAAAAAATAAGTTTAGCATTACGGATTGACTGACTATACATTCCAAATGAGTTCTTCCGGGAAGAGATATCGAAATTCTTTTTTGTTCTTTCGTATATACTTCTAATAATATATTCTCTTCCTTACTGGCAGTTGCCATTGTAGATAAAATTTCAGCTGGTTCTAAGAGGACATTTCCATTGATTTTGAAAATGACATCGCCGATATTCAATCTTCCAGATAACATGCTATTTTCTTGAATTTCTAAAATAATCAGACCAATTCCACCATCATAAATGTCTGGATTTAGCAATCTTGACAATGATTGTTCTATAAAGACCCTGATGTTTGAGGGTAGTTCTTTGCAATCCAAAGCCTTTCTGTAATAATAGATTGCCCCTCTTCCGTCAGATTCTGTGTATGACGCTATTGCAAGTGAAATTAACTTCTGAGGATCAGTCACCTCTGTTTGAATTTCTTTATTCAACAACGCACTATATTCAGCAGGGGTTAATTCTTCTGTCAATCCTGCACTTTTACGCAAAAGCATCAAAAAGGGATCTCGCATAATCCTTTCGATTTCTAACGTTCTGAGAGGCGTTGGAATTTCTTTTTTTAATATATCCGACCTTTTCGTATATAACTCTTTCAATTCAATGTTTAGATTTTGGATGTTTATGTCCATACCTGCTGTTATATGGTCAAATCCCATTTCACTGATATGGATAAAGAGGCTGTCTTCCTCCCTTGGATATACATGTATGAATTCTCTTAACGATTGCAACAGTGATATTTTTGATTTAAGCACCTTATCCTCATGGAGCGATTTGTTTTTCAAATAAAGTTCGTAATTTCTGTAATTAAGAGATATGTAGTGCGATAATGTGGATGAAAAATTATTTAGCGTGTCATACACATCTTTTTGCCAATAGTATATGTTTTTTATGCAGTTTGCATTGTTACAATTGAAAGACAAGTCTTGTTTGGATATGTTGTATATCTCTTCTTTTATTTTAAAAGTCTGAATCAGTTGAAAAATTCCTGTTTGATATTCCTTATGAAAGTTTTTTGCCCGTTCCTGAAATGTATCTTCCGATTCGTTGGGTTTGCGTACATCCCAGAATTTCTGAGGAACTCGTTCTTCAATTCCATTTATCAACACACATAAATTACGATAATTATCTAATAATTCATTCTTTACGATTTCAATGGCATTCTTATATCTCCTTTCAGCGGTGTTCTTCGTGTCTCCAATATTGATATTCTGGTTGTTGTTAGTTACATGACCTGAATTGTTATTGGCATAAATAGTATTAGTTTGGATATTCTTTTCTTGAGATACGTCCTTGTTCCTTTTGTTCTTTCTATATTTAATTATACCAAAGATTGCCGTTATCAAGGTAGGAATTATGCCCGATAATAACCATTCATAATTATCTTGCCAAAAATCGTACATTACAAAATAGAATTAATTATTAGACTGTTTCTCACATGGCTCCAATTCACAAAGTACCTCGGAGACTCCATCTCAAAGCGTACTCATAAGCTATTTGTCATTGGCCTCAATGCAGTCAATCAAAATACCTTTTATGTTGTTTTCAAAATACACCATTGTAAATCGCTCCTTGAACATCCGTCTTCCTTCTGCTCCCATTGTATGCCTTGCATTCTTATCATCCAACAATCGTTGTATCGCATCAGCAAGAACTTTGGAATCCTGCGGTTTCACCACAAATCCATTTTTTCCGTCCTTCACCTCATCCCTTATTCCGCCCTCGTCGGTAGAGATTACCGGCAGTCCATTCATCATAGCCTCTATGATGACCAAAGGGAAACATTCGTTGAAATAGAAAGTTGGAAAAACGAAAATATCAGCCGTTTGCAAAAACGCCTCCTTATCTTTGCCATATTTCCTGCCATGATACACGGCGATATCATCCAATCCCCTTGCTTCAATCTCCAGTGCAAATCTCCGACCATCCAGTTCTTTTGTCTCTCCTCCAACAAAGTCGCAAACGAATCTGCATCCCCTTTCTTTTAATGTTTTCAGCGCATCGAGTAGGACCAACACTCCCTTGGAAACTATCAAGTTAGACAAGAACAGAATGTGCGGTACATCATTATGCCTTTCCGCAGAAGTCATTTTGCTATTCGTATCGGGAATCCCATTAGGGCAAATCATCACCTGCTCACGTTTCACAACCTTTTCTATATCAGCATACAGTTGCCACGACAGCAATATAACCTTCGTGTTCCGATATACCATAGGCAGCAACCATCGGTAAATATGCCTATCCACATCTTTAGCCATCCCCTTGTTATGTTGGTGTATCACCACTTTATGCCTAAAAAGTTTGCACAGCAGTACAAACGGAGCATCCTTCAGAAAGCCCACTCCATGGCAAGTGATGGCAAGATAGCACAGGTCGTACTTGCGCGTAGTCAACAGCCAAAGCGTCTTGGCATAAGCCCCGATGAACCTCACCGCCTTGCGTGCATACAGCGACCACGACCTTTTGTCAATCTCCTCCATCGTGCGCGAAGTGGAAAGATTCACAAAGTCCATCTCAAACTCATCGTTCAGCACGCTACTCTCCTTGATGCTCTGGCTCACCATTGACGAGCCATGTACTGGCGGCGGCAAGGGACAAACAAACAGAATCTTTGCATTATTTTCCAACATAATACCTAAATAACTTATAACTATTAACAGAGATAGAAATCCTCTAATCTATAATTCCCATCCTGCAATAGGTTTGACCGACTTAGCTGGTGAGCCAACAATCAGACTATTGGATTCAAACTTGCTTCCCGATACAAAACTTGTTGCACCAATAACGCAATTGCTCGGCACATGCGAGCCTTTCAAGATAGTTACTCTGCAGCCTATCCATACCTTATCCCCAATACGAACCTCTTTGTCGGGATTCATTTTTTGGATACACCCCTTGTCACTATAGATGGAATGTGTGTCACTATCCATTACCAAACAATTCCAGGCAAACTGTATGTCACGCCCCATAATGATGCTTTTGTAACATACAAACTGCGAGTTGGCACTTACAGCAAAGTTATCGCCAAGATACATCCTTGCTCCATGCTTAACGAATATCTTCGTTCCCAGTCCGATGTGTGCAGTGTGCTGAAATACCAATTCTCCGCCTCTTTCCACCGTCAAGCAAGTGGTATGCTTGGGGTCCGAGACATCAGCTTCATGGGATCCAATAACAATCATAGCCATACCTACATGATTATCATCTTCAATTATTATTCGTCCTTTAACGCTGACGCGTGTTCCATAGCGGACATAAAACGGTAGCTTCAGCGCCTGTTTCAGTGGCAGGTGGCGGAAGTTAAACCATAATGATTTGGGCAAAGACAGTAAATATTTAAAATAGATATTCATGATTCTTTCGACCGAACTAAAAATTTTTCCCCAAACTTTCGCGTGTCATTGATAATCTTGCAAGGATTACCGACCACAATAGAATAATCAGGAATATTCCCTTTCACAACAGATCCGGCTCCAATGATACAAAATTTTCCAATCTTGGTACCAGGTAAAATCACGGCTCCAGCACCGATGAAACTATTTTCTCCAATGCTGACGCCATTATAAGCAAGAGCATGAAATGAAGAAATACATTCATTAACCTTATTGATAGCTATCAACCCTTTTAGAAAAGACCAATCATGTGTAAGGATTATCACATTAGTAGAAATAACTGCCCCCCACATTATGGTCAATCCTCCAGATGGGTCTAAATGCGAATGTGAGTCAATGTATTCCGGACTTCCAATAAAAATGACACCCGCTTTCTTATGGGCTCTTACAATCCATTTGTCATACCCCTTCTGGCTAATCAGTTTTATTGCTACAGCATACCAACGAAATACATAATAACCTATTCTGTTCATGTAACTCATATTTTATACTAATCGTTTATCTCATTTTAAAACATCAATTCCATTGTATTCAGACAATGAATAACTAAATGCGAAAAGCCCATGTTTACCTCCCTATTAGTTTTTTTACATCTTTAATATCAGCTACTTTATCATAAGAATGGATGGTGAAAATCCTTCTCTGAATAAATTCTGGCATCAAGGCAAGAAGCAATATAGGATAAGTTTCTTTCGCAAACGGCCTATAAACAAGTGACTTCATACACTCACAAATGGTCTTCCACCTATCACCATACCGCAAGTTCGTACTAGCCTTCATTTTGTAGAAACGACCTATGAAATGCCTCAATTCATGTTTTCTTGAATACTCCGTTTTCAGTAATAATTTCAGTCCATCGCAAACAGGGTCTCCTTCATCATTTGGGCGAGTTGGCCTTTCTGTAAATGAATTTGTAGCTGGCATCATATAAACAGCTGTCGCTTTCTTTGTATATGCCCAGTCGGTTTTTATTGCAATTCTGGCCCAAGTCAGCAAGTCTTCACCTGAAGTAACCCCCAGAGGAAAACCGCCAATCTCTTGTAGCAAGGACTTCTCAACACACACGGCACTACTCCATACGGGGGGATGGGAGCAACTACATACTTCAAAATAATTGGTTAACAAACCTGTATCTCCATTGAAAGGCAGCTTGTTAAGAATGATCCGATGATTCTCTCCATTTAGGTTATTGACATAGCACGTAGCCCACGCTCCGCTCTTAGGAAATTGATGTATCAGATTTGTAATAGATTCCAGATGATTCTGTTTCCATGCATCATCAGCATCAAGAAAAGCCACATACTCACCACGTGCCTCTGCTGTGCCACGATTACGCGCAGCACTCACACCGCCATTTTTCTGCCTCACTAATCTTATTCTTTCGTCATTGAATGCCTCCACAATAGCAGCGCTATTATCCTTACTGCCATCATCCACTACAATTACCTCAAAATCCTTGTACGTCTGATTGAGTACGCATTCCAGTGTCTGCGCAATGCTCTTTTCCTTATTATATAAAGGTATAACAACAGATATCATTAATTCAAAATATTATGGAATTATTTCTTCTTCAAATTCTCTGTTTTCAGTCAAGTCAATTGTCTTAAGGAATATGCCGAACAGCATAAACGGCAGTACATAGCCTTGTTGGGCGTATGTGATGACATTGTCAAATCCCATGCAAAAGAAACAGGCGGCAAAGGCTCCTGCGGTTGTGCCGCCCAAGAGTGTCAACATCTTATTGCTCCTATACCTCCATGTGATGGCCAGCACCTTAAACAACATGAATACGGCAAACAAAATATAGAGACACAAACCGATATTGCCTGATTCCGACATCATCTGCACCCAATCAGAATGAATAAGAACCAATCCTCCCTTACTGTTTATGTCCTTCAGCCATCCCAAGGCTCCACCACAGCCACTACCGAACGTGGGATTTGGATTGTAGCAGTGATTCATTATCCTTTTCCACATGTATTCGCGTCCGCTAGTTTCGATTTTAGCCTTGCCTACATTACTGATTGTAACGGTTTCTGCCTGTTTGCCAAACATTTTCTCTCTTACGGGTTTGACAAAGAATACGGAGCCAACAAAGAGTGCTATCAAAAGCATCACGGCTGGAACAGCCCGTCCTTTTTTATAGGCTAAAAACAGAAGTGAAAGACCAAGAATGGATGCGCCGATGCCTGTTCGCACACTCTCCAATATCAATGATAAAAACAACAGTCCTGCTGCATATAAAAATTTCCTTTCAGACGTAAAAATATACAGCATTACGGGAACGCCTATCAGTATTGCATAAAAGTCTGCCAAAGAAGCGTATGCAACGAATGTTCCTCCGGTTCCAAAACAAAGAAACCCATAAAGTGGACTAATCAACTTAGCAGATACTCCACCTATCAGAAATGAATAGATTACACAGATTAGTACTGTACGCTTCAGAAATATCCATAAGTCCAGACTATCTTCAATGGCATTATATCCCATCCAAAAATAGAGTATCGGTAGGCAAAATTTGACAATCATCATCCAGCCTTGAGAGACATAGTGAGAATAGGTAAGCGTATATAGATTCCATAATATGAAAATCAGGTATATCGTCATCACACCATCCCATTTCTTGACCCATCGGCGTAACATCAACAACATGAAGAATATCCATATAGCATATTTCACCAGTGATAGTGGTCCTAAAAACACCATTGCCGTCATTACACTGAATATCATAAACGACAAATTGTTGTTGCATTCATAATATTCGCCAACCTTAAACGGATGTTTTATGATCATTGTGCCACCGGAAGCATACTTATAGGCATAGTACAGAAGTATGACCGTGATTATTGCGTTAATGACAATAGCCATAATTACAATTTCGAATACAAGTTATTGATTAATTCAGAATAATGTGCAAATGAAAATCTTGCTACATGACCGATGGCATTCTGTTTCATGGTCATAAGCAATTCCCTGTCATTTACAAGCCGTATGGCTTTTTCTGCAAGCGAATCCGATGATTCCGGTTCATGCAACAAACCTACCTTACCATTACTTACCACTTCCGGTAATCCTCCGGTATTTGCCGCAACCACTACACATCCCCGTGCCATTCCTTCTATTGCAGTCAGTCCGAATCCTTCGCTGCGCGAAGGTATCAACAGTATGTCTATGCTGTCATAATACGCTTGCAAAGCCTCCTGTGGTTGTACGCCTGCAAACTTAACGACTTCATTCAATCCGGCATCATTCTTCTGTTGCTCCATTAGTGGACATAGCGAGCCATCACCCACTACTAACAAGCGCGTATTTGGATTCATGGCATGAATTTTTGCAAAAGCAGGCACTACCAAGTCCATTCCCTTGATAGGCTCCAGGCGGCTTACAACTCCTATGGTTATCACTTTGCCGATTCGTTGTTCTTTATTGGCTATGGAGATATAAGGTGGCAAGTTATTGTAAATGGTAAAATGATTGCCATGTCGGGTTAACTTCATTTCAGCTTTATACATTTGCGAATTTCCGAAGAACGATTTCTCTGCTCGTTCTGTAATACATTGAAATGCTGTAAGTATATATCGCGAAACGAAGTGTAATAATCGCAAAGAAAGATAGATGTCGGCAGCCGTATGAGCCGTCGCTACTATGCGCTTGATACCTAACAGACGTAATATGATAATAGGAATGGCGCCCGGTGCCATGTACTGCACATGTACCACATCGGGACAGCATGATTTTACTACTCGCCCGAGTCCTTTGAACAGGAACGTCAATGTATGCCATACTCCGACAGGTCGTGTACCATCGGAACTCAGCAGCTTCACCTTGCTACCAGCCTGTTCATAGCACTGTACCATGTCAGGCGAATATTCAAAGTAACAAACTGTCGTCACCTCGTGTCCACCATCCACCAAGGCTTGCACCAGATTCAGTGTCTGTATCTCAGTACCACCTGTCAGCAGGCACGGAATACATACCAATACTTTCATTTATTGAAAATCTTATGTTTGTAATATGCCAATGTTGGCCCTAAATCAGTAAGGCAGACATTGATGAAGCAACGGGTCTTGAGGAAGTCCTTCAGCCAGTGCCATAGGGTGATGTCCCCCTCTTTCACATAGAGCAGGTCGATGCTATAGTTCATCATATAGGTACGACGAAACCTACTCCAGTCTATCTTATGTGCAGAATCTGCATAAAGAGCATGCAGATTGACGCCTGCACATGTGGAGGTATATGCTAGTCCCTCATTGCGGAAATTAACCTCCATAAAATAGTTTTTCCCTTCTTTTGTGTGGAGAAACTCCACGCTAAAGGGGCCATGATAGCCTGACTTCTTGATAAATCGATTAATGGCAGCTATATCTACATTAAATTGATTTATGTGTTCAAACACGCCAAAAGCTCCTGCACCTACCAGTCGTGGCCAATGGCGATACTTATGAATTGCACCACCCATCACCACGCCCCGCTCGGTACTGACCCCAACAGCATCAATTTCATACTCTTTCTTAACAAACTCCTGAATAATCAAATATTCGCTGTAACTCTCCTGCCTCAATGCATCTGCCAGTTGATTCTCGGAATGGCAGATATGTATGTCGCTTTTTTCCCCTTTACTGCTTACCAGCGGTTTAGTAATAACTGGGTAGAGTAAATCCTCTGGTATACGTTCTCCACGATGATAAACAATAGAGTGAGGAACAATCAGTCCACATTCTTTAGCCAGTTTGCATTGCGCTTCCTTATTGAAAAGTACTCCCAGTTGTTTGCCCCTACAAGGAGTGAGGAATAGCTTACTGAGTTGAGGTTCTCGTGCATCCACCCATTCTGCTGCCGCATCGAAGGTAGTCATCAGAAGCTGTCCCTTCTCCGCAGCCAACTGTCGAAGCACCACTGTGCATTCATCCAATTCGCTAATCACATAGAGGTTGCCATGCCTAAGGTATTTGCTGTACCGCACGTAGCAGTTATCCTGCTGACAAACTAGAATCAATGTAAAAGGAACTTTACCCTCACCAAAGCTGCGAACGGCACTGAGTGTGTTGTGCGTGGAATCTCCTATAATAATAACTTTCTTCATCTAACTTCAAAATACAATTCCTTATTCCATCGGTTGGCCTTCACGAACATCTCGGGCAAGACGCCGCTCCAGGGCATGCCGCAGGGTGCTTGTGGGAGAATATAGGCATTGATAGCCTCCTGCTTGCAGCAGTACTCCCGCTTGTCCATACGCAAAATGCGCGCGTTGCACCAGTCTATCTTCCAACAGTTGTAAAACCAAAACCATACACAGTATTCGTATTGCGTGATTTGGGTGTGATGAGAGTTGCACAAGGCCGCTGCAATCTCCGCCGTATGAACATGATCGGGCCATCCTTCCCCTTGGCGATGGGGATAATATACCACTGCATCCCGACATTCTTTCAGAAGAGCATCCAGCAAAGCTCTCAGCCGAGCCAACTCAGGGTGTTCTACTGAGATTTCCCCGTCGGGAAAGTCCAGAAAGTGGATATGCTCCTTGCCCAGCCCATAGAGAACCGCTGCCTTGACCGTCAGATCCCGTCGCCGTGCGATGAGAGTCGCTTCATCCAAAGTGCAACAACCGCTGTGACTTTTTCCGCCGCCAGTCATCACAATCAGCTCCACCCGCTTTCCCTTCGCCAGCATCCGCTGTATCAACCCACAGCAGCCAAATACTTCATCGTCAGGATGCGGGGCGAAAATAATGGCGGTTTCGGGCAAGGGAAACAAAGACTTATGCGAGATTAACTGACGAATGGTCTGTATGCGAATTCTTCGGATAAAATCAATTATAAATTTCATTTATTAATAAATGTTTCGTATATTTTATCAAGATACTTCTTTGGATGCCACAGAGTCTCGTAACATGTATATGAGTTTTTAGCATAGTTGTCGTAATCATGCACAATATCATTTATTGCGTCATTTATTTGGGCAGGGTCGTCAATCAATATACCGCACTGATAATCTTCAAGATAGGATAGAGAGTGTACTTTTGTTGCAATTACAGGAATCCCACACTTCAAATAATTACCAATCTTACCTGCGGCAAGACCCATATTTTCTGCCCTGTATCCAAGTTCTGCCAAAGAATATAGTGCAATACCTATCTTTGCTGAAGCAACAAGTCTGTCAAGTTCTTCATTAGAAACCGGTTTCGTTGAAAAGAAAACTTTTTCACTATCTGAAACCAGACTCTTTACGGACTGGAAATAAGAATCATGATCGACAATATGACTGGTGTGAAAAACCAATACATTATCCTCTGACCATTGCATTGCAGCCTCAGCCAGCTCTTTGCTACAGAACCACTTTCCTAAACCACCAGAATGTAGAATGATGTTCTTGTCGGATGGGATTTGCAGGCACTCGGCAAGATAATTGTCATGTACTCTATGTTCATCTGTATAAGATGCATTCGGTAGAAACAGTATCTGACCATTTCTTAAGTTGCAATATTTGCTAATAAATTCAGCATGCCAATGGTCGTGTGTGATTATGTAATTTGCAGCTTCTATTTCATTCAATTCGACAGTTTTATTTATATCGGGATATTCCAATATAAAATTAATGTATGTGAATGAAAAATACTTCTTCAATATCATCAATAAATGACTCGCGTAATTATCACCTCCTATATAATAATTGGATTTACTAAAAAGTATATTCTTTATCGTAGCAAGTAAAAGTTTAGCTGAAGTAGGCAGTTCAAACCTCTTAGTGCGCTGTTTGACAAGCACCATTTTAACATTCGAGAAACGACTCAAATCAGAAACCGGATAATTCTCGTTAACAGCTGAGATGATAGTAATGTCAACACCTTTTTTGGCAAAATCAACTATAAGAGTTTTTAAGTTCGGAATTTTGTCAAGAAATGGGACCCTTAACAACAATGTAATCTTCATGTTTTATATGAATTATTTTAATATGTGTTCTATTTCTTTCATTGCGGATTTATATTTGGTCAGCATTGTTGCCGCAAATTTCTTACATTTATCCTTATCAAAATGTAAGAATGCATTTACTACATCTTTGACCTCTGGAATATTATTTTGATTATATGCGTAAACATTAGATAGGAAATCACCTCGTTTCAAAATATCATAGATTTTACTTGATTCGGGGATTTTCTTATGCCAAATCATTGGTATTACGGTTTTAAAAGTACCATATTGGTCAAAGCAATAGAAAGGCACTGAATTGTGTAAACTGACTATTATTGGATGCATAAGTTCTCCGATATAACCCTGAGAATACTTAATAAGGTAATACCAATCAAGCGTAGGAAGTGGTAATGAAACAGAATATTTTGTATTATATTCTTTTAGTTTTCTTGGCATTGGGAAAGAAACACATGAGCAACCAGTAGCATCTTCCACTTGAGTGATGATGCGGTTAACATAATCGCAAGAAAGATAATCATGACAGAAACTTATCAAAATATAATTCTTGGGTAATTTATACTTTTTAAGTAAATCTGCTTTAAGAACAGAGTAAGAGGTATTTATATTGAAAGCGAATACTGGGTCAGGAGTTACTGTTACATCCTGACGACCGCAAATGTACTTAACCATATTACAAGTCCAATCATCCCGGAGACTTAAAAAACCAAAATTCCCCAAAAGACGTTTTAGCTCATTAAGCTCCGCATGGTTATATCGAAAATATGGTGCACTCTGAGAGGAAATTGAAAATCCAACACATGGTATTGGCTTGGGGAGAAAATCATTGAAACTACCCCAAAAAGCATTGGGTAAATCATGTGTAGCACCAACAGGACCATTAGAAACGAACCTCATTGACTTGATGTCCAAATGCTTTCTGTTTTTCTGGGGCGAGTAATCGAAAAGAGCATCGCTTCCTATAAATACAGCTTCTATATTCAGTCTTTGTATTTCTTTAGCCACATCCTCTACTGTACGGCAAAGACGTGAAACTGGCATTTGAGACTGTGAGAAAGAAAACTGTTCGTCGTATTGGCAAGAAGGAACTTCTGTACGATAAAACTCTTCCAAATCATGAGGATACCAATTCAATACGATTGGTTCATACCCGTTATTCCTGAAATACCCAATTGACGAAAGAGTCTGCAATTGAGCCCCAAAATTTATGACACAATGATATGTCAGTATTCCTATTCTTTTCATCTTTAACTTTTCTTACGTGCAGGAGTCAAATAACCATATTCGGCATAACCCATGACTGCACAAAAAATAATTGCATAGTCATTAGGTATATTGAGAAGTCGTCTAAGAACTTTGTCGTCTTGTGGTGTATGTTGCCCCCAAGTTAACACTGTACCAGTGATGCCAATTGTTTGTGCCGCAAGAAATACATTTTGTGCCCCCAAACTTGTGTCTATAGAAGGAAGATACATCTCTGATGGCCACACATAGCCGCGAACATTAGCAGTAAAACACCAGAAAGAAGGAATGTTATTTCCAAACCCCGTACCTCCCGCACAGCATTTCAGGCACTCTTTTGCCAGATTCTGTTCGTTAGCAACAAAAATACGTATAGGCTGTTTGTTGCAACTGTTAGCAGCCCAATTAGCTACATCCTTAAGTTGTGTGACAACCTCATCGGTAACCGCTTTATCAGTAAAACAGCGATTAGAGCGTCTTTCCTTGACAAGTTGCTCAAGTTGTTCAAAGCTAATCTGACTTATAGGGGACTCTTGACGAACAGGTGTGAACTGTTCTGGATGTGACTGCAAAGTCTCATATTTAGATATCTTTTCTGCTGCCCAAAGGACTGTGGGGTCATTGGCATACTCTGTATGCTGAACTTTCTTAACAAGCTCTTTAAGGTCATTGTAATATACTTTGCTGTGACCTGGGGCTGCATCTTCACGATGGAGTCCCTTGTCTATAATATGACCGAACTTTCGCATCAGCATCAAGTCCTTGTTGATGTGATCTTCAAGAGATAAATCAAAACATTGCTCCAACTCCTCAATTGCATTCTTGTAGTATTTGGGGACAACGATAAATCCATTAGCAAGTAGCTTGTACCAACGATATGGTATAAACTTACGCAATAACTTACCACTAATATTCATGTTCTTATTATTCTATTATAACCATTTAGTAAACTGTTTGATGGGAGATATAGGAAATCCTGCATATATATACCCACTTCTTTTTATTGTTCCTTTTACAAATGAACTAGAACCGATAATTATATTATCGGAAATATTGGCGTTTTTACCTATAAATGAGTTTGCTCCTATCCATACATGGTTGCCTATATGTATTTCTTGATCACAATTGATTTGTTTATCATTATCAAATATTTGATGCATGTCCGTATCCATAATATTAACGTACCATGATATAGCGACTTCTCTACCTATAGTTATTTTTTTTTGCACAAAAGATGCGAGAGTATTCGTTAATATATGTTCCATTTTGGATTGATAGTGAAACATTAGACTTTACTACGACTTTAATCCCCTTGTAAAAATCAACACATCCATCTACGACAAGGGTTCCATTTAATAGAAACTGAGCAGGAACGTTTGTCGTTCCTGAAATACCAACTATTAATACACTTTTAGGTGTTGCAAATTTTACCCCCCCCTTGCTAGATATTATAGTATTGCCTATCACGCAACAACCTTTGAACTTTATTGAATAGAAAATAGTCTTACAAATGTTCATCTTGAATTTATAAACTCTGATATGCCCCAGAGCCCTGATAACATGACATACCCATATAATATGAATTTTCTTATTTAAATCGATGTACAACGTTTTTAAACTGCGGTACGCAAGTGTACATTAACATGAATGTAATCAACGAATACGAACCCGCAATAATCACACTATATGTAATCCAACTCAAAAACGATGTGTTGTTTTGGAAAGGAACAAAAATATGGCTTGCAAAATATACAATCGTCATGGGGAGAAGTATAATGGAATAAAGACGAAGAACTCCCCGGATATATTCCCAAATACTATCTTTAAACCCCCAATGGTATAGAAGATATGGTTTCCAAATATTTACAATAAGGAGCTGACTTATAATACCACCCATCAAGACACCGGGAAGTCCCCATAAAGCGCCACAACCACATGCTACCCCTAAATTAATGACAATCTCGGCAATAGGAGCCCAAACATCCCAGAAAAGACCATAACCATAATTGAATTGCATGATGCCACCACGTGTATAGCTGATGAATACGTTGACCACAATGAGGAAGACAACAATGCTGTCTAATATGTATTGGTCGCCTAACCAAAGCCTGATAAACGGATCAATGAGCATGTAAATGCAAAATGAGATGACTCCACCAATGAAATAACGTATTGACAGAAGCTCCCAAAAGACTTTCTTGATGTTGTTCTTGTTCCCTTCTGCAATGAGGTTGCCAACACCGGCACCGGTACTTTCAAGAAAGGTATTGATGAACTGAGCGAGCTTGTCAGTTATGATGGTATAGTTGCCGTAAAAAGCTACCATCTGCAAACTTGCAAATGCATAAATTAAAAAAGGTACAGTCTGCCACTGTACGATACCGCTAATTTTCTGTATAAACAGTTGTTTGGTATATTTTATAACTTCAGGATACTTTTTAAACAGTCGATGACCTTCCTTCAATTCTGTTTTTAGCCATGGATAGGTTTGGTTAATCTTCCAGTTAAGAATAAACGAATATACGATTCCAAAAACTAATTCGAAGGCAACCCAAAGATAGTAGCTGCCAGTATAATAGGCTGATACCATCTGAACCAATATCTTGATGATGTTTGAAGTCTGGAAATAGCTGACAACCACATAGTTCCTTTGGTCTGCCCCAAGAAGATTCTGTCGATAATTGATGAAGTAACCAATAAGTGTAGATGCCAGAAAAGAATAGTAGGCAAAATATATGAGAGCAAAATCGAAATTTGTATGGGGAAATATTAACGGAAGGAATGCTGACAATATTAGGCCAACCACGAGAATAATGATACCTATCCAACGATAGAGGTAGCCAAGAACGGATACAACCTCGTTAATTTTCTGTCTGTCATGGTCAAAGAGTGGCTTGTAGAGTACATAACCGATAGCTGTCGCTATGCCCAGTTCTGCAAGGTTGAGAAAACCGAGCAGGTTCTGGAGAGCGCCCGTAAAGCCTACAAAATCGGCTCCAAGAGTATTGAGGAATATCTTTCGCGAAAAGAAAGATAGACCAAGAATGATGAAATAGAAGATAAGATTAACCCGTGCGTTGAGCATGGATTTCTTAACTCGTGAATCTGTTTCCGCCATAAAATATCATCAACCGATTAAGAACTTGCCTACTTTTGTCATCATAAGGAGTCTTGTGAGAATCTATGAGATAAAAAGCGCTATGAGAAAAAATCCAAGTGGAAAAAGTATCTCATGATTTGCGGCTAAAATATCGAGATGGAAAATACGCTTTGACGTATTGCTTAACAGCAGTAATTCTACCCAATTATGGAAAATATAGATACCAAAACTATAGGTTGAAAAGCTGATTATGCAATTTGAGACCCGCTGACTGGTCCAATCTATTTTGGTTGAAAGATACCAAAGTGCAATGACCATAGAGGCGTTGCCAAGCGTAGCATACCACGTATCTTCGCCATAAGCTCTAATATCTACCATTGCATATATAATGTATAGTGAAACTAACAGTAAAAATAAACGATATTTCGACAGTATGTTACAAATTACATTATGATATTGACACACCAAACCTCCAAGATAAAACCAAAAGAACCATTTATGAATGTTGTGCAAACCTATATACATTGGTACAAACTTTGGTAAGCTTGCACACCCCAGTGTAATCATTAACAAAGGAATTGTTAGCCACAATTTTTTCATAAAGCCATAGTATATGATAAAGCACCAAAAAAGCATTGGTAAAAACCAAAGATGCCAGTATGTACCTTGTATAATAGGGTCTAGTGGTCGCCAATCACCAGTAGTAATCATGAAAAACCAACTGAAAACAAGGAAAGGAAGCAAAATGCGCTGCACCTTTTTTCTAACAAGCTCTTTCCATGTATTGTATTTACCTAATGAAAGAAGGTATGAGAATAGGAATCCTGACACAAAAACAAACATAGGCATGGCTATACATATCAGTACCGATTGATTGAATTTCTCATATATTTGTGAATACATCTGATTGGTAGCATCATCAAAATGCACATACATCATACCGTATGCATGAAAGGCCACAACTACAATAATGGATATGCCACGAATTATCGACAAATTATCCAAATGTTGTTTCCTAACGGATGTGTTATCTATTTTTGATTTTTTCATTGTTGAAAGCAAAAAATGATTGTATACGATTATTTTATAAGTATCCAGATTCGCTTAATATTTCATGGAAAAGTTTTCCTGTGTCATTCAAGCAGTAACTTTCGTGATTAGATTAGTGAATTTATTTTAAGTCATGCCATTTCTACTCTTAATGCATTATATTTTTTAGCGTTCTAAATAAACCTTTTAGATACCACATCTGCACTTGTTACTTGTGGTTGGGATAGCTTCTCATCACGTAATACACTTCGATAAGCGATGAAGACGATTTCGTTGGTCTGCGAAGCCGCTTTCAACACCTGTTGAAGCCGCTTTTATTCTTTCTCCCATCTACAAGTCCTTGACAACGGTTTCCATTTCCGCTTCCAATTGGCGTATCGCCCGCATATCAGGGAGGACAGGATCTGCCTTTCTTGCCTGATAAAGCGCATGGAGATGGATGAAATCCTCTTGATAGTTGTAGATGCCGAGGGTGGCGGTGCGGAAGATGGCTTCCAGTCCTTTGTTCAATTCAAGGTACTGGTGTCTGATCTGATGGTACACTTCGGGATTGTATTGCCGAAGCAGCACCTTGAATGCGTTATGCCGCAAGACAACTCGTCTGCCATCCTATTGGTAGTGGGCACGAAGGGCCGGACGGTACTGTGACAAGATGGATTGATTGAAATCCATGGCGCAGAACACAACGAAAAAACATAGATGGAACTGGAGCAGATCTTCTGTAGAGCATCCGTTCGCAGTAGCCATATCCACGAAGTTGAGCCATGCCTGGCGGTCACATGCCAGTTCCTCAACCAGCACGTTGTCACTCCCATTGACCAATCGGTCTATATAATCCGTGGAATAAGGATTGGATTTCATTTCCTCGCACATCTGTGCCATCATCGCTTCCCGCTCTTCCTGTGGCAACGCAGGCGGAATAAGTGCGGCAAGATGCTCTTGGGTCTTGGAGTCCGAGAGCAGTTCGTCGTTGGTGATAAGAGAGAGTTGGTCTGCCAGTTCGTCCTTCATGTCTCGCAGCAACTCCCGTGTGGTTTCTGCCGCCATCTTCGCCGATTCGGGCGAGTGGCGGAAGATGATGTGGAACGATTCGTGCAGCATGGTAAAGTACAGCTGTACGAGCACCTGTCCGCGTGCCTCCTCACGCTGTTCCGGCGAGCGGCGGTCCAGGTGCAGGCGTTGCACCTCCCCGGCGGAACGCATCGAGGTGGCGGCGTGCTACCTCATAGTCATCCAGTTCAAGGAAGGCATGGAACAGGGCATAGCGGCATACCGTCTCACCGATGTCCACGCCGTCTCCCATGGCAAGGTTGTAGAGCGAAAAGATAGTCTGCACCGTGGGCGACCTCGGGAACTGCCTGTATGCCGTAGTAATGACGGAGCGATTCGGCCATCTGCCGGAATATATGGCTGTGGTCAATATTCATTTTCTGCTAACTGGATGGTTTGCGAGAGGGTGAGGTGACTGCGCTCAAAGCCGTAGCTTTCCGAAGCATAGCGCATGTCGGTAAGGGAATCCGTACCTAAACTGTCGCATATCTGGCGGAGTGCCGCCGCCACAAACGAGGATGCCCCTTGCAATTGATAGACGGGGAAGGCTGTATCGGGATGACCGTCGAAATGGCTGACGGTGACCCAGCTCAGAACCATATCCATTTGGTGGATAATCTCCTGCATCAAAGCGAACTTATCCCGGTCGAAAGTTACGGAGAAGTTTACAGTGATGGTGTTCTCGTTGATTTTGAAAGGTTTGCTTTCACGGCTTTCCTTCTCCCGTGCCTTCCATCGGTCACGGGCGATGATGCTGTTGATGTGCTCACGGAGGTTGTTCACCGAACTGCCCTTCTGGAGGTGGGTCGCCACTCCAAGGAGGATGCTTATGAACTCTTTGGTGACCACCCGGTCGGAGTTGACACTACCCACACCGAACAGCCATGCCACTACCTCCGCCACTTCACGCGCTTTGGTGGCACGTTGCAGTAGGCTGAGGGTGCCTTCAAAAAGCCTGCTCTCCTTCGCCATGTCGAAGAATTCCCGGTACTTCTCTATAGGGTCTTTTCGTTCATTTCAGGATGTTTTAGGGTGCTGGAAACCGAACAGGATTAAATGGCAAGGAGTCTGTTCCTGAACATTCGGAAGCGTTTCCAAACGAGTATGGGAATAGGCAAAAGTCTGAATTAACTTTGCTGACGTAACCCGGTTACAGAGCGTTCTTTGACAGCTTGACACAACAACCATAGCGAGGGAATGCACCTTATTATTATTGGATTAATTCTATTTTCTAACCTCTGCCGGGCACAGTTTAATAATGGGCTGTGTAAATACCAAGTCCCATACCGGCAATGGGCAATTGTTATGATCAATTACAGTGTATTCTTGCTCCCCAATCCACAGAACAAAGAAGCGGCGCCCAAAGCTTTCGCCAAGGCTCAGGTTTCGGAAGTGATGTCGTTCCGTGGTTTTGTGCAGCACATCGCCGACCACGGAGGTCACAAGCGCGGCACAGTGAAAGGCGTGCTCTCCGATATGTGCGAGTGCCTGGTGGAAATGCTGCTGGAGGGCAAGAAAGTGCAACTTGACGAGTTGGGCGACTTCTGGCTGTCGCTGACCAGCACGGGTGCGGAGAACTGCCAGAAGTTCACTGCCGCCAACATTAAGGGTGTGAACATACTCTTTACACCGGGGGCCGACTTTGAGAATCTCATTGACCGTGCCGAGTTCAATCCCGTGGCAAGCCGTGTGGCGCAAGTGGCTACGCTGAAGGCGGAGAAATCCGGCATTGGCCTTGTGGACATCGACACCGCAAAAGGCAAGAAGCCGACGGACGGTGGTAGCGATGATTCCGGCAACACAGGAGATAACGATGAAATGTTGCAGTAACATGAGAGTTATGGATTTATTGATAATTGTCTTATTAAAAACAAAAAGTAACATGAAGAAAAAATGGAAAACCGTACTGTTGTACATCGTCCGTATCATCGAATTGCTCATCAGTGGTGCCGCAGGCGGCATGTTGGGAGGTAACTTATGAGAACCATCACCCTGATTATCGTGCACTGTTCCGCCAATAAGGCGGACAGCGCACTCCGCATGGCAGACATCGACCGCTACCATCGCTCCCTCGGTTGGCTGGGCTGCGGCTACCACTATGTGATTCCTACTGACGGCACCATCGAAGCGGGCAGACCCGAAGAAATGATTGGAGCATATTGTAAGAACCATAACCGTCATTCCATCGGGGTATGCTATATCGGTGGTTTGGCTGCCGATGGCAAAACTCCCATGGACACCCGGACACCTGCCCAAAAGAAGGCTTTGGAGCGGTTGCTTGCGGACTTGCATCGCAGATTCCCTAAAGCATTGATTGTGGGTCATCACGATTTGGAACCTACGAAAGCATGCCCCTGTTTTTCAGTGGCAAGTCTTCGATTTTAGTTATCTTCCTCGCTATGGTTGTTTCCCAAGCTGCAAGACAATGGGTGTCGCTGCCTGTCAAGCCATAGAAGCCGTTCCTCAACAGCCATTCGGCTTTCTTTTTGACTTCCGACCCATAGCCACCAACGATACTGGACAGATTGAGCTGGAAAGCGACATTTATACGATTTAACTGTTCGTAATCTTTCAACTCCATATACACATACCGTTCAGGATGTGCCAGGACGGGGACATAGCCTTTCGACTTGATGCGGAGCAGGATGTTGTTCAATCCCATCGGAGGGTTAAAATAAGAGGTTTCCACCAACAAATGGTCGCCGTTCTCACCCAAAGGTAGCAGGTCGTTCTTTTCCAATCGTTCCTCGAAGAGGTTATCGAGCATATTTTCAGCCGCAAGATGTAGCGTTATCGGGCCGGTGTAGGTGGCTTGTAGTTCCGCGAAACGCTCCCAGAGGTGTGCTGTAGTATTGGGGATGTCTTCCATGATGTGCGGCGTCAACCACACGGATTTCACACCCAACTCCTCATACAGACGCAATATCTCCAACGCCTCCTCCATAGTCTGCACCCCGTCATCCACACCCGGCAGAATGTGCGAGTGCCAGTCGGTAAACCCCTCGAATATGCCGCTATCTTTCAGCGGGATGCGTTTTCTGAAAGGCCACACAATGATATGAAGATTTTATTTGCAACATTAATTTCTAATTATTTGACAACCAGTTATTTACCACGATACTTTTCATCGGAGCTGTAGTGGTATCCCGAACCGTAACCGTAGTGGTAACCATACCGATAGCCGTAACGGTATCCGTAGCGACCACCGCTTCCCTCGGTTCCGTTCAGGATCAGGGACATGTTCTTGTATTTTTTCTCCTCGTAGATTTTCTCCAATTCAGCAAGCATACTCCGTTCAAGTAATCCTGCACGAACTACGAAAATGGCACGGTCTGCCAGCTTCTCGATAATCTGCGTGTCTGCCACTAATTCGATGGGCGGACAGTCGATCAGCACATAGTCGTATTGTCCCCTTACGGTATCTATCACCTGCTTCAGGCGTTCGTCGAACAATAGTTCCGTTGGGTTGGGAGGAATCGTCCCCACGGGTAGTATATCCATAGATTTTTGCTTCGGATCGGATACGATGATTTCGTTCAGGTTATCGATACGGCCTCCCAAATAGTCGCTCAATCCCTTGGCAGGAGAGTCGATATAGGATGACGCAGATCCGTGACGCAGGTCACCGTCGATTACCAACACTTTCTTCCCTTTGATGGCAAAGCTCACGGCGATGTTCATGGTCAGGAACGATTTGCCACTGCCCGGATTGAATGAGGTCACGATGATGACATTCGATGTCTTGTCCTTGCCGGTCATAAACTCCAGATTGGTACGCAATACACGGAACGCCTCGTTGATGATGTCACGGTTGCCCTCCTTGACGACAATGGCCTTGACTTCCTGCGGCTTTTTCCCGAATATTCTTTTCTTCTTTCTTGTAAACAGCGGAATCTCGCCGATGAACGGTACGGTCACACTCTCCAGGTCTTTCCTTCCCCGTACACGGGTATTCATATTCTCGCGCATGAAGATAATGACTATCGGAATGAGCAGCCCCAGAGCAAATGCGACCATAAAGATATTTTTGTGTACAGGGGATGTCGGCAACATACTGCCGTGCGGTGGAGTGACAATGCGGGTATTATAGGCCGTAAATGCTTGCGAGAGTTCGTTCTCCTCGCGTTTTTGCAGTAGGAACAGGTAAAGAGCCTCCTTTACCTTCTGCTGGCGTTCCACCGAAAGCAGGTATTTGGCCTGTGTAGGGTTGGCCGCTATACGTGATGTCGTCTGTTGCTCCGTCTGCCGTAAACTTTTTATCTGCGAATTCAAGGTTACTATCTGATTGTCGATAGACCTGATTATCGCCCCACGCATGGATGCCAGAGCCTGATCCATATCCACGACCAGCGGATTTTCTGCGCTGCTGTTCGCAACCAGGCTGTTACGCTGTAACAGCTGTTTGTTGTATTCGGCAATCTGCGATTCGATGTTGGCACTCTCTATACCGGAATTGGCCGGAAGCAGTTGGGTACGGTTGGCATCGTTGGCTAAATAGTTCCGGATGTAACGGGTCATGTAAAGCTGGTTGTTCAAGGCTAGGATCTGTGCGTTGGTCGCACTGCTTTGGGCCATGTACATGCTCGATGCCGCCTGCACGTCGGGTAACAGGTGTTCTGACTTGTAGGAGGAAATATCCTCGTCCACGTTCCCCAGCTCCTGTTCGATTACGCCCAGACGCTCATTGATGAACATTGAGGTACTGACAGCGATCTGGTTCTTGTCCTTCACCCAGTTCTCGTTATAAACGGAAATCAACATGCTCAATACATCTTCCGCCCGCTGTATGGAGTTATCCTTGAATGCCAGGTCTATAACCGATGATTTCTCATTATTCAATGAAACGGACAGATTGGATGAGCAGGAGTTTACAGCGTTATACAAACTGGATTTGTCTATATACAATATATATGACTCGCCTTTCACGTAATTGGGTGTTGTATTGATAATGATTTTCCCCAATGGCGTAGGAATGGAGTCGAGCAAGCTTCCCTTTATATCCTTTTCATCAAGATCCGTCCCGTTACGTATAAAGTCGGATAGGAATAACGTGCCGTCTGGCTGCACTTCCAGCGTAAAACCGGCTGATTCATTTTCAGGCAAGTCATTTATCGTTACATCCACAGGTAATGTCAGTCCATAGGCCACCTGACGGTGGAATTTCCCCGGAACGAAGTAATTCATATCCAAATGCAACCTTTTAACCACCTCGGTCATTAAAGACGGTGACTGAAAGGTGATAAGTTCGTTATTCACATTTGTACCGGATTGGAACAACCCGAACTCCGAGAAGGATTCCAGATCCGAGGAGACCGACTTGCCTTTGGAATCCTCCTTGATCAATACCGAAGCGGTACGTGTATATACAGCAGGGGTACGTAACAGATGAACGGTAGCGGCACCGACCGTTATCGCCAAAGACAAGACGAACCACTTCCATCTTGCAAGGCACAAGTACAACAGATCCTGTATCCGCAGGAAATCATCCTGCTGTCCCGGTTTTATATTCTTTTGATTTATGGTCATCATATCTGATTCTATATTATTTCACAATCAACACGGTAATGGTAGTTAGCAGCGAGGCCAACGACATCCAGAAAGAAGCTGAGCGGACGTTATTGCCGTTGACAGTCGCCTGCCGTGCTTTCATCGAGTTGGGTTCCACATAAACGATATCGTTCTGCTGCAGATAATACACGGGAGAGGCATAAAGGTCATATCCCGAATTCAGGTTGACCTGATACAAGGTCTGTTTGCCGTTTTCCTCCCGTTGTACCAAGACATTCTCTCGTTTCCCGTAGACGGTAAGGTCTCCGGCCATGCTTAAAGCATCCAAAAGCGTCAGCTTGTCCTTATCGATATTGAAACGTCCGGGGTTGGCAACCTCACCCAACACGGAAACGGTCAGGTTCATGAACTCAACTGTAACAACGGGGTCTTTCACGAGATTTTTCGAAACCAGTTCCTCTTTTATATACGAGGCGATTTCCTCGCGTGTCATTCCCGCCACATGGATATGCCCCAACACTGGAAAATCGATATCTCCATCCTTGTTGATCGTATATCCTGATATCCCCTGGCTATTGGATATTCCCGATGTCGTACCGATCTGTCTGGATATGATCGGAAGGTTGAAAAGGTTCATCAACAAGGGGTCCTTGCTGTTGACCAGTATTGAGATCTTGTCTTCGGGACGCACCCGGATTTCCAGCGGGTTCAAGACTTGCTCTGCGGTACCCGGTTTCAGGTCCGCGAAATAAGCGACTTTCGGCGTGGCACATGATCCCAGCAGGAAAGCCACGGTCAATAAGAATAAAATGTATCTGATTTTCATATTTTATTGATTTTTATTTGTTGGTTTTCTGTTCCGATTGAAGTTGTCTGATAGATTTCGTCAGCCTAATGTTGGCAAGAGTCCATATCAGAATATCGCCCAGCACGATCCAGTTCACATTGAGATAAAGGGACAGAAGAATATTGAGCAGTATGAATATTATTGATACGGAGACAATGATAATCATGGCATTGCGCTGCTTTATTCCGAAAGCAAGCAGCTTATGATGGATATGATTCTTGTCCGGCAGGAACGGGTTCTTCCCGTTACGTACCCGATGCAGGTAAACCCGGACTACGTCGCAGCATGGAACCAGCAAGGGTGAGAAGGCCAGCACCATCGGATGTACATTTCCTGTATTATCGTCTAGACCGCACATGGTCAGTTTGAGACTGAGAAAACAGAGCATCATGCCAACGGTCAAACTGCCTGTGTCACCCATGAAGATCTTCCTTCCGTGCTCGGCGTTCCCGAAAACATTGTAATAGAAGAACGGTACCAACACTCCCAATGTGGCGAACGCCAGTATGGCATAGACATGCTGGTGGAGCATGAAAAAAGTCAGACCATAACACAGGCAGGCGACACTGCATAGCCCGGAAGCCAATCCGTCAATGCCGTCAATCAGGTTGATGGCATTGATGATGAAGACCACGATTAAAATGGTCAAGGGATACCCTAACCATAACGGCACCGCATGGATGCCCAGGATACCGTATAGGTTGTTGATATATACCCCACCGGCGATAAGCATCACGCCGCACAGAATCTGGATGACAAACTTGGCTCGATAACGGATGCCGATCAGGTCATCGGCCATGCCAACCAGATACAGTACCATGATGGAGCAGAAAGCAAAAGCCAAAGGCCGTACATCGTTTCCGATTTCAGACAACATTTCCGAATGTCCCAGTGCCATATTGATTCCCAGTAACAAAGCTATGGTGAAAAACACGACCGGTTTGAACGCGATACCACCCAATCGGGGCACCGCACAATGATGTATCTTCCGTTCATCGGGAAGGTCGAACAGCTGTTTGCGAAAAGCGATCAGCAGAATCTGGGGAATGACGATACCCGCACAGAGGACACAAAGCAGGAACGCCAGGGAACAATTTACAATCCAAAAATACATATATAGATATTGTTTTTTTTATTTGCGTAAAACCGTGAGTGGGGATTCCATACTTTTCCATATCAGGAAATGACTTCAATCAAATCGGGATGAACCTCAGCCGATATCCCCATAATCCCCTCAAGCATCACGACCACCCGGCGGTTGCGTTTCCCTTTTACCCACATAAACACACCCTTAACTCCATCAAGCTTGCCGCCGTGGATACATACACGGGTACCTTTCCGTATGTCGATTTCATCCGGCTTATAATAGACCGTATCCTTCTCATGCAGGGAAGCTATTTGGATGAAACTGTCCATCTGGTCGTCCGGCACGGTGATATATTCCATACCCGTGCTTTTTTCCCACATGGCGAATTGCAGGAAGTTGTACCGTTTCTTGAATTCGGTGATCTGCGAGTGGCTGGCGTGGACGAAAACCAGACTCGGTATGACCGGCACCAACCTTGTCGACTTCACACCGTGGTAGATCCTTACGGCGTAATGTTTCGGAATGAAATATTCCAGACCGTATTCCTTGTCCTTCAGCCTGTCCTCCGCCATTTTCTCATTCTTGTAGGCGCGCATGACGAACCAGCGGACCTGCTTTTTTTCTTCCACCGTAGAAAAACTCATACCCATATTGCCGGGATTATTTTATAGGTGAGGATATACCCCTAGTTCATGCCAATTCGTATATTGGTATGTATTACAACAGATTACATTTCCTTTATTCATAATATCCACTATCAGTCCCATACTTTTGACAAAGTGTACAGACCTCATTTCCGGGGCTTCTGCCGCTACTTCTCTTGGCAAGAGAAATATCCGGGGATCATATTTTACGTAACTGGCTGACGGACAGATAGAAATACGGAACAGCATTATGGTACTTATCCGACATATGTTAAGCAAATACACTCTGTATGAATGTTTTGGTTAATTTTATCACCCGTTTTCTATTGTTTTTTCAATATTTTACGTAACTTTGCACATTGTAATATTTCTCTTGCCAAGAGAAGCAGGAACGGCACAGCCTTTGTCCGGTATTCTGCGTGCCGCATCCGTCCCCGTTATAAGGATTTGAGTATGATGTCGTTTGCCTTGTCCACTTGTGAGGTATCCAGCGAGGCGAGGTAGATTCTGGTCGTGTTTTCCGAATCATGTCCCATCGCCTCGCTGATGGTTGCCAGCGGCACATTCTTGCTTCTGGCAATATTCGCCCATGCATGGCGCGCTACATACATGGTGAGCGGCATACCGAGTCCGAGCCGTTTCCCGAGTTCCTTGAGTTTTCCGTTGATGAAATGCGCTGCGCTCCTGTACTGCCGCACGGCATCCTTGGCCGTATCCCTGATGATCGGAAAAAGGTAGGGGCTGTCATTGTGGCCATACCTGTCCAGAATTTCCTGCATGGGCTTCTCCCATTTAATGGACAGACGCCGGCCGGTCTTCCGCCTGCGGTAGGTCAGCACGCCGCTCTTCAGATCAGCCTTTTTCAGGTAGGCGATGTCGACGAACGACATGCCCCGGGTATAAAAGCTCAGCATGAACATATCCCTGGCGTATTCCATGCCCGGGGAAAGGCGCAGGTCCAGGTCACGTATCATGCGGACCGCTTTCAATGGAACAGCACGTTTTACGGTCTTGTCTATTCCGGTGTAGACATGCTTGAAAGGGCTGCGCTGTACCGTCAGTTCCCTGTCCACCGCACGGTTGTAGACGGCACGCAGGTTCCGCATGTAATAGGAGGTGCTGTTCGGACATATCCCCTTGTCCTTCAGCCATGCCTCGTATTCCAGCATGAGGGTGGAGCCGATATCCTCCAGCGGGATGTCGCCGTCCCTGCCCCGGAAGTGCGTGAAGCTGTTCAGTACGGTGGTGTACCTCTCGGCGGTGCGCTTCTTGCCGACACGCTCCAGTTCCTCCACGAGCCTCTTTCCGAAGGCCATGAAATTATGGCTGTCCTCAGGGGGCGGGTTGTGAAAAAGTTCGACAACCCTGCCGGCGGGATAGGTACCGCCGGAACGTTCCAGTCCGGCAATGATACTTTCCAGACGGCGGATGTCTTTTTCCATCCGCTCCTTTAACGCAAGCAGGAGGCTTCTTCTGGCATCACCGGATACCGGCAGTATGATTTCCGACGTGCGTCCGTCCCATTCCGAAGGGAACAGCCTGTAACCGGTGTTTATCTGGCGCGCCACCCTTCCGTGGATGACCTGGAAATAGAGCGTCCCCTCCCTGCCTTCCACGGACGAGGACCTGAATTTGGTTTTGATTGTTGCCATAGTGTAGTCATTTTGAATTAGGATTGTCCAGTTGCTTCCTGATTTCCTGTGCCTCCCTAAACAGCCGGTGCGCCAGACTGTCCTTGTAGGCCGCCATTTCATGATTACGGATGCGATTCCTGACCGAGTCCTCAAAAGCGGTCACCAGCCTTTCCACACGCCGGATCTTTTCCTCGTCTCGCTCGATGGTGAAATGCTTCTCCAAGAAGGCGATGTCGGGATCATCTCCCGGTAGGCAGATCCTGATGGCTCGGTATTTCAAATCGGCATCTTTCAAAAGCCGGTTCGTGCGGTACTGGTTGCAGTTGGCCCAGACGGAAACGACCAGTGCCAGGATCAGTGCTGAAGCTGTCGTTACCACCGCCTTGGATGCACTTTCCAGACGGTAGGTCACCAGTTTGTGCTCCGGTTCCTTTTTCAACAGGACCATTCTCTCATCCAGCCGTCTTACCGTTTCCTTTACCGCCTGGTTGTCCTGCCGCAGGCAGTCCCTTGTCTTTTCCATTTCCCCGGCAAACGTTTCGGCAGACAACGGCCTGCCTTCCGACAACCAGGCGGTATGGCTACGTACCGCTGCTATTTCCGAACTGTTTTTCTCCACTGCGGATTGCAGGCGTTCCAGACGGATTTTCAGTTCCGCAATCCCTTCCGGGGAAATGGTCCGGTTTTCAACTGTGGGGCTTGTGCCTTCCACAGGCAGCGCCCCCACTTTCTTCTCGATCCTTTCAAGGCATCCATAGATGCCTTCCAGATAATTTTCCTGTTTCATCTTTCAAAGTTTTTTCGTTATACATATGGTTCACAAACTCCTTCCTTTCCTGCGCTTTTTCTTTTTCCGCAGACGTTTCGCATCCTTCTCGTCCTCCGTCGGTGCCACCGACGGCATGAACACGCCGCCCGTACCGATGACTTCGACTAGGTTATCAATAACAGAACCATGACTTTGTTCATGGTACAGTCGTTTTCGGAAAATGATATTTTCCGAAAACGTGGCATGGTTACGGTCCAATGCCGTATCCAGCCTTGACCAGCTGAAATTGCGGTCAATCTCACTCCCCTTGAATGACAGACCGTCCTTGATAAAGCGGATGCCCTGCACCTCACTGGTATTTCCCTTATACTTGAATTCCATTTTCACGCCCATTTTTAAGAGCTTATTTTGAAATTCCTTCCATGTACTTGCACTCCTCAAAGCTTCCTTAACCACACGATATATCTCGTATTTCACCCTTTCGGAAGCGTGCAGTTTTTCCGTTTTAACGGCCTGTTTGCCTTCGGAATAGGTGAGCGAATACTTGTCTTTGAGCATTTTCGTTACCCTCTCGTTGCACCTGAGATCGTTGCTGTCGGAAATCACCTTCCCGTCGAAGTCCACCCGGTTGAAGACGATG
>OGME01000317.1_pt1 | contig 50497 bp, 39 predicted proteins | sample 1572981 | NCBI WGS metagenome assembly OGME01 (sample SAMEA2581902, study PRJEB24529) | metagenome | biome: Human gut stool | place: China | collected 2011
CGGTGGAAGCCATCAGCCCGGAACAGGTCAGCCAGATTTCCGGCTACCTCGACACTTGGGAGGATGTATCCTTTGATGACAAGCGGCGTGTGGTGGATTTGATGATTACCACCATAGCCGCCACAAGCGATAGTTTGAATATCACATGGAAAATCTGACGGGCGGCACACCTCCCGTCAGATACCTACCCTGTGTAGTCCCTTGTAAACTGTACTTTGCTGTATTAAAGACAAAGGCAAAAAGTGCAGACGCCTATTTTGATAAGAAGAGAGGAAGCCATGTTATGAACATGTCCGTGAAAAACGCAAGGAGCATCCAGACCATGACCATCACCGATTGCATGCTGTCGCTGGAAGAATTTATCGCCGTCGCCAAGTACGGCGCAAAGGTTGAATTTGCGCCCGAGATGATCGAGACCGTCAACGCCAACCGGAAGCTGCTCGACAAATTTCTGAAGGAGGGCCGCATCATCTACGGCGTGACCACCGGCTTTGGCGAAAACGTCCGCTATACCATCTCTCCCGAGGATGCCAACACCCTGCAGGAGAACATCGTGCGCACGCACTCTGTCGCCGTCGGCGAGCCGCTTGACCGCGAGCAGACGCGCGCCGTGATGCTCATGACCATTCTCAACGACGGCAAGGGCCATTCCGGCATCCGCATCGAAACGCTCGACCTCATCCGCCAGATGCTGAACCTTGACATCTATCCCTGGGCGCCGGGGGAGGGCTCCGTCGGTTACCTCGGCGTGGAGGGCCACCTCGCTATGGCGTACATCGGCGAGGGCAAGATTTACGACCACGGCGAGCTTCTGCCCGCGGCCGAAGTGCTCGCAAAATATGGCCTTGCCCCGCTCAAGCTCTCCTATAAAGAGGGCCTTTCCATGCTCAACGGTACCATCACCGTGACGGCCATGGCGCTGCTTGCGCTCTACGAGAGTGTCATCACCATGCAGAACGCCGAGATCGCGGGCGCTCTGTGCTACGAGGCGCTGCGCGGCACCGATAAAGAGCTTGACCCGCGTATCCATGCCGCCAAGAAGCACGACGAGCAGATCGCCGCGGCAAACAACCTGCGCCGTATGCTCGCCGGCAGTGAGATCTGCGAGAAATACCGCGACGCCAAGGTGCAGGAGGCCTATGTGATGCGCTCCATGGCTCACATCCATGGTGCGGGTAAAAAGCTTATCAGCGAGGCGTATGACGTCATCGTGAGCGAAATGCACTCCATCAGCGACAACCCTGAAATTTTTGCCGAAGGTGAAAACGACGGCGTTGCACTTATGTGCGGCAACTTTGACGGCAGCTTTGTCGGCGCCCACGCCGATATGCTGGCGATGGCCGCAGCCATTGTCGGCAACGTGGTCGAGCGCGGCACAGACCGCATGGTCAATCGCAACCTGAATGACGGCCTGCCCGCCTTCCTCGTTTCAAATCCCGGTCTCAACAGCGGCTTTATGATCCCGCAGTACACAGCTGCCGGCTTGATGAACGAGATCAAGCACCTTGCCACCCCTGCGACGATCGACTCCATTTCTACCTGCGCCAACCAGGAGGATTCCGTCTCCATGGCATACTATGCTTCGAAAAAGGCGCTCGCCAGCATGAAAAAGCTGCAATACGTCACCGCCATCGAAATTTATACCGCGCTGCAGGCGATGGATTTCCTCAAGCCGCTTGAACCTTCACCGGTGCTCGGCAAACTGCGCGACTTTGTGCGCAAGACGGTGCCATTTGTCGACAACGACCGTTATCTCTACCCCGATATCGCTTACATCACCGACCGCGTGCGCGATTGCACGCTTGTCGATCTGGTGGAAAATGAGATCGGTGCGCTGGAGTTCTGAGAGAGCTGCGGCCTGAACTCACGGCCCCTTGCCCCAGTGTACCCCAAAATACAGCTTGTGCACATTGCGCTGCCCAGTGCAGAAATTCGGATTGGTCGTCATCGGGTCAAGTCCGCGCTCCATGCATTCGACGGATGCGTAATACGATTTCAGGAAAAGCCGAATTCGGCTTTTCTTACTTGTTCTATACAAAGCGAAGAGGGGTCTGCTCGCAAATGTCCTGTGATACTGCGCAGACTTTTATTAAAAAATATGGAATCATGGCACAGAAACTCAACTCGGCCATTCCCCATGTACACCCCCATTTATTTAGGCACACCCGCGCTATGCACCTGTATATGGCAGGTATGCCGCTGGAGCTTGTTTCCCAATGGCTCGGCCATTCTCAGCTGGAGACATCTTTGATTTATGCAAGGGCCACTACCGACATGAAACGTAAAGCCGTTGATAAAATCTCCGCAAAAGAAAACTCTGTATTTAAGAGCGACGAAAAGTTTAAATATGCTGACAATGAAGATGTGATTCGGCAGCTTTACGGTCTAATGTGATTTGAAATGCCGATATTTACTTGAATTCCTCTTGTATTTCAACCTTTTCTAAATTATATCGGCATTTCTTTTTCCTCGGCATTATTTAAGTCAATTGCAATATATGTCCGCCGCATGGTGCACCTCCTCGCTCTTAGTGTCTACCAGTATAGCATAACGCTATAAATCGAACAACTGTTTGTATAAAACTTTTGTGAGGAATCTTGTGGAAACAGTCAGTTTCAAAAGTGTGTACGTCATGCTACAATGGAACGCGTTTGTGATTGGAGGAGGAAGAATGTTTTATACGACAGAAGAGGCCGCGATCGTGTGCGGCTTTTTGGATTTGTACCTAAACCGCGACAGCGTTGATCGCGCCGTGCGGGAGCAGAATCGAAAATTCCAGCGCAGCGCCGCGAGGGGTGACCTTCGGCGCGAGGATTACCGGTGGGCGGAAAAGGCGCTTGACTTTCTCCAGCCCTGCTGGTGGCAGTCGCATGAGGATTATAGAGCGCTGCAAAACGCGCTGCTGAAAACACATTTGCTGGCGGAAAGAGAATAGGGGATAGGGTACAGCGGTCGGGGAAATCTGGCCGCTGCCTTTTTTCTGGAGATTGTGCTTGAAAGGGAGAAAATCGGCCTTTCTGAGTCATCACCGGCATTGATAATTTCGATTCAATACGGCGATTCAATACGAAACGGCCAAAATCGAATACAGGATTGTTTTTCTTCAAGGGAACTCCCGGCGAGAAGCCCGCCATCTGCAATGCGGGCGGTGCCTTTGCCTATGTGGGTGCCATGCAGGACAGCTTCCCTCATGCGCTGGAGCTTTCCCAAAAGGGCTACAACGCCTTTGCTCTCATTTATCGCCCCGGCGCACAGACCGCCTGCGAGGACTTGGCAAGAGCCATCCGCTTCATCTTTGACCATGCGGACGAACTGGAAGTGGACACCGATTGCTACTCCCTATGGGGCGGCTCGGCAGGAGCGCGAATGGCGGCGTGGCTTGGGTCTTACGGTGCAGAAGCCTTTGGCGACGGTAATCTGCCCCGTCCCGGTGCGGTCATCATGCAGTACACAGGATTGAGCGAGTATTCCGAAAGTGATCCGCCCACCTATGCCTGTGTCGGTGACCGGGACGGCATCGCCAGCTGGCGGGTCATGCAGGCGCGGCTCGAAGCCATGCAGCAGGCCGGGATCGATATGGAGTTTCATGTGTATTCCGGTCTGGGGCACGGCTTTGGACTTGGGACTGGAACCAGCGCCGAAGGCTGGATCAATGATGCCGTTGCCTTTTGGGAACAGCAAATGAAGAAATAACATTCAGAAAGGATGCGTTTTTATGAACAACTTTATTTTTGAAAACAAGACCAAGGTGTATTTCGGCAGGGGCGGCGTGAAAGAGTATCTCGGCAGTCTGCTGGGGAACTACGGCGAAACCGTCATGCTGGCGTATGGCGGCGGCTCCATAAAATGTTCTCATATCAGCAAGCAGTGAAATAAAAGTAACCTTAAAATATCTGCCGGCGACGCAAAAAGGCAGGTACTCGCTAAGTGCCTGCCTTTATTAATTCTGCTCTCAATCCGCGCCCTGCGTGGACTCTGCGCAGCGGGCGACGAACGACGCGACTGCGTCATCGGCGCTTGCGATGCTGCCGTCCAGCAGTTCGTTTGCCGCATGGCTCAGGAGCGTGCCGATGTAGGCCGGAACCGTTCCATCGCTGACGACCTTCATCTCCATCTTATCGATATCGTTCAGCGCGGTGTAGCGCTCATCCGTCGTTTCCTTAGCAGCAGAGGGAACGCCCTTGATCGAAGCAAGCGTGTTCAGCTCGTCCTGACGGGCCATAAAGCGCGGAAATTCGACCGCGTAGTCCTGCGCGTCACTCTCCTTTTTGACCGCAAAGCCGTACCACGGCTCGACATATTCGTAAACGCCGCCATCGCCCATCGGGGCATACATGAACTCATACTCGAACGGATCTGCGCTGAACGTCTCGGACTTGGTTTGGGTTCTGCGAAATGCGCCGGGTCTGAGCGAAACAGATGAAGCGTGGTCTGAAAAGCTGCTGCCTGCGAATGCCCCGGAAGAATGCTATATGCCGCAATAACAGAAGGCCGCCATCTCGGGGTGCAGTAGCTCCCTGAGATGGCGGTTTATATGCTTACTGCTCAAATTCCTTCGACCAGTCGCGGTTCTCACGCTTGGCGGTCTGCGTTTCGTGAACGCCGTCCGCCTTGCGCTCGTACTCGTGTGAGTTCGTCGCCTCCTGGATCGCAAGATAGCCCCAGAAGGTCTCCGGATTGTCCGGCCAGACGATCTGGTTTGCGAGCAGGTCGCTCTCCTTCTCCGGTAGGCGGTGCAGCACGCGGTTCAGAAGCGTCGCTGTTTCGGCGCGTGTGAGGTTGCTTTCCGGACAGAACACCGTTTTGCTGCTTCCTTCCACCCAGCCATTGCCGTAAGCCTTGCCGATCGCATTCTCGGCCCAGTGGCCGGAAATATCGGTGAACGGCGTGTCGGCCGACTTGGCAGTCTCGTCAAAGCGCGCGATCATCGCGGCGAATTCCGCGCGCGTGATGGGTGCGTTCGGGCGGAACGTGCCGTCGGGATAGCCGCTGATGACGCCCATCTTCGAGAGCGTGGACACCGCCGCGGCGTACCACGCAGTATCCGACACATCGCTGTAAGCGTTGTCCTTCGTCAGGTTCTGCGTGCGCACATCGTCCTTGAGCAGACGGAAGAGCACGGTCGCCACCTCGGCGCGGCTGATGCTTCCGTTCGGGCGAACGGTGCCATCCTCGTAACCGAGCAAGTAGGCGTAATGATCCTCGCCGTTGAGCATTTCCGGGATGGGTGCGAGCGTCGGCTTTGTCTCGTCCGGCTTTGCGGGCGTAGACGGGGTCGAGGGTCTGCGCTGCGCGCTGAAACGCGCGTAATAGGTCGTTCCCTGCCAGACGGCGCCGTCCTTCCTCGTCGGAACAAACGTAAGCTCAGGCGAAAGCTGCGTGCCGTCGGTGCTGTACCAGCCGTCAAACTTCGCGCCGCTCTTCGGCTGCGCGGTCGAACCGGCGGGTGTGCCGGTTGCAGCCCTGATGGTCTCCGACCCGACAGTCACCGTGCCGAGCGATTCATCGCTGCTCGCATAGTTGAGCGTGACCATATTCTCTTTCCACACGGCATAGAGCGTCGCTTCCTTTGTTCCCTCTGGGAACGCCGTTTCAAAAAACAGGCTTACCTGATCGCTGTAATCTGCCTGCTGCGCAGCAGCATCCTTCGCCCAGCCCACAAAGCTGTAACCGTCGCGTGCAAAAGCGCATTCCGTCAGCGGCTGCGCGTCGCCGTGCGAGAAGGTCTGGTCCTCCATCGTGCCCGTGCCGCCGTTGGCGTCATAGTGCAGCACATACTGCTTCTGTCGGAACAGCGCCACATAGCTGCCGTCTTGGTAGCGTCCGGACGTCTGATCTTTCCCCGGCGTATAGAGGAGTTTGGTCGCCAAAGGGGTATTCCGCCCGGTATCCTGCGCGTCGTACCAGCCGACAAACACACTGCCTTCTTCCGGCACGGCCGTTGCGCCGACCGCCACGCCGGTCTCGGGATTGAGCTTCTCATAGACCGTGCCTTCCTGCACAGTGATATCATTTTCTTCCGTAGCAGCGCCATTCAGTTTAACCGTACCGAGCGAAGTCGGCTCCGGTGTGTAGAAGATGGTCACATCGGTCAGTTTTTTCCACTGGGCGTAGAGGGTGATCGACGCCCCGTTTTCGACCGGTTTTGTGAAGGCCGCGCCGTCACTGTAGGTATCTTCGGTGCCATCACTCTTGGTTGCCCAGCCGGTAAAGGCATATCCGGAACGTCCGAACTGATTGACGGCAAGATTTTTCTGCGTTTCCTGTCCGGTAAAGGTCTGATCGTACATCGTGCCCGTCGCCTCTCCCGCAGGACAGTTCGCATCATATTTGATTGTAAAGCTGTTTGGGGCAAACACCGCAACATAATACACCCTAAGTGGAGTGCCCACTTGCAGCTTATTCTTCATCATCGCCGCAGTAACGGTCAAGTTGGCGCTGCTTTCGATCGTTGTTTCCCCGCCCTCTTCGCGCCATCCGACAAAGTGATAGCCCGCTCTGGCTGTTGCCATCGAACAGATATTAGCCCCACTGACCGTATCACCCGCCACGGTAAAGCTTCCGCTCGATACGTCGACAAAGCCCCAGTTCGAATTGTTGACGGCAAAGTCCACCGTTGCCACGTCTTCGCTCTTATAGACGGCGTAGAGCGTTACTACCTGCTTGTCTGCCGTGATTCTAAGTTTTCTGTATCCGACGGAATCGCCGGGGGCCTGCGTCTGAATGGCGTCTAAATTATCACCTGTCGGGTTTTCAATGCTCCAACCGGCAAAATAGGTTCCCTCCGGCGCCTTACCGGTGAACTTGCGCAGCGTAATCGATGCGCCGAACGGAATACCGCTCGCTTTCACACAACCAATCTTACCCGCAAGCGCAGAATAATCGTAACTGTTGTGCGGCTCAGGTACCGTACCTTCGCTATTTCCAATATTATATGACACCGTATACGTATACGGTGTAAAGCTCCACTGGCCGGTCAGCGTCAGATTATCTCCGGGCATCTCAAACTTGTCGTTTGCTCCAATAATTTCCCCCGTGTCGCTGCGCTGCCAGCCGCCAAATGTCCACGTGCCCTTGAGGGTCAGCTCCGAATTGACGTAAAGCTCACCCTGCGTGTATGTCGGCTCGCTCGCCGCCGTGACACTCTCGCCGCGGTAGTAGTTTTCCGTCTGCGTGAAGCTGCCGCTCGGGCTCCAGCTCCCGCTGTCCGCGAACTGATAGGACAGCGAATGTTCTGCCTCAGGCTCAAACGTCCAATAGCCGGTCAGTGTGCGATTACCTGTTACAGTGATCAGTTCCATTTCGCGGATATTTTTATTTTCATCGCACCAGCCGGTAAATTTCCACTTGCCCGGAACGGTTCTGCCATTTATCGTGGCTGTTCCGTCGATGGCATAGTCCTTGGTGTAGGTCTGATCGATCAGGTAGCTGCCGCCGTCGATCACGGTACCGGCAGCCGGAGGCTCCGGCGCGTTCAGCGGGCATTTCCCTTCTTCGCTTGTCCACTGATACGTCACCGTATGCGTGGGGGCAAAGCGGGCGTAGATCGTCTGCACGCCCTCAGCCTTTGCCGTATAAGTATATGTTGCCTGATTGCTGACGAACTGGTAGGTATCGCCGTCCAGCTGCTGATACCAGCCGACAAAGCGGTAACCATCGTTGGCCGCCGCAGTCGCCGTGATCTTCTCGTTGGCCTGAGAATAGTAGTCGGTGACCGCTTCAGTCGTTTCTGTTTTAACAGCCGCTCCGTCGCTCTTTACTGTAATGCTGCCGCACGCCGTATTCTCCTGGATATCAGCGCTCACCGTACCGTCCTTATCCTTCACGCGCGAGGCTGTGACGAAGCGCTGACGCCACTTCCACTGGGCGATGAGCGTCGCGCCGCCCTTTGCACTGCCGCTTTCTGAACCGTTACCGGTAAAAGTCAGCATATCCTTATCCTTATCATAGGTCACGGTATGTTCAGCGGGCAGAAGCGTTTCGCTGCGCGCCAGCAGCCAGCCCTGAAACTGCCACGTATCATCACAGCCCGCAGGCGCATGCGCCGCGTGCGAGGTATATTCTGTCTGCCCCGTAGCAAAGGAGACGGTATCCGTCGGCTCCGCCGCACCCTCAGTATGAACATATTTCTGGCCGCCGTTGGCGTCGTACACGACCGTGGGCGGCTTGATGAACACCAGCACGATATCCGCCGGTTCCTCCACAGGGTGCACATAAGTATAGGTGCTGCCATCTCTCGTCCATTCCTCTGCGGGAATAAACTTCTTCTCCAGCCCGTTCTTCGTCTGGCGCGTGACATACGCGCCGACAAACTGAACATCGCCGTTTTCCGGTTCGACCGCCTGCACCGTGATGGTGCTGCCGTCAGCCACTACCAGCTCTCGCATCTTGTCTTCGATCTTGTAAAGCACGCTTTCGTTGCCGGTCGAAACGCCGATATAGCCCGATCCCCCCGCCGTGGCCGCCGCCGTGATGGTCTGATAAAGTCTGAAATGAATATTGTCGATCAGATTACCGAGCGTCTTATTACTCGTCGCCGAAGAATAGGAGCAGAAGGCAAAGACGGTCTTCGTCTGCCCGTCCGGCACGGCGTAGCGGCAGCTGTATGCAAGCTTTCCCTCCGCATAGGCCGGGCTCTTCGTGCCGTAATTGCCCCAGGCGTTGTTATTCGTGCCGATGATCCAGACATTCCATTTCTCCGTGTACACGTCAGACGGCGAAGCGCTGAACGCATCCCCGATATCATTCTCGAATCCGCCGTTTTTGGCAAACTTTTTGGAGTAGACCGTGATCTTCTGCGTACAGCCCGTACCGTAGACGGTCACGCCCATCTCCGATGCGTGCTGGCGCACCCAGTCCGTCATGCGCATAAACTGGTCCCTGCCACTCTTGCTTGGCTTGTCCGGGTCAACGTCCTGCTTCGGGCCGATGATGAGCGCCATCTGGTCATCGCCCTCGCGGCCGCGATGAGAAAGGCCCCACTCATACACATTGCCGCCGACCGTCTCGGCATACTGATAAAGCGTGCTCTCTTCGTCGGCGTTCAGCTCCGCAAACTGCTTCCCATCCGGAATATCCGGCTCATCCACAATATGAGGAACTCTTCCATTTTTCCTCGTCGACCCGAACTCGATCTTTTGGTCGGATGCCGTTGTTTTCCAGTCAAAAGTCGGCTCTGGAACCCACTGCGGCGAATCCTTGATGACAAACGCAGGCTGCTCAAAGCTGCCGTTTTTGATGGCGTTGTCCGTAACGCTGCGCGTATCGGCCGCCAGAATAGAAGTTGGCAGCAAACTCAGTGCCATTGCCAGCACCATCAATCCGCAGACGGCCCGCTTTTTCCAATCTCCTTTGATGTCCATGATAGATCGTCTCTCCTTTTATGGGGTGTGAAGAAAGTCTCTAACCCACTGTTTTTATTGATGCATAAGTTGGATTATAGCATTGTGCAAACAGTTATTCAATGGCCACTTTTTAAGGAGACTCTCTAAAAGTGATCGAATCTTTTTGTCGTTTTTGTCCATTGAAAATCATGTGATCCGCATTTCGTTTTTCTTTCCCGCGCACCACTTTTAGCCAAGTGCAGCTAAGTTGCAAAACCTTTTGATCTACGAACTGAGGGAGGACGATTTCAGTTCGTCCTCCCTCCTGCGCAGCACCTGTTTTAACCCATCCCTGCTCATACTTGCTTTATTCTTTCGTCTAAAGGGAAAAACATAGAGGATACCAGCGCTTTTATGCTTGAGTAAGCGAACCAAAATCAATTATCTGAATAGCTACATCTTTAGACCAGCAAGCTTTACTACATCAACAGAGTTCATTCCTCTGATTATGTATACGCGAGCTAAAAAACATCATCAACCAAGTGTTGAACGAATCCATTCGTGAAGAGCTATTGACGGTCAATCAACATCTAACAGTGTTAGATGCAGCGCACTTTTTTCGCTGTCAATGCAAAATAAAAAATCCTCAAAGCCTTACGGCTTCAAGGATTTTTCTTGGTCCGAGTGGCGAGACTTGAACTCACGGCCTCTTGACCCCCAGTCAAGCGCGCTACCAACTGCGCCACACCCGGATGATGTGTACTGCTCAATGTCAGCTTAGATAGAATAGCACACCAGTCCGGAAAATGCAAGTCCTAATTTGAAATTTTCTCAAAAATTTTGTCGAGACCTCACCACGGGACTTCTTCATCCGCGCGCAGATAGAAGTGTCCGGCCTGCGGCGTGACGCCGGTGTTGGAAAACAGCTCTTCGAGCGTAACGAACTCGTAGCCCTGCTCACTAAGAACGTCGATGGTCTGAAGTGCGGCCTCGACACTCGTGTCATATGGGTCGTGCAGGAGAACGATGTCGCCGCTTTTGGCGTTTTCGATGATGTGGTGCGCGACGAGGTCCCTGTTGCGCACGCTCCAATCCATCGTGTCGAGCGTCCAGTAGATGAGCGGGACGGAGACGGCGCTTTTGAGCGCGTCGCTCGCAAAGCCCCAGGGCGGGCGCAGCCAGTAGTCACCGTCGCCGAGGATGGCGCGCAGCGTCTCGTCCGTTTTCTGGATTTCGGCGAGTGCAGCGGCGTCAGCGCTGTCAAGACGGATGTGCGTGTAGCTGTGGCCGCCGACCTGATGGCCTTCGTCTTTCATGCGGCGGACGAGATCTTCGTTGCCCGCGATCTGCTCGCCGATGAGGAAGAACGTCACGTGCGCGCCGCGCTCCTTGAGCCCGTCAAGGAGGGTGGCGGTCGTCTGCGGGGAGGGGCCGTCGTCAAAGGTCAGCGCAATGCAGCGCCGCAGTTGGGATGGGGCCGAGACGGCGACAGCTTGGCCGTCTTTGGCGCAGGAAAAGCAGAGTGCAAGAAAAGTCAACAAAAACAGCAGCAAGAGCGCGAAACGTCGTTTCAAGATCATCACCTCAGGCTCTATTTTACGCAGCAGGCGGACAAAAAAGACCAAGCTGTATGACGGATGATGGAAAAAGTTTGTAAAAAGGCACCGAAAACGCGAATTCCGCTTGCATACGGCGCGAGGATATATTATAATCCAAACATGCTGAATACTAATAGGAAAGGAATATCCTATGGAGAGCAAAAAGTTAGAAGCGCTGCTGATGGCGGTAGACCTCGGCAGCTTTACCAAGGCGGCAGAGGTGATGGGCTACACGCAGTCCGGCCTGACGCACATGATGAATTCCCTCGAACGCGAGGTCGGCTTCACGCTGCTCGAACGCGGGCGCGGCGGCGTCCGACTGACGAAGGACGGCGAGCGCGTGGCGCCCGCCATCCGTGAATTTTTGCAGGCCAACGCGCGGCTTGACAGCACGATCGCCCAAGTGGCGTCCTCGCGCAGCGAGGTCATCCGCGTGAGCGCATTCGCCAGCATGGCCATGCACTGGCTGCCGAGCATCATCCGCCGCTTTCGTGAGGAGCGGCCCGACGTTGACGTCGACATCCGCATGGCGGATCATATCCGCAGCCCCTATGAGCTTTTGGCGCAGGGAAAGATGGATGTCATCTTTGTCAGCCATCAGGAAGAGGAGAGTGGCTACGAGTGGATCCATCTGCAAGACGACACGATGTATGCCGTGCTGCCCAAGGACTATCCCATCGACGGGCGCACGGGGTATCCGCTGAGCGAGTTCGACGGGCGTGACTTCATCATGCCTGCGCAGGGCTTTGACAAGGACATCATGCGCATCTTCAACCGCGTGGGCGTCAAGCCGCACATCCTGCCGACGGCAGTGGACGACCCGACGGTCATCAGCATGGTCGAGCACGGTCTCGGCGTGAGCATGATGACGGAGCTGACGCTGCGCGGCCGCGGAGATGGCGTGCTGCTCGTGCCGGTGGAGCCCAAGTCGGCGCGCGAGCTCGGCATGGCCGTGCGCGCGGGCGAGGGGCGGCAGGCGTCGCTCCAGCAGTTCCTTGAGTGCGCGCAGACGGTGCTCGCCGAGCTGGAGCCCAAATGAAAAAGGGCTTGTAACGCGGCGCAAAAACGGGTAAAATAATCGATACGACTCGAAAAGGAGAAAAAGGTTTTCCATGCTGACATTCAAACCCGTTGCGCAGCGGGATCTTTCCCGCCTGCGCCGCTATTATAAGGATTGCAACTACCAATTATGCGAGTATTCCGCGCTCGTCAAGCTGATGTGGCGCGGGCATCTGCACCCGCAGTACGCTGAGGCAGCGGGCTGCCTGATCGTGAAAAACTGCATCGACGGCAAGCCCTGCTTCGACTATCCCGTGCCGGGACCGGACGGCGATGAGGAGGCCGCGCTCTGCGCCATTGAGGATTACTGCGTGGAGCAGGGCATCTCGCTCGAGCTGTCCGTCGTGCCAAAGGAGAAGGCGGCGAAGCTCTTAGAGCGCTATCCGCGCTTCCACCTCAACAATTTTCGTTCCTGGCGCGACTATATTTACGAGGCGAACGATCTGCGCGAGTTCCCGGGCCGCCATTACAGCGGCCAGCGCAACCACGTCAACAAATTCCGCAAACTCTATCCCGAGGCGCAGTTCCGTGCGCTGGGGAAGGATGATCTGCCGCTGATCGAGCGCTTCTGGCAGGACTATACGGAGGTGTATGAAAAGACCTCGCAGTCGGCCAAGCAGGAGTTGGCGCTTGCCAAAACGATGCTGCGCCTGACGGGCGCGTCGTGGCTCTACGTCGGCGGTATGGAATATGAGGGACGGCTCATTTCTATCGCGATGGCTGAGCGCTGCGGCGAGACGCTGCACGTCCACATCGAAAAGGCGCTCTACGGCTACGAGGGCGTCTATCCCGCGACGGTGCAGGAGTTCGCCCGCTGCTACGCGGTGGATGGCGTCAGGTATTTGAACCGTGAGGACGATGCGGGCGACCGCGGCCTTCGCACCTCGAAGCTCCAATACCTGCCGTGCAAGCTCGCGGAGAAGTTCTGCTTTGATGTGAAAAACGAGCTGGAGGACCTGGACGAGATCCCGACGCTCAAGACCGAGCGCCTGACACTTTCGGCCTTTACCGACAAGGACCGCGAGGCCTACAACGCGCTTTGCCTCGACGATGAGCGCAACAAGTGGTGGGGCTACGACTACCGCACCGACTGGAAGGGTGAAGACTTAGACTCTTATTTCCTCGACGTTGTGCGAGAGGACTTTGCCAAAAAGCGCGCCATCAACTTTGCCATCCGTTTAGACGGCAAGTGCATCGGCGAGGTGCTGCTCTACCGTTTCGACGGCAAGGGCGGCGCGGAGGAAGGCTGCCGCATCGCGCCGGAATACGGCGGACAGGGCTACGGCGTCGAAGCGTTCCGCGCCGTGGCCGAATGGGGCCTCTACCAGCGCCACCTGGGACACGTCGTCGCCAAGTGCTTCAAGGAGAACGACGCTTCTTATAAGATGCTTTCTTCCTGCATGAGGAAGAAGGGAGAGGATGAGAAGTTCTTCTACTTTAATAAAGAAGTTTGATATGCTCCCCGCCTGACGCGGGGAACGGATAAGGGAGGGATATCTCTTTTCAAAAAGAGATATCCCTCCCTTACACCCTCCCAGAGAAAATTCCCATTGCAAGCGAGCAGCTCGAAGAGCTGCAATGCTTGCCGATTGTACTGCCATGCGCGCGGCGCTGCCGCGTTAGCATTGCAAGACGATTTGCCTCTGCTCCTATCATCCGCTGCCGCTCTGCCCATCTTGTAGGAGTACAGCCTAATCACCGTCTATCGCCAGTCTCCACAATGTGGCGAGCGCAGCAATGCCACATTCCGCAGGCAGTCTGCCGCCGTGCAAACGTCATACGCGCCTCACGGTAGTAAGGCGCGGTTGCGAGTTGTCACGAATCGCAGGGATTCATGGCGAAGCCATGTACACCGCACCCGATTCCGCAGGCTGAGCAGTTCTTCAAGCCTAAAGCTGTCAATGTCGGGGGTCGAGGGGAACTCCCCTCGCGTTCTCTTGGGAGATTTAAAGGGGGCCATTCTCTCACGTGAGAGAATGGCCCCCTTTCCCGCGTCCCCTGCGTGTCGCAGGGAAAATCTGCCGCCCGCGCGGCATAAAATTTCCGCTCATGAGCATAATAAGGAAAATTATGTGGCGGAGGGCGGTTATGGAGCTTTTTTCGGCAAACTACGAGGAAAACACCCGCGCGCTGGATGATCTGCTTGGCGTGGGGCGGTGCTTTGATATGATCTCGCGCGACTTGTATGTCGGCGGCAGGCGGGCGCGGATGTGGGTGGTGGACGGTTACGGCGACGACGCGGTTATTGAGCGGATGCTGAGCTTCTGGCTGCCGCTCAGAGACGTTAGCGACGCGCAGACGATGCAGCAGTTCATCGACCGATACATCACATTCAACGAGGTAAACGCCGAGCAAAACGTCAAAAACACGGTGACAAGCGTATTTTTGGGCAAGATGGCGCTGCTGGTCGAGGGCTATGACGAGTGCGCGCTGATCGACGCGAAGCAGTATCCCGCGCGCGGGGTGGAGGAGCCGTCGTCGGGCAAGGTGCTGCGCGGTGCGCACGACGGCTTCATCGAAACGCTTGTCGCCAACGCGGCGCTGCTGCGCCGCCGCATTCGCGACCCGCAGCTTACGCTCGAAGGTCACAAGGTGTCGGATTGCTCGCGCGCGGACGTGGTGCTCTGCTATTTGGAAAACAAGGTCGACAGAAAGCTGCTCGACGAGGTGCGGCAGAAGCTCGCGAAGATCGATGTGCGCTCGGTCTCGATGAGCCAGGAGAGCATCGCTGAGGCGATGATGGGCAAGAAGCAGTGGTGGACGCCGTTTCCCAAGGTGCGATACACTGAGCGGCCCGACGCCGCGACGGCCTGCGTCATGGAAGGTGACATCGTCGTGCTCGTGGACAACTCGCCCGCGGCGATGATCCTGCCGACGCACTTTTTCGACTTTGTGCAGGAGGCAAACGACTTCTACTTTCCGCCGCTGATCGGGACGTATCTGCGCATCCTGCGCATTGTGGTGTTTTTGCTCACGATGTTTATCACACCCGTGTGGTTCCTGCTTGTGAAGGACCCCGCGCGCACGCAGGCGGGGCTTGAGTTTTTGGCCATCGACAGCGACTACTCCGTGCCGCTGCTCGTGCAGCTTTTGCTGGCGGAGTTCATCGTCGACCTATTGAAGCTCGCCTCGCTCAACACGCCGGACGTGTTCTCCAACTCATTCAGCATGCTTGGTGCGCTCGTGCTCGGCGATTTCGCCGTGCAGGCGCACTGGCTCGTGCCGGAGGTGCTGGCCTACATGGCGTTCGTCGCCATCGCGAACTTCGCCCAGCCGAGCTATGAGCTCGGCTATGCCTTCAAGCTGCTGCGGCTGATGCTGCTGCTGTTTGTCGGCGCGCTGGACTGGATCGGGCTGGTGCTCGGGTGCATCATAATCGTCGTGCTGCTCGCGACGACGAAGCCGATCGTGGGGAAGGGGTATCTCTATCCGCTTTGCCCGTTCGATAAAAAGGCGCTGTTTGCGCTGCTGGTGCGAAAGCCCATCAGCCGCGACAACACCTGAGAACAACAAAAAAGGCACCCTGCGAAAGCAGGATGCCTTTTTCTTGTTGGTTCATGCGCACAGATGTGCGGCACGAGAAAGTCGTGAGGGATTTTCGATTAGAAAATGCCCTGAGCCATCATGGCGTCGGCGACCTTCTGGAAGCCAGCGATGTTAGCACCGGCGACCAGGTTGTAGCCCAGGCCATAGCGCTCGGCAGCCTCAACAGAAGCATCATAGATGTTCTTCATGATGGACTCCATCTTGGCGTCGACTTCCTCAGCGCTCCAGTAGATGCGCTGAGCGTTCTGAGCCATTTCGAGCTCGGAGACGGAAACGCCGCAGGCGTTAACAGCCTTGGAAGGAGCGACGGTGAGGTTCTTCTGCTCCATCAGGAAAGCAAGAGCATCGTTGGTGGTGGGCATGTTGCCGACCTCGATGTAGTAGGGAACACCGGACTCAGCGATCTTCTTGGCCCACTCCATGTTGACGTCGTTCTGGGTGGCGGCGGGCATGTAGACATCGACGTCCTTGACACCCCAGCACTTCTGACCCTCGACGAACTCAACGCCGAACTTGTCAGCGTAGGGCTTGCAGTGCATCGGATCCTTGGCGCGCATCTCGAGGATGAAGTTGAGCTTCTCTTCGCCGCAGACGCCATCGGGGTCGTGGATGTAGCCGTCGGGACCGGCGAAGTAGGTGACCTTACCGCCGAGCTCGTCGATCTTCTTCATGATGCCCCAGCCCACGTTGCCGTAGCCGGACATGGCGACACGGATGCCCTTGACTTCCTTGCCGTCGTGCTTGAGGACTTCGCGCAGATAATAGACAGCGCCGAAACCGGTCGCCTCGGGACGGAGGATGGAACCACCCGTGCAGACGGCCTTGCCGGACATAGCGCCGAACTCGGCAGCGCCGACGATGCGGCGATACTGGCCGTACAGATAACCGACCTCGCGGCCGCCGACACCAACGTCACCAGCGGGGCAGTCGATGTCCTGACCGATGTGACGATGGAACTCGGTCATGAAAGCCTGGCAGAAGCGCATGACTTCGCCGTCGCTGCGGCCGATGGGGGAGAAGTCGGAACCGCCCTTGGCACCGCCGATGGGCAGGCAGGTCAGAGCATCCTTGAAGGTCTGCTCGAAGCCGAGGAACTTGATGATGGAAAGGTTAACGTTGGAAGCGAAACGCAGGCCGCCCTTGTAGGGGCCGAGGGCCGCGTTGTACTGCACGCGGTAACCACGGTTGACGTGATACTGAAGGTTATCGTCCATCCAGACAACACGGAACTCGATGGTGCGCTCGGGCTCGACCATGCGCTCAAGCAGGCAGGCCTTCTCGTACTCGGGGTGGGCGTTGATGACCGGCTCGAGGGAAGACAGGACTTCTTCGACGGTCTGCAGGAATTCGGGCTCATTCGCGTTCTTGGCCTTGGTCTCGGCAAGAACTCTCTCAATGTAAGCGTTCATGATAAGTAGCCTCCTCTAAAATTACCCTGAAAATCAGGGCTTGATGGTTCAGCCATCTTGTCTATGAGTTTATCACCAAAGGAAAAAATTCTCAAGCAAAACGCTATTGGCGCTGTGCAAGAAATTCTTTCTGACTTTTTGTGCATTTGGCAGAAAAATGGGCAAAAAACTTTAACTTTTTTAATAAAACATATTAGATTGATGCAAGCCAACTTTCAAAGCGGTCATTTTATCGAGAAAAACTGCTCATAATCTTGCATTTTTGTGCAATGTATTCCAAAAAGAGATAGGGGTGTCGCCACCCCTATCAAAATTTGTAATAGAAAGTGCTTTGCCGCCGCTTTACGGCATTTCCTGTGCGTTTTCGACGGGATCCGCGCTGTCCTCAGTCGAAACGCTCGTTTCCACGGGCGGCGCGCTTTGGACGCTGCCATCCAGCAGCTCGACGTCGGACGCTTCGATCCAGTTTTCCGTGACGTAGCCGTCGCGGTAATAGACGCACACATGATCGCCGACGTTCAGCAGCGGCGCATAGGCGACCTCAGCCGCGCTCATGCGCACGGAGAAGGCGCTCTCGCCGTCAAAGCGCAGGAAGTAGATGCTGTTGCCATCTACGACTGCCGTGCGGATCTCGGCGATCGTGCCCTCGACGCTCTTATAATCGCTCGGCGTGACGTCGATGGAGCCCTGATCGTCGGAGATGAGGTTATTTTTGAGCAGCATTTGACGGTAGTTCGCCTCGCAGTCGGCGAGCGTCGCGCCGGTGGCGACGATCTGGTACTGGTTGACATTGACCATCGCGTACATCTTGACGAGCTCGCTCGCGTCCTTGAGCGCCATGAAGTACGTCGGCTGCTCGGCGACGTTCAAAAGCAGCGGGAACGTCGCGTTATAGCGAAGGTTCTGCACCTGACCCTCGGCGCTGTCCATGGCGCTGTACTCCGTCGCGCCCGCGCAGGGATAGTATTTCGTCTCCTTCGTGCGCTGGTTGGAGAGCAGGAAGCCGATGTTGCTCTCGTCGCCGCCGACGCTCGTCACACCCGTGTAGAGGTAAACGTCGTCACCTTCAGCAAGGTAGTTGTAGCCGTCGGTCGTGACCGTCACGTCGCGCTGGCCGAAGATAGAATTCCAGAAGCCATTGTGATACTGGCCATAGTAGTCATACTGCTCGATGATGAGCTCGGCGGAGTAGACGTGGTCGACCCACGCGGGCGGCTCTTCATAGTATTCGCTCTCGCCCGTGATGGCGTTGACGAGCACCGCGCCGTGGTTGTCCGTGCCGCCGAAGAGACCAATGGTCTTCTCCTTCTTGGCGCAGACCCAGTAGGGCGTGCCGTCCTCGTCGATCTCGAAGACCGGCTCTTCAAACATATAGGTAGGATATGCGAAGCGCAGGTGGCGGTAGAGGTTGCGGGAGAAATGCTCGGCGGTCGTGTACTTCATGCCGTCATCCAAACGCACGACCTCGACGTTCTGCGTGACCATGTCGATGATGAGGTAGGCGGGCAGCCCCTCCGAACGGTTGTTGAACCACTTGATGATGTCGCCGTAGCGCAGGGGCGTAACGCGCACGGGACGGCCGTGGTAGTTGATCTGCGTGTAGTTTTCCGCGACCTCGAACTGCGAGACCATGTCGGCCAGTTCGCCGAGCTTGCGGTCGCCGAGCTTTTCGGCGCTGTCGCGGTCGAGCATCGGGATGCGGTCATACGAGACCTCTTCAATTTCGCTTGCAAAGCTGCCGCTCTCGATCGGCAGCAGCGCCTGATAGTCCTTGGCTCGCAGCACGACCCACGACGTCAGCGCGCCGACGAGCGCTGTGACGATGAGCGCCGCCACGACAAAGAAGGGCACGGTGCACTGCTTTTTGACGAACGTGAAGTAGCCCTTGGCCCCCGTGCCCTGAAAGCCGGAGGTGAAGAGCGCGCAGATGCAGTACGTGACGCAAAGCAGCAGCACGAAACCGTAGAACTCTTCGGCATGCAGGTTGATGGCGGGCATCTGCACGTAGAAGAAGACTGCGCCGACAAGCAGCGTGACGAGCGTGTTGACCGCGATGCGGCCGCCCTTGCTGCCGATCGACTTGCGGGGCTTGCGCTCGCGTTTGGGCTTGGGCGCGGCGTTCGGGTCGAACTGAAAGCCGCCGGCGTCCGAGCCGGAAAATTTGATATCCATAGAATATTTCCTTTCTGATGAAATGGGAACGGTGCTTATTTTTATAGTATACCGTGATTGACTCGTAAAAACAAGGGCAGGGGAGAAATCATACATTGCCTGGGTGAAAAGTGGAAATTGCAGGAACGCAAAAGCGATTGTGCATGTCGTACGGGGAAAGGAGTCGATATGTTGTATACAGTGGCTAAAAATGCAGTTTGTTTAAACTTTAACTTGCTATTTTCACTTTGCCTCGTTATCATGGCGGTAGAGCGGCATGCGCGTGCCGCCCAATATCGAACGAAGGAGAATTTGTATGAAAAGATTGTCTCTGAAAGCAACGTCCCTGATCCTGGCACTTGTTCTCGCGCTCAGTCTCTCCGTCACCGCCTTCGCAGATGATAACGCCGCTTCGATGACCCGCGCCGAAGTGACGCAGGAGGTCATCAAAAACATGGGCCTCGCCGCACAGGCGGAAGTGAGCGCCAAGGATGCGAGCGCATTCAAGGATGTTGTCGAGGGCAGCAAGTTTGAAGGCGCGATCAACCTCGCCTACTCCAAGGGTATTGTCAACGGCGTCAGCAAGGACGCATTTGCGCCCGACGCAGCCGTTACGCAGTTGGAAGCGGCCGCGATGATCCTGCGCAGCACCGGTCTGGACAAGGCACTGCTGAAGGATTGGCCCGCGGACTATGACGATATGGCCGTCTGGTCCGGCCTGATGGACGGCCTGACCTACGAGGCCGCCAAGCCCGTGACGACGGCAATGCTCGAGCAGATGCTCAAAAACGCCGCGTCGATCGCGGACAAGCCGGTCATCGGCATCAGCTGGTCCTATAATGGACAGAATTACGACTCCCACAAGACGATCTTCAAGACCGTCGGCGCTATCCCCGTCGAGCTCGATCAGGTGACGAGCACGGCCGTGAAGTACGATGCCGAGGGCAAGATCGAGTCCGCGTATCTCGAAGAGAGCGGCATGCTCAAGCAGGAATACGCTGACAAGGTGAAGGAAAAGGATCTCACGGCCAGCAACGTCGGCGCTGTGATGCAGGCCATCGACGGCGTCTTCTTCACCGGCGGCGAGGATGTGAGCCCGTCCCTGTTCAAGGTCCCCGAGAAGGAAAAGAACGAGGGCGAAGAGATCAACGCCACGCGCGATATCTCCGACTACATGCTCATGGCCTACTGCCTTGAAAAAGACGTGCCGACGTTCGCGGTCTGCCGCGGCGAGCAGGTGATGTCCATCGTCTCCGGCTGCACGTTCATCCAGGATATCCCCAACTACTATAAGGAGCAGGGGAAGACCTACAACGATACGCACAGAATGCCGGCCGACGCGCCTGACCGCACCTATGCCCGCCACGATGTGACCATCAATAAGGACGCCTCCAAGTGGCTCTATAAGATCGTCGGCTCTACGGAGCTGAAGAACGTTTCCTCCTGGCACCACCAGGCGGTCGGCGGCGTTGAGGGCACGAACCTCACCGTCGTCAGCACGGCGACGTATGACGGCGTGGAAGTCATTGAAGCGGTCGAGCGTCAGGACAAGACCTTCTGCCTCGGCGTGCAGTTCCACCCCGAGAATGACTGCAAGTTCGTGCTCTACACCAAGACCCCCGAAAAGGCCCTGTGCGACTATGAGACCTGCCTGAACTTCTTCGAGATGCTGGTCGAGTACGCGGGCAAGTAAGGACACGTACCGTACAACAGAATGCATAGAAAAAAGGTCCCGTCTTCGGACGGGACCTTTTTGATGTATTGTAATGTTTATGATGCCTTCTGTGCTTTTAGGATGGCGACGGCTTCACGGGCGGAGGCACCGGCGTCCTCGCCGTAGAAATCTGCGCCGATTTCGTCGCAGAAGCTCTGGCTGATGGGCGCGCCGCCGACCATGACCTTGATCTGATTCTGTAAGCCGCGCTCATGGACGAGCTTGACGACCTCGCGCATTTCTCCCATCGTGGTGGTCAGCAGCGACGAGCAGGCAATCACGCCGCAGTGATTCTCCACGGCGGTGCTGACGAACTGCTCCGCCGACGTGTCTACGCCGAGGTCAAAGACCTCGATGCCGCTGCCCTCCATCATGATCTTGACGAGGTTTTTGCCGATGTCGTGCATGTCGCCCTTCACGGTGCCGAGGCACACGCGGCCGACGGGCTCGGTGCCCTCACCGACCATCAGGGGCTTCAGAAGCTCCGTGGCGGCGGACATGCAGCGCGCGGCCATGAGCATTTCGGGAACGAACGCGCGGTTGGCGGAGAACGCCTCGCCGAGGCGGTTCATGCCGACGATCATCCCTCGTGAGAGAATGTCACTCGGCCCGCAGCCCTCGTCGAGCGCCTGCTGGCAGAGGGTGAGCAGCTTTTTCTGCTGGCCGCGCTCGAGCGCGCGGGCGATGTTCTCGAACACATCGGCGGACTCCTGCGCGGAGGTTACGGCCTGCACCGTCTCGGCCTTTGCCTCACTGATCTTGCGCTTCGGCACGGCGGGGAGCGGAGTGACGGGGATGTGCAGCCCCGCGTTGTACTCGTTCACGGCCTGATCGAGGTACTGATCCACGTGCGGGAAGACCGTACCGGCAAGGCCATAGGTGATCGAGGGGATAAAGTGCCCGCCGGGGCAGCAGCGCGCGAGCGTGTCTCTTGCGTAGGCGAGAATTTCATCCGGCTGCGCATCCGCGCGGTCGATGGCCGCGCCAAAGCCGCCCATAAGCGTGAGCTTGCCGCTTAAGTGGTGCTGGAGGGCGGGAATGTCGTTTTCCGGCAGTGTACCCTGCCAGACCTGAATGCCGATCTCGGCCATGTCGTCCACGATGGGGACGAGGTACGAGTCGGCGTGGTGGATGGCGATGACGCCGCGCGAGCGGATGTAGCCATAAAAGCGGCGGTAGGGCTCCTTGAAAAACTCGCGCCACATGTCGGGCTTCATAAAGAGGGCGTTTTTCGTGCCCCAGTCATCGTGGGAGAAGATGACATCGGGCTGCAAGCCGTCGATCAGACGGCGGACATAGTCGAGACGGTACTGCGTGATCGTCTCGATGAGCTCGTGCATCTCGTCGGGATGCTCGTAGAGCGCGGTCAGCGTATCTTCAAAGCCCATGAGGAAGTGGCACTGCTCAAAAATGCCTGTGCCCATGAAGCCGGCGAGGAGTTTGCCCTCGGCGTCCGCGGCGGCGCGCGAGCGCGTGCGGCACTCCTCCCAGCCCTCGGAGCAGACACTCAGGTCGGGCACGTGGATGGTCTCTTTCCAGCGGGTGACATCCGTGCAGACTGACAGCTCCGGTGTGTGGACGGGGATGGGGCCGGGCGCATCTTCGGGGAAGCTGATGGTCGTGCCCCAACGGTCCTTGCTCACGGTGCCGCGCTTGCGGTTGCCGCGAAGATAGGTGTTGATAGGGTCCGTCAGGCACATGTGCAGCGCTTCATACTGGCAGAGCTGACGCTCGGGCTGGCCGTCGGGCTTGATGAGTTCAAGAAAAATTCCTTTCGGGGTAGACATGGGGAAGATCTCCTTCATCAATACAGCACGCAGGCTGTGTAGGTCAAAGTGCGGGGACCATAGTTGTAGGCGAGGTTTGAGCGGACGCAGACGTCACTGACGAACAGTCCGTAGGCCTCCATCGAAGAAAGCCTCTGCTTGGGATGTCGACAGGGTCGGTCCGGATAGGTGCAGGTATGGCAGAGCGTGCATGTGCCCGCCGTCAGCGGCAGGCAGTGGGGATATAAGAGCCGCGCCTGACGGGCAAAGGTCAAAAAGCGCTTTTTGTGCACCTCCGAAAGCGCCGTCATGCCGGTGTAATCAAATTCATCCTCGAGCTGCGCGGTGCTCTGGACTAAAATTCCCTGCGAATAGCGCTTGATTTGCGCCCTTGCCTGCTCGAGTGTGCTGCAGGCGGGCGGGCAGCTCCAGCTTTTGCCGTAGCGGCCGCAGCGGTCAGCTTTGCACATGTCGCGAACGGCTTCGAGCGGCTCGAGTGCATCCATATTCACTGCTGCGCACTGGGAAAAGTCGACCTCGCGGGCGAGGGTGAGAAGGTCTGTCATAAGCAATGCCCCTTGACAAGGGAATTTATTTCTGCATAAAATACTATTTATACATTATTTATCTATTATATGGGTGGGGGAAGTTCGTGTCAAGCATTCAAGTTCAGCAGGGGGCGAAAATCACGCCGGTCCCGTTCGAAGCAGGGGAGACGCTGCTCTCCGCGCTGCGGCGGGCGGGATATTCCATCCCCGCAGCCTGCGGCGGCAAGGGCCGCTGCGGCAAATGCCGCGTGAAGGTGAACGGTGTGCCGCGCCTTGCCTGCAAGACGAAAGCGCAGGACGGCGATTGGATCGACCTGCCCGAGACGATGCGCGGCGTCATCCTGACGGACACGCTCACACTGCCGAAGGTGCAGGCGGGCCGCTCGGGCCTTGGCGCGGCAGTCGACCTCGGTACGACGACGGTGGCGCTGCGGCTCTTCGACCGCGCAGACGGAAAGCTGCTCGCGCAGGCTCAGGACTGGAACGCGCAGGCGCCCTACGGCGCGGACGTTATCAGCCGCATCCAGCACACGATGGAAGCGACTGACGGGCTGGGCGAGCTGTCGCGCTGTATCCGCGCGCAGACCGAGACGCTTTTAGGACAGACTCTTTCCGCCGCCGGACGGAAGTTGGAGGAGGTCAAGGAGCTCGTCATTGCGGGCAATACCGTGATGCAGCACATTTTCGACGGGCGCGAGGTCGCGTCCATCGCCCGCGCGCCGTTTCAGCCGGAGACGCTGTTTGAAGACGGCACGGGCGAGCCGCTTTCGGGCATTCCCGTGCAATTTGCCCCGTGCGTCGCGGGCTATGTCGGCGGTGACATCACGGCGGGACTGCTGGCGGACGGCCTTTTTGTCCAGCCCAAGCTGCGGCTGTTTCTCGATATCGGCACGAACGGCGAAATGGCGCTGGGAAATGAGAGTGGCGCGCTCTGCTGCGCGGTCGCCTCGGGCCCAGCGTTTGAGGGCGCGGGCATCAGCTGCGGCATGCCGGGCATCACGGGCGCGGTGAGCCATGTGAGCTATGACAGGGGCTTCCTCTGCGACATTGTCGGCGGGGGAGAGGCAAAGGGCATCTGCGGCTCGGGACTGGTCGACCTCGTCGCCGTGCTTTTGGAGCGAGGCGTGATCGACGAAAGCGGGCGGCTGCTGCCGCCGCAGGACGCGCCGGAGGACATGCGCCGCTATCTGACCGAGGATGGCCAGGGCAACGGCGTCTTCCACCTGACGAAGGCCGTTAGCCTGACGGCGCGCGACGTGCGCAACCTGCAGCTTGCCAAGGCGGCGGTGGCAGGCGGTATTCGGGTGCTGCTCGAGCAGCGCGGCGTGACGGCGGACGACATTGCGAGTGTGGAGCTCGCGGGCGGGTTCGGCAACTATCTCTCGCCCGAGAGTGTAGTGCGCATCGGCATGCTGCCGCGCGCGTGCCTTAGTAAAATCAGACCCCTTGGCAACGCGGCGCTCGCGGGCGCTTTGATGCTGGCGCTTGACGGGGAAAACTGGCGAAAGCTCGCGGAGATTCCCGAAAAGTGCCGCTATCTCGAGCTTTCCGGGCGCGACGACTTTTCCCGCGCGTTCACCGACAGTTTGACATTTTGAAAATCGTTCCGAACAGGAAATTTTAATGGAGGAAAACCCTATGGAAATGCAGTTTCCCGTGATTTTGGACGGCGCGACCGGCACCGAGCTCCAAAAGCGCGGCTTCACCGGCGACATGAGCGCCGAGCAGTGGGTGCTCGAGCATCCCGAGAGCATCCTTGAAATTCAGCGCAAGTATGTGGCGAGCGGCTCGAATGTGCTCTACGCGCCGACATTCGGCGGCAACCGCCAGAAGCTCGAAGAGCGCGGCATCTTCAACCGCACGGAGGAGATGAACAAAGCACTCGCGCAGCTCTCGAAGCAGGCGGCGGACGGAAAAGCATGGGTCGCGGGCGATATCGCGCCCACGGGCCGCTTTTTAGCCCCCCTCGGCGATGCGTCGTTTGAAGAGCTCGTCGACATTTACACCGAGCAGGCGGCGGGCCTTGAGCAGGCGGGCGTTGACCTCTACGTCATCGAGACGATGATGACGCTGACCGATGCGCGTGCGGCGGTTCTGGCGATCCGCAGCATGAGCAAAAAGCCCATCCTTGTGTCCTTTACCTGCGATGAGAGCGGCAAGATCCTCTCCGGTACGGACGTGGTCGCGGCGCTTTCCGTGATGGAGGGCATGGGCGTGAGCGCATTCGGACTGAACTGCTCGGCAGGCCCCGAGCAGATGTTGCCGCAGCTCCAACGCCTGCATAAATACGCGCGCGTGCCGCTGATCGCCAAGCCCAACGCCGGCATGCCGGAGATCGTGAACGGCGAGGCCGTGTACAACTGCCCGCCGGAGGAATTTGTCGCGCTGGTGCCCGAGATGCTCAAGGCAGGTGTGGCCCTCTTCGGCGGCTGCTGCGGCACGACGGAGGAGCACATCACCGCGCTGAAAGCAGCGCTCAAGGACGCGGAATACGTTCGCCCCGCACCGGAATGCCTCGACCTTCTTCCCGCGGCAACGGAGAAGGAAGCCTTCTTCCTGCCCGCCGATGCGACGCACGGCGCGGTGCTGACCGCGGACGGCGATTTGGAGGACAAGCTCTCCGACGCGATGGATGACAAATGGCCGATGGTCGCGCTGAAGCTCGCGTCCTGGGCAGACGTCGACGCGCTGGCGGACTACCAGTACATGATCAGAAAGCCGCTGTGCCTTATCTGCGACGACGCGGAGCTTTTGGAAGCGGGCCTGCGCGCCTATCAGGGAAGAGCCTTGTACGAGGGAAATCTCACCGAAGATGCCCTTGCGCCGCTGGTCGAAAAATACGGTCTGCTGGTGTAAAAAGAGAAAAAGAAGAACGGGACGGAAATGAACATTTCCGTCCCGTTCTCTATATAGTAAAGCGCGTCACGCCGCGGCGCCGCCAGTGCTGACGATGCGGAAATACGCATTCGACGTCAGGCGGTACATCGCGCAGTAGAGCAGCGCGAAAAGAAGCAGCGCTGCGCCGGTCACGCCAAGAAACAGCGTGAGGTTCTGGATGCCGAACAGCTGCATGATCTGCCAGACCATCGGCTGGGCGAAGGCGAGGTGCAGCGCCGCCGCGGCAAGCGGCAGCAGGAAAATGAGCAGCATTTGCGCGTTCACGCTCTCACGGATGTCGCGCTTGGTCATGCCCACGCGCTGCATGATGGCAAAGCGCGAGGCATCCTCATACCCCTCCACGACCTGTTTGTAGTAGAGCATCAGGAGCGTTGCGAACAGAAACAGCACACTTAAAAGAATGCCGAGGAAGAAGAGACTGCCGTAGAGGGAGAAAAACTCCGCACGGACGTCCGCCATTTCCGTGGGATGCCAGTGATTCTGGACGGCAAGCGTGTTGATCGCGTCCTCCGCGCCAAAATAGAGGCTCGCCGTCGAGGCAAGCATCACCAGCACCATCGTCGAGAGAATGCAGATGGAGGCGAGGCCCGCGCCGTTTCGCTTCATGCGGTAGGTGAGCGACGAGAGGGAAACAAAGTTGCGCTTTTTGTAGTAGAATTTTTCATCCTTCTGGAGTGTTTTGCAGAGCGTCACGCTGCCGGAGATGAAGAGAAGATACGTCGATAGAATGACCATGATGACCGCGAGGAAGAAGAGCAGCATCGCCTGTATGGGGTCGTTGATGGTCGCGGCGATGTAGTACGCGCCGAGCAGCAGCGCAAGGCCGGGGATGACGAGCAGCCATTGCGACTTCGGCGGCTTTTCGCCGACGTTTTCGCTCTTCAAAAGCGCCGCGCCCTGTGCGTGGCGCAGCGACAGCACACCGCGCACATAGAGCAGCGCGAAGATGGCGATGAACGTGATGGCGCACTGCTTGATGGCGGCAAGGCTCACGGTGAAAGCCGCGGCGGGGAGAGATAAAAGCCGCAGCAGTGCGGACTGCGAGACATAGGAGAGCAGCAGGCCGAGGCCAAGCCCCGCGATCAGCGTGAACGCCGCGGCCAGAAGTGTCTCCCAGAAGAGAATGGCGCTGAGTGCGCCGCGGTCCATGCCGAGCACGCTGTAAAGGCCGAATTCCTTCTTGCGGCGGCGCAGGAGAAAGCTGTTCGTGTAGAAGAGAAACAGCGCGATGAACACCGATACGACGAACGAGCCGAGGCTCATCGTCATCGCGACCGCAGAGGTGCCGGAGCCGTTCACCTTGCCATTGACCGTATAGAGCGCGGGGGTGACGGCGAGGTACGCAATGACATACAGCATCGCTGCCATGAACGCGCAGGAGAGAAGATAGGGCACATAGAGCCTTGCGTTCTTTTTGATGCCCATCCACGCAAGGCGGGGGTAAAAGGTGGGCTTCATGCGCATTCGCCTCCCGTCTGCTGCTGCGTGAGCGCATCGGTGATACGCTGGTAGAACTGGGAATCCGTGTCCTTGCCGCGCTTTAACTCGAGCGAGACCTCGCCGTCGCGCAGGAACAGCACGCGCGAGGCGCAGCTCGCCGCGCGCACAGAGTGCGTGACCATCACGATGGTCTGGCCAGAGGCGTTGATCTCGCCGAAGAGCTTCAAGAGCTCGTCGGTCGAGCGGGAGTCGAGCGCGCCGGTCGGCTCGTCGGCCAGCAAGATCTGCGGGCGGGTGATGAGCGCGCGGGCGACGGCGGCGCGCTGCTTCTGTCCGCCGGAGACCTCGTAGGGGTACTTTTTGAGCAGCGTCTCGATGCCGAGGTCGTAGGCGAGCGGTGAGAGCCGGTCGCGCATCTCCGTGCGCGACTTGCCCGCGAGCACGAGCGGCAGGCAGATGTTGTCCTCGAGCGAGAACGTGTCGAGCAGGCTGAAGTCCTGAAACACAAAGCCCAGATTGTCGCGGCGGAAGGCTGCGGCGGTTTCTTCGGGAATCTCGGAGAGGTTCTTGCCGCCGAGCAGCACTGTGCCGCCGGTGGGCTTGTCGAGCGCGGCGAGGATATTGAGAAGCGTCGTTTTGCCGCTGCCGCTCTCGCCCATGATGGCGACATACTCGCCGGATTCGACGGTGAAGTTGACATTTTTGAGCGCCTGGACCTTGCTGCCGCCAAAGCGCGTGGTGTAGGTCTTTTGAAGACCGGAAACAGTCAGGATTTGCATGAGATGACTCCTTTCAAACGAGTGAGTTAGAAGCTGACGGTTGACATAATTTTCGCCCCTGGGGAAATTTTGCCGAAAGAAGGGCGCAAAAAAGCAGCCGGAAAAGCGGAGACCTTTCGCGGCTGCTTTTTCGAAAACGCGTTACTCGAGATTCAGTTTTTTCGTCGTGAAGTACCACGTCACGGCGTAGCCGATCGCGCAGAAGAGCAGTTCGCCGAACATCCCCCAGAGGAGCAGCAGCTCGACGCTCGCGGGCGCGCTGTGAATGTCCAGATTCATCCAGCGCGTGGGGTCGGCGTTGAAAAACGCGCCGATCATGGCGATGGCAGTGAACTGCGCGACCTCGAAGAACACGAGCACAAGGATGGTCGTCCAGAGCGTCTTGTGCTTATTGAAGCTGTAACCGATGGAGAAGGCGGCGTATACCACGAGCTCGGCGGCAGAAACGGCAAAGACGAAATTGCAGAAAAGCTCAAAGACGATCAGCAGCGCGTGACTGCGCAGCGAGGCCTCCATTTCGAAGAACGCTGTGAAAACATCATTGAAAAAATCGGGGACATACTGGAGAGTGCTCCAGCCGGAGACAGCAATCAGCAGCGAGAGAAGTCCCACGATGAACGCCGCAGCATACCACACGGCGGAAACGATGAGCTTGGAGATGAGCAGCTGATGGAGGCTCACCGGCAGCGTCAGCGTGAGATAGCCCTCGTCCTTGAGCACATGGTCGCGCCAGCGGACGGCGGAGAGCACCAGCGGCACAAACGCCAGCGCACCAAGGCCCATCATAAAGCCGATGACCAGCAGTACGCCGATGAGCTGTAAGAGCCAGGGAATGTGCCCGCTGTTCAGGAGCAGTTGAGAAAAACGCATCAGCGCCGTCAGAGCCAGCATTCCAAGAAAGACCGGCCACATGATGCGGCTCGTTGCGCGGAATTCATGTTTGATCAGTTTGCTCAGCATCTGAATACCTCCCGGAAGAGCTCGTCAACGCTCTTGCCCTTTTCATCTCGAATGGTCTCCACGCTCTCGTGGAGCATGACCTGCCCCTCGCGCAGGAAGACGACCTCGTCAAGCACCTGCTCCACGTCGGCGATCAGGTGCGTGGAGATGACGACCGCCGCGTCCTCACTGTAGTTGCCGATGATCGTGCGCAGGATGTAGTCGCGCGTCGCGGGGTCCACACCGCCGATGGGCTCGTCAAGGAGATAGAGCTTGGCGTCGCGGCTCATCGTCAGGATGAGCTGCGTCTTCTCGCGCATGCCTTTGGAGAGCGTCTTAATCTTCTGTGTGCGGTCAAGACCGAGGTTCATCAGCATCGCTTCGGCCACGCCGCGGCGGAAGTCCGAATAAAAGTCACCGTAGTAGTCAAGCGCCTGCGCGATCGTCATCCAGCCGGGCAGCGTGTTTCGGTCGGGCAGGTACGAGACAATGGCCTTCGTTGCGCGGCAGGGGGCCTTGCCTGCGATCAGAATTTCGCCCGACGTCGGCGTCAGAAGGCCGTTGGCGAGCTTGATGAGCGTCGTCTTGCCGCTGCCGTTGGGGCCGAGCAGGCCCACGATGCGCCCGGGTTCGATCGTGAGATCGATGCTGTCGAGCACCGTTTTGGCGCCGTAATTTTTCGTGAGCGCCTTGCATTCAAAAATACTCATTCTTCCTCCTCCTTAGCTCCCTGAATGAGAGCTATGACTTCGTCTCTCGTGCAGCCGAGCGTTTTCATCGAGTGGAGAAATTCTCCCACGCGCTCGTCCGCAATGCGGAGCTTGGCATTTGCGATCATGTTTTCATTTTCCGTGACGAACCGTCCCGCCGTGCGCTGGGAAAACACCAGACCGTCGCGTTCGAGCTCGGATAGCGCGCGCTGGACCGTGTTGGGGTTGACGCCCGCCTCCACCGCAAGCTCTCGCACGGAGGGGAGCTTTTCTCCCGGCGCGTAGATGCCGGAGACGATGGCCTCCGTCAACCGCTGTGTCAGCTGGGAGTAGATCGGCTGGTCATTGCGGAAGTTCCAGTCCATAGTGATCCTCCTTGCGTATCACTGTATTAAGTGATTAGTACAATAATACATCAAGCGGCATTTGTCAATAGCCGGACGCAAAAAAGATCAAAAAATTTCGCGGCAGAAAAAAGCCGCGAAATTGACATAAAATCCTAAAACAGATGTTGCATTTCGGGAAAAATGTGGTATCATAAATTCGAACAAATGTTGGAAGGGGCGCACAAGATGGAAAAACTGTCCAGAATGCAGCAGCGCGTATACGATTATATAGCAGAGAGCATCGCCGAACACGGCTATGCCCCCTCTGTGCGCGAAGTCGGTGAGGCGCTGGGACTCAAGTCACCCTCCACGGTCCACTTCCATATCAAGCACCTGCAGGAGATGGGGCTCATTGAGAAGAGCGCGGGCAAGGGCCGTGCCATCACGCTCAAAAAGCAGCTGCAGGCCGTTCCCGTTGCGCCGCAGCCCGTCGAGATCGACGAGCTTGCCCCGCGCCGCCGTCAGGTGCCGATCCTCGGCAATGTTGCCGCCGGTAACCCGATTTTGGCGCAGGAGTGCATCGAGGACTACCTGACGTTCGACACCGGCGGGCACGATGACGAGTATTTCGCCCTGCGTGTGCGCGGCGAGTCGATGCTCGGCGTCGGCATCCTGCCGGACGACCTTGTCGTCGTCCACCGCCAGAACCTCGCGCAGAACGGGCAGATCGTGGTCGCGCTGCTTGGTGACGAGGCGACGGTCAAAACGCTCAAGCGCAAGGGCAGCGAGGTCTGGCTCATGCCCGCGAACCCCGACTACCAGCCCATCGACGGCCGCGAGTGCACGATCTTGGGCCGCGTCGTTGCCGTGGTGCGGCAGTATTAAGCGAGAAAAGCAAACGCTCCTCCGCGAATGCGGAGGAGCGTTTTTTGTTGTTACTGGGGAAAATGTGCTGTTGAGGGAAAGTGTTGAGATAAACTGAGATTTTAGATGAGTAATGCTGTACCACCAAAACTATTTGATAAGCCACCGTTCACGGTTTGGCATGATGCGAATATCACCGGAAAAACGCTCCAGAATCGTACCGTCTTGCGCCGAGCGGACTAATGTTTCTTCCCGATAGTCAGGATCCTCATACCAAATACTGAAGTAGAGCTTGTCTCCGTCGCGGAAATTAAGTGTTTCTCTACTACTGATTGCGAAACGTATCTGCTCAGGCCAGATGATCTCAAATGTACCATCATTTGGCTGCCGGGTCAGCGATAGCGGTGAGGGGTGAAGAATCAGATTGTAGCAGTCTTTCACCGCAGACAAAGGCAGCCGTACGACTTTCTGCGTTTTCTCTTGCTGATGTAAGAACCTCAGAATGTGTATCGCACTTTCTGTAAAGTTTACTACCAACAGTACGACAGACTCACCATCGAACACAGGATAGCCGAGATATTGCCCGTCCACAGGCAGTACAGGCTCATAGACCATACCATCTGGATAGTGGATAAGATATAGCCTATTGCTTTGCACAGAGTTTTTCTGCCGGAATAGTTCTTCAGCCTCATAGAGATCGCCGTGAACATAATCTGTTGCCCAGTACCATTCACTGGTTCCTCCCCGTACAAGTTCCATGTTAGTTATGCCACGTATGTCAATAGTCCGCATTAACGTATCTCTCTTTCACACGTTTCGATTTGTTACGCCCTCATCCCTTGTCAAAGTGCACCGTCCAGCCCTCGATCCCGTAGAACGGGGAGGAGACGGTGGGGTTCAGCCCGTCGAGGAGGCCGCTCGGCGTCAGGACCGACGCGGTCTTGAACGCGATGGGCGCGATGGGCGCGCTCTGGGCAAGGTAGCGGTACAGCGCGCGGGCGGTCTGATCCGTCTCATTGAGCGAGAACGCATCGAGCAGCGTGTTGCACTGCTCGTCCGCGTAGCGGCCGTAGTTCAGCGCGCCGCCGGTGCGCGCGAGGGACGAAATGTCCCAGTTCGCCGTCAGGCGCACCTCGCCGAGATACAGGTCAAAATTCCCGTTTTGCAGCGCGGTCAGATAGTCGCTCCACGGGAGTGAGCGCACGCTGACCGTCAGAACGTCGGTCGAGAGCGTGCGGCTCAGATAGCCGGCGATGGAGACCTTGAACGAGTCGCTCTCGCTGACCAGGATCGTCACCGTGCGGGGGCGGCTTTCCGTCACGCCCGCGCTTTCGAGCGCAGCGGCGAGGTCAGGCGAAGCGAGCGTCGACGCCATCTCCGTCGGATAGAGGCTGGAGTGCGGCGAGAGCGGGAAGCGCGCCGCCTCGGCGTGACCAGCGAGGTAGCCCGTCGTGATGGTCGCGCGGTCGATCGCACCCGCGAGGGCGCTGCGAAGCGATGCATCGGAGAGCGGCGCGCGCTGTGCGTTGAAGCCGAGGTAGATCATGTTCGCCGTCGCGTAGTCGGTGAGCGCCGTGTCCGCGCTGCGCAGATCGCCCGTGCTGCTCGTAAGGTCAGCCGAGAGCAGATGCACCTCGCGCGAGGAGAAAAGGTACGACGCCGTGTCCGCGTCCTTGACGGCGCGCAGCTCGATACGCTCGAACGGCAGCGTGCCGTCGCTGCGCCAGTCGGGGTTCTGCTTGAGGCATGCGCCGTCGCTGTCCGTGACGAAGAGATACGGCCCCGTGCCGAGCGGCACGGTGTTCTTCTCCGAACCGGATTTGACGATGGGGATGTCAAGCAGCGCGGGGAACGCGCTGTCCGCGCGCGTGAGATTGACAATGAGCGCGCCGTTGCTTGCGCGCATCGAGGCGACGTTGGCAAAGCGCGCGCTGTAGCGCTCGCTCTCCTGCGCGCGGCGAAGCGTCGCGAGCACATCGCTTGCCGTCAGGCTGCTGCCGTCGGAAAAGCTGACGCCGTCGCGGAGGTAAAAGGTGTAGCTCGTGTAGTCGTCGTTGTGCTCATAGCGGCTGCACAGCACATTTTGCGGCGCAAACGACTCGTCCAGCACGAAAAGCCCCTCGTAGAGCAGCGCGCCAAGCGTCTGCTGCATGCCGTCGGGGCAGGTGATGGGGTCGAGCGTCACGCCCTGCAAATACGGCAGTGCGAACGACGTGATCGGCGTCAGGGTGGAGGAGGTGTCCGCTTCCACCGGCGGCGTTTCCTCCCAGAAGTCGCCGCTGCTGTCGTCGCTCACATCGCCGCTCCAGCAGCCCGAAAGCGAAAGCGCGAGCGTCAGCGCGCACAAAAGCGCAGAGAGGCGGCGCTTCACAGCGCATCCTCCGTAAGGCAGATCATCGCCGCCATGCCGCCGCGCCGGTCGCCCATCGCGCGGTGCGACCAGTAGCGTTCGGGGTGGCACTTCGTGCAGTCGGGGTGTACGTCGATGCGCGAGGGGTCGATGCCCGCGCGCAGCAGCCACAGGCGGTTGATCGCCTTCAGGTCGATGTGGTATTTGTCGCCGCGCTTTTCGATGCGTTCGTCCATCGCGGGGTCGAGCAGGGCGAAAAAGGCGTCGGCCACGTCGCTGTCGGTCTCAAAGCAGCACTTGCCGATGCTCGGGCCGATGGCGGCGCGCAGTGTGTAGGGATCGGCGCCGTAGCAGCTCATCATCGACACGGCGGCCTTGAGCGCGATGCCGCTCGCCGTACCGCGCCAGCCGGCGTGCACCGCACCGATCGAACGCGAAGTCGGGTCGTAGAGCGTGATGACGCAGCAGTCCGTCCCATAGGCGAACAGCGGCAGGTTCGGCACGTTCGTGATGAGCCCGTCGGCGTCGTAGGGACGGTCATCCCAGAGAATTTTGCCCGCGTCCTCTTCCGATGCAATGCGGACAAGGTCAGAGTGGATCTGGCGGCAGCCGACGGCGCGGCTCGCGTCAAAGCCTACGGCCTCGCCGAGACGGCGGTAGTTTTCGAGTAAGTTTTCGCTCGTGTCGCCCTTGTTGTCGGCAAAGTTGAGTGAATCGTAGGGCGCAGGGCTCACGCCGCCGTGCCGCGTCGTGAACGCGTGCACCGCGCCGCTCCCCGCGGCGGTGATGACATCGGACGTGTCGTAGATGAGACCGTTTACGTTATGTTCGGTGAAAGACATCAAAAGTGCCTCCTTTTTCTGCACCAAAGGGTGCGGAGATGTCGCCGCCTGTCTCCGGCGGCGGGGGAAATGCGGCGTGTGCGCCGCAGCACCACACTCCCCCATTTTCTTTCCCGGGAAAGAAAACGGGCGGTGTGACCGTCCAAAAGAAAGGCGTTTGCATTGCAGGCGGGCAGCTCGAAGAGCTGCAATGCTTGCCGATTGCACTGCCCATAGCGCGGCGTTGCCGCGTTTGGAGTTGCTAGACGATTTGCCTCTGCTCCTATCATCCGCTGTTGCGCAGCCGTTGGCGGCTCTGCTGCCTTACGGATGCGGCACACCCCTTGCGGGTGCCGCTCTGCCCATCTAGGAGTACGCAGTAATTTCCGTCTACCGCCAGTCTCCACAATGCGGCGAGCGCCAGCAATGCCGCATTCCGCAGGCAGTCTGCCGCCGAGCAAACGTCACTCGCGCCTCACGACAGTAAGGCGCGGTTGCTGTCAGGTCGCGACTCGCAGAGATTCATGGCGAAGCCATGTACACCGCACCCACACTGCGCAGCGCGTGCAGCCCTTCAAGCTGCAAACCCGCAATGGCGGGGTCAAGGGGCGGCGCCCCTTGCGTTCTCTTGGGGGTCCAAGGGGGCCATTCTCTCACGTGAGAGAATGGCCCCCTTTCCCGTATCCCCCACGGGTGTGGGGGAAATGTTCCACCACTTACAAGTGGTCAATCAGCGCCCACAGCACTGTTTATATTTCTTCCCGCTGCCGCAGGGGCAGGGATCGTTGCGGCCGATCTTCTGGACCTTGCGGGGCTGCTTTTTCACCGTGCCGTCGCCGGAGGTGGAGGCGACGATGCCGTCGGCCACGCGCTCGCGCTTGACCTCGCCCTCGGTCTTGACGCGGGCAGAGAAGATGCGGCGCACCGTGTCGCCCTGAATGGCGGAGATCATGTCCTCAAACATCGTGAGGGATTCCTGCTTGTAGACGTCAATGGGCTTGTTGTTGCCGTAGGACTGTAAACGGATGGCCTGACGCAGCTCGCTCATCGCGTCGATGTGGTCCATCCAGTATTCGTCGACCACGCGCAGCAGCACTACGCGCTCAAGCTCGCGCATGATGGGCGAGGTGACGGCGGCCTCCTTGGCCTCGTAATACTTCTCAGCGGCTTCATAGAAGCGATCGGTCAAATCGTCGGCGGAAAGGCCGGAGAGAGAGTTTGCATCCACAGCGCCGCGCGGGAAGTACGTGCCCTCGCAGCTCTTGAGCGCGTCGGCGCGGTGCTCGTCGTCGGTCTTGTCGTGCTCGCCGAAGGCGAAGGCGACCTGACTTTCGATGCTGCTTCTCAGCATGTTCAAAACGGTCTGCTTGATGTCCATGCCGTCGAGCACCTGCTTGCGCTGGCCGTAGATGATCTCGCGCTGCTTGTTCATCACGTCGTCGTATTCGAGCGTGCTCTTGCGGTACTGGAAGTTGCGGGACTCGACGCTCGTCTGCGCGTTTTCAATCGCTTTGGAGAGCGTCTTGTTTTCAATCGGCGTATCCTCGTCGAGGTTGAAGCGCTCCATCAGGTTCGTGATGCGCTCGCCGCCAAACAGGCGCAGCAGATCGTCTTCAAGCGAGAGGTAGAAGCGCGTCTCGCCCGGGTCGCCCTGACGGCCGGCACGGCCGCGCAGCTGGTTGTCGATACGGCGGGAATCGTGGCGCTCCGTGCCGATGATGAAGAGGCCCCCTGCCTCGCGGACCTTGTCCGCCTCACCGCTAATCTCTTCGCGGTGCTTTTCAAGGGCCTTGGCGAACATATCGCGCGCGTCAAGAATTTCTTTGTTGTCGGTCTCGGCATAGCCGGTCGCCTCGGCGATGAGCTCGTCGCTGAGACCCGCCTTGCGCAGATCGGTCTTTGCCATGTACTCGGCGTTGCCGCCGAGCATGATATCGGTACCACGGCCGGCCATGTTCGTCGCGACCGTAACTGCGCCGAGCTTACCGGCCTGCGCGACGATCTCGGCTTCCTTTTCGTGGTTCTTCGCGTTTAAGAGGTTGTGCTTGATGCCCTCGCGGGAGAGCAGATACGAGAGCTTTTCGTTCTTCTCAATCGACACCGTACCGACCAGCACGGGTTGGCCCTTGGCATGGCAGGCCTTGACCTGCTCGATAACAGCGCGGTACTTTGCTGCCTCGGTTTTGTAGACGACGTCGGGGTCGTCGATACGGGCGATGGGACGGTTCGTCGGGATCTCGATGATGTCGAGGTTATAGATCGTGCCGAATTCCTCTTCCTCCGTGAGCGCCGTACCGGTCATACCGGAGAGCTTGCCGTACAGGCGGAAGTAATTCTGGAACGTGATGGTCGCAAGCGTCTTGCTTTCTCGCGCGACCTCGACATGCTCCTTGGCCTCGATGGCCTGATGCAGACCGTCGCTGTAGCGGCGGCCGAACATCAGTCGGCCGGTGAACTCGTCGACGATGACGACCTGACCGTCCTTGATGACGTAGTCGATATCGCGCTTCATCGTGCCGTGGGCCTTGATGGCCTGGTTGATGTGGTGCGCGATGGTGGAGTTTTCGGGATCGGAGAGGTTTTCAAGGCCGAAGTATTCCTCGGCCTTCTTCACGCCGCGGGCGGTGAGCGTCGCGGTCTTGGCCTTTTCGTCGACGATGTAGTCGGCGTCGATGTTGACGTCTTCCTCTTCCTTGTCGTCGCTCTCGGCGATGACCTTCTTGCGGAAGCCGCGTACAAGGTTTTCCGTGCGGGAATACATCTCCGTGGACTTTTCGCCCATGCCGGAGATGATGAGCGGCGTGCGCGCTTCATCGATCAAAATGGAGTCGACCTCGTCGACGATGGCGAAGGCATGTCCGCGCTGGACGAGTTCGCTTGCGTAGATGGCCATGTTATCGCGCAGGTAATCAAAGCCCATTTCGTTATTCGTGCCGTAGGTGATGTCTGCGGCGTAGGCCTTGCGGCGCTCTTCACTTGTGAGGTCGTGGACGATCAGGCCGACCGTGAGGCCTAAGAAGCGGTGGACCTTGCCCATCCACTCGCTGTCTCGCTTGGCGAGGTAGTCGTTCACGGTGACGATGTGGACGCCGTTGCCGGTCAAGGCGTTTAGGTACGCGGGCAGCGTTGCCACCAACGTTTTGCCTTCACCGGTCTTCATCTCGGCGATGCGGCCCTGATGGAGCACCACGCCGCCGACGAGCTGCACGCGGTAGGGGTACAGCCCCAGCACGCGGCGGGACGCCTCGCGCACGGTGGCAAACGCCTCAGGCAGGATGTCGTCGAGCGTTTCGCCGCTTTGCAGACGCGTCTTGAACTCCGGCGTTTTGGCCTGCAGCTCCGCGTCGCTCATCGCCTTGTATTCGTCCGCCATCGCTTCGATCTTGTCGACGATGGGGTAGATGCTCTTGAGCTCACGGTCGCTGTAGGAACCGAACATTTTACTAAAGAAACCCATATTCAAAACTTCCTTTCGTGGGAGCATAATGACACGCTTACAAGTATAGCATCCCTCTGCGCGATATGCAAAGGAAAATTTGCTGTATAATATGAATGGATTGTAAATAAATTCCGCCGCTGCGTCAGGCATGGCTTGCACTTTATATAGCCGCTGTGGTAAAATACAAAGCAAGATAGTACAAAGCGACGAAATGTCCTCCGACGGCGGAGGACAGAAGCATAAGGAAGAAGTTTTTTCTCATCTAAGGAGGATATTCGCATGAAACTGCACTTTTACGGGGCCGACCGCTGCGTGACCGGCTCCTGCCACTGCCTGGAGATAAACGGTAAGAAGATCCTCGTCGACTGCGGCTTACAGCAGGGCCGCGACGAGCTCGACAACCGTTATCTCGCTTTCGCTCCCGGCAATATCGATATTCTGCTCGTCACCCACGCGCACATCGACCACACGGGCCGCATCCCGTTGCTGGTGAAAAACGGCTTCCACGGCCGCATCCTTACAACGCGCGTGACGGCAGATTTGATGAAGATCATGTTGCTCGACTCCGCTCACATTCAGGAGAGCGACGCTGAGTACGAAAACCGCAAGGGCGAGCGCGCGGGCCGCGAGCATGTCGATCCGCTCTACACCGAGCAGGACGCGCTGGACGTCTTCAAGTACGTGACGACCTGCGAGTATAAAGAAAAGGTCGACCTCTGCGAGGGTGTGAGCGCGGTGTTCACCGACGCGGGCCATCTGCTCGGTTCCGCGTCCATCACGCTTGAGCTGGAAGAAAACGGCGTGCACAAGACGATCGTCTTCTCCGGCGATATCGGCAACGTCGACCAGCCCATTATCCGCGACCCGCAGCTTCTCAAAAAGGCCGACTACGTCGTGATGGAGTCGACCTACGGCGACCGCAACCACACCGAGGTCTGGAGCTATACCGACGAGCTTGCCGAGATCATCGACGAGACGCTCGGCAAGGGCGGCAACGTTGTGATTCCGTCGTTCGCTGTGGGCCGCACGCAGGAGCTTTTGTACTTTATCCGCGAGATCAAGGATCAAAAGCTCGTCAAATCGACGCCGAACTTCCCTGTGTACATCGACTCGCCCCTTGCCAAGGCGGCGACGACTGTATTCTGCGGCGACCTGCACGGCTATCTCGACGAGCAGGCGCTCGAGCTTGTCAAGGACGGCACGCACATGTTCACTTTCCCAAACCTTAACCTGGTCGAGTCGAGCGAAGAGTCCAAGATGCTCAACATGGACTCGACGCCCAAGGTCATCATCTCGGCCTCCGGTATGTGCGACGCGGGCCGTATCCGCCATCACTTGAAGCACAATCTCTGGCGCGCGAACAGCGCGGTCGTGTTCGTCGGCTTCCAGTCGCCCGGCACGCTGGGCCGCAGATTGCTCGACGGCGTTGAAAAGGTCAAGCTCTTCGGCGAGGAGATCGCCGTCAAGGCGAAAATCGTCAACTTTCAGGGCCTGTCGTCCCACGCCGATCACGATCATCTCGTCCAGTGGATCAAGGCATTCGACCCGAAGCCGACGCACGTGTTTGTTGTCCACGGCGACGAGGACGTTGCGCCCGTGTTTGCCGAAGAGCTCAATTCCCTCGGCTTCCATGCGCACGCGGCCAAGTTTACCGAGTGCTACGACCTCGCTGCGAACGAAATGGTCAGCGAGGGCTACATTTCCGAGCGCAAGCGCACGGCGCAGAAGTCCCGCGCCGACAACCTCTACGCCAAGCTCGTGGCAGCGGCGGAGTCGCTGCTTGAGTTTGCCAAGCGCTGCAAGGGCAGACCCAACAAGGACATTTCTGCGCTCACCGGCCAGATCATCAGCCTGATCGAGCGCTTCCGCGAGTAATTTGAGATACACAACAAAAGGTACTTCGCGCGATAAAAGCGCGAAGTACCTTTTCTGAGAGGAGAAGACGATGGAGCTTGCCAAAAATCAGGAGCATACCGTCACCATCGAGGGCTATGGCGAGGGCGGCATGGGCGTTGCGCGCATCGACGGGCACGTCGTGTTCGTCCACGGCGCGCTGCGCGGCGAGAAGTGCCGCGTGCTCATCTTGAAGACGCTCAAGAGCGTCGCCTTTGCCAAAGTGCTCGAGGTGCTCGAGCCGTCGAGCGAGCGCATCACGCCGGACTGCCCGTACTTCCCGCGCTGCGGCGGCTGCACGTACCGCCACATCCGCTATGAAGAGGAGCTGCGGCTGAAAAAGCAACGCGTGCAGGACAATTTGTCCCGCATCGGCGGCAGTGATGTGGCCGTCGAAGAAATTTTAGGCGCGCAGGACACGCTGCGCTACCGCAACAAGGCGCAGTACCCTGTATCAAAGGACGGCGCGGTCGGCTTTTACCGCGCCCGCACGCACGAGGTCATCGAGTGTGAGCACTGCTTATTGGTCAAGCCCGAGGCCGACGCCGCGGCGGAGGCGCTGCGCGAATATATGCAGTCCTGCCGCGTCGCGGGCTATGACGAAAAGACGGGCCGCGGCCTTGTCCGCCATCTCTACATTCGCTCGAACGCGGCGGGGGAGAGCCTTGTCTGCGTGCTCGTGAACGGAGATAAATTGCCGAAAGAAGACCGGCTTGTCACGCTCCTGCGCGATGCGTGCCCGAAGTGCACCGGCATCGTGCTGGGCACGAACACGAAAAAGGGCAACGTCATCCTTGGCGACCGCTACCGCACGCTCTGGGGGAGCGACCGGCTTGAGGATACGCTCTGCGGCAAGACGTTCCGGCTGAGTGTGCCGTCGTTTTATCAGGTCAACCGCGTACAGGCCGAGCGGCTCTACGCGAAAGCCATCGAATTTGCGGGCCTCACGGGGCAGGAGACGGTGCTCGACCTCTACTGCGGCGCGGGCACGATCACGCTCGCACTGTCGGATCACGCGAAGAAAGTCCTCGGTGCGGAGATCGTCCCCGAGGCCATCGACGACGCGCGCGAAAACGCCGCGCGCAATGGCGTTAAAAACGCGGAGTTTTTCTGCGGCGATGCGTCCGATGTGGCAAAAAAGCTCGCGCGCGAAAACCTGCGCCCCGACGTCATCACCGTCGACCCGCCGCGCAAGGGCTTGGCCGCCGACGTGGTGGAGAGCATCGCCGAGATGCAGCCGGGACGTGTCGTGTACGTCTCGTGCGACAGCGCGACCATGGCGCGCGACGTGAAGCGCTTAGCAGACCTCGGCTACACCGCCCAGCGCGCCTGCGCAGTGGACATGTTCCCAAGAGCGGATCATATCGAGGCTGTCTGCCTGCTCACCAAAGAGTGAATTGCAGCGCTGACCGTTCCGGAAAACTGCTGCGGCGGGATGAATGAAGCGCTTTGATCGACGAGTTGCGGCATTTGAATCATTTCCCCCTTGCAGACGCCGAAAAAAAGCGTATAATACAATCGTTCAAGAAAAAACAGGGGAGCTCGTGCAGGCGGGCTGAGAGGAAGTGCTCCAACTTCGACCCTTTCACCTGATGCGGGTAATGCCGCCGTAGGAAGTTGACCTCATGGCTTTTTACAGGAGACGCCCGTTGTGGGTGCCTCCTGTTTTTTATTCAGAAAGGAGAAACAGATATGTTTCAGGAAATGCTCGAAAACGTGAGAGGCAAGTGCCCCCTCATCCACAACATCACGAACTATGTCACGGTGAACGACTGCGCCAACATCGTGCTGGCCTGCGGCGCGTCGCCCATTATGTCGGACGACCAGAGCGAGGTCGAGGAGATCACGACGATCTGCGGTGGATTGAACATCAACATCGGTACGCTCAACAAGCGCACGATCGAGTCGATGTTCCTTGCGGGCAAGCGCGCGAACGCGCTGAATCACCCCGTCGTGCTCGACCCCGTGGGCGCGGGTGCTTCGAAGCTTCGCACCGAGACGGCGCAGAAGCTCCTCGAAGAGGTCAAGTTCACTGTCATTCGCGGTAACATCTCCGAGGTCAAGACCCTTGCCTCCGGCAGCGGCACGACCAAGGGCGTGGACGCTGACGTCGCGGACAAGGTGAGCGAGGAGAATCTTGACAGCGCGGTCGCGTTCGCCAAGGCCTTTGCCGAAAAGACGGGCGCGGTCATCGCCATCACCGGTGCGATCGACATTGTGGCGGACGGCAAAAAGGCCTACTGCATCCGAAACGGCCACCCCATGATGTCCTCCATCACGGGCACGGGCTGCCAGCTCTCCGCCATGACGGCGGCGTATGTGACGGCGAACCCCGAGCATCCGCTGGAGGCTGCCGCGGCGGCGGTCTGCGCCATGGGTCTTGCCGGCGAGATCGCGCACGCGCGCCTTTCCGCGCAGGACGGCAACTCCACCTATCGCAATTACATCATCGACGCCATCTACAACATGACGCCCGAACAGCTGGAGGAAGGCGCAAAGTATGAAGTGCGATAAGAAGACGATGCTGCTCTACGCCGTCACAGACCGCGCGTGGGTCGGCAGACAGAGCTTATACGAGCAGGTCGAATGCGCGCTCAAGGGCGGCGCGACCTGTGTGCAGGTGCGCGAAAAGAAGCTCGGCGACGAGGATTTCCTCGAAGAGGCGAAGCAGATCGCGGCGCTGTGCAAGCGCTACGGCGTACCGCTGTTCATCAACGACAATGTGGACGTCGCTATCGCCTGCGGTGCCGAGGGCGTGCACGTCGGGCAGGAGGACATGGCCGCGGCGAAGGTGCGCGAAAAGGTTGGCAACAAGATGATGATCGGCGTTTCCGTCCACTCGGTCGAAGAGGCGAAGCAGGCCGTGCGCGACGGGGCAGACTGCCTCGGCGTGGGCGCGATGTTCTCGACCTCGACAAAGACGGACGTCGACGTGCTTCCGAAGGAAACGCTCAAGGCCATCTGTGACGCGGTCGATATTCCGGTCGTGGCCATCGGCGGGCTCAACAAGAGCAACATCCTCGAGCTTTCGGGCACGGGCGTTGACGGTGTGGCGCTGGTCAGCGCCATCTTCTCGGCGGAGGACATCGAAAGCGAATGCCGCGAGCTGCGCGCGCTGTCGGAAAAAATGGTGAACGCATGAAGCTCAAGTGCGTGATCTTTGACTTTGACGGCACGCTGTTCGACTCCATGTACCTCTGGGACACGGTGGCGGAGAGCTATGTGCGCTCGCGCGGCAAAGTGCCCAAGCCCACCGTGCGCGAGGAGGTGCGCGCGCTGAGCCTCTTGCAGGCGGCGGAGCACCTGAAAAAAGAGTATGACCTTGCGGAGACGCCCGAGGAGATCATGGCGGGCATCGACCGCATCATTGAGCATTTTTACCGCGACGAGGTGCAGCCAAAGCCGGGCGTTGTCCCGTTTTTGAAAGAGCTGCGCGCAAAGGGCGTCGACGTCTGCATCGCGACGGCGACAGACCGCTACCTCATCGAAGCGGCGCTGCGCCGCTGCGGCATTGAGAACCTCTTCGACGCGATCTTCACATGCAGCGAGGTCGGGCACGGCAAGGATGAGCCCGTCATCTTCCGCCGCGCGATGGAGCATTTTGGCGCGCAGCGCGGCAGCACCGTGGTCTTCGAGGACGCCATCCACGCCATTGAGACTGCGAAAAAAGACGGCTTTACCGTCGCGGCGGTCTTCGACGAGAGCGAAAAGCGCCAGGACGAGGTCAGAGCGCTGGCGGACTGCTATATCACGAGTTTTGAGCAATTGGAGCAATTCTGGGCAATGACCGCGGCGGACTAAAGCCGCGGCTTTGGGCGGCAGACCGGGGGCACCACTCTCTGTCGCATAACAAAAGAGATGCATTTTGAATCGAAAGGACGAAAAACGATGAAAACAGCATTATCCATCGCGGGAAGTGATTCCTGCGGAGGCGCCGGTATTCAGGCAGACATCAAAACGATGACGATGAACGGTGTTTATGCCATGACCGCGATCACCGCGCTCACGGCACAGAACACGACCGGCGTGAGGGCAATTCAGGAGGCAACGCCTGCATTCTTAAAAGAGCAGCTGGACGCGGTATTTGAAGATATCTTCCCCGACGCGGTCAAGATCGGTATGGTCTCGTCCTCCGACCTGATCCGCGTGATCGCGGAGCGGCTGCGCCACTACGGGGCAAAGAACATCGTGGTCGACCCCGTGATGGTCGCGACGAGCGGCTCGAGCCTGATGAAGACCGACGCGGTGCAGACGCTCATCGACGAGCTTCTGCCGCTCTCGACCGTCATTACGCCGAACATTCCCGAGGGTGAGATCCTCTCCAGTGAGAAGATCGAGAGCAAGGACGACATGGAGCGCGCCGCCAAGCGCATCGGCGACACCTACAGCTGCGCCGTGCTCTTAAAGGGCGGTCACCGCGTGAACGACGCCAACGACCTGCTCTACGCAGGCGGCGAGATGCAGTGGTTCGAGGGCAAGCGCATCGACAATCCCAACACGCACGGCACGGGCTGCACGCTCTCGAGCGCCATCGCGTCAAACCTCGCCAAGGGCTACTCGCTCAGCGAGTCCGTCGCGCGGGCGAAGGAGTACATCTCCGGCGCGCTGTCGGCAATGCTGGACCTCGGCAAGGGGGCGGGGCCCATGCAGCACAATTTTGACCTGCGGGGCGAGTTTGCAAAGGAAAATACCAAGTGAAAACATCTGAAAGACTGCTGAACGCCAGCAAAACGATCTGGGACGCCTACAACGAGCACCCCTTTGTGCTCGGCATCCAGAACGGCACGCTGGAGCGTGATAAGTTCCGCTACTACATCATGCAGGACTTCCTGTATCTCAAGGACTATGCCAAGACCTACGCCGTGGGCGTCGCCAAGGCGAAAAGCGTCGAGACGGCGAACCTCTTCGCCAAGTACATCAACGTGATGAACGGCGAGCTGGACGTGCACAAGGGTTACATGGGTAAGTTTGCAGTGACGCAGGAGGAGATCGACGCGATGAAGCCCTCGCTCGATAATCTCTCCTACACGTCCTACATGGTCCGTGTCGCCTATGATGAGAGCGAGGTCGAGGTTTTGGCGGCGGTGCTCTCATGCGCCTACAGCTACGAGATCATCGCCAAGAAGATCGTCGCGAACCGCCCCGAGTCGATCGACGACCCGTTCTACGGCGACTGGATCCGCGGCTACGCCTCGGATGAGTACGCCGCGGGCAACGTCATGCTGATCGAAACGCTCGACCGCCTGTCCGCGCACTATACGGAAGAGCAGCTCCGGCATTTGGAGGACATTTTCATCGCCTGCTCGCGCTACGAGATGGCTTTCTGGCAGATGGCATGGGAGATGAGACAGTGAGCGAGAAAAAACGCTGCGTGATCGTCGGCGGCGCGGACATCGGCGACTATACGCGCGTGAAGCAGTACTTGAGGGAAGATGATGCCGTCGTCTTCTGCGACAGCGGCCTCAAGCACCTGGAAGCACTGGACGTGAAGCCTACGCTGATCGTCGGCGACTTTGACTCGCACTGCAATCCGCACCTCGATGTAGAGACCATCGTGCTCCCGTGTGAAAAGGACGACACCGACACGGTGTTTGCTGTCAAGACGATGGTGCAGCGCGGGTATGACGACTTTTTGCTCATCGGCGTCATCGGCGCGCGGCTCGACCACACGCTCGGAAACGTGTCGATCCTGCTCTACCTTGATTCGCTCGGCAAAAAGGCGGAGATCGTGGACGACTATTCGGAGATGCAGATCGTCTCGAAGGGCGAAGTCTCCATCGAGGATAAGTACCCGTTTTTCTCGCTGCTCAATATCACGGGCTGTGCGAGGGGGATTACGATCCGCGATGCGAAGTACCCGCTCGACGGCGCGGAGATCACGTGCGAATACCAGTACGGCGTGAGCAACGAGGTCCTGCCCGGAAAGACCGCGAAAATCTCCGTGCGGGATGGAAAGCTCATGCTTATCAAAATTTGCAGACAGTAAAAGAAAAGACCGGCAGGCGCAAAAGTTACCTACGCATAAGGACAACATTTCAAATTACCGTTCAAGTAGCATTGAAAAAGCCACTGACTCTGAATTATTCAGGGTCAGTGGCTTTTCGTTGAAAACGAGGCTGCATTCTGGTACAATCTATGTGTATAAAAGGAACTTCTCATAATTGCACCTTATCGGAAGTTGAAAGGAGGGGCACTGTGAGCGAACTTATGACGAAACACGAGATGACTGAGGAAGATATCAAGTTACAGTATATTACTCCAGCGATTGAGAGCGCAGGCTGGGATAAACTTAAGCAAATTAAAATGGAGTACAACTTCACGGACGGTCGTGTCATCGTCCGCGGAAATGTCACAGCCAGGGGAAAGAGAAAGCGCACAGACTATCTGCTTTACTACAAGCCCAATATTCCTTTGGCTATCGTCGAGGCAAAGGATAACAGACACAGTGTCGGAGCCGGAATGCAACAGGCCATCGAATATGCCGAGGTGCTGGACATCCCGTTTGTGTACAGCTCAAATGGCGACGGTTTCTTGGAACACGATATGAAATCCGGCAAAGAGCGTGAATTGATGTTGGAGCAGTTTCCCTCGCCGCATGATCTCTGGCAGCGGCACATCGGCGACGAGCATTTCACGCCGGAGCAGGAACAACTTATTACCGAGCCGTACTATTTCCAGCTGGGTGATAAGACCCCTCGCTACTATCAGCGCATCGCCATCAACCGCACCGTTGATGCGGTTGCCCGTGGGCAAGACCGCATTCTCCTCGTTATGGCGACCGGCACTGGCAAGACTTATACTGCGTTCCAGATTATTCATCGCCTTTGGAAATCCGGCCGAAAGAAAAAGATCCTGTTCCTTGCTGACCGCAACATTCTTGTCGACCAGACCATGCAACAGGACTTCAAGCCTTTTGCAAAGGTCATGACGAAAATCGAGGGCAAAAAGCTGGACAGCTCCTATGAGTTGTATCTGTCCCTTTATCAGCAGTTGGCCGGTGATGAGAATGAAGAGCCGTTCCGTGCATTCCAGCCGGATTTCTTCGACCTTATTGTCATCGATGAGTGTCACCGTGGCAGTGCCAAGGAGGATTCCCGCTGGCGCAGAATACTCGAATACTTCCACAGCGCCACCCAGATCGGCATGACGGCTACGCCGAAGGAAACGAAAGAGGTATCCAATATCTCTTACTTCGGCGAACCCATCTATACATACAGTCTGAAGCAAGGTATCGACGACGGTTTCCTTGCGCCGTACAAAGTTCTCCGTGTCGGTCTGGACAAAGATCTGGAAGGCTGGCGTCCCACAGCGGGACAGCGGGATATCTACGGCTATGAGATTGATGACCGTGAGTACAATACCAAGGACTACGACAAGAACCTCATCATTGATGAGCGTACCAATGCCGTTGCAAAACGTATTACTCGCTTTTTGAAGGAGAACGACCGCTTTGCCAAGACCATCGTATTCTGTGTGGATATAGACCATGCAGAGCGTATGCGGCAGGCGCTCGTGAATGAGAACAGCGACCTTGTGGCGGAGAACGCCAAGTATGTCATGCGCATTACCGGCGACAACGCCGAGGGCAAGGCGCAGCTCGACTACTTCATCGCAGAGGATAGCAAATATCCCGTGATCGTTACGACTTCCAAACTGATGACAACTGGCGTGGACTGCAAAACATGCCGGCTCATCGTTTTGGACAACAACATAAACTCCATGACCGAGTTCAAACAGATCATCGGTCGTGGTACACGACTCAAGCCCGATTATGGCAAAGAGTATTTCACCATTATGGATTTCCGCAACGCCTGCCGACTTTTCGCAGACCCGGAATTCGATGGAGACCCGATCTCTATCATTGATGATGACGATGATCCCGGCGAAGAGCCGACCATCGATCCGCCGAAGCCGCCCGCCCCGACTCCCGGTCCCTGCGGGGACACCGATGATCCGCCTGAAAAGAAGCATAAATACCGGGTGCGTGGTGTCGAGGTCACGATTTTGAACGAGCGAGTCCAATACTACGACAAGGACGGTAAGCTCATCACGGAAAGCGTGACGGATTACTCCAAGAAGAACATTCTCGGTGAGTATGCCACCCTGGATTCGTTCCTCCGTGCCTGGAACTCCGAGGAGAAGAAACAGGCAATTATTGATGAACTTCAGGAGCGTGGCGTTCTGCTAGAGGCGCTGCGCGAGGCATCAGGCAATAAGGACATCGACGATTTTGACCTAATCTGCCACATTGCCTACGACAAGGCACCGCTGACGAAGGCAGAGCGGGCAAACAATGTCCGCAAGCGTGGATACCTCTACAAGTATTCCGGCTTGGCACAGGAAGTTCTGAGTGCGCTGTTGGACAAATACATGAACGAGGGCATTCAGGACATCGAGAACCTCGAAATCCTGTCCAATGACCCGTTCCGCAAATTCGGCACCCCCATGAAGATTGCAAAGCTGTTCGGCGGCAAAAACGGATACATTCAAGCCATCCGTGATTTGCAGAAGGAAATCTACGCTGCGTAAGGAGATATAAGCTATGAGTTTAAATAACCTGGTAAAACGACTGCAGGACATCATGCGCAATGACGCAGGCATCAACGGCGATGCCCAGCGTATCGAGCAGATGGTTTGGATTCTCTTTCTGAAGGTGTATGACGCCAAGGAAGAGATATGGGAGTTTTACGACGAGAATTACACCTCCATCATCCCTGAGGAGCTGCGCTGGCGCAATTGGGCCGTAGACCACAAGGATGGCAAGGCTCTCACCGGCGATGCGCTTCTGGACTTCGTGAACGGAAAGCTGTTCCCGACCCTCAAGGCCATCGCAATCGATGAGAATACACCCATGAGCCAGATCATCGTCCGCACCGCCTTCGAGGACAACAATAACTACATGAAGGACGGCATCCTGCTCCGCCAGGTTATCAATGTCATTGACGAGATCGACTTTGAAGAGTACGAGGACCGTCACGCCTTCGGCGAGATCTACGAAACGATTCTCCGCAGTTTGCAGAGCGCCGGTAACTCCGGTGAATTCTATACGCCCCGTGCGGTCACGGACTTCATGGTGCAGATGATCAAGCCGAAGCTCGGCGAGTCCATTGCGGACTTCGCCTGCGGTACAGGCGGCTTTCTTACCTCTGCGCTGAAGGTGCTGGACGCCCAGGTGCAGACTGTCGAGGACAGAACGGTTTACAGCAACTCCATCTACGGTATCGAAAAGAAGGCGCTGCCATTCCTTCTGTGCGCCACAAATATGCTGCTCCACGACATCGACAATCCTCGCATCATCCACGGCAACAGTTTGGAAAAGAATGTGCGTGAGTACAAGGAGAGCGACCGCTTCGATGTCATTCTGATGAATCCTCCTTATGGCGGCAACGAAAAAGAGGGCGTGAAACAGAATTTCCCGGCTGACCTTCGTAGCAGCGAAACCGCAGACCTCTTTATGTCTGTCATCATGTATCGGCTGAAGCAGAACGGCCGGTGCGCCATTATTCTGCCGGACGGCTTCCTGTTCGGCACGGATAACGCAAAAATGGCGATCAAGGAAAAACTGCTGTCCGAGTTCAATCTCCATACGGTCATCCGTATGCCGCACAGCGTGTTTGCGCCGTACACCTCTATCACAACAAACATCCTTTTCTTCGACCGGACGCATCCCACGACGGAGACCTGGTTCTATCGTCTGGATATGCCGGAGGGATACAAGAACTTCTCCAAAACGAAACCCATGAAGCTGGAGCACTTCGCCCCGACTGTTGAGTGGTGGGACAACCGTGAGGAAATCACTATCGACGGCTTCGACAAGGCGAAGAAGTACACCGTCGAGGAACTGAAAGCACGGAGCTATAACATTGACCTTTGCGGCTATCCTCACGAAGAGGAGGAGATCCTGCCGCCAAAAGAACTGATTCAGCAGTACCAGGAAAAGCGGGCCAGCTTGAACGCTGACATCGACCGCATCCTTGCCCAGATCACAGACATCCTTGGCATCGACATTACGGAGGAGGGCGACGAATGACTGCGCAGCAACTGAAAAACTCAATTCTCCAGATGGCTGTTCAAGGCAAGCTCGTGCCGCAGGACCCGAATGACGAGCCCGCCAGCGTTCTGCTGGAACGCATCCGTACGGAGAAGGAGCGGCTCATCAAAGAAAAGAAAATCAAGCGTGAAAAGAACCCCTCCGTCATTTTCAAAGGTGCCGATAATACTCCTTATGAGAAAATCGGCGATGAAGTGCGGTCGCTGGCGGATGAGGTACCGTTTGAAATCCCCGATTCGTGGGAGTGGGTGCGTATTCGCTCCTTGGGAGAGATTGTGCGCGGTAGCGGCATAAAGCGGAACGAAACAGTTCAACAGGGTCTCCCGTGCGTCCGCTACGGTGAGCTCTATACAACCTATCAGACATCGTTCACTTCAGCTGTTTCATTTATTGCCCCTGATCTCTACGAGAAATGTAAGCATTTTTCGTATGGCGATGTGCTCATGACTCTTACCGGCGAGAATAAGCCGGATATAGCTAAAGCTGTAGCGTATTTAGGAACAGAGCCAATTGCCGCAAGCGGCGACCTTGCTTTTTGGACTCGGCATGGCATGAACCCGCTTTTTCTTTCATACATTATGGCTTCGCCGTATATAATCGCCCGCAAAGTAGCTTTAGCAACCGGCGACATAATCGTTCACATCTCAGGAGACAAGCTGGGAACGATACTGCTTCCCGTCCCGCCGCTTGCCGAGCAAGAAAGAATTGTAGCTTGTATCCAAGAAGCTGAACTGGTCATTGAGAATTACGCAATTAAGGCAACAGCTCTCCAAAAACTACAGGATTCTTTCCCAGAAGCCCTAAAAAAGTCCATCCTGCAAGAGGCAGTCCAGGGCAAGCTGGTACCGCAAGACCCATCCGACGAGCCTGCAG
>OGME01000319.1_pt1 | contig 50271 bp, 61 predicted proteins | sample 1572981 | NCBI WGS metagenome assembly OGME01 (sample SAMEA2581902, study PRJEB24529) | metagenome | biome: Human gut stool | place: China | collected 2011
TGACGAGCTCCGCAAGATTGCCGAGTACATTGAAATCAACACTACGGAAGATACCACAGTAGCGGGCTAACCCCCGCTACGAACCCCTTTGACAGTGTGTTTTCCTAATAGGCGCTAATCATAGAAGAAATCAAGAAGCAGCTTCCTGCCCTCCTCAAAAAGTGCCTACGTTATTTTATGGGTATCGACAGAACTATCGAAGGCTGGGAGGGCTTGATGGCAGCCCAGGAGTGCCTCCCAACGAACAAAGAAAAGGATGCTTTTGCGGCAGACTATCGTGTTTTGAATCGTGCGTGGGATGCGCTTTCTCCTGATAGTTTCCTGAGCCCTTACAAGGTGGACTATCAATGGTTATCTCGCGTTTATGAATCGGTCAAGCCGACTGATGGCCGTGGAGGTTTGATTTGGGCCTCTCTTGGAGCAAAGACCATTGAACTAGTTCACCAGAATGTCATCGTTGGAGAGGCTGATGAAGATATGGATATCCTCTCTATGGATGCTGACCTTATTGATGACTTTTTGGAGAAGCAGAAGGATCTGAAGAAGACTACAAAAAAGGTCGAAATCAACCTAGTCGCAAAAATTTTGAACCACACCAACGATCCAAAGTTTGTGCGCCTTGGCGAGAAATTAGAAGCTCTGCGCGAAAAGCATGAACAAGGCCTTATCACCAGTATTGAGTTCTTGAAACTCCTGCTCGAACTCGCAAAGGAAGCAGCCCAGGCAGAAAAAGAAGTGGTACCGGAACAGGAAATTGACAAAGGTATTGCCGCGCTTACTGAACTCTTTAATGGAGTCAAGAATAAGAGTACTCCGGTTATTGTTGAGCGCATTGTGGCTGACATTGACAGCATTGTTAAAATTGTACGCTTTGATGGTTGGCAGAGCACGACCGCCGGTAAGCAGGAAGTCAAGAAAGCCCTGCGTAGCGTCGTCTGGATCAAATATAAGATTAAAGACAAAGATGTTTTTGACAAAGCTTATAACTATATCGAGCAGTATTATTAATCCTTTGAAAACGAGGTTTTTAGATGATTGGTGCAATAATTGGTGATATCGTCGGATCACGCTTCGAATGGCATAACCACAGGTCAAAGGATTTCGACCTGCTCACGCACAAATGCTTTTTCACCGATGATTCCGTGATGTCACTAGCTGTCTGTGACGCTCTTATGAAATGCAAAGCAGACTATAGCGATTTGAGTGAACAGGCTGTGCACTCCATGCAGAATGTTGGCCGCCCTTATCCTCTCTGCGGCTACGGCGGTTCATTCCGACGCTGGATGTATTCCGACAATCCGATGCCTTATAATAGTTACGGCAATGGAGCAGCAATGAGGGTCAGCGGGTGTGGTTATGTTGGAAAAACTATCGATGAAGTCAAGCAGCTTTCAAAAGCTGTTACCGAAGTCACACATAACCATCCTGAGGGCTTGAAAGGAGCTGAAGCTACTGCTGTAGCGGTGTTCCTCGCCCGAACCGGAAAGAGCCTGATTGAGATACAAGATTACATAATACAGAACTACTATCCGCTGGGCTTTACTCTTAATAGCATCCGGGAAAACTACCAGTTCAACGAGACCTGCCAGGATACCGTCCCACAGGCTTTGGAGGCTTTTTTTGAATCGACCGATTTCGAGGATGCAATAAGAAATGCCATATCAATCGGCGGCGATAGTGATACACTCGCTGCTATTACCGGTTCTGTTGCCGAAGCCTACTACGGTGTGCCGACCAGCATTAGGAAGCATGCTCTTACCTTTTTGGACGAACGGCTTCTTAGAATCTTGCTGGAATTCGAAAACCGGTATCCAGCGAAGACCGAGAAAAAGAATGATATTGGAAGCGTGGGCATTCCGCCATCTACCGGTAAGAAAGTAAAAACGGGAGGTCGTGCAGAGATGATAGAATCAGCTATGGATGTTGCTGATCTTGAACTGGACGCCAGCACAGCACATCCTGAAGAAACGACAAGTCAAAAGCTCTTTTCCCACCTGTTTGAGGCCTGCAACATTTTGCGTGGTCCTATCAATCAGGATGAGTATAAGAGCTATGTGACACCGATTCTATTTTTCAAAAGGCTCTCCGATGTCTATGACGAAGAAACACAGGTAGCCCTTGAGGAATCCGGTGGCGATGAGGAATATGCGAGCTTCGCTGAAAACCATCGCTTTGTCATCCCGAATGGATGTCACTGGCAGGATGTTCGTGAGGCAAGCGAAAACGTCGGCGTTGCTATCGTCAACGCAATGAATGGTATCGAGAGGGCAAACCCAGATACCCTGAGTGGGGTCTTTAGCAGCTTTGATGATGCGAACTGGACAGACAAAACAAAACTCTCGGACGAGAGATTAAAAGACCTCATTGAGCACATGTCCAAGCTCAAAGTCGGCAACAACAATTACTCTGCCGATGTCATGGGCGACAGCTATGAATTCTTGATTAAGAAATTCGCAGACCTGTCAAAGAAAAATGCTGGTGAGTTCTACACCCCTCGGTCTATAGTTAAGCTGCTCATTATGCTGCTGGCTCCCAAAGCTGGCGAAACCGTGTACGATCCGGCATGTGGAACGGGCGGGATGCTAATCGAGGCCATCCGATTCATGCATGGTGACAAGCTCACGTATGGCCGCATCTATGGTCAGGAAAAGAATCTTGCGACCTCCGCAATCGCGCGAATGAACCTGTTCTTGCACGGAGCTAAAGACTTCAAAGTCACACAGGGCGATACACTTCGCGCACCCAATTATCTGGAAAGAGGTTCTCTGCAAACCTTTGATTGTGTTGTAGCAAATCCTCCCTTCTCTTTGAAGAACTGGGGCTCCGAACAATTCAGCAGCGATATCTACGGTCGTAACATTTGGGGCTGCCCGACTGATTCCAACGGTGACTTTGCATGGCTACAGCACATGGTTAAGTCGATGAATCCGAAAACCGGACGCTGCGCTGTGGTGCTCCCGCAAGGAGTCCTGTTCAGAAGCGGCAAGGAGGGCGGAATCCGCAAGCAACTCGTTGAATCGGATAAGCTGGAAGCTATTATCACAATGGCTAGTGGCGTATTTTACTCGACCGGGGTGTCCGCTTGTATCCTTTTCCTGAACAACAACAAGGCCGTCTCCCACAGAGGCCGCATTTGCATGATCGACGGTTCCGGGATCTACACTCCGCAACGTGCGCAGAACATCATGACAGAAGCCGATATTCAAACTGTTTTCGATTACTACACCGCTTATGAGGATGTGGTCGAAAAGGTCAAGATCGTCACGATTGCTGACATTCGAGAAAAGGACTATTCTCTGGCAATCAACAACTATATCGAAAAGAAGGAACAAGAAACAGTTCCGCCGGAGGAAATCCGCAGACAGTACTTCGAAGCCTATGACGAGATGATCAAGGCCGAAACCCGGATGAGAGAACTGCTGCTGAAGGGAGGCTACGTCAGTGAGTAAGAGAATAACCATTGAAGAACTGCAGTCCTACCTTTGGAACTCTGCGGTTCTACTTAGGACCAACATTGATGCCGGCGCCTATAAGCAGTACATTTTTCCGCTCCTCTTTTTCAAGCGCATCTGTGATGTGTACGACGAGGAAACAGCCAAAGCCATCGCTGAATACGGCGATGACGCAGCTGAATTTGATGAGGATGAGATTCATACTTTTATCGTTCCTAAAGGATACCATTGGAACGATGTTCGTGCCGTTTCAGAAAATGTTGGCGTAGCTATTGTTGAGGCTTTCAGGAAGGTCGAAAATGCAAATTCCGAAAAGCTTCAGGGCATCTTCGGTGACGGGGCTTGGACCAATAAAAACCGTCTTCCAGATAGACTTTTGAAAGACCTGCTGGAGCATTTCAGCACAAAAACGTTGTCCATTGCCAACTGCCCTGAGGATGAACTCGGTCAGGGATATGAGTACCTGATCAAGAAATTTGCCGATGACAGTGGACATACGGCACAGGAGTTCTATACCAACCGTACTGTTGTCCATCTAATGACAGAAATGCTGAAACCTGAGTCTAGCGAGTCCATATACGATCCGACCTGTGGAAGTGCAGGTATGCTCATTTCAGCCATAGCGTATCTGAAAGCGCAGGGTAAAGAATGGCGCAATGTGGCGGTTTATGGCCAGGAAATCAATGCACTGACTTCTGCTATTGGCAAGATGAACCTGTTCCTGCATGGAGTCAAGGATTTCAGCATTGTAAACGGAGACACACTTGCTGCTCCCGCGTTTATTGAAAACGGGAAATTACAGCAGTTTGATCTCTGCCTAGCAAATCCACCTTATTCCATTAGCCAATGGGATCGCGCTGCCTTTGAGAGTGACAAATACGGACGCAATTTTTTGGGTGTTCCTCCGCAGGGCCGTGCTGATTATGCATTCCTTCAGCACATTATTGCAAGCCTCAAAGAAGATACCGGCCGATGCGCTATTCTGTTCCCACACGGAGTTCTTTTCCGTAATGAGGAAAGTGCGATGCGTGAGAAGCTTGTCCGAAGCGACAGAGTTGAATGTGTTATCGGCCTTGGACCGAACTTGTTCTATAACTCACCGATGGAAGCCTGCATCATGATTTGCCGTATGACCAAGCGGCCGGAACGCCGTGGACAGGTGCTTTTCATCAATGCCATAAACGAGGTAGAACGCAAGAATGCACAGAGCTATCTCGAAGACAAACATATTCAGCGCATTGCTACTGCTTACAAAAACTACTGCGATGATGGCGATTTTGCTAGGGTCGCAACCATTCAAGATATTGCCGACAACAACTACTCTCTCAGCATTCCGCTGTATGTCAAGCCGGAAGTGAACGAAGAAGAAATCGACACTCGTTCCGTTCAGGAACATTATGACAGTTGGAGAGCGGCATCTGAAATGATGAAGCTAAGCTATGCGAAGTTGAATGCTATGCTGGGAAAGAAGGCTGAGGAGAATGAGTAAAGTGAAATTGGGCGATGTTGCTATCGAGCACAAGGAAACTTGTGGGGGCAGCAAGGACGGATATCCCATTGTCGGCCTTGAGCATCTGACCCCGGAGGAAGTGACTCTCACCGCATGGGATGAGGATAGTGATAACACCTTCACAAAGGTGTTCCGTAAGGGGAACGTCCTGTTTGGCCGACGCAGAGCATACCTCAGGAAAGCTGCCGTTGCGCCGTTCGATGGTATATGCTCAGGAGACATCACAGTTATTGAAGCCATTCCGGATCGCATTCTTCCTGAACTCCTTCCATTCATCATTCAGAACGATGGCCTGTTTAGCTTTGCTGTTGGCAAGTCTGCCGGTTCCCTCTCTCCCCGTGTTAAGTGGGAGCATCTGAAAAACTATGAATTTGAATTGCCCAGTATGGATAGGCAGCGCGAGCTCGCGGAGCTCCTGTGGGCTATGGATACCACGAAAAAATCCTATCAGAAATTGATTGCAGCGACGGACGAACTTGTGAAATCTCAATTTATGGAGCTGTTCAGCTTGTCACAGGCCGAAAGCAACGGATGGAGTATCGTCCCGGTAAGCTCTGTTGTTATAAAACCATTGAGCGGAGAATGGGGACAGGAAGACACAGACGGAACTGGTGTAAAAGTGTTGCGGACTACCAATTTTACCGATAGTGGTTTCATCGATTACAACGAGGTGGTTAGACGGAGTATTGAGCTAAAAAAGGTTGAAGCGAAAGCTCTCCGTGATGGAGATGTCCTTATAGAAAAATCCGGTGGTTCAGACACAAAGCCTGTTGGTAGAGTGGTTTTCTATCAGGAAACATCCGAGAACTTCCTGTTTAACAATTTTACGGCTCTACTACGGCCTAACACCCCAAAACTCAACAGTCGGTTCCTATTCACATTCCTGTTTGTAACTTACTGGAATGGAGGAACAAAACTCTATGAGAATAAGACTACCGGAATTCACAACCTAAAGCTGGCGGATTACTTGGATAACACGATGATTCCAATCCCGCCAATCGAGGATCAGGAGGTATTTGCGGCCTTTGTCCGGCAGAGCGATAAATCAAAATTTGAACTGGAACAGGCTCTTGCGGAGCTGAACGCCACATATAAGCGCATCATTGCCGAGAATCTCGGCTAAAAATGGGGTCATGAGGTTTCCTCCGGCTCGTGGAGACACTGGAAACGGAGGATAACAAAAAGGAGGAAACACTCATGATCAGCCAAATTGTAATTAGTATCCAGAACGATATGATTGGTATCCTGGACAAAGCCCAAATGAAACAGCTTTCGGAGGTGCTGACAAAGCACCTGTCACCCTTAGAACCATCATCAGCCGAATACACGCACAATAAGAACAGTATGTTGCCGGTTTTTATATCTGCAAAGCGTGTCGAGGGGTGCTCTGAAAAGTCCCTCCGCTACTATGAATCCACAATTCGAAATATGTTGGAGAATATCGACAAGCCGGAGTGCCAGATTACAACTGGAGATCTGCGTTCCTACCTTGACACCTATCAGCGTCGAGGAACAGTGAGCAAAGTTACCCTAGATAATGTGAGACGTATCCTCTCATCTTTCTTTGCGTGGCTCGAAGATGAGGATTATATCGTGAAAAGCCCAGTACGGAGAATTCATAAGGTAAAAACCGGAAAAACAGTTAAGGAAACCTACTCAGATGAATCACTAGAGCTAATGCGTGATCATTGTGACAACACACGCGATCTAGCTATGATTGATCTTCTGTGTTCTACCGGCATCCGCGTTGGTGAACTTGTAAAACTCAATCGCAGTGATGTGGACTTTGAAAACCGGGAGTGTCTCGTTTTCGGTAAGGGAAATAAACAGCGCAAAGTATACTTTGATGCCCGGACTAAAATTCATCTGCAGCGCTATCTGGCCGAGCGTACTGACACAAATGAGGCATTGTTCATATCTTTGCTGAAGCCATTTGACCGACTTCAGATCAGCGGCGTGGAGATAAGACTCCGCAAAATTGGCCGTGAACTGAGTTTTCATAAGGTGCATCCGCACAAGTTTCGACGGACGCTTGCCACAATGGCCATTGACAAAGGCATGCCGATTGAGCAGGTCCAGCAACTTCTCGGCCATCAGAGCATTGATACAACACTACAATATGCTATGGTGAACCAGAACAACGTCAAGGAATCTCACCGCAAGTACATTGGATAAGCGGTTTGCAATTCTCAATTTATGGAGCAGTTTGGAGACCCTTCTAATAATGTATATGGGTATCCTGTCACCACATTGAAAGAAGTTGCAGTTGGCCCATTATCTTACGGTTCCGTGTCGTCCGCTACTGAGTTCGATGGCATAACTCGTTATGTCAGAATAACAGACATTATGGATGACGGGAACTTAGGCGGAGATATAAAATCTGCTACTAAAACGGATGCTAAATACTTGTTGCACGAGGGTGACATCCTATTTGCAAGAACAGGTGCTACTGTAGGAAAAACATGCAGATATAGAGAAAACTATGGTCGAGCAATTTATGCCGGTTTCTTAATCAGGCTAATACCAGACACTACTCTTATTGATCCTGATTACCTGTATCATTTCACAAAATCTGATTATTACTGGGATTTTGTAAGATCTGCTCAAAGGGTCGTTGCTCAACCTAATATCAACGCCCAAGAGTATGGAGATTTGCAAATACTTCTTCCTAAAATTGAAGCACAGAAGAGTTTTGCAGCCTTTGTCCAGCAGAGCGATAAATCAAAATTTGCCATTCAGTGCTGTTCAAATCTCAATTTATCGGGCCTTTAGCCCATAAGGATTTCTCCGGCCACACCGCTCCCATGAGGAGGTGTGCATAATGGCGAATGTAAAGTTGTCTAACGTTATCAGACGCGCCCAAACCAAAGTTGACAAAGACGATACTGACCTTGTTTTTTATGTCGGTGGCGAACACATCGAGAGTGAAAATATACGTGTCCATTCTCGTGGAATTATTGCTGAAAGCACAATCGGTCCAATGTTTTATTATGGATTTAAAGCAGGGGATTTCTTGCTAGTCTCCAGAAACCCCCACCTAAAAAAAGCAGGGCTGGTTGATTTTGATGGTATTTGTTCCGAAAAAACATTCGTACTCGAAACTGCGAATTCCGATGTCCTTTTACCCGAATTTTTACCTTTTGTTTTACAAAATGAACGCTTTTGGGATTACGCATATCGGCATCGGCACGGATCAACCAATACTTTTATAAACTGGTCTACCCTTGCAAATTACGAATTTGAACTGCCTGATTTGGAGACTCAGCGTAAGCTGGCCGAGGTTTTGTGGTCCATAAACGACACGATGGAGGCCTATAAAAACCTAATCTCTGCTACCGATGAGCTCGTTAAGTCTCAATTTATGGAGCAGTTCGGTGATGCCACAACCAATCCAAAGGGACTACCGACTGCCCTAATAAGAGATGTGGCAGAGTGTTATGCTGGTGCTACACCAAGTACAAAAGTGGCTGCTTATTGGGATGATGCCACAATCCCGTGGATGAGCTCAGGAGAGGTTCATAATGGTAGAGTTTCTGCTACGGAAAAGAAAATAAGTCAAGCTGGATATGATAGCTGTAGCACGAAGATGGTCCCTGCAAACTCCGTTGTTATTGCACTCGCTGGACAAGGAAAAACAAGAGGAACTGTCGCTATAACTGAGATCGAGCTATGCACAAACCAGTCATTGTGCTGCATTATTCCGAATAGCTCTGTTATGAGTGATTATCTGTATTATCACTTAAAGCTGCGCTACGAAGAGATGCGTAATCTGGCAGGAATAGCCGAGGGCCGAGGAGGATTAAACCTCAAGCTTATTCAGGGAATACGGATTTTAGTTCCATCCAAAGCAGACCAAGAGGAATTCATTGCCTTTGCCCGTCAGAGCGATAAATCAAAATATCTCATCGCAAATGCACTGATCAGTTCAAGTAATCAGAAACAGTATATAGGAGAAAAATATGAGTAGAGACAGATCCTTTGCAGCTGTCAAAAAGGCTATCGGCGGTGGCAGCTCATTTAGTGGTAAAAGAAATGTGCTTGTCAGTATGGGGGAAAGAACATTCCTTTATAAAGATGTCTTCGTCAGTGCAACATACAATATTGCCTATATGCAAATGGATATTGATGTAGTTTGGGAAGATGATTCGTCTCAACCGGACTATCGCACCCTCGGACTGCATGGGAGATACAACAGTCATTTCCAAGAATTTCAATATGATGACGGATATCTCCGCTGGAATGATGGCACCGCTTCTATATCTATTTTGTTTTAACGCGGAATGAGAGAAAATGTGTCAGCAGGTCTATCCACTTCAAAAGCCCCCTGGCTATCCGACAGCTTACTCATAGATATCGAGGGAGTCATCTATATCGTCCCATACAGTTTCGTTTGACGGTTGCTTCCATCTCAAAATTCCTCAAATGAAAGTGATACATATCAAAAGAGAATAACGGCTTTCTGACACACTTTTTATTCAGTTACTCGCTCTCAAACCGGTTCAACCAAAAAGTATGCCTTTTGGTGCATAGAGGGCCAGCTCTAATGGGGCTGGACCTCTGTTGACTTACTGGAGTTACATCCAAATAAGGAAGAAGTAGAAATTGGCAGTAAAAAAGTTGAGATTGCCATTTCATCCTGCGCTCGGTATAATAGTAATATGTCAGAGATATCCATGCATGAGAAGATGTTCGTTTATGGAGGAACGAGGAAATGGGAATGACTGTTATCTGTTTTCACAACAATAACGAAGAGAATGGATACCTTAGCAACTGGTATCCTTCCACATTTACGCACAATGGTATCACCTTTTCCTCAATGGAGCAGTATATGATGTACCGCAAGGCACTTTCCTTTGGCGATGAAAAGGTTGCCACACAGATTCTTGCTACGGATAATGCTGCCGAGATAAAGGCTCTTGGACGGCTTGTATCCGGCTATGATGAGAGCCTATGGAACGGTATTCGACAAATCGTCGTCTATGAGGGGCTTTTCGCAAAGTTTACGCAGAACCCTGATCTAAGGGAGAGACTGAAAGATACTGGAAATGCATTTCTTGCTGAGTGTGCTGTAAATGATCGGATTTGGGGCATTGGTTTATCCATGCGTGATCCAAGCAGACTTGACCGGGCAAAATGGCAAGGCCAAAATCTACTTGGTTATGCCCTTATGATGGTGCGTGAAAAACTCTAAGAGGGTCTTGTCATTTCATTCCATAGGCACCTAAACAATTATACAGAAAACAAAATAACATCAAGGAGAAAAACTATGAATAAAACCGAACTGATTGCCGCAATGGCTGAAGCGAGTGGCCTTTCCAAGAAGGATTGCGAGGCTGCTCTCGCTGCATTTATCACGACTACTGAGAGCGCTTTGAAGGCTGGCAACAAAGTGCAGCTGGTGGGCTTCGGCTCTTTCGAGGTCAAAGAACGTGCTGCCCGTACTGGCAAGAATCCTGCAACAGGTGAGCAGATTGATATCCCTGCATCTAAGGCACCTGCGTTCAAAGCAGGAAAGGCTTTCAAAGACGCCATCCAGTAATTTGAAAACCCATAGAGAGGCACTTACGGTATTGATCCGTAAGTGCTTCTTTTTTAGCTAATCTCATAACGCCCTAACGCAACTGTCGTTCAATTGCGGCAAATTCGCCACAAATCAAATAAAATGCAGTTTCTGCTTTCTATTGCTGATAATTTGTACGAACCTGTTGTTGATTACCAAACCTCCTCGTAAGTATTGATATAGATTACTTCACAGGAGGAATGCAAAATGAAAAGTTGCCAGTATAAGAGTTCCGATGAGCTCCCCCTTATCCTCAATGTTCAAGAGGTGTCCAATTTCCTCGGCCTCGGGCTGTCTCAGGTCTATGAGCTTGTGAAGCGCATCGACTTTCCTGCCTTCAAAGTTGGAAGTCGTATCTTCGTGCCGAAAGACAAATTCCTTACCTGGCTAAATGTGCAAACAGAAGAGAAGGACTCTCTCTTCTATACGGAGTGACAAGGATGGACGATAGTAAGATGCCGCGAATCCGGCGCAAAGAAGATCTTCCGGATGTGATGACGATGCCGCTCGTTGCAAAGACCCTCGGATGCAGTCTTACGGTTGCATATAGACTTCTAAAGAGAGATGACTTTCCCCATACGGTAAGTGGTCAAAGGGTCTATATTGACAAAGGAAAATTTCTCTCGTGGCTTGATGCTCAGACGCAAATGGAAAAGAGAGATCATTATGGCTGGTAGGCAAAGAGCGAATGGCGAAGGCAGCATTCGAGAGAGATACCCCGGCTGTTGGGAAGGTCGATATACTGCCGGCTACGATATTCTAACGGGAAAGCGTATTCAAAAGGGCGTTTTTGCTAAGACACGAAAAGAATGCGCAGCGAAGCTGGCACGAGCCATCCAACAGGATACAGGGCCTTATTATCGCAAGGGCAAAGGATATGATTCACAGCCCCTTTCTACATGGATTCGGCTTTGGTTTGATTCCTACACAAAGCCAAATCTTCGCCCCAGCTCAGCAGATGGTTATAGGAGCATGATCGAGAACCACATCATCCCGGTTTTGGGTCATATCCAGCTTTCAAAGCTCAGCTCAATCCAGATTCAGCGCTTCTACAATGATCTGCACGCACAGGGCCGCTTAGACAACCATGGAAATCGGAAATATGAGCCATTGTCCGCAAGCACCGTGAAGCACATTCATGCGGTATTGAGCGGCGCTCTGAAACAGGCAGTTAAGGAGCGGATTATTCCCTTCAACCCTTGCGATAACTGCAAAATTCCAAAGCGTGAAAAGAAAGAAATGCACGTCCTGCCGCAGGACAAGATAGGTGCATATCTGGATGAGGCAAAGCGACTTGGGGTCTATGCGCTTTTCTATTTGGAATTGACAAGTGGGCTTCGACGGGGAGAATTACTTGGCCTGGAGTGGGCCGACTTGAATCCGGAAACACGAATGCTGACGGTTAACAAGCAGCTCACTCGTTCTGGGGGAGAGCTGTGCATTTCTGTACCGAAGACTGAGAATTCGATTCGAACAATAGCTCTTCCAGAGAATACTGTTGCTTTGCTCATAGATGAGCACAACAAGCATCCGGATAGTCCCCTCATGTTTTGGTGTCCAAGAACTAATGGTTACTGGAGTCCGGACTCTCTTCGACATTTACACAAACAAATGCTCGCCGCTGCCGGAGTGGATGAAAGCGTTCGCTTTCATGATTTGAGACATACATTTTCGACCTTAGCAATTCAGAGCGGCGTAGATGCAAAAACGGTCGCTGGCATGCTCGGCCACTATAGTGCCGCATTCACGCTGGACACTTACACGCATGTGACAGAACAAATGAAGCGAGGCGCAGCTGAAAAGATCGGCGTTTTTATGAACGCAAGTGTCAATGTGCAGGTTAATGTCGTTCACTCACCGAGTGCGGTAGTGCGTGGTGATTATGAATCGGATCTGGCTAACTGCCTAAACCCGTCGAATTCGACGGATTTAGATCCAACATCACAGTAGACATTGAACAAGGAAAAGGGACTCTGAAATCAGCAATTTCAGAGTCCCTTTTTTCGTTGGTCCGAGTAGTGCGACTCGAACGCACGGTCTCCTGGTCCCAAACCAGGCGCGATACCAACTTCGCTATACCCGGATGCATTATATTATTATAACAGGTCAAAATGCGCATGTCCAGTCCTCTATATAGCTTTTTGCATTTTTGCATTTTATGGAATCCTGCGCTCTAAACGCCATTGAGTGCGTCTTGCACAGATTAAATCTGCTATGTTAGAGTCAGGGCTGTTTCGACCTTTTGTAATTGCGCTGAAGTGTACTCTGTATAAAGGGATGCCTCTATTGTATTCCCATCTTCATCAAAGAATTCAACGGTAAATGCTTTGCCGTTACCGAGTACATCGACAATGGTTCCTTCAGTCCCTGCTTTGACCCCAGTTTCGGGATCATCATTTTTCAAGGTAACGGTATCGAAAAGCTTCAACATGGTTATTTCCTCACAGTCAAAACGAGTATGCGGGGATCACGTATTTGCTCCATGCAGCAGCCTGCTCCATACACTGCTGATAGTCCGTTCGCAGTTCATCCGTCAGAGCATAGACCAGCCGCTTCACAACAACCTTATTCTCTGCAATCGGTCGGAATTTGAGGCTAATAAGGTATTCTTGTCCATCGCTGCACTGTGATAGAGACAGGAGATTTGTACCCGTCTTTCGGATCCAGTTTTCTCCCCAGACGATCTCGCCGCAATGTGGACACTCGAAGGATACAACGTAATCATCGCTCAGAGCATCGCCAATATCGGCATAGGGCTCTTCAAACTCGTAACTCTCAACGATGCCATTTCTATTCTCTACGGTCTCCTTGTACTCGTTCAGTCCCCTTATGAGGTCTAAATGTGTGCAGAGAAGCGCTGTGCTCCTTGCGTCATTTAGGGCATCGTGGGAATCAAATGGAACCTCGCCGACGATCGCCAATGCATTGGCCAATGCGTATTGCTTTGTATCGTGTGTAACTTGATCCACAAAGATGTTCTGTAGATTGAAACACGGGGGCATAAAGCTGGTATCAATATTATGGAGATCCATATTCTTTCGCAAAATACGAAGATCTTCCGTCCCCCAGACCAGGAACACAAAGTCATCGCCACACCAATCGCAGAAAGAATTAAACACCGTATGGAACCCTTTCCCTTTTTGTAAATCCCGATTGGAAAGTTTGGTGATCTCCGCAACCTTGGGGTGAAGCTCTGTATAGTACTGAGGCGCAATCCGTTCATTGAAGGAGTCTACCACTTCAAGAGTCTGATTTAGCTTGATTGCTCCAATCTGAATAATCTCACCTGTCAAGAAAACCGGATCTTTGACCATCTCAGAAAAGTTAAGCGCCTGATTCCACTCCATATCCAGAACAATGTACTCCACGGCAATTGCTCCTTCTTTCGTTCGATTGTAATCATCATAGAGCTGTCGGTGTCCAAAAGAACGGACAATGCGAATTATCCCTATTGGCACCTTGAATACAGATGATTATCAAATTACCTGCAAACAAAAAAAGCCCCTTTCGGGACTTGTGATTTACACGAAAAAGATGAGCCTTGACCACCAGCAAAAGCAGTCAAGGCTCATCTTTCGTTCTTAGTATCTAACATCAATTTAACCTCGCTTTCTTGAGTTGAGAGGGAGTTAGCTGTACATTGGACTCACCCTTTCTGTACCTATAAGATAGCATAGGATAGACAAAAAATCAATGCAGGAAAGACACAACTTATCTTTCAAAAAACTAGTCATTACAATGAAATGTGGCGCTAATGTGCAAGACCAGATTGACATCTCTGCGCGATTACTGTATCATTAAATTGTTGAGGGCTTTCACACATGTAGTGAAAGCCCTCATTTTTCTGTTATTGACTGAATCCTCTGGCTGCATACAATGCCTGCTTTTGAATTCGATTTCTCATGAGTTGCCGAAACGTAATGGGTGCCACGACCTCAAGGACTGGCCCGAAGGACAATACGCGGATCAGCAACTCTGTTTCATCATCTTGGTCATATCGGAGTGTGATTCGATATAGCCGCTCGTCCAGCTTCTGCGTCTCCTTTTCAAAATGGGAGAAATGCAATAGGACACGCTCCAAGCCATTGCGCTCATCATGGAGAAGTAGCGTAAGTGCTTTGAGGCGTCCTTTCGGCACGGTCACAGCGCCTGGATCATATTCTTCCAGCAGCTCGCAGGAACGAATACGGGCCATGTTGATCGTGTTCATCCTCCGCATCCCCGTCACTAAGATCCGGAATTTATCGTCCTTCTCCGAATACTCCAAGCGGTACGGATTGCAGACAAAAGAATGGCGGACTCCAGTATGTCCGTGGAATCGAATTCGCATCTTCCGATTCTCATGGATCGCTCGCAATACCATGCGAAAGCAATGAACATAATTGGGATCGGAATAGGGATCTCCGTCTGCGTACTGGTCAAACCGGACGAAGGTATCCTGGGTATATAACGGTTCCACGTCTTCGAGACCTCTCATGTCTGGATCGAATAAAGCGATCCTCGGATCTGAGAGAAGGGCCTTCAGCCATCGCTTTTGCAAAGTGGTTAAAGGCATTGTCGGCTTTCCTCGCAGCACCGTATGGTAGCCGCTGTCCAGTAACGGCCATGCTCCGGACTGCAAGGCGGCAGGAATGGACAGTACACTTTCTGCAAACGCTTTTTCCTGCACGATAGCAGTCAGTTTGCCAGTTGTCAGTGTATTTTCCGCAGCCTCGGACAATACAGCGGCAACGACATTGAAGTAGCTGCCGTAGATCTCACTAAACAGCATCTGTCTCACCCCCATAAATGGCTTCCATGTGCCTGAGATCATCATTGAAGGTTTTAACAACAAATTTGTTGCTGCATTGAAGGTCTACTATGCGACCGATGAAGGTTCGAATCCACGGCAGCATCTCCGAAGCGTCATAAACATCGGCGATAAAACGGCAGGTCTGATCGTCCAAGAGCTCTATGCGGCCGTGGCGCTTTTCGCGATCCAGTCGATGAAGAATGAATTCCTCACCGGGACCGAAGTGGATCGTCATCTCAATATGATCCAGGTTATAGTCCGGGCCAGTCGAAACGCCCCAGAGATGCTCATCGAATTTCTGCTGGAAACCTAAGTACTTTTCATACTGCTTTTCAACGCTTCCGGCTGTGACTTTCTTGATTGCGTCCAAGCGGAAGAATATCAGGTGCCTGCCACGGTAGTGGTAGCCGAGGAGATATTGCCTGCCGGATTGCGTGCTGCTGTAGATCTTTAGCGGGCAGACAGTTCGTTGGTAGTCGCGCCCATTGCGCAAGCTGCAGATAGAGAGCTCCACTGCTCGGCGCTCGTTGATCGCCAGCAGCAGATCACACAGAATATCGCTATCAAGCGCGTGCAGAATGTAATGGTGCTTGAAGCGAAAGATGTCCTTTGTGTGTTTCAGCTTATCCAAAAGGAAGGAACCTACGACACCAAGAGGATCTGCTTCTGAATAATAGGCAAGCGCATCCGCCCAGGAATCCAAGTCGATTTCAGCATTGTCAGTCCTCCGGTAGATGACTTCACGCCCGATTTTCTCCGACTGCAATAAACCGATATCTTCATATTCCTTGAGTTTCTTCCGCACGGTGGACTCATCCAGGGAGAAGTCTCCGTTGAAATGTGAGAGGTAGTCATCGTTGATCCGGTCAACAATCTCCTTGGAAGATAGCGCACTGCCATCCGCAAGAAGATCCATAATATAGAAGTGGAGGGTAATGTCCTTATCCGTGAAGCTCTTCGCTTTGAATGCCTTATAAAGCGGATTGCAGGGAACTCTCCGGCTATCCATAGAGAGAAATACTTTCTTTCCGGATGACTCTTGATGAAAAGACATGTAGTCGCCCAGCCAGCTTTCAATTCTGCGCCGTTCGTTGTCATAGCTCCTGGCGCTCTTCATTCCATACTCATCACGGCTCTTAAATCCATAGACATAGAACTCGCGCATATAGTTCCGGATCCGTTCAAAGCTTTTGACCAACTCGCTGTATGCCATGCACTCCACCTCCTCTTCGCCAGATAGTATCACTTTAGATTGTTAGATGTCCAAAAGAACGGACAGCATCAAAGCAATCCTATCAATACCGAATACTCGACACAAAGTGTCTTACTATGATTATGTTCAGACTGCGAAAAAAATCAACACTTTTCGGAAGAGCATCAGACTACATTGATATTCTTCCAAAATGGAGAATCCCTTCTATGCCCACCTGATGAGTTCGCAACTTTTTTTCCGTGATTTTTCCTGATCCAGAGGGTATCCTTAGGTCAAGAAAAGCGCAGACAGCAACACTACGAAGCATATGACTTTTAATCATAGAGGCTACTTCCGATGAGCCTTCCGGCGAAGTTGGAACATGAATGCGCTTTGTGAAAGACGCCAACAGCAATCCACACTATCAACATTAGCTCACTTATGGAGCATGCAGCTTCAGGCCGGACGATAAAGGGTGAAAGTCCCCTTGTGATGATAACCAGCGGCGTCTTGTAAGATGTAGCGGCTGGCAGTACTGTAAGACTTCTGACGCCAGGCCTCGTAGCCAAAACCGTTTGAGTTTTCAATGCCAGACCGCTGCATTTCCAGGAAAGGCACCAACAGCAAAGGTAGAATAGCTAAGTGGTTAAAGCAGCGGGTTCATAGCCCGACTTCGTGGGTTCGAATCCCACTTCAAATGGTGCCTTGTTTTATCAATTCAATCACGGAGGAGTGATTTTCATGCTGAAGTTTCTGAAAAAGGAAGCGAATATGACCCATACGGAAAATGGCTCTGCTACATATCGGTCTACCCAATCTGAGTGTCTGGACCTGTTTGCCACCATCGGTGCCCTGCGCAGAGGGTGCGATGAGGAGATCACCAATCGATTCCTCCGTGCTTATGCCGAGGATGCGGATCTGGCCATGAAGACCCTGTTCTTCGCAAGAGATATCCGTGGCGGCATCGGCGAGCGGCGCGTCTTCCGTACCATTCTGAAATGGCTGGCCAGCAATGAGCCGCGATCCCTGGAGAAGAACATCCAGTACATCGCAGAGTATGGCCGCTACGATGACCTACTGGCCTTGATGGGCACCACCTGCGAAGGCAAGGTGCTGCAGCTGATCAAAAAACAGCTGGCAGCTGACTTTGCCGCTCTGGAGGCCGGCGAGTCCGTGTCCCTGCTGGCCAAGTGGCTCCCCTCCGTCAATGCCTCCAACGAAGATGTGATCCAGCAGGCGAAGCGAATTGCCCGTGCGATGGGTATGAACGACGCCCAGTACCGCAAAACGCTGAGCGCCCTGCGCACCAAGATCAGCATCATCGAGAACAACCTGCGCGAAAAAGACTACACCTTCGATTACTCCAAGCAGCCCTCCAAGGCCATGTTCAAGTATCGTAAGGCCTTCATGCGAAATGATGGAGACCGCTATGATGAATTCATGAGCCGTGTCGCCGAGGGTACGGAGCAGCTCCACACTGGCACCTTGACGCCCTATGAGATGATCAAGCCCTTCTTCGGTCGCGGCGATATCTCCGATCAGGAGCGCAAGGCCATTGACGCAACATGGAAGACACAGGAGGATTTCACTGGCGGTGAGAACGCTCTGGTCGTCATTGATGGCTCCGGCTCCATGTACGGTGGTGCTGATCCCATCCCCGCCACTGTGGCGCTGTCTCTTGGTATCTACTATGCCGAGCGCAACACCGGCGCATTCCAAAACCACTTCATCACATTCTCTGAGAATCCCAAGCTGGTGGAGATTAAGGGCAAGGATATCTACGAAAAGGTGCGGTACTGTCACCAGTTCAACGAGGTCGCCAACACCAATATCCAGCGTGTGTTTGAGTTGATCCTCAAGACTGCCGTGAAGAACCGTGTGCCCCAGAAGGATATGCCTGCCAAGATCTTCATTATCTCCGATATGGAGTTCGACTACTGTACTGAAGATTGCTCCTTGACCAACTTCGAGTATGCGCAGCGGCTCTTCGAGGAACATGGCTACCAGCTGCCCGAGGTGATGTTCTGGAATGTGGCAAGCCGTAATCAGCAGCAGCCCGTCAAGATCAACGACCAGGGCGTTGCGCTGGTATCCGGCTGTAATCCCCGAATCTTCTCCATGCTGAAAGCCGGCATTCTTTCCCCCTATGCCTTCATGATGGATGTTCTGGGTTCCGAGCGTTACGCGGCGATCGTGGCGTAATAGAGCTGACGCAGGAGGTGATAGCAGGTATGTTATCGCCTCCTGCTTTTTCTTTCCCAACAAAAGTGTTGCTGTTGGCAGAGATGAACCGTAAAATAAAGAGTATGAAGGAAAGGGAGATCGTTATGATTACGATTCAAGGTTTATATAATACTGCGGTCTGTTACACCCCCGAGTTGGAGGAGGCAGCCCGCAAGCAGATCCAGACCGTTTGCGATCAGGCCGAGTTTGCCGGCTGCAAGATCCGGATCATGCCCGATGTCCACGCTGGCAAGGGCTGTACCATCGGTACCACCATGACCATCCAGGACAAGATCGTGCCCGGTATGGTTGGCGTCGATATCGGCTGCGGTATGGAGACTGTTGAGCTTCGTGAGCGGGAGGTCGACTTTGAGAAGCTGGACGCCCTAATCCGCAGGGAGATCCCCTATGGCCGTGAGGTTCGAGACATTCCTCATGCACTGAACGCTGAGATCGATCTGACTCACCTCCGCTGCACAGATCAAGTCAATCTCAACCGGGCCATGCGCAGCATCGGCTCTTTGGGTGGCGGCAACCACTTCATTGAGGTGGATCGCGCGGAGGATGGCCGGTTGTTCCTGGTGGTCCACTCTGGCAGCCGTCATCTGGGCACCGAGGTGGCTGAGCACTACCAGAATGAGGGTCGGCGTGCCCTTTGGGGCGGCGCCCAGTATCAAGTTCAAGCCGCCATTGACCAGCTGAAGGCCGAGGGCCGGTTCCAGGAGATCCAGAAGACCATCAAGGCGCTCAAGAAGGAGCACGAGCTGAATATCCCCAAAGATCTGGCCTATGTGGAGGGTAAGCTGTTCGAGGACTATATCCACGATATGAAGCTGACACAGCAGTTCGCCATGCTCAACCGCAAGGCCATGGTGGATGTTATCATGACTGGCATGGGCTTCACGGCGGTGGAGACCTTCACCACCATCCACAACTATATTGATACGGACGCCATGATCCTGCGTAAGGGCTCTGTCTCCGCCAAGGCCGGCGAGAAGCTGCTGATCCCCATCAACATGCGCGACGGTAGCCTGATCTGCAGCGGCAAGGGCAACGAGGATTGGAATTGCTCCGCACCTCATGGCGCCGGCCGGCTGATGAGCCGCAAGGCGGCCTTCAATGCTCTGTCCATGGAGGAGTTCCAGAAGGAAATGGAGGGTATCTACACCACCTGTGTTGTGCCCGACACGCTGGACGAGTCTCCCATGGCCTATAAGAGCATGGAGGAGATCGTCGCTCAAATCGGCCCTACTGCGGAGATTATTGAGCGGATCCGTCCTGTCTATAACTTTAAGGCAGCAGACTGAAATACAATGATGAAAGGCGGTGTTGACCGTGGAAGCATTGATCAAAGAAAAGCTTCATGAAATCGAGCAGCGGGAGAACTGCCGCATCCTTTTGGCCGTGGAGTCCGGTAGCCGTGCTTGGGGCTTTGCTTCTCCGGACAGCGACTATGATGTGCGCTTCATTTATGTGCGCCCCAGAGAGAGCTATCTCAGGCTCAACCGGGTCCGTGATGTGATCGAGCTGCCCATCAATGGTGTTCTGGACATCAACGGTTGGGATGTGGACAAGACACTGAAGTTGCTCCATAAATCCAACCCCACCGTATTTGAGTGGTTTTCCTCTCCCATCGTGTATCAGACCACTGACTTCACTGAGGCGTTTAAGCCCGTCATGCGGCGCTACTTCTCGTCCAAGAGTGGCCTTTGGCACTATCTGCAGATGGCGGAAGGAAACTATCGAGAATACCTGCGCGGCGACATGGTGAAGGCCAAGAAGTACTTCTATGTACTGCGGCCAATCCTTGCTTGCCGGTGGATCCTTGAAAAAGGTACTCCGCCCCCAATGCTCTTTTCTGAACTGGCGGCGAGCCAGCTTCCGGACTACCTGGAGAAAACCGTTGCGAAGCTGCTTGATCTGAAGATGAACTCCCCTGAGGTGAAGATGATCCCGAGAATCGATATCCTCAACGCTTACATGGATCGGAGCATTGCAGAGGTGCGTGCTCTGGTGGAGCAGTATCCGAGAGAAATCACGAAGGACTGGGAGGAACTCAATGCGCTGTTCCTCGCCGCACTGGAGATGTGATCTTATGATGAAATTGCCACCACAAGTGAATACAGCATTTGAGATGCTTGAAGCGGCCGGCTATGAGGCGTACCTTGTTGGTGGCGCAGTGCGTGATTATGTGCGTGACAACAGTCCTGCGAAGGATTGGGACATCACCACCAACGCGCTCCCAGAGCAGGTGGAGGAGATCTTTACAGGCTACCACCTGATTGAGACTGGCTTGAAGCATGGGACTGTAACTGTTGTGATCGACCAAGAGCCTCTAGAAATCACGACCTATCGCGTTGACGGGGACTACTCCGACCATCGGCATCCGGACTCAGTCAGCTTTACCCGCAGCCTGAAGGACGATCTTGAGCGCCGGGACTTCACCATGAACGCTCTGGCCTACAACCCCAGGACAGGTGTTGTTGACTTCGTAGGAGGCAAGGCGGACATTGCCGGCGACCTTGTCCGCTGCGTGGGAGATCCAGATCGGAGATTCCAGGAAGATGGCCTGAGAATGCTCAGAGCCCTTCGCTTCGCCTCCGTGTATGGCATGACGATCGAAGCTGCCACGGCAGCGGCCATCCACAGGAACAAGCACTTGCTCAAAGGTATCGCTGCGGAGCGCATTCTGGTTGAGCTTACCAAAATGCTCTGCGCTCAGGGCGCGGCAGGTGTTCTGCGGGACTTCGCCGATGTGCTGGCCGTCCCGATCCCGGAGCTCACACCCATGTTTGGCTTTCCGCAGCATAATCCACATCATGACAAGGATGTCTGGGACCATACCATCGCGGTCATTGAAAGTATCACCCCTGAACCGGTGCTTCGTTGGGCAGCCCTGCTGCATGACATTGGGAAGCCTTCCTGTTTCTCGCTCGCCGAGGATGGCATTGGCCACTTCTTCGGGCACTCGGATCAGAGTACTTCAATGGCGGAGAGTATCCTCAGTAGACTTCGCTTCGATAACGCCAGCAAAGAACAAATTGTAAGACTCGTTCGCTATCATGACATGCCCATCACGGCCGACAGGAAGCCAATCAAACGGCTTTTGAGCAAGCACGGTGAGGATGCTACCCGGCAACTGATCGAGCTGCACAAGGCAGATACGCTTGGTCAATCGGCCATCTGCAGACACCGGATCGCAATCTTTGAGGAAGTATCGCAAATGATCAATGAGATCCTGCAGGAAGAGAGCTGCTTCACACTCAAGGACTTGGCAGTTAATGGACATGATATGATGACATTGGGCTTTCAGGGACCGACCATTGGCCGTGTGCTGCAGGAATGCCTGGATGCAGTCTTGGATGAGCAGATCCCCAACGAGCATGAGGCGCTGATGGCCTTTGCAAAGGATAGACAGCTGAAGAGTTAATACCAAAACGGCAATACCAAGCAGGTATTGCCGTTTTGGTATGCACAGGAACCTAGGTGGATTGTAGGGTTTTGTCGATGGTCGTATAATGAGTGATGAAGCAAAGTGACGATCGTGAGGTTGCCTTTGACTTCGATTATGCTACTCACTTGTTCCGGCAACTCTCTAAATCGCATCACAAGGGAACATTTTCCCTATTTTTGCGTCTATATCAATAAGGGATTCATGTCTGATATGAAAAGGAGGCTGCTGATATGAAACAGAAAAAGAAATGGGTTATTCCCCTCTGTGTGATAGGAGTCATACTGCTACTTTGTGCGGGTGGCCTTTGGTATATGATAAATCACTCCATGAGTTTCTCTGTCGGACGCTGCTTAGTAGCGGACAACGGATCGTATATGTTCATCGATGGAAACTCACCCATTATCATGAGCAACCGAAAGGATAAGGAAGGTCTGTTCTCTGGCTTGGGGACCGGCGATAAGATTTTGATCTTCCACGATGGGATTGCGGAAACCTATCCAGGCAGGACCGGTGCGTATTGGTGTGTGAAATTGGAAGACGGTACGCAGGCCGATATTCCGGAACAGGTCATAGAAGAGCTTACGGAACTCGGATGGACCATTGTAGGAAATGAAGCTGATCCAGATTCCGTGGCGCCTGAACCGGGAGCATACGCTTTTGAGGCGCAGTACATCCGGACCAATGGCGGACCTGAAGATGGCTATCCTTACCACACCGTGATCAGTTCCAGAGCGGAATTGGAAGCCTATTACGAGGCATACAAGGACATTTATAGTCTGGAACGAAGAGAGACAGTCTACTCCGACAGCACAATCGGCTTTTTGGATGCCTGCGACAAATATGATAACGCCTATTTTGAACGGCAGAATCTTGTTCTGATCGTACTGCAGGAAGGCAGCGGATCAATTCGGCATGAGATTACAGATGTGCGTCGTCACCGTATTGAGAACGGTGCATTGGATGGGTGGGACATTACGATTGACCGTAAGGTCCCTGAGGCAGGAACAGAGGATATGGCTCAGTGGCATCTATTCCTTGAAGTGCAGATGGGCGATGTGATCAAGGCCACCGACAAGGTTTGGATCAATGGAAAACAGAGCGAACGCACTCCGGCAATATCCGGTCTTGTTGGTATCAGTCGTACTCCGTCGATAAGCGCCTATCAGGATCCCTGGGGAGTGAAGCTTACTGCAAAGAATATTACCCCGTCTGGATTGACCATTGTTTGTACGCAGCAAGATGGAGAACCAACCGGTGAGCTGCAGACCGGCAGTTACTACGGACTCGAAATGCTGCAGGATGGCGAGTGGGTTGCGGTCGAGCTGCTTCCTATGGAGTATGAGCTTGCCTGGACGTCAGAAGCATGGATGATCCCTAACAATGCGGAAACAGAATGGGAAGTGAATTGGAGCCGCCTGTACGGAGAGCTTCCCGCAGGTTCCTACCGGATCAGCAAATCGGTTATGGATTTCCGGGGTACCGGTGATTATGACACCAAAACCTATTATGCAGGCTTTGATCTCGTGGACGCCGCTGACACAAGTAATGTTTCCTACGAACACGGCGGATTTGGCGTCAGTGTGCCGCTTCTTTCTGGTTGGGAATACAAGGTTGAGGAATACAGTGCCGATGGCATGAGCTATGGCGTCAGTTTCCGACCCGCTGGTGAAGATGGATGGATCGATTTCCAATATTGGCCTACATTCGGCGTCTGTGGCACCGGATTGTCAATGAAGGAATTTGGAAATGGTTCCATGGGCACCTACGATGGCGGTGCTATCTGGAACTTTATCAGTTACCCTGCCAGCAAAGGCAACTTTGTGGCAACGACCCAGAGTGTAAATAGCTGGTGGTCACGCTACGGCGAGACTGCTATGGAAATCATAACGCAGGTAATCTGCACAGACACCATCGTAGACTAAGGAGGGTACGCAGTATGAAACGAATTGTAGCGCTATGCCTCGCAGCGGCTTGCCTGATTTCTATGGTAGGCTGCGCAGGAGATACCAATATGGACGAAAAGAAACCAAACAACTCCGCATCGGCCTATGCTCTGGCACTGGCTAGCTATCCGGAGATGGCTCCCTACCCAAACGAGATGGAGTATTTTGATGAAAAGACCGGTGAGTTTGACAGCGATGGCTTTGATGTGGTCTATGACGCCTGGCAGTCGGACAGAAAGGCCCAACGCAGTCAGCCGGAAGGCTATGCAGACGGTCTGGAACCGTTCTTCGCCAGTTCAATCCGAGAGTTTCTCAGCAATTCCAACGGGGAGAACAAGGTATACTCTCCTCTGAGTGTTTACATGGCCCTCGCCATGCTGGCAGAGGTGACGGACAGTGAAAGCCGCCAGCAGATCCTTGACCTTCTAGGAAGTGAAAGCATTGAGGCTCTGCGCTCCCAGGCGGCCAGTGTTTGGAACGCCAATTACAGCAATGACGGCGCCGTGACAAGCATTCTGGCAAACTCCCTGTGGCTGAATGAGTCCGTAAATTTCAACCAGTCCACAATGGACAGTCTGGCAAAGAATTACTATGCGTCCTCCTTCCGTGGTGAGATGGGCAGCGAGGAATTTAATCAGGCCTTGCGGGACTGGATCAATGAGCAGACCGGAGGACTGCTGGAAGCGCAGGCCGATGGCCTGTCGATGGACCCCGAGACCGTTATGGCTTTGGCCTCTACCATCTACTACCGAGCCAAGTGGCACAGTGAGTTCAATGAGGCCGGAACGGAAAAGGGCCTGTTCCATCTGTTCAGTGCTGATGGAGAGACCGTGGAGTGCGACTTCATGCACAAGGGCGGCAGCAACACCTATTACTGGGCAGATCAGTTCGGCGCTGTTGCTCTGAGCCTGGAGGGCAGCGGCAAAATGTGGTTCCTCCTGCCTGATGATGGCGTGGCTATGGATGATCTGCTTGCCGATGAGCAAACGATGGAGTTCCTAAACAGCAATGGAAACTGGGAGAACAGCAAGCACCTGATCGTGAATATGTCCGTTCCCAAATTTGATGTTGTCTCTGATCTTGACCTGCGTGATGGCCTGAATGCGCTGGGTATTACCGGTGTATTCGATGCCACGGTGGCCAATTTCAGTCCCATGACTTCGAAAGTTGCAGAGATATTCCTTTCCAAAGCCGACCATGCAGCCCGCGTTGCCATCGATGAAGAGGGGGTTACCGCAGCGGCATATACCGTCATGATGATGGCTGGTGCTGCGGCGCCACCTGAAGAGGAAATGGACTTCGTATTGGATCGACCGTTCTTATTCGCCATTACTGGTGCAGATGGACTTCCACTCTTTGTTGGCGTAGTCAATAGACCGTGAACTGAAAAAAGGCAATAAGAAAACGGCAGTGCCACAATGTGGCATTGCCGTTTTCATGTATATCCGATGCATTGAGTTGTTTACCCCTCATAGGACTGCGGCTGGTAGCCATAGTGCTTGGCAAAAGCTTCATAGTCAACCCATTTCGGGTTGTCAAAGATCCTTGCAGCGTAGAGCTCAAGCGTGTAATGCTCCAGTTCTGCTTTCGTCTTTAACCAATAGGTGTGCTCCTTCTCCCACTCCAGGAGTTTATCAAACAAGTCTTCTTCGTGGCTCCGGACAATGAGCTCACGCACCAAATCGCGCCAGACATCGTTCCTGATGTCTCCAAGATCCGTCTGGATACCATTGCGGTACCCGTACTTCTTATCTCTCCCAGAACCAGAAAGAAGAATCGATCGACCAGTGCTGAAATGTGCGTGTAGATCTTTATGCGTAAGTTGATCTCTGTTAGGAACTGCCGATAGTGAGTCAATAATCGTGCGCGGATACATAGACATACCTCCATTCTGGTAAGTCTTACGGTTTAACGGTCGAAAATGCAACAAATCGATCATAATGAGCAAAAAAGGAAAACCGCGCCACACTGTTGTCGCCGTTCTGTGATATAATCGAACTATGTCGAATAATCAATTCCCTTTGGATCAGCCGCATCCGACCATCATCAAGAAATGGCCGGATTGACAATGCACATATTATGTAGTATTATTGTAGTGCAAAGGAGGCTTGAACATGGATTCCAACATGACTTTTCGCATTGATTCTGAAGTGAAAGCGCAAATGGCAGCCATCTGCGATGCACTGGGCATGTCCACTTCCACTGCCTTTAATATCTTTGCCAACGCTTTTGTTCGGGCAAAGGGAATGCCTTTTGCTGTTACGATTCAGGAGCCCGCAACCTCTGTGAGTCGAGAAAAGATGTTGGCTGACACTGATCAGATGTTGGGTGAGTTCGCTGCCGATTATAAGAGGATGGCGGAATGATTTGGATTACAGCAGATGATGTCATCATGATCCATAGTCGGATCATCCAAGTGACTGGCGGTATTGATGGACTGCGTGACCGGGCTGGATTAGAAGCGGCTATTGCCGCACCCCTTCAATCATTTGGAGGAGAAGATCTTTTTCCAACTGACATAGAGAAAATCGCTCGTATTGGGTTTGGGTTAGCGTCCAATCACGCATTTATCGATGGCAATAAGCGAATTGGCGCCATGGTCACGCAACTGCTACTCAAATGGAATGGATATCAGTTCCAATTGGAGCAGAATGAGCTGGCCGATATGTTCATTGGTATTGCGGATGGCAGAAAGGACGAAACGGAGCTTCGGCATTGGATCAACGCCCATATTGAATAACGGAAGGGTTGCCTCACGCAATAATGTGAGGCAACCCTTTGTTCGTGGTGGGCCAGGTTGGAATTGAACCAACGATGTTTCTCATGTCACGGTTTTACAGACCGCTGCGCTCGCCAACTACGCGTACTGACCCATATGGCGGAGAGTGCAGAATTCGAATCTGACACCATGCGGTGCGATCCGCTTAGCGGGCGGTCCCCAGACCTTCTGGGTTCACTCTCCAAGTATGGCTGGGGTGGTTGGATTCGAACCAACAAATGCCGGTGTCAGAGACCGGTGCCTTGACCGCTTGGCGACACCCCAATAAAATGGCAGGGATAGGGCGACTTGAACACCCACGGGCGGTTTTGGAGACCGCTGCTCTACCAGTTAAGCTATACCCCTGTATGATGGTGATGCCTGCGGGACTCGAACCCAGCATTACAAGCTTGAGAGGCTTGCGTCCTGACCAATTAGACGAAGGCACCAAATTGGAGATACGGGTCGGATTCGAACCGACGATTAACAGCTTTGCAGGCTGTCCTCTTTAACCTCTTGAGTACCGTATCATGGTTGGGATAGTTGGATTCGAACCAACGGTGCCGGCGTCAAAGGCCGGTGCCTTATCCGCTTGGCCATATCCCATTATTTTGGAGATCCGCGCCGGACTCGAACCGGTCATTGCAGCCGTGAAAGGGCTGTGTCCTAACCATTTAGACGAGCGGACCGTATGGCGAGAAGCAGAGCTTCTCGCATTTAAGCGACGGCGTTGTCGGTAATGAGAATGTCGTCGATGCGGACATGCAGCAGCGCCGCAAGAACGATTAGATTATCTACCGTCGGCAACGCAGCTCCATTCTGCCATTTGTAAATAGCTTGCGGGGAATTGAAGCCGAACACCATTTGCAGGTCATGCACGGTGAGGCCTGCTGCTTTCCGTAGCCGCACAATATTTGCGCCAGTACGCATTAAGTCGATCGTCGGGAACCCCATTTCGAAGGACACCTCCTCTCCAAATCATTTGAACTCATGGGCATGAAAAAGCCGCTTGTCTATACACAAGACAAGCGGCTTCAATGATTCAGGAAAGGAGTTACCGGCAAATCGCTCTGCCAGTCTAACAGGTACTCATTCCAATCAAATTCTTCTGCTTATCTTGATATGGGCATGCTTCGCTGAAGCTATATTCCTCACACTGGAAGATAGCCTGCCATTCGCTCATATAGAAGATAGCGGAAGAAATGGTCTTCATGGTGCTGCGTCCTTTCTGTAAAGTAGTTGTTCTTGGTTTCTGACTGTACTATACCACAAGCCTCAGCATTTGTCATTCAACTTGTGGTTAAAAGACTGGAATTTTTGCGCGCAATCTAACTATGAGGAGATGTAAGTCCCGCACCAGTCTAATACCTGCTTGAATTCTTCTGCCGTTTCAATTGTTCCATACTCATCACAGATTGTGTAGTCCGGGTGTGACTGGAGCCAACGCATGACTGAGTCAAGGTCATGGAAGCCATTCTCAGTGCGCCATGAAAAATGGCCCGCTCTTGCCGTTCCGATTACAATGGATGTCCCTTCTGGTTCCTCAACAGAGAATAGCGCACGGTCAGAAAGCTTGTCTATGAGATCCTCTTTGATCTCCTGCAAGTCAGCAGATACAGAGGCCTCACACATCATTCGGAGACATTCTGCTCGGATTGCTGAGACCTTTTTCTGGAATTCGGCGACTTCTTCGGTGATCCGTGTATTAACAACAGAATATTGTGTGCTCACAGCTCATCCTCCTGAACTCCTTCCGGCGCGGCATACTCCACCAGATAGTCATAGAGCGCACCAGGTTCTGTCAAGTCCACGCGGATTTCTTTACCGTCCTCATCATCCCACCAGACTGTGTATCCGGCATCCGGCGCTTCATATAGCCACCATCCGATGTAGTCATATTGATCTTGCATTGTGTATTTCAGCAGCTCCCGGAGCGCAATCAGGTACTGATTCTCCGAATCAAACACAGGGAACCCATCGCAGATCTTTGATAGCGCGGTATTAAACTCGTCGATCCGAGCTTCTTGCGTTTGGATCTTCTCGATCGTGCTGAGGAATAGCTCTTTCGGTAACATAGGTCTTATTCCTTTCTCGCGTCCTGTGCGGAGAGAATTTCCTTGAGTGTTCTTGGCTCATAATTCATGTACGGCATCATGCAGCCGACATTGATAGCGCGAATGGGCTTTCCTTGTTGAACATTCAGCTTCTTATTCTCGTTGAGCTCTTTGACGCACTTCTGGAAGAATGCCTCTTCCACAGTATTGTGAGTATGGGCGTAGAGAAGGATCGATCCGCGATGCTGCCCATTCCACATCAGAATGGGATAGTGCATCAAACAGAGCTTATACGACTGTCCGTCAAAGCTTTCGCTGATCTCGCGATAATCGGTGATGTCAGCGAAGAGCTTCTGATACCTGTAATCAGACAGATCATCGTGATTCCCTCGGAACAAAATCTTCTGACCTTTAAGCTGCGCGACCAATGCGATGAGTGCTTCGTTTCTACCCCGCATGGCCATATCCCCAAGAATATAAACGGTATCGCCGTTGGTGATCTTGGCGTTCCAATGCTCAAGGATATACTGGTTCATTTCAGCCACGGTGGCGAACGGTCTCCCGTCATAGTTCACACCCTCACCCGTCTGATTCCGGTTGAAGAGATGGAGGTCTCCAATGAAGTAGTTCATGTGATAGACCTCCTCATGAAATCCGGTAGATCACACGGACTTGCGAAGCCGCACGATCTCCATAGGACTGACCTGCCTCATAGGGAAGCGCTTCATTGAAGCATTCTACCTGAAATCGCAGGCGATCTACCATCGAGCGGATCTTCTCTGCATTATCAAAGACATCATTCCAACGATATAGGACATACTCGCTGCGAGCCGTATAGGGAAGCTCAAGCACCTCATGAACAGTTAAATAGTCACAGATGTCATCGATCTCATGGGACTCATATGCGGCAATCTGATTCCGCGTCACATAGTATTCGTTTTGGTATGGCGCCTTCAGGAGTTTCTCGAAATCCGCAAGATTACCGGCAACATAGAATTGCTCCAGTCGAACGCTATCTTCACACTCTGCAGGGATACTGGATAGGAGGAGATTCTGTGTACTTTCCGCTAGATCATCAAAACCGATCCTCCATGCGCCATCGATCAGGCTTTCCAATTGGCCAACAAAGCTGCGGGAGAAGGTTGCAAGGTATTGATGCCGCAGCTTTCCGTCAAAATCCTTTGTATGTAGGTCGATGTTGTACCATTTGTCTTTATACTTGGCCTCGACCATAAAGTCGTAATATGTGCTCATGTAAAACCCTCTTATTTCTCCTCCTGAGTCTCATCCATCAGGCCCAGCGCCTCGACAATCTCGGCCTGTCGCTGCATCCGGCGAATCATTTCCTTCTCCGCAGAAAGGGAAATCTGATGCGGCAGCAGCGCATAGTCCTGAAACATGAAGCGGATCTTGTCGATCTCCTTGTCCGTATGATAGTGGGCGCAGTACCAGCGCTCGTAGTGCAGCCTTGACTCGATCGTATCAAGCCATTGCTCAGTGCTCTTGTCCACACTCGACTGGTCGATCATGGGTAGGAACACTTCCGTCGGCTCGTACCTGAGCGGGCAGGTGTGCGACAGCACAACATCGATCTTCCAATCACGCGCAGATAGCACACGCTCAACTTTCTCCTTGATTTCATCAGACGGCTGCTCGTCTTCAAACCAGTTATAGCCTCTTGCCAATCGGTAGTATTTGTCGACGCTGTACGCGCCTCCAATAACAATACAGGAATGGCCAAAGAAATCATAAATCTCTCCGTCAATGGCAAATACGAGGTTTGGATACTCGGGCTGAACCCATACCTTCCCACCGTGGCACTCTTTCACCTGATAGCCCAACTCTTTAGATGGGCGCATTTCATGGTTGCCGTGGATGCAGAAGAAAGTGATCGGAATCTTCGCCAGCTTATCTTTGCCTCGGTTGTCTCTCCGATCCCCGTAGTAGTTCAATCCGACGTCACCCAAGATAATGAAAGTGCTTTCGGGTTGGACCTGCTGCCTCTCACAGAAAGAGATGATCCGCTCAAACTGACCATGTGTATCACCTGTCAGATAGATCTGGTTTTTCGGATGCAGCAGCTCACGCATATAAGCGTCTGCTTCTTCCATGGAGTATGAAGGGCCTCCCTCTGCTTCTTCCAGCATGGCAATCAGTTCTTTCTCCGCTTCTTCTCGCGTCATCATTTTTCACTCCTTTATTAGCTTCTGGGGATACACTCCCCAACGGTATTTACGGATAGAAGGAGTGGAAAACAACAATTATCCCATTTGAAGTTGTACTTCTTGGCGTGTCCCTTCAATCCGTTTCATGAGGGCATTATCATGTCGCATAATGTAATCGAATGTATCTTTCAGGGAGAGAAACAGACGAGGCTGTACATGATATTTCTTTGTGTTCTCTTGCTGAGAAACGAGGTTTATGTGTTCCAATCGGACTGGCCGCATGTCCATATTAATTTTCCACTTGCCCACCATCGTCTGCATCTCGAAATATCGATTGTCGTGGTGAAACGGCAGACAATGTTCCGTACAGAGTTGCACCAATGTTTCGACACTTTCTCCCGCACGCTTTTTGTTAGTGATAGGGATCGAATAGACGACATCTTGCTTCGGACTTGGCTTACAATGCCGGCATGGGCAGTAGCCGGCATGGACAGCGTCCTGATAACGAGGAAAGCCGACCAGTTGGCTGAGCCCTGTGATTTGCGGGCAGTTTCTGCGGTGGAATGTTCGATACCCCCTACTTGCCCAGAATGCCAGCCCTGGCTGCGAGAGTGCCATAATGTTGCTTTTCTCGGCATCGGAAAGTGAGCCTCTCTTGAATGCAGCTTCACGCTCCTGTTTAGCACGATTAAAGCGTCCGATGGCACTTTGCTCGTCCTTGCTCAAAGAACGCTCCTGAGGGGATTGCGGCTTCTTTGGAAGAACCGGAAAAGCAATCGTTTTGTGCTCAATCGGCTCCGGATTGCAGTGCTTACAAGGCCGTCGCCCGCTTTTAAGGCAGGTGTCGTAGGAAACGGTTCCCTGAATATCATAGGCCAGCAGTACATGACTGCACTTTCTAGTGTGAAAGATCTTGGACTGCTTGGAGTAGACATAGTTATATTCAGAGCGAGCGATAGAGTCTTGATTGCGATCCCACAGCGCATCTAAGAATTCATCCCTACAGCAGCTACAAGGTTTGTACTTACGTCGAATTGGGAGCTTGAATGTGAGGAATGCCGGGAAATGCCGATTATCAGGTAGTAGCTCACAGTCGGATTGATGAAGGAGCTTGGCCTGGGGATCATAGAGCAGCTTATACGCAGAAGAACCTTTCTGTGCCATTGCGTCGTTGCCCCATCTTTTCGGCGGCTCAAGTAAATGCTTCTGCTCAAAGCCAATGCCCTGTGCAAGCAGTTGCATGGTTGCTACATCGTTGGCGGAGCAGTGTGCTGGAGAAGGCGTGGCGATATTGCGCGCCGCGCAGATCTTATAAGGGCTTCCAACAGACGCCTCTTGACCTGCTAAGTAACCGTAGATGTAATCACAGAGCAACACGACATGCTGAGTCATATCAGGAACACCGGATACCTTGGAGAACATATTGAACAGATCGCTTGCTTCCTGATGCCACCAACATATCGTATCCTCCGGTTGCAGCCAATGGCGGAAGGCATCTAATCCAGCATAAAGGCTTTCACCATTGAGGAACTGCTCCTTATTCCAGCCGGAAAAAGCCATATGCCCCCATTGCTGGAAGGAGAAGTCTTTCGGGCGAAATAACGTAGAAAGAGTATCAACCGTATTCCAATGCGCATCTACGCGGGCAGCGGCCAACTGTGTTGGCCAATGATTACCACGCTGATTCGAGATCCATTCCATATCAACGAGCACATACATCTTCGACACCTCCGGTAGTTCTTTCTTCGAACTCTACCGCAAGCATACAAGAAGAGGTGTCCGAAAGAACGGACACCTCGCAGCCTTTAGTATCATAGTCGAAGCGAAAGACACACCAATCTATGGGATAAATCATTCCCGCAGATTGGTGTGTCTTTTCATGTCATTCATGTGAAGTCATTGAGAATCTATTGAATTGCCCCTTTGTATTGTGCTACTGCCATTCAACTCCGCTATCTATCAATATGCTGCTGTTCCGTTTGGTCATAGGATTTCGTATATCCCAAGTGATATTCCAACAGCAGAGTGTGTGGGACCATGTCAAAGGTGCTCACGCCCTCGACAGCAGTAAGGACTTTGACCGCAGCACGATAACCGCAGTAGAAGCTGTGGCAGGCCGCCCAATGAACGCGCTGCTCCCACGCACACTCGATCGAGGTCAAATGCTCTCGTCGCTCTTCATCACCATCAATCTCGAGCTGCTCGATAAGCTTCTTGTTTTCGTCATGCATCTTCAAAAACAGAGTATGGCGCTGCATACCCGGCATCTCAAAGAGATCTTGCATGAGATGCTTTTCAAATCCATCGACAACAAGATCTTGATTGGAAAAGCGCTGGACGAACCCGGAATACAGGCCGGCGTTGAAAGCATACTGGGATGCATACCGCAGTTTTGCCTCGTAATTGGTTTTGATCTGGCTTAGGATCTCGTTCTCGGACTGCTCCAATGTGGTGGTGAAATAGTCCTCAGCCGCTGTGTAATCCTTTTCCTCTTCGGAAAAATCTGTTTGCGCCAGTACCTTGTATGTATCGAACAAATACTTTTGAAAAGCAGGGGCAAATGCGCGTCCTTTCATTTCCTCTAATGCGTTTTGTACTGTCATGTCTTCATCCCTACGTACAGTTTTGATACAATCGTATCAAGTGAGTACATATTACATGAGTGAAAGCGCGAAAACAGTCGGATTAAGGGAGAATGAAAAATAAAATTGCACCTGCCAGATCGACAGGTGCATTGCTCAAATGTGTTTTTTGATGATCGGGATCGAATTTAATGCCAACTCAACAATGGCATCTTCTTGCTCCTTCGTTAGTCCAGAGTTTTCAAGTTCCTTGCGAACTCTATGCTCCAGAGGAGAATCCGTCTTCCCAGCTAAGTAGTCGAGTGAAACGTCTAGAATATCCGAGATGCGCTCAATGAGCTGGAAACTTGGTGACCTGACTCCGTTTTCTATGTGTCGAAGTGAGTCTACAGCAATACCGATCTTCTCAGCGAGCTGTTCACCAGTTAGGCGGCGGAACTGCCGTGCAGTCCGAATCCGGCTGCCCATGATTTGCAATCTCGTACTCATTTGATCTTCTCCTACCTATCCTGTACTTTCTCACAGTATAGATGGATGGCAGAAAATCAGAAATGAGCATTATGGTATTTGCCGTACTGAAATGGTACGTAAACGAATGACCTCCGGTACGACACATACCGAAGGCCATTCGCTTTAAGTCACATTTACAAACTGAGCCTCAATCACTCTACTCGGCGGCACAGAAGCAAACTTGTTCGTTTTTGCCCATGTGTTGTCCCCTGCAGGCATCAAGCTGCCAGATGCCGCCAGCTCGTAGGTGCGCAGCATATCTTCAACCGACAAATTAGGAGTACGGGTGCGCGGAGGGGCAGCACGGGTCAGATCGAACAGGATCGCATACTGCTCAGGCCAAGGTACACCATAGAAGCGGCGAGGCGTCTTGCCGCTATCCCAACCGAGTTTTGTGCGAATGATGTGCATCAGCATTCGGTTACTTACGGTTGTCCACTTTTTCTGCCCCTTCAGATCCTCTGCGGTTCTTCCGGACATAAAAGGGAACGGCACATGGATCGTCTTTATCACACGCCTGAATAGCCAGAGTAGTGCCTTCGGAACTGATCAGGAGCCGAACATTTTCGGGGTATCCAAGTTCTGCCGCACTCAGATTATTAAAGCGAATAGACGATTGCGCAATGCGCGCCTCTGCTGCGCTGAATGTCCGCAGCGTCGGGTTCACAACGCGAAGGTCAGAAAGGCAAGCGTTCATATAATGCAGCGTTTCATCGTGCTTTTCCCTCCGACTCAAACTCATGCACCAACCGATAGAATGTCGATGCACTGACCCCCAACTGTTTATAGCACTCGACAGCTGTGATTTCTCCTTGCTTCCACTTGGGGTAATAGATATCCCAGTCCGTTACTGAACACTTTGGACGTCCAAATCTGACACCCTTCAGATGCGCGGCGGCAATACCTTCCGCCTGTGCCTTCGACTTGGTATCAACTTCCAGCTGAGCGCCGAAAGAAAGTACAGCGAGGACAATATCCGTGATCACACTACCGAGCAGATCTTTGTATCGGGTCGTATCCAGAATGGGCGTGTCCAGAACGACGATGTCCACGCCAAGCGTTTTGGTAAGATATTCCCACTCGGCACGGATTCCAGAGTAATTGCGGCCAAAGCGATCAATGCTTTTAACGACCAGGATATCACCACTACGCAAAATGCTATTTCGCAGCGACATGTAGTTTGTTCGCTCAAAACTACGGCCGCTCTGCTTATCCACATAGATATCACGCTCTTCAATGCCGTATTCAAGCAATTCAAGAACCTGACGATCCTCATTTTGCTCAGCTGTGGATACACGAGCATATCCAAATTTCTTATTGCTCATGGCTTTACTCCTTCGACCGGAACATACCCATGACGCCACCGAGATCCGCAAGATCATCAGCCGCCAGCATTGGACTCTCCGGTTTTGAGGGCGTAGTTTGCGATACAGCTTGGAGTTCTCCACTTGCGACCATATCGCGAACGACATCCTTGACGATGCTCACCACCCAGTCGCGGCCAAACTCGTTGGCCGCTTCTGGGCAGCTTGTGTAGTGCAGGACCGCATTGACGACTAGTTCGGACATGCTGCGTGGTCGTTGCCGCAAAATATCGAGTGCGCGTCGGTGCCGAAAGTCCATTTCATTGAACTGGAGCACAACACGAGGCTTACTATTACTGCCCATTCGACGCTACCTCACTCTGATAGAGGAGTTCATAGCCGCGTGCATTGGCATGAATATCTTCGATGAAAATGGGGAATGCTACTTTATTTGCTCTCTCAATCATTCCTCTCAGAAGGAGAGAGCCACCACCAGCAAACACGCATTTGCTGGTCGTTACATCGATTCCACGTTCACGCAGGAAGTTATAGAACTCCGAAAGGAACTCTCCTGTCATGCTGCGAATCAGCTGTTGTACTTCACCGGGAAGGACGGTAGGCTGATTGCGAATTACTTCATCAATATCGCAGTCCTCTAAGATCCGGGCATAGAGCGCATTGCACTTGCTTGTAATGCTGTTGTAGAGGGTGATGACCCCCTTTTCAAAACTTTCGACCACCGCCAGGTCAGGACGTCCGTTACGCAGCTTGAGAACGTCAATGGTAAAGCCGCCAATGTCGATGATGTAGGCAACAGAATAGGTCTTGAGCGTACTGTACTGTGTTACAGCAGCCGCAAATGCCTGAGGATAGCTGAGGACTTTGCTGATGCGGATCGAGTAGTATTTTCCATTGTACTCGAAGTCAATGGCCTCACGGCGCCGCAGAAAGTACTGCTCAAAGCGACTGTGGAGCTGTTCATAGTGCGCCGGGGGCAATCCGATCAGGAGCGTGATGTCAATCGGATCCAGCGTTTCAGCTGCCTTGCGCTGCTCCAGTTCCTTGGCGATAGCGAAGAGAGTCAGGACATAGAACCGCTCGTCTTCGGTTTTGTCGCGCAGATAAGAAATGCGCTGTTCTGTCAGCGTATAGTAGCGCCCGTTCCAGCAGATATAGTCCGTTTTGAATCCTTGCAGCCCTTCGGACGAAATCAGGCCGGAGGTAAAAAGCGCGTTCGGGGTCTTGATCGATTTATTGCCGTGATCGACAGAGATAATCATGGATTGGAACCTCCTCATTTCGTTTAACAAAGTGCGTGTGATGTCGCACTCGAAGCATCTAAAAGAAATTACGCATAGTGTTCTCATAGAACAACAACTACACTAAATGTTTTTCCTTTAGGCATTTATGCCCAGTCTTTCAGAAGATCGTGGAGCTTTTTGAGCGCACCGTTGATAGATTTCAGCGCTGCGTTCATATGGCACCCTTCCTGACGGGCAATCTCACGGATCGTCATATTCTCCATCAGCATGTGGATCCTGCGCTGCTGGATCGGGGTGAGTTGCACGATCGCTGCATACAGCGCAGCGACCTGCTCATCCCACAGCAACGTATCTTCCATCGGGTTCTGCTCATAAGACTTCGGCATTTCGAAAAGGTCCTCGATTGGTGTCCAATCACGGTGATATACTTCTTTGCGATGGACGCGCTGCGTTTCATTCTGAAGAGTGCGCCATTCTTCATACAGCTCATCGCTGACGGGAATTTCCTGATAAATGCCATAGTAGTCTTTGATTCTGATAGTCTTCATTTTTACCTCCAAGTCGTTTCGTTTGCGGATGCGGACGAACGACTTGAAGGCGGGCCACGAGCCCGATTGCCAGCGCCGGACATGGATCATGCTCCCAGTCAAGGCAACAAAAAAGCCGGCCACTCTCGTTTTCGAGAATGGTCGGCTCTTTGTTCCGGTATTGGCTGGCGCACAAGGGTATGAAAAAAGCCCCTCGGATCATAGACCCGAGAGGCTATAAGTGCTCCAGCATAATCCATTATACCTGCTGAGTCTCTACACTACAATTTCGTTTGGCTCTCAATTTCCTCCCGATTTTCTATCATGTTTTCTCTCATCTGACTGCCACATTGTCTCTCATTTGTCTCTCACGAGACTTCCACCTGAGCGGTGACGCTACCGCTTTGCTGCAGGTGCTCCCTGATGATCAGATCGGGGATTACGACACACCAGAGGTTTGCTGCATAGGCACGGATAGCGGGCTTGATGTGCCGATAGTATGTAGATGAGGAGATTCCGAGGTTGAGATATGCTTCCTCATTTGAGGTGCAGTAGACATCAAAGTACCTTGCCTGGAGGATGTTGAAATAGGTGCCTCCATTGGGCGGGGTGTCCTTCACGAGCACCAGGGCATCCTCCATGACGGACAGAAGCTGCATGGAGTGGCCCATCTCGGCAAGGCGATCGGCGATGCGTTTCCGGTCAGTGTCACGGTCATAGTCGATGGCCAGATTGATGAAGTCGGAGATGCTTTGCCGTCTACCTTCATAGCACTCTTCTTCCATCTCACCGATGCGAGAGGCAGTCCTTCGAACGGCGGGGCCGTAAATCTGGAGCAGCGCCAAGGTCTTATCAATATCCTCCTCGGTGAGGGTACTGGTGATGTCAAAGGTTTTCAAGTAGTTCTGGAATTTACTCATTATTCGTCCTTTCTGCCAGGCCTCTTTAATGGTAAAAGTTGAAGAAGCCAAGAACTTTGGCATAGGCCTTGGACTTATTGTGGAGGATGCGCTTTTCGCCGTCCGCCTTGACTTTACGATCTTTCAGGTAGAGATAGAGTGCGAAGGCTCCATTTTCCTTCACGACGATCAGGTCACCGTCATTGATCTCGGCTGCCCTCTGACAGAACAACACGCTGCCGGTGGAAATGCCGTGCTCCTGATAGCGATGTCCATCGGCCATAATGCAAAAACACTTTTTGGGAATCAGACCAGAAAATCCGTCGATCTGGATGGAGCCATAGCCATTGCTCAAAACGGGGTGTCTGGCTTGAGTCGTTTCAACTGCTGCGTTTATAGTCAATACCTCCTCAGTGATACATAACAGAGGGCATCTTGTATTCAACCTCCCGATGGGCAGGCATCTTCAGCCCCGTGGTGAGTGCGGCGAAATTGATGGCATGGAGGCCATAGCGGCGACGGATGTCTTCCATGGTGCGCTCCAGGATGAGACGTTTGTTGTGCTTGGTAAAGTCTGACCATAGATCGAGCTGGATCGGCGTGTCAGACGGGATAAGGTCGATTGCGCTGATGGCCAGAGACCGGATATTGTTGTTCCAGGTATGCTTCTTGCAGAACAGCTCAAAGCCTGCCGCTGCAATTTCCGTGTAGCTCTGCGTTGGAAATGTCAGTTTTCCTTGGTATTCCCGTTGCGAGAGGGTGTTGTCGCGGACGCTGATGCGGACCCGTGTGGCAGCCAGCTTATTCTTCCAGAGCTTCAGCCCAACTTCCTGAGAAAGCTCCATGAGAACATGGCGCACTTCATCTTTCGAGAGCAAATCATCCGTGCATGTAATGCAGTGACCAACGATTTTGATGGGGATTTCGTAGTCGCATGGCATAACGCGCGATTGATCCAGTCCATTGGCAAACACCCACAGTTTTTCACCATTGACGCCAAGCCGGTGAATTAGCATCGCCCGATCCGCTTGGGCCAGATCTCCGATGGTGCGGATCCCGTAGAGCCGAATCTTTTCCGTCGTTGCTCGCCCCACATAGAGCAGGTCTGAAGCAGGGAGCGGCCAGATTTGATCTTTGAAGGATTCCCGCGTTATGACAGTCACGGCATCTGGCTTTTTCATGTCTGAGCCGAGTTTCGCGAAAATCTTATTGAAGCTGACGCCAATGGAAACGGTGAGTCCGACTTCTTCTTTCACAGTAGTCCGAATCTCGTTGGCGATTTCAATCGAAGTTTTCTGCTGGAGAAGCGGAGACCCAGTCAGTTCAATCCAGCTCTCATCAATGCCAAATGACTCGACTTCCGGAGAGTATCGCAAATAGATAGAGCGGACAATTTTGGAGAATTTCAGATATTGTTCCATATGCGGTTCTACAATCGTCAGTTGTGGACATTTTTGCTTTGCCTCCCAAATCACTTCACCTGTCTTCACCCCACATTGCTTTGCCAATTGGTTCTTCGCAAGAACGATCCCATGTCGATCCTCTGTGCTGCCGCAAACCGCAATGTACTTTCCACGCAATTCCGGATGCAGCATACATTCAATACTCGCATAGCAGTTGTTGAGGTCACTATGCAATACAACTCGGCCTTCCATATTCGGCATACCTCCTGTCCATAACCTTCAAGAAATAGTTCCATCAAGTTCCTAAAAGTTCCTATTGACAAGTTCCAGTTCGCAGAATATAATGAGCCTAAAGTTCCAACCGAGTTCTATTAAGTTCCAATAAGTTCTAATAACAAAATAGCAGGTCAGAAAATGGTTTGTCAATAGAACTTTCAAAAACTTTCCAAACCTGCGAGAGGAGACGGTTATGAAGACGACTGGTGAAAAGATTCGAGAGAGCCGCACGCATCTGGGCCTTACGCAAACAGAACTGGCCGATAAGATTGGTGTCACGCTGCGCACGATTACCAAATACGAAAAACAAGGTGTAATGCCTCGCGGTGTGAATCTTCAGAGGTTGGCAGAGGTGCTGGGTGTTTCCACGGCATATCTAAGCAACGATGAGATCGTAGATCCCAACTATGGACTTGAAGAGGCACCATACATCGAGAGCGCAAGAGCAGCCTATGGCCGTAAAGGAGCAACTGATGTAGAGCAGCTGCTGACACAAACGCGTGCTCTCTTTGCTGGTGGAGATGTCCCTGAGCAGGATAAGGAGCTTTTCTTCCAAGCAGTCACTGAGGCGTATTTTGCAAATAAGCAGCGAGCCAGCGAGAAGTTCACCCGTAAAGACTACAAAAAGTAAGCAGGAATATTCTGAGTGTACGGATTTTTGGACAACCCTTGTGGTACTGTCAGGCTGTATCATAGAAAACTACTTTCTGAAGTGAGGCGAGTGGATTGCTGACGATGACGATTAGGCAGGAAGTAAGTCGATTGAAAATGAAATATCAGACAGATGACCCGTATGAGATCTGCGAGTATTTGGATATCCAGGTGATGGATCGTCCAATGGGAAAGAGTCCCCGTTCCTGCAAGGGGTTTTTCCTGGTTTCTTCTCGGTGCAAACTGATTGTAATCAACAGTGATTTGCCCGACAGCATTCAACGGATCATCATTGCGCACGAGCTGGGGCATGCAGTCCTCCACAGCGATTCTGCCATTAACACCTTCCATGAGTTTGCGATGTTTGAGGATACAAGTCGAATGGAGTATGAAGCAAATGTGTTTGCTGCGGAGTTCATGCTCAGCGATGACACCGTCTTAGAAGCGCTGGAGATGCAAATGGACTTTTATCAGACAGCGAAGTGTTTGTATGTGCCACCTGAGTTACTGGACTTCAAGCTCCGGATTCTACAATGCCAAGGTGTAAGAATCATAGCTCCGTATATCGCGCATGGGGATTTCCTCAAGCGAGATCTGGAGCAGCCGTTGAGTTAAGTATGCTGCCAGGTGAGGCTTATAAGGTCTATGTGAGCGTTTTTGTAGAGCATCGTTCGGATGGGACAATGCTGCCTAGGGAAATCATCTGGGAGGATGGCCAGAAATATGAAATAGACCGCGTGATCGATATTCGCCCAGCCTATGCTGCAAAAGCCGGCGGGCAAGGCGATCGTTACACCATCCAAGTCAATGGTGCAAGAACATATCTCTATTTTGAACGATCCACCAATCTAACGGGTAATACGATAGGCCGTTGGTTTGTGGAACGAAAGGTGCCATTGAGGGATCTACTTTAGAGCCCATGACATTGGAGAAACTTGTGAGGAGGGAAAAAATGTATAGCGCTGCATTACAGAGGTACTATAACGAGCACGAGCATTTGCCATACACCTTTTATGCTCAGCCAAAACGCTTCACTCAGTATGCGATAGAAAAGAGAGGCGAGCTTTTGGCAACAGCGTATAACTATATCGAGCCAGATGCGAAAGGCACAAGAGACTTCGTTGAATATTCTTCTGCCGACTTTACTGTAACGGATTTTCATTCTGCTGACCGAGTCTGCGTGGTTATGAGGCTTCCGGAACCTACAATGCCATTGCACTGTAAGATGATCGGCTGCTCCGTCAAGTTCGATGGCAGTTGCCCCGTATGGCGTACAGTCGAGTTGACGGAGCAGGGTAGCTTTCTCCTATGTGGATGGAATGCGGATCATACGCATATGGTAATTAGTGAGGTGGGTGCAGAAACGGAAGAATGTGTTCGACGAATGACAGAGGAATTGAGCTTTCCAATTATGATTGATATAAAATCATTCAAGCTGTAACCCAAATTATGTGTGACAAACATGAAAAGGAGGAGACGCATCTGATGCGTCTCCTCCTTCTTGTAGTGGCGGAGCACTACGAACTCGCCTATTTACTTGCTGAACGCTCTCCACAGGAACGTGACGATCTGCGCGCGGGTGCAGTCATTGCCCGGCGCAAAGGATGTCTCGCTCACGCCCGTGGTCACGCTGTTCATGTAGCACCACGCCACCGATTCATACGCCCATTCGGGCACATCGGTGAACGGCAGGTGGAACATCCACGCGCCCGTGAAGCCCTTACCCTGCGCCTGAGCGCAGCGGTAGATCATGGCCGCAGCCTGCGCACGGGTGCAGACGCTGTCTGTGCCGAAGGTCGTCTCCGTCAGACCGGTGACGATGCCGGTGCTCGCCGCCCAGCGGACCGCCTCGGCATAATATGCGCCCTCGTCCACATCGGTAAACGGCATCAGGTAATTCACCACGGGGGAACCCGCCGCGCGCCAGAGGAAGGTCACGATCTGAGCGTGGTTGCAGGGCTGGTTCGGTGCAAAGAGGCTGTTACCAACGCCGCCGGTGATGCCGTTCTCTGCTGCCCACTTGACGGCTTCATAGTAATAGGCATCGTTCGGCACGTCATAGAAGAAGTTGAGAACGCTGTTGTCCTCCATAAGAATACCAAAGAGGTTTGCGTTCAAGGGGAGGAATACACAATACTCGTGAGTTGTTTTTGCCCAGAAAGCAGAAATGGGTATTATGGCGAATGGATGGATCTAATGGTATCCTATCTCCGTACTTATTAGATTTCATCTCCGATGCGGAGCTTCATAAGCTGTGAGCCAATTCATATTGGCATTTCTGGGCGGACAATTTGTTTCGCCGCTCTCTTTGCGCTTTGATTTGAGTTTTCGGATCAGAGCGCTCTTTTTTTGTCCAAATTCCGCATTGCGGGTTTGAGAAATATTTATTTGAAAGGTGGAACAAGCAAATGATGGAAAGCAAAGTATTCGCGGACAACTTCAGTCGTAGCTTCAGCGAGTCGGGGGACTTCTTTCAGTTCCTCAGCGCTCGGCAGGCCCGCAGCAAGTGGATGACAGCGCCGTCCAAGGAACTCCGGTTTGAGCCGGTGGAACGGGGATCCGCGCTCGGAAATCTGTATATGCAGATCTATGACCACAACGGCGATGCAGATGTTCTGGAGGACACGATGGAGAATACCAGCCTCCTGTTGAAGGTGGATGGTAAGGACTACCCGGTCCGTTCCTGTGCTCTCAAGACCGTTCTGGAGCGTGCCCGCATCTCCGGTCATGCCCTCAACAAAGTCTCCAAAAGCGTATTCGCTGAGATTCTCAACTACTGCATGGGTGTTGCCTCCGGCGACAGCCTGATCAAAGTCGCAGATGAGAAGGTATCGGCAGTACATGGTGGAGATCCCAAGGACTACACGGTCATGGAGATGCTACCTCTATTTAAGGCAACGAGCGACTTTCTCAACCGTGAGTATCCCGGAAACACTTTCATGACAGCCCACTTCGATCACTCCATTGCGACAGCAATCTGGCGTCTGGATGGGCAGGCAGACAATCTTCTCGATACATATCATAGGGAGATTGCTGCCAAAGGCTTGCAAACCGAGAAAATGGTTCCTGCGCTGCGCTTTTCCACCTCCGATGTGGGTATGAGCGGCGCAAATCTCTATCCGATTTTTCTGGTTGGTGCCGAGAGCCGTATTGTTCCATTGGGGTACTCCATTCGCACCGAACACAAGAATGGTGTGGATATGCAGTATTTTGAGGAACAGCTCGGATTGGTCTATGCGCAATTTGAAAAGGCGCTGGACAAGCAAGTGCAGCTCATGAACATCGAGATCCGCTATCCCGTCACTACACTCATGCGTGTCCTGAAAAGAATCAAGGCCCCGAAGAAAGCCTCCTATGAAGCTATGGACTATTTCGTAGCAATTCATGGAGACAGTCCTTGCACGGCCTATGAACTCTTCATGCAGATGAGCGATGTGATCTTCTCTGCGCAGTGTGACGGTGCCTCTGGGCTGAGGATTGCTCAGTTGGAGGAGATTGTATCTCGTGCCTTGAATGTGAATTGGCATGAGTATGATCATCCCGGTGACTTTAAGTGGTAAGAGGTGGTGATCTCACATGAAGAATATAACCTTCGAAGGCATCAGCACCTTACAACGTCTACACCTTTGCTGGCAGATCAGAAAGCAGATTGGAAAGATACATCAACCTATCAAAGTTGAATTCCATCAGCCGATTTGCCGCAAGCAGTATTCTTCCCTCTGGTACGGCGGCCTGGTGGTATCTATCAAGGTGCGCGGGTGTGTTTTTGCCATTCACGCCTGCGGAGATATCTACGCCACACTTTACGATAAGAGTGATGGTACAGAATTACTCTATGTCAAAGATAAGAGTAACTCTGGACGTTTTGGCGTTGATGTTTTGCCATATCTGAAGACGGACCATGCCTTATATGCTGCCATGGGTGATACGCATAAACGGTATCGACTCGATATGGAACACAACAACTGGTGGGAGTGCTTTGTCTATACGCCAGAGGGCGAATTCCATGACATGATGTGGGCATTAGATAGTGACCACATCTTCGAGGGAGTTGAGGTAGTACTCTCCGCTATGGATTCAGTCATAGAAGATATCACCGAAAACAAGGAGCGGATTGAATATGGAAAAGACTCGGCATTTTATTGTTGATACGCCAGTAGGACAACTCGCAATTTACGCTAAGCACGATAAGACTGACTGTGCAGCAGACTATCCAGGCGTTTTCATCGACTATGTACGCAAGGATGGCGCTACAGCAATCCTGGCTTGCGTAGAATACGATCCAAACAAGGAAGCACTTCAGACTGTTGTCTACGGCAACCGTGCATCTGACGAGCCGACTGAGATCGTCGAGCACTACAATACTGATTTTGAAGAGTAAGGAGGATAGATTATGCCTAATTGGGCGTTTGGGTATGTAAATGTCACCGGTACACGGGATGGCATTAAGTCGTTCATTGAACGGTTTGTCAGCGAAGACGATCCTTCAACCATTCCAGGCAAGCGTTTCTTTGCACGGAGCTTCATCCAGTCGAAAAGACAGGCATTCATTGATGAGGCTATGAAAGAATTCTCCGAGCCTGCCGTCGATGCCAAAGCAAGTTACTCGTTTGTCGCGTCGTTCGCATGGTCAGCATACAGTTGCTTGATCGGTGGATATCCTCAGAATTCTCCTAGTGAGTGCCTGACTCTCTCAGAGGCCTGCGCAGAAGATGGCGTTTCTGTCATGATCCAGACCTCAGAGCCGGGAATATGTTTTGAGGAACACATTACCTGCGATGACACAGGGACGGTAGAGCACACCGAAAAAGATCTACTTGCTTATAAGTGTCGGCATTGCGGGGAGATAACAAGCTTTGCCTCGTTCGAGGATCCTGATGATCAGGAATGCCCAGAATGCGGCAATTGTGGGTTTGATCGCTGCGAGGAGGTGTAGGCTATGGGGCTGAACCTGAACTACACGCCAAACAGATTGGTGGACATCACAACTCTAACAGAGGATCAATGGCTCAGTTGGAGGCGAAAAGGAATTGGCGGCAGCGATGTAGCTGTCGCCCTTAATTCCTCCCCATATCGCACGGCACGAGACCTTTATTATGACAAAATTGGGGTCGTCATGTCAGATGATGGGCCGGACAGAAGCATCACATTCCAGATTGGGCATTTGCTCGAAGATGTGGTAGCTCAAATCTTCGCAAAGAAGACCGGACTATCTGTGTATGAAGACCACTGGATGTACCAACACCCGTTTTTCCCCTTCCTGATTGCCGATGTGGATCGTTTTGTAACCCTGCCGGATGGACGTAAGGCCATCTTAGAGTGCAAAACGGCGCACTATGACATGCAATTCAAGTGGGCGAACGGAGCAGTCCCTCGCCACTATGAATTGCAGGTTCGGCACTACATGTCGGTGATGAATATCGATGTTGCATTCATTGCCTGCCTGTTCTCAAATAATGAGAATGACTTTGTATGGCAAAAGATTGAGCGTGACCTCGAGGAAGAAGAGAACACGATCATGGAGCTGTCGGCATTCTGGAATAATCACGTCATGGCTCGTGTGGAGCCGCCCCTGGTCGAAAAGCCAGATGCGGTTCTGGAGTCTCTTCGTCGCTATTTCGGCCCTGCTGACAAGTCCGAACCGACCGTGGATCTTGACCGCAAGTTTGTGGTGAACCTCAAAGAGATTCTGACCCTCAAAGAGGAAAAGAGAGCTTTAGATGCTCAGGTAAAAGCACTTGAGACTCGCATCAAATCCCTCTATGCTCCCATCGTCGAAGAGATGGGTACCGCATGCAAAGGAACCTGTGAACAGGGCGGCGAGTGTTTCAAAGTATCCTACAATCCTCTGTATCGGGAAGGAATATCAAAGGACCGTTTATCCGCTCTGCGAGCTCAGTATCCTGATATCTATGATGAGTTTGTGGATCAGACGGAATCAAGAATCTTTAAGGTGGTCAAATCGGCCATCGCATAAGGAGTGATCAAATGCTATGTCGGTATGAAAGAACCATCTTTAAGTCCGATAAGGGCTTCTGCATTTTTGCTTACAGTACTTCTGATGAGTCTGTTCCAAAGGAAGCCCGTAATCGATCTTACTACCATGACGACAAGATTCATTTCACGGCCATCGGCTATCATCTGATTGCTACGGATGCCGTGGAAGTGGAACTGGATGGAGCGTGGGAGAATTCCAAACACGGTTTACAGCTGTCGGTTTCAATGTGTAAGGAAGTCGTGCCGAGAGATCAAGCCGGCATCCTTGCTTACCTGAGCAGCGGTATCATCAAGGGAATTGGCCCTGAGACTGCAAAGGCCATTGTCGCTCGCTTTGGCGATAAGACGATAGAGGTTTTGGAGAAAGAGCCGGACAAGCTGCTTAGCGTCAAGGGGATTGCCCAGAAAAAACTCAAGGCTATCATCAAATCCTACGGGGAAACGAAAGCCTTGAGTGATCTCATGATATACTTGGCGCCTTTCGGTGTTTCGATGAAAAAGGTTGCGATGATCCGAGAAGAGTTCGGAGATAACAGCCTGAGAATCGTGAAGACGGATCCATTCCAACTCTGTAAGATCAAAGGCTTTGGCTTCATGACAGTCGATTCCGTTGCCCGTAAAACAAAAGTCAGCTTAAAGCACCCTTTGCGATACTCCGGTGCGATCAACTATGTGCTGGATGAGGCACGCGTATCTGGGCATCTTTTTCTATCCGTTGATGAGACGGTTGGCCAGTGCTATGAGCTTCTCAATATGGGCTGCGATGATGAAGTGGTTTCCGAAGAGGAAATCCGCCAAGCGATCTCAAATGAACGTGTGGAATCCCGTATCTATGTTGAGGGAAGCCGTGTATACCTGAGTTACGAGCGCATGTGCGAAGTTAAGTCAGCTAAGCGCATTGTGTCCATGATACTCCAAGAAGGCTTTACAAAGATCGACGATCTGGACAGCAAAATCGACAATGCGGAGAGGACCTTGCATCAAAAACTGGCTCCTTCGCAACGTAATGCTGTGAAGCTGTGCCTCTCGCATCCGATCTCCATCATGACCGGAGGCCCCGGCAGCGGAAAGACCACAACACTACGATTCATACTGGATATCTATAAAGCTGCGTTCCCTGCGAATGAAGTCCTCTTGGCTGCACCTACTGGCCGTGCCAGTCGGCGCATGGCAGAACAGACGGGAATGTACGCCTCTACACTTCACTCGGCGCTTGGCCTTGTGACGGATGAAGACAGCCCGCTGAACGACAAAGAATTACTATCAGCAGACTTGGTAGTCGTTGATGAGTTTTCAATGGTGGACATGCGCCTTGCGTATATCCTCCTTGATCGTATCAAGTCGGGCGCTCAGCTGATTATTGTCGGTGATGCTGACCAGCTCCCATCTGTTGGCGCGGGTAATGTGCTGCGAGAGATGATTCGAAGTGAAAAGGTTCCTACGGCAGTCTTAGAGACTGTTTTCCGCCAGGCATCTAATAGCCGTATCATCACAAACGCCTATGCCATCAACCACAACGACACACATCTTCAGTTCGGGGATGACTTTCAGTTTTTGGAAGTTCAGAACTCGGAAGAGGCTGCGCAGTTGGTCATCAAGAACTATCTGCAGGAAGTCTCTTTGCATGGTATTGAGGACGTGCAGATTCTCTCACCTCTCCGTAAGCGAGGTGCGGTTGCGGCAAATGCGTTGAATGAGACCATTCGAGACCTTGTCAACCCGCCAAACAACCTGAAGAAAGAGGTTAAGTGTGGCAGTCGAGTATTTCGAGTTGGTGACCGCATTATGCAGACGGCAAATCGAATCAATGTGTCAAATGGCGATGTCGGCGTCATAACCGACATGAAGAAAGAGGATGATGAGACGATCACATGCGTGAGGCTTTTGGATGGAAGGACACTACAGTACACGCAGGAAATGCTGGAGGATTTGGAGTTCTCCTACTGTACGACCATTCATAAGAGCCAAGGACAGGAGTATCCTGTCATCATTGTTCCTCTTTTGAAAGAGCACTATATCATGCTGCGGCGGAATTTGCTCTATACTGCTGTGACCAGAGCCAAGTCGAAGGTCATCCTGATTGGGCAAAAGCAGGCAGTCTTTGTTGCGATCCATAAATGTGATGTGGGTCAAAGGAATACGGTACTCGCGGATCGAATCGTGGCTTATTATAACCGCGAGCTGAGTCGGCGAGTAGCGTGATTATTTGGGAAACGGGGTGGTCAAAAGCTGCCTCGTTTCTACATTTATTGTGAAAGGACAATTACCATGAGTGAATCGAACTCTAATGTGATCCCTGCCATCAACGCTGTCGATGGTTTTAACCCCGCTGATTTCGTGCGTACTACCGTGGGTGAGGAAGGCGAAAACGATCTCTACCTTGATGTCAAATATCGCCTTCTTTGGTTCCGCCTGCACCATCCGAATGGAAAGATCGACCCGGAGCTTATCCGAGTTGATGAGAAGAATGCAATCGTATGCTGCAGGATCTATGCCGATAAGGCTGACCCAGCTGACCAGTTCATTGGGAAGGCGTATTCTCAGCGTTTCTCAACGGAAGACCGCTTTGGCGATCGCTTCTTGGAGATCGCCGAAACAGTCGCAAAGGGCCGCGCTTTGGCTGATGCAGGTTATGGTACGCAGTTCTGTATGAATGGTGATGCGCTGGCCGGTATTATCGCGGATGCCCCAATCAAGATGCCTCCTGATGAAGATGCAGGACACCCTGGTAGTGTTGTGGCGAGTTTTACCGCTCAACCGACAGCGGATCCTCCTGCCTTCTCTCAGACGGCGACGGCGCCTAAATCTACCCAGCCTGCTCAGCAGCAGGTTCAGCCTCCTGTGCAGCAGTCTCATGCTCCTGCTCCGGAGCCCCCCAAAACGCTGGATGAGTACTTGCGTGTCATGACCATTGAACAGGCGAAAGCCGTCAAGGTTGATTTTGGCCGCTTTAGTGGCTGGTCTCTTGGCGAAATCGCTATGAAGAGCCCAGGGGACCTCGCGTGGTATGTGAAGAACTATTCCGGCCATAATCTCGCACTGAAAGCAGGGGCTACAAAGCTTTTGGAAACGGTAGGCCAGATGGCCAGCTGATTCTTCCCCTAGCTAAGGGAGGTGGTTTAGATGGGCAGAATACCTGATCTGCCATGTGATATTGAACAAGTGGTTGATCTTCTGTAACCGTCAAACCTAACCGCGCATAGACACACATGAGACAATAGTAGCTGAACGTTGCGAAAGGTTTCGCTACTGTTGTATTGTGGGATGTCAGAATGACAAGCGCAGAGTTGAAACATCGGGCGGAGCTACAAGAGTGGGCGGCACAAATCCAGGAATGCCGCAGCAGCGGTCTCTCCGTAAGCGAATGGTGCCGGCAGCAAGGTGTTACAACAACACTCCTGGCAAGTTTCTCAGGCATCCCTCTTTCTTTTGCGGAAGCTCAAATCCTGCCAAGTAAAAAAACCGTTAAAATGCTGCGCAGCGGATTGAAAAAATAAGCTGACGGGACTATTTTATACAAGGTGAGTGTGTAAAATCAAATTTTTAAGGGGGAGGCGGATAAAAATGCCGCACCGTAAGAAGATTTTACTCTCAGACAGTAATGAAGCCCTCAGCATGCTTCTGGCGGATTCCCTGCGTGAGCGCGGAAACTTCCATGTATTTCACGCAAAGGATGAGGACGAGACAACCAAGGCGCTCCACCGGCACCGACCTCACGTTCTTCTGCTGGATTTTCTGCTGCCGCACAAGGGCGGCT
>OGME01000342.1_pt1 | contig 48472 bp, 45 predicted proteins | sample 1572981 | NCBI WGS metagenome assembly OGME01 (sample SAMEA2581902, study PRJEB24529) | metagenome | biome: Human gut stool | place: China | collected 2011
AGAACCGCATGATGCGGCGGATGCCGAAGGTGGAGATCAGCAGGCTGGCCACCAGATACACCAGACCGGAAAATGCAATGGCGGCGCAGGCGTAGGGCAGCATCTTGGTGTTGGCCACGGTCAGGTTGCCGTCTGCATCTGCCAGCATGGGGGCCACGATGGAGAAGCCGCCCAGATACGCAAAGGAGGAGCCGAGGAATGCAGGCACCTTCTTTTTGGTAATGAGGTGGAACAGCAGGGTGCCCAGACCTGCGCACAGCAGGGTGGTGGAAACGCTCAGGCCGGTGAGCAGCGGCACCAGCACCGTTGCGCCGAACATGGCAAACATGTGCTGCACGCCCAGAATGAACATGCGGCCTGCGCCCAGCTGGCGCGCGTCGTAAATGCCTTTGGAGTAATCGATCTTTTCGCTCATGAAGTTTTTCTGCCTCCTACAGAACTCGCAGCCCCAAAAAAAGAGGCACCGCCGTCAGCAAAACGGCAATGCCCCTGAAATTTGGGAACAATGATCCCGCCCGGAAATGAGAAGTGCAATGCAGCGCAGTCGATGATTCTTGTGCAGCATAGTGCGCTCCCCCTTTCATTCAGGCTCTTTCCAAACCGCCGCCAAAAGCCCCGCAAAAGGCCGCAGCGAGCAGTCCTTCAAGAGATTATAGCAGACTTTTTGCCGCCGTGCAACTATTTTGCTTAATTCTCCTGTATTTCCAGCCCGGAAGTTTGCACCGCTTCTCTTGCAATCCGGCCCAAAGCGCACTATAATATAACCTACCATTGTAATCTGTATTATAAGAGAATTATCAGGAGAGTTTATGATCTATCTGGATTATTCCGCCAATACCCCGGTAGACGAAGCGGTTTTACAGCGCTTTTGCGAGGTGGAGCGCAATTGCCCGGGCAATGCCAATTCCCGCCACGCAGCAGGCACTGCCGCAAAGGCTGCCATCGATGCCGCCACCCAGAGCATTGCCCGCAGCCTGAACGTGCAGCCCGCCGAGATCATCTATACATCCGGTGCCAGCGAGGCCAACAACTTTGCCATCAAGAGCATCGCCCGGCTGGAGCGCCACCATGGCAGACACATCATTTCCACCCCGCTGGAGCACTCCTCGGTGAGCGGCAGCCTGACCGCCCTGCAGGAGCAGGGATACGAGATCGACCTTGTGGACATCCGGCAGGACGGCACGGTGGACCTTGCCCACCTGAAAGAACTGCTGCGCCCGGACACCATTCTGGTGGCCGTCACTGCCGTGGACAGTGAGCTGGGCGTGGTGCAGCCGGTGGCCGAGATCGCGGAAATGTTGAAGGCCTGCCCCCACTGCCACTTCCATGTGGATGCCACACAGGCCGTGGGCAAGCTGCCGGTCAGCTTTGCGGGCATCGACACCATGAGCCTGACCGCCCACAAGTTCTACGGGCTGAACGGCATTGGTGTGCTGGTCAAGCGGCGCGGCCTTGCGCTGGAGCCGCTCATCCATGGCGGCGAGAGCACCACCATCTACCGCAGCGGCACCCCCACCGTGGCGCTGGCCTGTTCGCTGGCGCTGGCGCTGGAAAAGGCAGTGAGCGAGCTGCCCGCCCGGGTGGAGCACATCCGCGCCCTGAACGCCCGCCTGCGCACCGGGCTTGCCCAATACCCCAAGGTGCGCATCAACAGCCCTGACACCGCCGTGCCGCAGATTTTAAACCTGAGCGTACAGAACGTGAAGGGCACCGTGTTCCAGCGGGAGCTGGATGCCAAGGGCGTATGCGTCTCGGTCAAATCGGCCTGCTCTTCGGACGGCCTGCCCTCCCGCGCCGTGTTTGCCGTGAGCCATGACCGGCGCAACGCGCTGTCCTCGTGGCGCATCAGCCTGAGCCACCTGACCACGGAACAGGAGATCACCGATTTTATGCAGGCGTTCGATGCCTGTTACAACGCCCTGACGCAATAAAAAGGAGTATTATGAAGCAAGATCCCCCCGCCGACCAGCAGCGAGGGGATCTTTTTTACTGTTTTTGAATGCCGAACAGTCTGCGCAGAATGCCGCGCAGCGCCTTGGGGCTTCGGATCACAACTACCTGCATATGCTCCCCGCCTTTCCGTTTTCTGGCCCATCCTATGCAGGCAGGGGCCGGAACGTTCCGGCAAGGGCAGCAGCGCTCAGTCTGCGATGGTCTCCACCACCACCAGCGCACCGCTGCGGGTGGAGATGGTGATGCAGTCCGACCCGGCAGCGTACTCGTTGCTGACGCCCAGCGGATAGCTGGCGGTCAGCTCCGCATCGGTCAGCTCATAGTAGGAGCCGCGCTCGCACACGCCCTGCGCCCTGCCCTCCATCGGGAAGGCCGAGAAGAAGAAGTACTTCTCCTTCGGGTAGCGGCGGGTCTCGCCGGGCATCACGTAGGTGATGCGGCTGCGCTCATCCAGCAGGGTGGTGCGCACACCGCGCTGTTCCAGCCCAAGGCCGGTGCACAGGTTTGCAAGGGTGTGCTCCACCCGTCTGCCGCCAAGGCCGCCCAGCAGCAGCACCTCGTCAAAGCCCTTTTCCGAGACCAGCTTTGCGGCATATTCGGTGTCGGTATCGTCCTTCACATGGGGCAGCACGATGATATCGTCGTCCTGCTGTTCCGGGCAGGGGGCGGTGTCAAAGTCACCCACGATGATGTTGGGTCTACGCCCCAGAGGTGCGCAGTTGCGGTAGCCTGCATCACAGGCAATGATAAAGTCGTCCGGCCGCAGGGCCTCTGCCAGCTCCGGAGAAACCGGGCAGGCCGAAATGATCACACAGCGTGACATGAATCTCTTCCTTATCCTTTATACTTTCGGGCGCTGCCAATCCTTCACGTCCTTGACTTCCTCGTACATGGCACAGTAGCTGTCGTACCGGGTCTGGGAGAGCCTGCCCTCGGCCAGTGCGGCGCGCACGGCACAGCCTTTTTCGCTGCGGTGGGAGCAGCCGGTGAACTGGCACTGGCCCAGATAAGGCCCGAACTCCGGGAACGCATGCTCCAGATTTTCCTTGGGGATGAACCCGGCGCGGTTCGCTTCCAGACTGGCAAAGCCCGGCGTATCCGCAATGCGCCCGCCAAAGGCTTCAAAGATCGTCACCTCACGGGTGGTGTGGCGGCCGCGGCCCAGCTTCTGGCTGATGGCGCTGGTCTCCCGGGCAGCATCCGGCAGCAATGCGTTGAGCAGCGTGGACTTGCCCACACCGGAGTTGCCGCAGAACGCGCACAGCCGTCCGCTGATCCACTGTTTGACCTCGTCCAGCCCGGCTCCGCTGCCGTAGTCGATGCGGATGAACGGCAGGGTGGATTTTTCATACGCACTGCGCAGGAATTCTGCCTCCGCCAGATCGCCCTTGGTGCACACGATCACCGGCTGCACGCCCTTGTCCACTGCAATGGCGGACAGCTTGTCCAGCACCAGGGTGCTGGGGGCAGGCTGGGTGGTGCTGGCCACCAGAAACAGAACGTCCAGGTTTGCCACCGGCGGCCGCACGAATACGTTCTTGCGCGGGGCGATCTGTGCAATGACCGAAGCCCCGTTCTCGTTTTCCAGCGTCACCTCATCCCCGGCCACCGGGGTGATCTTCTGCTTGCGAAAAATGCCGCGGGGCTTGCATTCCACGATGCCATCCGGCGTTTTAACGTAGTAAAAGCCGCCGATGCCTTTTACGATATAACCGTTCATGCCTGCCTCCGTCAGCCCAACAGCGAAGACCACCAGTCGGCAAGGCCGGAGCCTTCGCTGCTGGAAGCGGATTCACCGGTCTCGATGCTGGAAGAAGAGCCGGAAGAGGAGCTGCTGTCACCGCCCCACAGGCTGCCCCACCAGTCGCTGCCGCTGCCGCTGGGTGCTTCCGGCTCCACCGGCGCGGGCTCCGGGCCTGCGCTCACGGTGATGTTCACGCGGCCGTTCAGCTTGGCGGTGGAACCGGCCGCCGGGTTCTGCCCGATGACCGTGCCCACCGGCTGGTCGCTGTACTGGTCGGTCTGGCTGCCCAGGCCCAGATGGTTCTGCACCAGCAGGGTGCGGGCATCGTCTACGCTCATGCCGGACAGCGACGGCACTTTGGTGGTGGTGGCCACCTGCGGGCGGCTGACATAGACCACCACCGTGGATCCGGATTCTACCTGGGTGCCGGCTGCCGGGTCGGTGCGGATCACGGCACCGGAGGCCACGGAGGTGTCCACGGCCTGGGTCACCAGCACAGAAACGCCCAGGCTCTTGAGCTGCTGCTCGGCGTCGGCCTGCACATAGTTGGTCAGGTCCGGCACGGTGACATACTGGGTGCCCAGGCTGACGGTCAGGGTCACGCCCTGGCCCTCACGCACGGTGCGGCCGGACACCGGCGACTGTTTGTAGATATAACCGGCCGCATAGTTGCTGTTGTATTCCTGCTCCCAGGTCACGCTGATCTGGCCGGAAGCCACCTGCTCGGTGGCCTGGGCTTCCTCCTGGGTCATGCCGATGTAATCGTTCAGGGTGATATCGGCCTTGTTGTTCATCAGGTTGGACGAGTCGTTCAGGATCAGCCAGCACAGGGCCAAACAGGCCAGTGCAAAAGCAATCGTGATGCCGAATAGGACCGGCAGAAAAATGGTGCGCCGCTTGCGCTTTGCATTTTTGCCGCGCGGGGCAGCCGACTCGTTCGGATGGTTCTGGCGGGCAGCTTTGTTCTGATTCATCGTACGTTTCACCACCTTTTCGGGTGCATCCTCTGTGATATATTGATACTCGAACATGACGGACGGGTTCTGCACATAGGTGTCCAGCGCGTCCAGCATTTCACGGGCCGAAGCATACCGGTTCTGCGGCAGCTTCGCCATGGCTTTTTCGGTGATCTCCACCAGTGCGGCAGGCACCTGCGGAGCGATCTCGTGCAGGGATTTCGGCTGATCCGAGATCTGCTTGATGGCCACCTCCACGGCGTCCTCTGCATCAAACGGCAGCTGACCGGAGAGCATCTCGTACATCATGACGCCCACCGAGTAAATATCGCTGGTGCAGTCGGTCTCGTCGCCCTTGGCCTGCTCCGGGCTGATATAGTGCACACTGCCCATGGTCTTGCCGCTGAGCAGCTGGTTTTCGGCCCGGGAGATGCGCGCGATGCCAAAGTCCATCATGCGGAGCTGGCCGTTGTCCAGCAGCATGATGTTCTGGGGCTTGATGTCCCGGTGCACCACACCGTTGGCGTGGGCGTGCTCCAGCGCCTTGAGGATCTGGGAAATAAAGTGCACGGTCTCCCGGCTGGTGAGTTTGCCGCCCCGCTCGTTGAGGTATTCCCGCAGGGTCATACCGTCCACATATTCCATGACGATATACTGCAACTGGTCGTTGACCGAAACGTCGTATACCTTGACGATGTTGGGGTGGTTGAGCAGCGAAATGGCCTTGGATTCGTTCTTGAACCGGCGCACAAGCTCCGGGTCGTGGGTGTACTCCTGCCGGAGCACCTTCACCGCCACCACAGTACCGGCGGGCACCGGGCCGTTGCGGCCCAGCATAACCGCCTTGTATACGTTGGCCATGCCGCCGGAGCCGATGAGTTCCTTGACTTCATACAGCCCATCCAGCTTTTTGCCGATCAGGTTATCCATGGTGCACCTCCAGCGGCTCCACGCCCAGCAGCAAGGCCGTGATGTTGTCCTTGCCGCCGTTCTCGTTGGCGGCCCGGATCAGCAGATCCGGCAGGTCGTAGAAGCTGCCAGTACGCAGCAGCTGTTCCAGCTGAGGCCGGGGTACCGCGTTGGTCAGGCCGTCGGAGCACAGCAACAGAATGTCGCCCGGATGCACAGCCACACTGGTGAACTCCGGGTCCAGGCGGTAATCCACGCCCAGCGCCCGGGTGATGATGTTCTTCTGGGGGTGATGCTCGGCTTCCTCCACGGTGATGGTGCCGCAGTCCACCAGCTCCTGCACATAGGAGTGATCATGGGTGAGCTGGGCCAGGCTGCCGTCCCGGAACAGATAGGCACGGGAGTCGCCTGCGTGGCACAGATAGGCTTTGCCGGAGCGCACCAGTGCGCACACCGCCGTGGTGCCCATACCGGCCAGAGACTCTTCCCGGATGGACTTCTGGAACACAAAGCGGTTGGCGCTGACCAGCGTCCGTTTGAGAAAGAGCTCTTCCTCTCCGGGCAGACACTTGTTGTAGTGCTCCTGAAAACAGCGCTCGATCACATCGCATGCGCTCTGGGATGCTTCCCTGCCGCCGCGTGCGCCGCCCATGCCGTCGCACACCAGGGCCCAAGCCGCATCCCCGGGCAGCTGCCCAGCACGGTAATCGTCCTGATTGTCCTGCCGGACAAGCCCGACGTCCGTTTTTCCTGCAAGTTTCATAGGCTTCTCCCTCTGTTATGCCTTCCCGTTCATTTCATCGCGGCGCAGCTGGCCGCAGGCGGCGCTGATCTCGCTGCCCAGACGGCGGCGGACCGTAGCGTTGACGCCCAGACTTTCCAGCTTCTGCTGGAAACGGCGCACATTGGCCGCATCGGTCGCGGAGTAGGGGCTGCCGTCCACGGGGTTGATGGGGATCAGGTTGACGTGAGCACCCATGCCGCGGATCAGGTCCGCCAGCTGCTTTGCACAGGCGTCGGAGTCGTTGACGCCGCGCACCATGGAGTATTCAAAGCTGACGCGGCGTCCGGTGGTGTCCTGATAGCGTCGCACGGTCTGGATCAGCTGTTCTACCGGGTAGGCGTCGTTGACCGGCATCATGCTGCTGCGGATCTGGTTGTTGGGGGCGTGCAGCGACACCGACAGGGTGAGCTGCAGCTTCTTTTCGGCCAACATGTCGATCTTGGGCACCAGGCCGCAAGTGGACAGGCTGATGTTGCGCATGCCGATGTTGACGCCCTCCGGCGAGGTGATGTTTTCCAGAAAACGCATCACTTCGTCAAAATTGTCCAGTGGCTCGCCGATGCCCATGAGCACGATGTGGGAAATGCGCTCCCCGATGTCCTTCTGGGCGGTGTAGATCTCGGAGCAGATCTCACCGGCTTCCAGGTTGCGCACACGCCCGGCCTGGGTGGATGCGCAGAAGCGGCAGCCCATGCGGCAGCCTACCTGAGTGGACACGCACACCGTGTTGCCGTAGTGGTAGCGCATGACCACCGTTTCGATGCAGTTGCCGTCGGCCATGCGCAGCAGATACTTCACGGTGCCGTCCTTTGCTTCCTGACGGCGCTCGATCTGCGGGGCAGCGATGTAGAAGGCTTCTTCCAGCTTGGCCAGCAGGGTCTTGGGCTGGTCGGTCATGGCCGAAAATTCGGTGACCAGCTTCTGGTGCACCCAGTGGAAGATCTGCTTGGCCCGGAAGCCCGGCTGCCCCAGCGCCTTGAGCTCAGCGGAAAGCTCCGCCAGCGTCAGCGAAGAAATACAGCGTTTTTGTTCCATTGTGTTCTCCTATTGATCAATACGAACCAGTACACGGCGGCATTGCACCTCTCAGCGCGTTTTTTGCAGCGCACAGAGGAAAAAGCCGTCCATGCCGGTGCGGGTGGGCACCGAGAGCGCCCCATATTCGGTTATCGTCATGCCTGCCGGGAAGGCCACAGCAGGCTCTGCCACGCAGAACTCCGGGTGCCGCTGCAGGAATGCGCGGATCTGCAGCTGGTTTTCTTCCGGCTCGATGGTGCAGGTAGAGTAGACCATCCGCCCGCCGGCCTTGAGCAGCCGGGCCGCTGTATCCAGAATGGCCGCCTGGGTGGCCAATAATTCAGCCTGCCGGGCCGGGTCCAGCTTTTTATAGCGCAGGTCCGGCTTTTTTGCCAGAATGCCCAGACCGCTGCAGGGCACATCCGCCAGAATGCGGTCGGCCTGCGGCAGGGCCGGGTTTGTCTGCGTTGCGTCATTGCACAGGGTTTTCACGTTGGTAAAGCCCATCCGTTCCACGGCGGTGCGGATGAGCTGTACGCGGTTCTCCGCCGCGTCGCAGCTGTACAGTGTACCGCTATTCTGCATTTCCTCGGCCAGCAGCAGGGTCTTGCCGCCGGGCGCGGCGCACAGGTCCAGCACGGTCTCACCGGGTTTTGCCTCCACACAAAGGGCCGCCAGCTGGCTGGCCTGCCCTTCCACATGGTAATATCCCTGCCGGAACAGTTCCTGGTCGGCGGGGCTGCCCTCGAACCGGGCCAACACACTGCCGGGCACTACACCCTGCCGCACCTCCCGCACACCGAGTGCAGTGAGCTTTTCGCACAGCGCAGCGGCGTCCGCTTTGAGCGGGTTTGCCCGCAGGCTGGTCAGGCCGTCGTCCGCCTTGTAGGTGAGGATGTTCCGTGCTTCGTCCGGGTAGTTCTTGTGCAGGAATTCTGCCACATCCCGCCCGGCCGAGCCCAGCACCATCAGGCGCTCTATGTCATCCCTGAACACTGCCGTGTCCAGATCATAGGTACAGGCGCGGCGCAGCACAGCGTTGACCAGCCCCGATGCACTGGATTTTTTAAAGCTCCGGGTCAGCTTGACCGCCTCATTGACGGCAGCTGACACCGGCACCTGCATATAGCGGGCCTGTGCCAGCGCAGCACGCAAGATCTCGCGCACCGGGGCATCCAGCTTTGCCAGACCCTTGGGCAGAAACTGTTCCAGAATATAGTCCAGTGTGCCCCGGTGTTCCAGCACTGTGTAAAAAATGGCACTGGCAAAGGCCTTGTCGCGGCCTTCCAGCTTCTGGCGCTTGAGTTCGGCGTCCAGGATCAGGTTGGAAAAGCCGTCCTGCTCCTGCCGCACCAGCGCAGCGACCGCCGCCGCCCGCGGATTGGCCGCCATCAGAGGACGTCCCCCGTTTTCAGGCGCAGACCGGCCGCAAAGGAGGTGCCATCCATGGGCTTTTTGCCTTCCGGCACCACCTGCAGCAGCTGGATGCCGCCGTCAGCACAGGCCACGGTGAGGGGCTTTGTTGCCAGCACAGTGCCCGGGGCTTCCCCCTGAGAGGCGACCGCACGGCACTCCATCACCTTGACCTTTTTGCTGCCGGAGGTCACGAACCAGGCGCAGGGCCAGGGGTTCATGCCGCGCACCCAGTTGTGGATATGGGCGGCGGACTCGGTCAGGCGGAACTCCGCCATTTCCTTGTTCAGCATCGGGGCCAGCGTAGCGTTTGCATGGTCCTGGGGCTGCGGCGTCAGGGTCCCGGCAGCAATGGCCGGAACCACCTCGCACAGCACGCGGGCACCCACGGCCGTCACCCGGTCGAACAGCTCGCCGCTGGTCTCCTCCGGGCCGATGGCGATCTTCTCGCAGCGCAGCACGTCGCCGGTGTCCAGACCTTCGTCCATCTGCATGATGGACACGCCGGTCTCGGCATCACCGTTCAGCACCGACCACTGCACTGGAGCACTGCCGCGGTACTTCGGCAGCAGCGAGACGTGCAGGTTGATGCAGCCGTACTTCGGCAGCTCCAGCACCGACTTGGGCAGGATGCAGCCGTAAGCCACCACCACGATCAGTTCCGGGGCAAGGGCACGGATGTTGGCATCCTCGCTGCCGTCCCGCAGGGTGCGGGGCTGGAATACCGGGGTGCCGTGCTCCAGTGCCACTTCCTTGACCGGCGGGGCCGTGAGCACCTGCTTGCGGCCCACAGGCTTGTCGCGCCGGGTGTATACCGCGCAGATGTCATGCCCGGCGGAATACAGGGCTTTCAGGCACTCGGCGGCAATGTCCGGCGTGCCCATGAACAGAATGCGCATCAGTTGTTTCCTTTCGCTTCGCGGGCGGCTTTCTTGCCCTCTTCGGTGTCCTCGTAGAAATACTCGCTGGACTGCATGATGGTGATGCCGTCCAGATGGTCGTTCTCATGCTGGATGCAGCGGGCCAGCAGGTCCTCGGCTTCCAGTTCAAACCAGTTGCCGTGGCGGTCCTGTGCACGCACCTTGACGGCGGCGGGACGGGTTACCGCACCGTTGTGCCCCGGGAAGGACAGGCAGCCCTCGTAGGCGGTCTCCTCATCCTCAGACACCGCGAGGATCTCGGGGTTCACAAAGTCGATGAACTTGTACTCGTAATCCTCCGGGATCTCTTCCGGTGCGTCGGTGGTGTCCCACACCACGAACAGGCGGCGCAGTATGCCCACCTGCGGGCCGGCCAGACCCACGCCGTCGGCGGCGATCATGGTCTCACGCATATCATCCAGCAGGGTGGCCAGACGATCGTCAAAGTTGGTAACTGGGCGGCAGACCTTGTTCAGGATGGGGTCGCCTTCTTTTACAATGTTGCGGATTGCCATAAATGGTACCTCCAAAAATTATCAGATATCACCGTCCGAATGCAGGTCCACCACAACGGTGGCCTTGGACGGAAGTTTTTCCTGTTCATAACAGTCCAGCGTACTGCGCACCAGGTCGCGGAAGCGTCGGTCGTTGCGGCACTTGACGGTGAGCTTGTAGCGGTAACTGTCGTTGATCTTTTCAATGCTGCCCGGCGTGGGGCCCAGCACCCGCAAAGGCAGGTCGGGCTGTTTTGCCGCCTGCTGCCCCAGCAATGCCGAGAATCGGGCGGCGGCCCGGGCCACTTCGATTTCCTTTGGCCCGGCAAAGCCGATGACGCACAGCCCGCAGAAGGGCGGGTACAGGCCCAGTTTCCGGTACGCGATCTCCTGCACGAAAAAGGCGTCGTAATCCTGTGCGGCGGCAAGGTTGAGCACCGGGTTGTCGGGGTCGGTGGTCTGGATGATGGCAAAGCCGGGATCCTTTGCACGGCCGCTGCGGCCCACTACCTGCGTGATGAGGCTGAACACGTTCTCGTAGGCGCGGAAGCCCTGTGCGAACAGCAGCGAGTCGATGCCCAGCACGCCCACAAGGGTCACGTCCTCAAAATCGAGACCCTTGGCCACCATCTGGGTGCCCACCATGATGTCGTACTCGTGGTTTGCAAACTTTGCCAGCAGTTTTTCGTGAGCGTCCTTGGCGGCGGTGGAGTCCTGATCCATGCGCAGCACCCGTGCTTCCGGAAACAGCTTTGCCAGCTCTTCCTCAGCTTTCTGGGTGCCGAAGCCCCGGTATTGCAGCTTGCCGCCGCAAGTCGGACAGACCGTGGGCGGCGGGTCCATCTGGCTGCCGCAGTAGTGGCACAGCAGCTTGTGGGCTGACTTATGATACACCATGGGCACGCTGCACTTGGGGCATTTCAGTACCTCGCGGCAGTCCTCGCACTGGGCCATGGTCTGGTAGCCCCGGCGATTCAAGAGCAAAATGGTCTGCTTTTTCGCCTCCAGATTGCGGCGGATGGCATCTTCCAGTGCAAGGCTGATCTCCCGCGGGTTGCCGGAGGCCAACTCGGCCCGCATATCCACGATCTGCACCGTGGGCAGCGGATTGCCGCCGTAACGCTGGGTAAGCCGTACCAGCTGGGTGCGGCCGTTCCGGGCCGCGTAAAAGCTCTCGGTGCTGGGGGTGGCGCTGGCCAGCAGCAGCAGGGCGCCATTCTCGGCGGCACGCTGCCGGGCCACTTCATGGGCGGAGTAGCGGGGCGCCGACTCGGAACGGTAGGTATGTTCCTGTTCCTCGTCCACGATGATCAGGCCGATGTTTTCCAGCGGTGAGAAGATCGCGCTGCGGGTGCCCACCACGATGTCGGCACCGCCGTCCTGGATCATCTGCCATTGCAGCAGACGTTCGGTGTGGTTGAGGGCCGAATGCTGCACCGCCACCCGGCGGCCAAACTGCCGCTTGAGCCGCAGGATCATCTGCGGTGTCAGGCTGATCTCCGGCACCAGCACCAGCGCACGTTTGCCCAGCTCCAGACACCGGGCAATGAGCTTTAAGAATACCAGCGTTTTGCCGCTGCCGGTCACGCCATACAGCAGGGCCGAATGCGGGGCGGCGTCCTCCAGTTTCGGCAGCAGTGCGTCATAAGCGGCCTGCTGCTCCTGCGTGAGTACAATGGGCTCATTCTGCAACGGGATGGAGGCATACAGGTCGATGGATTTGTTCACCTTGGTGCATTCCAGCACGCCTTTGGTACAGAGATTGTCCAGCACGGCGCGGCTGATGCCCTTTTCTTCCAGCTCCGTCAGGGTGCGGGGGCCGCCGCCCAGCAGGGCCACGGCTGCCAGCTGTTTGGCGGTGGGCCTTGGCTTTTGCGGCAGGGTACCGGCCAACCGGTAGGAATTTTCTGTATGACGGACCAGCTGCTTTTGCAGCACGGGCGTAACCCCATCGGCCGCCACGGTGGGCTTGTACTGTGCCCCGTAGGGGATGACCGCCTTGACCGCCTCGTAATAGGTGCAGAAGGTGCGCTCCTTCAGAAAGTGCACCAGCCGCAGCAGCTCCGGGGTCAGACAGGCCGACGCCGGGGCCACGTCGAACAGGAACTTGAGCTTGGAATGTTCCGGCTCGGCGTCACAGGCCAGCACCACCCCCATGCGGGCGCGGCTGCCCCGGCCAAAGGGCACCAGCACCATGCTGCCCAGACGCACCTTGTCCTGATGCTCCGGCAAAACGGCATAGGTGTACAGTTTATCAAAATGGAAGGTCGCGTTGCTTACGGCAACACCCACCGTTTTTGGCATGGGCACGGGCTCCTTTGCGGTTTGATTTACTGTGCGATCCCGGCGCGGCGGCAGATGACCTGATACAGCTCTTCTGCGCAGGATGCTACCTCGTTGTTGACCAGCTTGATGGTGAACTTATCCTGCTCGGCCAGCTCGCTCTGGGCCGTGGCCAGACGCTCGCGGATGCTTTCTTCGGTCTCGGTTCCGCGGCCACGCAGGCGGTGTTCCAGTTCTTCCACCGACGGCGGCAGCAGGAACACCGTGGTAGCACCCGGGAACATCCGGCGGATGTTGGCAGCACCGTGCACGTCGATGACCAGAACCACCAGTTTGCCGGCTTCCAGACGCTTGTCCACTTCCTCGCGCAGGGTGCCGTAGTAGTTGCCGTTGTAGAAGTTGTATTCCACCACCTGATCGGTGTCGATCAGCTGACGGAACTGCTCCTGGGTGCGGTAGTAGTAATCCACACCTTCCTGCTCCCCGGGGCGGGGGCTGCGGGTGGTGGCAGACACGGTTTTTTCAATCTCCGGATGGGCTTCGCGCAGTGCCTTGACCACGCTGTCCTTACCGGTGCCTGCGGCACCGGACACGACAAACAGAAATTTATCCTTCTCCATGGGTCTGTTCCTCCTCTGTTGTTCCCTTGCTCTCCTGCCCGGCCGCACGGTTTGCCACCGTTTCCGGCTGAAGGGCCGAGAGCACCACATGATCGGAATCCATGATGAGCACGGCACGGGTGCTGCGCCCATAGGAAGCGTCGATCAGCATGCCGCGCTCCCGCGCTTCCTTGACAAGACGCTTGACCGGCGCAGAATCCGGGCTGACCACTGCCACGACCCGGCCCGCGCTGACCATGTTGCCAAACCCGATGTTGATCAGCTTCATTGCATTCCTCCGAAAAAGTCTGTATCACTCCAGATTCTGGATCTGCTCGCGGATCTTCTCGATCTCCGCCTTCATATCCACCACGATGCGGGTGATGTCCAGATCCTGACACTTGGAGCCGATGGTATTTGTTTCGCGGTTCAGCTCCTGCGTCAGGAAGTCCAGCTTGCGGCCTACCGGTTCATTCAGCTGCAGGATCCCGCGGTACTGCGAAATGTGGCTGCGCAGGCGGACGGTCTCCTCATCCACGGCGGTCTTGTCGCCAAAGATGGCGGCCTCGGTCAGCACGCGGGCATCGTCGATGTCGCGGTCCTCCAGAATGACCTTGAGCTTTTCGTACAGGCGGTTGGTATAGGCCTCCACTCGGCCTGCGCTCAGGGTCTCCACCTTGCCGACGCATTCCTCCAGGAAGTTTAGGCGGTTTTCCACATCGGCCTTCATCTTGGCACCCTCGGCAGCACGCATCTCCACAAAGCGGTCCAGTGCCTGGGCCGTGACGGCAGACACATCTTCCCACAGCTGCTCTTCGTCCACATTGGCGTGGCGGGTGGCCAGCACATCCGGGAAGCGGGTCAGGACAGCGGCAGAAATGTCATTCTTGACCCCCAGCTGCTCCGAAAGATCTCGCATGGCCTGCTGATAGCTGCGGGCCAGCTCCATGTTCACGGTGACCACCGTGTCGGCGGCATCCACGTTTTGGATGGTCATGCTCAGCTCCACCTTGCCGCGGGTAATGCGCTCGTTCAGCTGCTTTTTCAGGCGGCTGTCCAGGTAGCTGCAGGTGCGCGGAATGCGCGAGGAATACTCAAAATAGCGGGAGTTTACGCTGCGCAGTTCCACCGTGATCTCACGGCCGTTGCGCACTGCGGTTCCCCTGCCGAAACCGGTCATGCTTAAAATCATACGTTCTCCTTTTTTGTGTGTTTGCGTACAGTTTCCGGCATATGTATCCGCCTTTGGGTATACAAGCCCATGTTACGATACATATAGCATCATTTTACTATTCTTTTCTGAAAAATTCAAGGTGCAGGATCAGGCTCTTTCCGGGCCGGAATACGGCATTGCGCGCAGGTGCGAAACAAAAGCCCCGGCACGATCCTGAAAATAAAGATCGCGTCAGGGCTTCCGGGTCAATGAGCCGTTGTTCCGGCATTCGTTTTATACACGCAGGTCACGCTGCTTTCCAGCAGATCTGCGTTCAGCAGGGTCTGTTCCACCCAGTGGATGTTGTCGGAAATGGTGTCCAGCGAGACTTCGTATTCCTTTGCAATGCTGTCCATGCTACGATACTGGCAGCGATAGGTCAGGGTGAGGATCAGTTTGTCGACCATGGTGATCTTGGTAAAGCGCGGCTTGCGCTTGTGCTCCCGGCGGTAGCCTTCTTCCAGCGCCTGCAGCATGCGTCCGAATTCTTCCCGGGTAACCCCCATCAGGTTCCGGTAATCCGCTTCACACAGGTCGGCGAGGTGCTCTTCGGTAATACGCCTCATGGCAATAACCCCCTTTGCTCAGAATAACACTTGATATGATTGTTAATTATAAAAGGAATGCCGTGGCAAGTCAATGCAGTTGTGTCAGATTTCTGGTAAAAAGTGGGTGTATTTGTTGCATTTTAGTTGCATAAAGGCGAAATCCTCCTGTTTTTGCCAAAACAAAAAGCCTCCCGCTTGTGTACGGGAGGCTTGCTGTTCAGTTCAGATGAGCAAATCAGACGGGGTGGGACTGATTGGTGTAGTCCACATGGTCGCCGTCCACGCCCTGCTTCTTGGCATTGCGCTTGTCGAAGAACTTGGGTGCCACCTGCGGGAACATGGCGTAGGTCAGCACGTCCTCTTCCTGCGTTGCCCACTTGGCGGCTTCGGCCTTCAGCTTGTCCATCTCAGGAGCCAGCGTGTCGGCAAAGCGGCAGGTGATGGGCTGCTCGTCGCCCAGGATCTTCTTGGTGAACTCGGGCTTGATGGGAGCGGGAGTCTTGCCGTAGTCGCCGTGGACCAGGCCCTTGAATTCCTTGGTGACCATCTTGTAGCGCTCGCCCAGGATGACGTTGAACACGGCCTGCGTGCCAACGATCTGGCTGGTGGGGGTGACCAGCGGCGGATAGCCTGCATCCTCGCGGACGCGGGGGATCTCTGCCAGCACTTCGTCCAGCTTATCTTCCTTGCCGGCATCCTTCAGCTGTTTGAGCATGTTGGAGAACATGCCGCCCGGCACCTGATACAGCAGGGTGTTTGCATCCACGCCGAGGCTCTTCGGGCTGATCTGGCCGTTGGCAATGTACTTCTCGCGCAGCTTTGCAAAGTATGCGCGCACAACGTTCAGCTGCTTCAGATCCAGACCGGTGTCGTAATCGGTGCCCTGCAGGGCAGCGACCAGACTCTCGGTGGGCATGTGGCTGGTGCCCAGGCTCAGGGGGCTCATGGCGGTATCGATGATGTCGGCACCTGCCTCAATGCCCTTCAGGATGGACATGGAAGCCAGACCTGCGGTGTAGTGGCTGTGGATGTCCACGGGGATCTTGACGGTCTTTTTCAGCTCGGAGACCAGCTCATAGCAGGTGTAGGGCTTGAGCAGGCCGGCCATATCCTTGATGCAGATGGAGTCAGCGCCCATCTCCTCGAGAGTCTTGGCATAGTTGGCGAAGTACTCGTTGTTATGTACCGGGCTCAAGGTGTAGCTGATGCAGGCCTGAACATGGGCACCCTCCTTGTTGGCTGCCTTGATGGCAGTCTGCAGGTTGCGGGGGTCGTTCAGCGCGTCAAAGATACGGATGACGTCGATGCCGTTGGCAACGGACTTCTGGACGAAGTACTCGACGGCGTCATCAGCGTAGGGACGGTAGCCCAGCATGTTCTGGCCGCGGAACAGCATCTGCAGCTTCTGGTGGGGCAGCTCCTTGCGCAGGATGCGCAGACGCTCCCAGGGATCCTCGTCCAGGAAGCGGATGCAGGAGTCGAACGTAGCGCCGCCCCAGCACTCAACGGAGAAATACGGGATCTTGTCCATTTCGGGCAGGATGGGGCGCATCTCGTCCATGGTCATACGGGTGGCCAGCAGAGACTGATGGGCGTCACGCAGGACGACCTCAGTAATCTTAATGGGTTTCTTAGCCAATGTGATTCACCCGGCCTTTCTATTAGTTCATGGTGATGAGCAGGTCGCCGGAGTTGACAACGTCGCCCTTGCGCACATTGACGCTGGCAATGGTGCCGTCCTGCGGAGCGCTGATCTCGTTCTCCATCTTCATGGCCTCGAGGATCAGCAGGGTGTCGCCAGCCTTGACGGAGTCACCGGCCTTGACCTTGACATCCAGGATATTGCCGGGCATGGGAGCGGTGACGGAGACGGCACCGGCGGCACCGGCAGGAGCGGCAGCAGGTGCAGGAGCAGCGGCGGGAGCCGGAGCGGCTGCGGGGGCAGCAACAGGAGCAGCAGCGGCAGCGGGAGCGCCGGTGCCTTCCTCAACGGTGACATTATAAGCAACGCCGTTAACGGTAACGATCAGGTTTTTCATGGAAAAGTCCTCCCTATTTCAAGGTTGATGATTACAGCGTGATATTGCCGTGCTTCTTAGCCAGGCGCACAGTGCGCTTGCTGGCCAGCATATCCAGAGCCTGAGCGACAGCGCCGCGGGCGGTGGCAGCATCGGCAATGGCGTCAGCAGCACCGTTGGCCACAGCGGCATTGGCGCTGCAGACCTCCTTGGCGTAGGCGGCAGCCTTGGCCTTGGTGGCGTTGACGATGTTATCGGAAGCGAAGATCTCGTCCTTGTACAGAACGGTGACAGCGGCCTCGGGAGCCAGCGGGGCTACGGTGCAGCCCTGCACGGCAACACGCCAGTCGGCGCAGGCGGCAAAGACCGTGTAGGCAGGGCCGACGGCCTCACCGGCCAGTACGGCGACCTTGACGGTGGTAGCCTCGGCGTAGACACCGGCCATACGGGCAGCCTGACGGATGCCGCCAGCCTGATCGTCGCCCTCGCTCTTGCCGAACCCCTCGGTGTTGACGACGGTCACAACGGGGATGCTGTAGGCATCGCACAGACGAACGAAGCGGGCAGCCTTGGCGGTGCACTTGTGGCACAGGGCGGCCTTCTCGGTGGCCAGGATACCAACGGCGCTGCCGTTGATGGTGGCCAGCGCGGTGACGATGTTCTTGCCGTAGCCTGCGTACAGCTCCACAGTGCTGCCCTCATCGGCCAGAGCGGCGATCGCGTCAGCCGCGGAGTACTTGACGAGGTCAAGAGCCTTGGAGGGAGCGGCAAAGTCGAACAGCGCAGGACCGGCCAGATTGTTGGCGGGCAGCAGGGCGACGATGGAGGCGGCCTGCTTGGCGGCGGCAACGGCGTCCGCAGCGGTAACGGCGGCGACACCGGCCTTGGCGGCAAACGCGGAAGAGCCGGCGTTTGCAACCTTGTCCTCAGCGTTGAACGGAGCGTTCAGGAACAGCTCGGCATCCTCTGCCATGACACAGACGTCCGCGGCAGCGGCGTTGATGGCGTTGGTACCGGCGCAGGTACCGGTGACAACGGCGACCTGAGGCACAACGCCGGAAACGCGCGCGATCTCTGCGGTCAGGCGGGCGTTGGCGTTGAGCAGATCAAGACCGCCCTCGAGCTTGGCACCCGTGGAATCATAGAACGTAACAACCGGTGCGCCGGTCTCGGCGGCCATCTCCAGCACGCGGATATTCTTTTCAATATCCTGCACGCCGACGGGAGAACCGTCCTCAAACACGACGTAGGCGTTCTGGCCGTTTGCACAGCCGTAAGCAGCACTCACTGCGCCGTCGGTAAACAGCGGCGAGTAGGTGCCGTCATCAAAAAATGCTGCAAGGATCTCTGCCTTGCCGGGCTTATTTGCTGCCATACAGTTTCCTCCTATGGTAAAGCTGACTGTTTTTTATAAAAATACTTTACAAAAAATCCGCCATTTAATTGAATTATACTACGTTCGCGACGTTTCCACAAGTGGAATTTTGCACATTTTTCAGAATTTCCTGCAATTTTAGTCAGAATTTGTGCGCTTTTTAAGGGGGCCGGGACGGCGGGCCGGGCTGGCAGCACGGCTCTCCCCTTTGCCGGCAGATTTCATGGCTGCGTTGCGCAGGGCATTGATCTCGCTCTTTTTCAGCTCACGGTACTCGCCGGGCTGCAGCATACCGAGCTTGACGGGACCCTCGGCGCTGCGGCGCAGGCGCACGACCTGCAGGCCGACAGCGGAGCACATGCGGCGGATCTGGCGGTTGCGGCCCTCGTGCAGGGTGATCTCCAGCACACTGCGGCCCGGCTCATCGACCACGACGTGGATGACGCAGGGCCTGGTCTTGACGCCGTCATCCAGCACAACGCCGGACGACATCTCGATGATCTGTTGCTCAGTGGCGCGGGGATTGACCGTGACGCGGTACAGCTTGCCGACACCGCCGGACGGGTGGGTCAGCATATTGATGAACGCGCCGTCATCGGTCATGAGCAGCAGCCCCTCGCTGTCCTTGTCCAGGCGGCCCACCGGGCGCAGCATGGCGGGTACATCGGAAACAAGATCCATGACGGTCTTGCGGCCACGGTCGTCAGAGCGGGTCGTCAGATAGCCGCGGGGCTTGTGCAGCATGATATAGGTGTACTGGCGCTTGCGCACGATGCGCTGTGTCTGCCCGTCGATCATGACCTTGTCATAGTCGGGATCCATCTTGTCGCCCAGGGTGACCGGGTGGCCGTTGACCTTGACCTTGCCCGCAGCGATCAGGCGCTCGGCCTCGCGGCGGGAGCAGATGCCCTGGTCGGCCAGTACCTTTTGAATACGTTGTTCTGCCATTAAAATTTATACTCCTTATTCGGCGGGGGCGTCAGCACCCGGCTTTTCTTTCTTGATGAGCGCAGCGACCTTGTCCACCAGCTCCGGCAGCGAGGCTATAACGTTGTCAACGGCGGAGACCTTCTCCACCAGCTGGACGGTGCGCACATTGCCGTTGGAAACGACGAGGAATGCCACCGGCGTGACCGAGACGCCTGCGCCGCTGCCGCCGCCGAACATCTGCTTGTTGGAGCTGGGGCCGACGTCGGAGCCGCCGGACACAAACCCGAAGGTGACGCGGGAGACCGGGATGATGGTGGTGTCATCCACATGGATCGGGTCGCCAATGATGGTCTCGGCGTTGACCATGTCGCGGATTTTCTCGATGGTGACGCCCATCAGACCTTGAATAGGATGTTCAGCCATTGTAAGTTCCTCCTTTTATCGAAAAAAGAAATCGTTTATGCCTTTGCAGCGGGCTGCAGCTGCGGGTCCTTCCACAGACGGTGCAGCAGCCGGATGACGAGCCAGAGCAGCACGGCGGCGCAGGACGTCAGACGGAACGAGACGATACGCTCCCCTGCGCGCTCACCGGTGAAATCCGGCTCGAGCCAGAGGCGGTCACTCTGTACGCGGATGTACTGCTGGACCAGAGCCAGCAGATTGTTGGCAAGCGCCATTTCGGTGCCGAACAGCTCGGCGGTGGTGCTGGCCTCGTCGGCGGTCACAGTCCAGAAGATGTCCAGCCCGGACACCCGCACCGAACGCAGCAGATGACGCCCCAGCCAGCCTGTGTGGCCCAGCATGCACCGGGCAAATGCCATCGGGTCATTGGACAGCAGCTGCATAGCGGCGTCGATGCGCGCCGAGATGCCGAACGGCAGACCGCTCTTTTTCGCGCTGCCCTCAGCATCGGCGCTTTCAGCGGGGACACTGTCAGCAGGCTTCGGCGCTTCGGGCTTTCCCTGCGCCGCGGGCTGCCGGGCGACGGTCTGTGCGGGCTTTGCGGCGGGCTTGTCCGGCTTGACGTCCACGGTGACGGACGCCTGTTCGCCGTCCGCCGTCTTGCGCACGGTCTGCCCGGGCGGTGCGGCGGAGGCGGGCTTTTTCAGTGCTTCCGGCTGGCCCCTGCGCGGCCAGAGCGTGAAGTGCAGCGGTCCGTAGCAGGCCGTGGCCCGCACGCTGCCTGGGCGGTACGCAAACCGAACGCCCAGCGGTATCAGCAGGGCGACGAGCAGTAGCAAGAGCACCGCCAGCAGCACCCAGCCGATCAGTCGGAGAAGAAACAACAGAATGGCCATAAGCAATCACTTCCATTCCAGCTGACCGTCGTCGCCTTCCGTCTCCTCCGGCTCGGCGCTCTCGGCAGCCTCGCCGTGAAGCGGCGGCAGGTCGGCCAGACTGCCGAGGCCAAAGACGCGCAGAAATGTGTCCGTGACCTGGAAAGCTACCGGCTTGCCGGGCAGGTCCAGGCGGCCCGCCTCCTCGATCAGTCCCTTGTCCAACAGCTTGGTGACGGTGGACGACGAGTCAACACCGCGTACCTGCTCGATAAAGCTGCGGGAGACGGGCTGATTGTAGGCAATGACGGCCAGTACCTCCAGTGCGGCGGGCGAAAGCGGCGCGTTGCGGCGGGTGTCCAGAATGCGCTTGACCATCTCGCCGTAGTACGGGCGGGTCGTCATCTGCCAGCGGTCAGGCTCGAAGTACAGGATGATCATGCCGCTCTCCTGCTCATCGTAGCGCTTTTGCAGCTTTTGCAAAAGTGTGGTGACCTCGTCGGCGTCCAGCCGCAGGGCGTCGGCCAGGCGGGCGGTCTCCACAGGCTCGGCGTGGGCAAACAGCATGGCTTCAAGAGAGCCGAGCTCCTGTCGTTCTGTCATGGCGTTTTGTCCTTTCTTCTGCGGTGTGTGCGGTCCAGCTGCAAGGTGCCGCTGTCGTCGACCTTGACGCGTCCAGCGCGGATGAGCTCGAGCAACGCCAGGAAGGTCGCTACGTTTGTGCTGCGGCTTTCCTCATGGCTGAACAGCTGGCCCATTTTTTGCAGGCTGCCCTTGAGCAAGCCGCGCAGCATGTGGGAGACGCGGCTGGCGACGGAGACAAACGGCGCGGTGACGAGCGGCTCAAACTTTTCTTGCGTGGGCTTTTTCTTGCGGGTGCTGCGGCCCATCAGATTGAACCACGCCTGCACGAGCCAGTTCGGGTCATGGCGGCGGGTGTATTCGGCAGCGCCGACCAGCGGCATCGGCTCACGGGCTACGGTGTACAGATCACGGGCACGGCTGCCCAGCTGGGCGGCAACCTCCTTGCAGGCGCTGTACTCGATCAAACGCCCGGTCAGCTCGGCCTTCATGCGCTCGGCCTCGGGGCTGCGCGGCAGCAGCAGGGCGCTTTTCATCTGCACCAGATGCGCCGCCATGTCGATGAACTCGCTGGAAATCTCCATCCGGTCCTGCTGCATCTCCCGGATGGCTGCGGTGTACTGCTCGATCAGCTCCATGATGTTGACATCATAGAGGTTCATTTTATTTTTGCCCACCAGGTACAGCAGCAAATCCAGCGGGCCCTCAAAATCTTCTATTTTAAATGTCAGAACTTCCGGCAAAAACTCAATACCCCCAAAGCAGCTCCACAAAGCCTGTCAGGTGCAGCATCAGCCGCCACATACCGTTGACAAGCCAGGACAGCGGCGCGTCCAGCAGACCCAAAAACACCAGTGCCAGCACGGCCAGCATAATATATCGCTCATATTTCATCGCCCTGAAATAGAGCCGCTGCGGCAAAAACAAAAGCGCAATGCGGCTGCCGTCAAACGGCGGCACCGGCAGCAGATTGAAAACCGCCAGGCTCAGATTCATGGCTACCATATAATATAGGAACATCGTCAGCACGGGCACGGCGTCCCCCAGCCCGCTGTACCAGCACAGCTTGTACAGGATCATCGACACCCACGCCAGCAGCAGATTGCTGGCAGGCCCTGCGGCAGCGGACAGCGCCATGCCGACCTTGGGGTTCTTATAGTTGTACGGGTTGATCGAGACGGGCTTGGCCCAGCCGACGCCTCCCACCAGCATGCACAGGGCACCCAGCGGGTCGAAGTGGCGCAGCGGATTCATCGAGAGACGCCCGGCGCGCACGGCAGTGTCATCACCCAGCAGGTGGCTGGCCAGCGCGTGGGCTGACTCATGAAACGGGATGGTGATGAGCACGACAACAGCGCGCAGCAGATACTGCATGATCACCGCGGGAGACAGCAATCCGTTCAAAAGGTAACACCACCCCATTAAAAGCTTAGTCTATTATATCGTAGAAACGGCGGCAAGACAAGCCCTGTAGGCACCGAAAACACAATATTTAGCGCCTGAATCAAACAAAAACGCAAAATTATGAAAAAAATCAAAATTTTTTCTGTCAAAACACTTGCATTTTCGCGTAGTATACGCTATACTATTAAAGCTATTGAAAAGGAGGTGCAAGCAATTATGGCCAAATGTTCTTGCTGTGGCAAGGGTGTCACGTTCGGTATCAAGGTTTCTCACTCTCATCGTCGGAGCAACCGTACCTGGAACCCCAATGTCAAGCGCGTGAAGGCGATCGTGGACGGTTCCCCGAAGTATATCTACGCCTGCACCCGCTGCCTGCGCTCTGGTAAAGTTACCCGCGCGGTCTGATTGGAAGGAAAAAATGCCGGTCACATCGTGTGACCGGCTTTTTCTCTTTTATGCTTGCTTTTTTAGGAGGTGGGTCTATGCTCCCCCGTGACCCTGTAATGCTGTTGAGCTATGTAAACACCCAACTGCGGGACCGCGACGCCAGTCTGGACGCGCTGTGTGACCGTGAGGAGACTGACCGTGACGCGCTGTGTGCGGCCCTGCGCGAGATCGGCTATGAGTATGACGCTGCACAGAATCGCTTTGTGTGACGCCGGTTCGAGTGAAGTTTGAGAGAGGAAGTTGAAGTACCCGATGAATTTTATCTTTGTCAGCCCGCATTTTCCCAAGACCTACTGGAATTTCTGTGACCGTCTGCACCGCAACGGCGTCAATGTGCTGGGCATCGGTGATGCTCCGTTTGACGAGATTCCCTGGGAATTAAAGCAGTGCCTGACTGAGTATTACCGCGTGAATGATCTTGGCAATTACGACGAGATGCTCCGCGCTGTCGCGTACTTTACCTTCCACTATGGCAAGATCGACTGGATCGAGTCCAACAACGAGTATTGGCTGGAGATGGACGCCCAACTGCGCACGGATTTCAACATCAATACCGGTGCGAAGAATGACTTCATCGAGCGCATCAAGTACAAGAGCAAAATGAAGGAATGCTACATCGCCGCGGGTGTACCGGTGGCGCGCCACCATATTGTCAGCACACTGGCCGAGGCCCGCGCCTTTATCAAGGAGGTCGGCTACCCGGTCATCGTTAAGCCGGACAACGGCTGCGGCGCCGAGGCAACCTACAAGCTGCGCAATTTCACCGAGCTGAAAGAATTCTACGCCGAGCCGCATAACGTCCGGTACATTATGGAGGAGTACATCAACGGCACCATCGTCAGCTTTGACGGTGTGGCCGACAGCCATTGCGTGCCGCTGTTCTACACCTCCAACGTGTTCCCCACCCCGCTGCTGGACATCGTCAGTCAGAACGGCGACCTCTCCTACTGGACGCAGAAGTCCGTGCCCGCTGCGCTGAAGGATGTGGGCTTCCGCACCATCAAGGCGTTCGGCGCAAAGAGCCGCTTCTTCCACTGCGAGTTCTTCCGGTTGAATGAGGACAAGCCGGGTCTTGGCAAAAAGGGCGACTACGTTGCGCTGGAGGTCAACATGCGCCCCGCAGGCGGCTACACGCCCGATATGATCAACTATGCGAACTCGGTGGACTGCTACCAGATCTGGGCGGACATGGTCTGTTACGACGAGGTACGCAACGCCGAACTGGACGGCCCGAAATATTTCTGCGTCTACGCAGGCCGCCGCGACTGCCATGAGTACAAGCACACCCATGCGCAGATCATGGCCAAGTACGGCTCCCGTATGCGGATGTGTGAGCGCATTCCCCAGGCGCTGCGCCTGGACATGGGCGACTGGATGTACACGGCCGTTGTGCGCTCCACCGCGGAGCGCGATGCGTTTATTCGGTACGTGCAGGAGCAGGCGTAACGAAAAACCTTCCTCTTTGGGGAAAGGTGGCCCGAAGGGCCGGATGAGGGGCGAAGCGTCCGTGGCTGCCCGTGAACGAGAGGCCGTGGCAGGGCTCCCCCCTCATCAGTCGCCTTCGGCGACAGCTTTCCCCTCGGGGGAAGCCTTTTACTTATATAAAACAGGAGCCTGACCGGCTGTGGTCAGGCTCCTGTTGGTTTATTTCAGCTTCACGCTCTCGTGGTATACGACCAGTGAAATGCCCGCCGTGATGACCTCGGTCACCCAGAAGGCGTTCCAGATGCCGTCGGCACCCAGCAGGCGGCAGAACAGCCAGGCCAGCGGCATGATGACAACGATGTAACGGCACAGCGAGATGACCAGTGACTGCACGCCCATGCCGAGACCCTCCAGCGAGCCGGAGGCGACGACTGAAATCGTCGAGACGATGAAGCCGACGCAGATGATGCGCAGGGCCGACGTGCCGATGGCGATGGTCTCGGCGTTCGAGCTGAAAAGCCCGATCAGCTGGCCGGACAGCGCCAGACAGAGCACCGTGCCCGCGGCCATGATGGCGGCACACATGCCCATGGACGTGCGGTAGAGCTTTTTGACGCGGTCATACTCCCCCGCGCCGTAGTTGTAGCCGATGATGGGGCGCAGACCCTGCACAATGCCGTTGGCGGGCAGGTACAGGAAGGTCTGCAATTTATAGTAGATACCCAGCACGACGACATAGCTTTGAGAGTAGACAGCCAGCAGCGAGTTCAGGAAGGTGATGAGCACCGAGGGCAGCGCCAGATTCAGGATGGCCGGTACGCCGATGGAATAGAGCTGCAGGGCCATTTTGGCGTCCGGCTTCAGGCAGCCGGAGCGCAGCCTGACCGGGATAGGGCTGACGAAGTAGACGATCAGATAGAAGATGACGGGGACCATCTGGCCGATGCCGGTAGCCAGCGCCGCACCGGCAATGCCCATTTTGGGGAACGGGCCGATGCCGAAAATCAACAGCGGGTCCAGAATGATGTTGCAGACCGAGCCGCCCATCAGGCCGATCATCGTAATGTTCATCCGGCCCACCGCCTGAAAGATTTTCTCAAACGCCATGGCGGCCATGATGACGACGGCGAACATAAAGGCAACACGGGAGTAGGTCACGCCCATGGCAATGACGGTCTCGTCGCTGGTGAAGGAGCGCAGGAACCGCGGCATGATGGCGGTGCAGACGATGGAAATCACGACGCCGTGGATCAGCGAAAGCACCATGCCGTGGGTGGCGGCCATGTCAGCCTTTTCTTTGTTGCCTGCACCGAGATGCAGCGAGATCAGTGCGGCAATGCCGATGCTGAAGCCGATGGCGATCGCGTTGATGAGGTTCTGCACCGGGTAGACGAGGGACAGCGCAGTCATGGCTTCCTCACTGATGCGGGCGACAAAGAGGCTGTCCACGATGTTGTACAGTGCATTGACCAGCATCGAGACGACCATAGGCAGGGCCATTGAGGTCAGCAGCGGAAAAATCGGCTTTTCTTTCATGAAGGTATCGTTCATAGGCTCCTCCTTTTGACACAACAAAAACCACACAACGCTTTCCCGGAAAGAAAGCGCTGTGTGGCGAAAAGTAGTATCAGAACTGTAAAAATCCACACCTTATTTTAGGTGCCTCTATTATACAAACCGGCGCGGAATTTGTCAAGCCGGTTGCAACAGCTGCGCAAAAACGGTACAATAAAGACAAAAATCGTATTGCGAGGGAAAAGACATGAAAAAGCTATTGGTCTCCGGCGCAGGCGGCTTTGTGGGGGCACGCATCATGACCCAGCTGGCGGGACGGTACGAGCTGTGCGCCTTCCCCAAAGGAATGCTGACCGCAGCGGATGAGCAGACCGTGGCCGACTGGGTGCGGCGCGAGCAGCCGGACGTGATCGTACACACGGCGGCGCTCTCCGACACGGGCTACAGCGAAAAGCACCCGGACGAGTCCTACCGCGCCAACGTTCTGCTGCCGTGCTGGATGGCGGCTGCAGCGCAAAAAAGCGGCGCAAAGCTGGTTGCGTTCAGCTCTGACCAGGTCTACACGGGCCTTACTGAGCACGGGCCGTTTGACGAGGATACACCGCTCTCCCCCGCCAACGTCTATGGCCGCCACAAGCAGGAGATGGAGCAGCGCGTGCTGGATATTTTGCCTGATGCCGTGCTGCTGCGGGCGGCCTGGATGTACGACCTGCCCGGGTACGGCCTGCCGATCCGCGGTAACTTCCTGCTGAACCTGCTGACCGCCGCTATGCGGCAGGAGACGCTGCGGTTTTCGGCGCGGGACTACCGCGGCATCACCTATGTGCGGGAGGCCGTGGAGCGGCTGACCCAGGCCATGGAACTGCCGGGCGGTGTGTACAACTTTGGCAGCGAGAACGACTGCGACATGGTCACGACGGCCCGACGCGCCTGTGCGCTGCTGGACATCCACCCCGTCGTAGAGGCGGCAGACTGGCCGCGCAGCCTGCTGATGGACGGCGGCAGGTTCCGTGCGGCAGCGGGTGTCGGCTTTGACGATACCCTGACGGGTGTACAGCGCTGTCTGCGGGATTACGGTCTGCTGAAATAAAGCTGCAATAAAAAAACCTGTACCGGCAAAAGCGGTACAGGAACTTTTTTACATCTCGCCGCGTCCGGCCATGGCACGGTACAGCGTCGTCTCATCGGCGTATTCCAGACTCGAGCCGACGGGCAGGCCATAGGCCAGGCGGGTCGTTTTGATGCCCAGAGGTTTGATGAGTTTGGCGATATACATCGCCGTGGCCTCGCCCTCCACCGTCGGGCTGGTGGCCATGATGACCTCCTTGACGGTGTCATTCAGACGGGCCAGCAGCTCCTTGATGCAGAGCTGATCTGCGCCGATGCCATCCATCGGCGAAATCAGGCCGTGCAGCACATGGTACAGGCCGTTGTACTCGTGGGTGCGCTCAATCGATTTGATGTCGCGCGGGCCCTCGACCACGCAGATGATGCTGCGGTCCCGCTTCTGGGAGGCGCAGATCTTGCAGACATCGCCGGTGGTGTAGTCCTGGCAGATGCGGCAGCGGTGCAGGTCACTTTTGGCGTGCTCAATCGCCTTGGCCAGCTCCATGGCCTGCTTGGGCGGCATCGACATGACCTGATAGGCCATACGCACCGCACTTTTGCGGCCAATTCCGGGAAACTGGGCAAACTGGTCGATCAGATTTTCCAGCGGCTCAACATTGTTGTTGAACATAGGCAGCCTCTTAGCCCAGACCGGGGATGTTCAGACCGCCGGTCATCTTGGACATCTCCTCCTCGGAGTCCTTGTCAACGGCAGCGGAGGCGCTGTTGACGGCGGCGGCAATCAGATCTTCAAGCATTTCAATATCATCGGGGTCGACGGCCTCGGGCTTGATCTTGACGGCGGTGATCTCATGCTTGCCGTTCATCGTGACAGTGACCATCTCACCGCTGGCGGTGCCGGTGTACTCCTTGGCTTCGAGCTCCTCCTGCTTGGCGCGGATGTCGTCCTGCATCTTCTGGACCTGACGCATCATGGCGTTGGGATCGGGTCGGCCATAGCCCTTGGGCAGTCTTGCTTTCATGGTTGTATCCTCCAAAAATAATTATTTATCAACGATTTTCAAATCGACACCAAGCGCCTGCATCGTGTGCAGGGTCTCATCCAGGCTGACGGCAGCGGTGGTGTCGTCGGTCTTTGGCTCCTCATAGGGGCCGATACTGTACTTGGTGCGCGATACACGGTAGATAGTTTCCTTAAGACGCTTGCTGACCTCCCGGTTATTGCGGATATAATCGCGGAAGGCGTCGCTGCACTCAAACAGCACGCGCTTGCCGTCGCAATAGGCCCGGGTGCCGCGCAAAAAGGAGATGAGCATCGCATCATTCTCCTCCAAATCGGCCAGCACGGCGGGCCAGAAGGCGAACGGTTCCAGCGGGCCTGCCTGCCGCGGCGGCTCGGCCTTACGCGGGGCCGGGGCAGCGGGTGCCGGCGGTACCGGCGCGGAAGTTTGCTGCGGGGCGGGCTTCAACTCCGGTTGCAGGAACGGCGGGTCATCGTCAATAGGCGGCGGTACATCATCCGGTGCAGCGGCGGGAACGCTCTGCGGCTGTACCACGGGCGGCACTACAGAGGGCGCAGCCTGTACCGGCGGCGCTGCTGTGTAGGCGCGCGGCACGCTGGCGAACGCCTGAGGCGCGGCGGGTGCTGCCGGGGCGGGCTGCTGGATGATAACAGGTGCGGCGGCAGTCTCGGGCTGGGTCAGCGAGAAAACCGCCAGCTCCAGCTCAATGCGCTGGTCAGTGCCGCGGCTCATTTTCTCAAGCGCCGAGCCGAACGCATTGACCGCACGGATGGCCTCCCGCTGCGGGAAGTCCCTGCGCTGGGTGTAGGCGGCCTCCTCCTCCGGCGAGATGCCGGTCAGAAGTGACGTGCCGCCCGGCAGCGCGCAGAGCATCAGATTGCGGTAATGTCCGGCCAACTCCATGCAGAGGCGGCGCATATCGACGCTCTGCTGGCGCAGCTCGGCGATTTTTTCCAGTGCAGTGACGGAGTCCCCTGCCGCGATGGCGTCGCTGATCTCAAACAGGTAGCCCCTGTCCGTGACACCGGCCATACGGCGGACGAGCGCCTCGTCCACGTGGTTGTCGACACCGGCGCAGGTGTCCAGAATGGACAGCGCGTCACGCATGGCACCGTCTGCCAGACGGCCAATCAACTGTGCGGCGTTCTCGTCCAGCTCGATCTTCTCCTGCCCGGCCACGTAGAGCAGCCGCCCGGCAATGTCGTCCGCCGTGATGCGGGTGAAGTCATACCGCTGGCAGCGGCTCAAAATCGTGACGGGAACCTTCTGCACCTCGGTGGTGGCTAAGATAAAGATGACGTGCTCGGGCGGTTCCTCCATCGTTTTGAGCAGCGCATTGAACGCCGCGGTGGAGAGCATGTGCACCTCGTCGATGATGTAGACCTTGTACTTGCAGACCGACGGCAGATAGGCTACCTCGTCGCGCAGGTCGCGGATGTCGTCAACGCCGTTGTTTGACGCGGCATCCATCTCGATGATGTCCATGACGGAACCGGAATCAATGCCCTTACAAATTTCACACTCGCCGCAGGGGTCGGGGCTGGAAGTGTCCAGACAGTTGACCGCCTTGGCAAAGATCTTGGCGCAGGTCGTCTTGCCGGTGCCGCGGGTGCCGGTGAACAGATACGCATGGCCGATGCGCCCGGCAGAAATCTGGTTCTGCAGGGCCGTGACGATGGCCGTCTGGCCAACCACGTCCGCAAAGCGCTGGGGACGCCATTTTCGATACAGGGCACGGTACATCGGCTCACCTCCTGCAAAGCTACAAAAAACAGCGGGCAGAGCACGCGGCTGCGCTGCTTTGCGTACAGATGCAGGCTTGACCGCGGCACTGGGCAAGCGCCGCTTAATGCTGCTCGGTTCCCCGCCTGACATGGTTCACAGGCTGCCCATGCGCGGGACCTGCATCTGTACGCGAAACAGCGCAATTCAGCCCTGTCCGCTTTCAGTATTATACAATAAGTTTGGAATAAATGCAAGCGTTATCTTATATTTCGGGCATCTCGGACATCAATCTTCCTGCAGGCGCTGGACCATCTTGTAAAGGGCCTCGGCGCTGTTGAAGTTCTGCGGCATGATTTCGGATGCGGGGATCGAAATGTCGTATTCCTCATTCAGGGCCGAGATAATCTGCAGAATGTCGAAAGAGTCCAGGATGCCGTCATCGATCAGCGTTGTACAGGTGGAAAAGTCCACGTCCTCTTTGATTTCGCTTAAAATTTCCAGTAAACGTTCCATTGGTATTTCTCCTTTTCAAATTATCTTACACAGCGGGTGTATTGATGGGATAGGTTGGCGTTTCGCTGCGTACCGGGTGCGGCGTGCCGTTCTGCCACAGAATGACCTGCGGCAGGTCGCGGCTCAAAAACAGACCAAGTCCTTCCGTAACAGAGTAGGCACCGGTGTTCTCAAAAACAAGCAGGTCGCCGGGGCATAGTCCGGCCAGCGGCATACTGCGCACAAGAACATCGTTCGTAGTACAAAGGCTGCCGCAAAGTGTCCAGTCCTGTACGGAAGCTGCCCGGGCAGCAAAATGGCGCAGATGCGGGCGTTTCATACCCATGATCTGGCCAAGATAATTCAGGTGGTTCATTCCACCGTCCACAATGCAGTAGTGCTGCCCGCCGTGGTCCTTGCAGTCCATGGCGGTGGTCAGATAATAACCGCATTCGGCGGTGTAAAAGCGGCCCATCTCAACGGTCAGATGGACCCAGTTGCTGACTTCGCGCAGTGCTGGCGCAAGGTCTTTGGCCGGGGACAGTGTGTCGGTAAAATCGTCGCCGTCAAAATACGGCACCGCCAGCCCTGGACCGTATTCCAGTTCCGGCAGACGCAGGCCGAAGGTCTGCTCAATTTCAGCGTACAGTTCCCGCAGCATGGCCAGCTCTTTTTGCTGATTGACCAGCTTTTTGCGCTGGGTCCCGACAAAGTAGTGAATGCCGATAAACTCCAGATCAGGTGTTTCCCTGCGATGCGCCAATGCGGTGAAAAGATCCTCCTTTGACATGCCGAACTGACTGCCCGCGTTCAGCCGCAGCAGCACAGGCAGCCGTTTGGCAGCCTTGCGTGCAGCATCCTGCAGATAGCGGACCTGCAGCAGAGATTCCGCTGTGCAGGTGCCGACGCCGTCGGCCACGGCGCGGGCAATATCCACGGGCGTCTTATTAACACCCGAATAGATAATACGTGCATCCGCAGCATGCAGGCTCTCGCAGAGCGAAAGCTCTCCGGGACTGCATACTTCCAGCCGCGCAGTGACCTGCATCATGGCAGGCAGCAGGAATGGGTTGGCTTTGATGGAATAGCAAAGGTCGATTTCCCTGCCCCAGATTGCCTGAATAGCGCGCACGCGGGCCTGCAAAGCGTCAGTGTCAAAGACAAACGTCGGTGTGCCGTAGGTGGCAGCAATTTTTTGTAAAGAAGCGTCGGTCATTTATGGGCTCCTTTTTTCGTCAGGGCAGCCAGTGCCGTGCGGTCAATTTTGCCGTTTTTATTCAGCGGCATCTCGTCCAGCTGCACAGCAGTATTCGGCTGCATAAAAGGCGGCAGACTTTCTTTCAGCGCAGCCAGCAGGGCGGCTTTCTCACAGCTGCCCGTGTAAAACAGGTGGAGCCGCTGGCGTTCGGCATCAAACGTGCAGCAGGCACGGGTCACAGCGTCGCAGCGCATAGCGGCAGCTTCAATTTCGCCAAGCTCTACGCGGTGTCCCATGTGCTTGATCTGGAAATCCCGGCGGCCAATATAATACAGGCTGCCGCTTTCGTCGTAGCGGGCCAGATCACCGGTGCGGTAAATACGCTCATACCAGTTGGTGTTCAGCGGATTCTGGGTAAAGGCCTGCGCTGTGCGCACAGGGTCAGCATAGTAGCCGAGGGCAAGCGCCGTACCGGAAACGCAGATCTCCCCTGCCTGCCCGGGCACGGTGACAAGGGCGTCGTTCTCGTCCAGCAGAAAGACCTTCTCATTCGGAAACGCGCGTCCGATGGGCAGCGCCTCATCCGGGGCAAAATCGCGGTCCGGCAAAATGGCGTAGGTGCAGTTGCAGGTAATTTCTGTCGGGCCGTAGAGGTTCACGAACCGGGCTTGCGGCAGAGCGGACTTCCACTTCATCCGGTGCTTGATGGGCATGACTTCGCCGCTGAACAATACCTGCCGCACGTGGGAAGGTATACGGTAGCTGAAGCCGTTCATGATGGAGACAAAGCACATGGCACTGACGGCCCAGACAAGTATGGTGACCTCATGGTCTGCCAGATAGTCCATGAGTTTTGTGGGCTGACTGAAATAAGCGCGCGGGATGATCTGCACCTTAGCCCCCGTGTAGAGTGCCGTGTACAGGTCTTTGACCGAAACGTCAAAGTCAAAGGGAGCCTGATTGCCCAGAATATCATTTTGTGTGATGCCGAAAATTTCGGCAAACTGCGGGATAAAATCCAGCACCGAGCGGTGACTGACGGTGACGCCTTTTGGCACACCGGTGCTTCCGCTTGTGAAGTTGATATACAGAGGGTCAACGTCCACAGCCTGACGGCGGCGGGCTGCCAGCAGGGCAGCGTCCGCAGGCGCGGCCAGCAGATCGTCAAGCTGGAAAATTTGCCCGCTGTACCCCAGCGCGGCGGCTGCGGCAGCGTGGGCCTCGTCCGTAACAAGAAATGCAGGGGTCAAAGTGTCCAATACCTGCAAAGTGCGGGCAGCGGGCTGGCGGGTGTCAAGCACCGAGTAGCAACAGCCCGCGTAGACTGTGCCAAGCATGGCAGCAAAGGCGGAAACGGATTTTTCCAGGTAAAATGCCACCGGGCGGCGCGGCATCGTGCGGGACGCCAGAAAGCTGCCGGCACGACGGGCCGTGTCGGCCAGCTGTGCCCAGGTACAGTCTGTCTGGTCATCCCCCACAGCGGGGGCATCCGGGCAGCGGGCGGACGTGGCTTCAAGCCAGTCCAGAATGTTTGTTTGCATAGAAAGCTCTTTTCTTAGAAGTTGGCATAGAGGAAACCAACGGTTTCATTGATGCAGATAAAGCTGAGGAGTACCATGAAAATAACAAGATAGTATAAACCCCAGCGCAGCGCAAGCGGCAGCCGCTGTACCTCTGCGTAAGGGTCGCGGCCTTGTTCCTTCAGCAGACTATGGGCAAAGACCAGAAGGGTACTGATGATGACAAGCCCCCAGGCAGGGCCGGAGACTGCCGCGAAAGCGCCGGGTGCGTTTGCGGCCAATGCGGACAAATTGAAATCCGTAAAGGTGTTGCGCAGGTAGATGCACCCCTGCACAAACTCATTGCGGTCAAAGTACCAGCCGATGTTGACGATGATAAAGGTCCGCACGATGCGAAAAACGTGCCAGCCGCGGCTTTCGGTAGGAATGTGCAGCGCCGTGTTGAGCTTTTTGAACGCGGGCTCCAGCAGGTCAGCCAGCGCAATGACAAGACCGTTATACAGACCCCAGGCAAGGTAGTGCGCCTGCGGGCCGTGCCAGATGCCGACCACAGCAAACACAAGCAGGTTGGCGACTGCAGCGGGCAGCACACGGCCAAAATGCTTGCCCCAATGCGATGTGGCCCACTTGCCGAAGCGCTGCATCGGCTTGGTCAGTGCAAAGGGATAGAACAGGTAATCACGCATCCACGCACCCAACGAAATATGCCAGCGCCGCCAGAAATCCCCCAGCGAGGTAGAAAAATACGGCTGCCGGAAGTTGGGCATCATCTCAATGCCGTATAGCTGCGCAACACCCAACACCATATCAATGCCGCCGGAAAAATCTGCATACTGCTGCAGCGAGTACAGCAAAATGGCCAACAGTGCCATAGAACCGGCCAGCTTGGGGTCATTACCGTCGAGGATGGCGGCAATCGTCGGGGCGGTCAGGTTTGCGATGGCATATTTCTTCATTGCGCCGAACAGAAACAGGAACAGTGCACGCTTGGTACGCTCCCAGTTCCAGATGTGACGGGCGGTGAGCTGCGGGGCCATCTCTCCGTAGCGGTTGATGGGGCCCTGGATCAGCTGCGGGAAAAAGCTGATGAAAAGCAGAAAGCGGACGTAGTTTTTCTCTGCCGGGTGCCGACCACGGTAGCAGTCAATCAGATAACCGACGGCCTGAAACGTGTAAAAGCTGATGCCAAGCGGCATGACCAGCCCCAGTGAGGACGGCGCTGTGGCCGAAAATGCACCGGAGAGCAGCTCCGCAAAATAGGACCAGTATTTGAAGTAGCCAAGCACAAGAAAGTTGGCAGCCAGCACAGCAGCAACAAGACATTTTTTGCGGCGCACCGCCTGTGCTTTGATGGCCTTTTTTTCGTCCTTGGTTATGCCCGGAGCCTTTCGCCGCGCGGCGGAATCGGCATCCAGCTTTGCCAGCTGCAAGCCGCCGAGCCAGATCGTCAACGCAGTGAAAAGCAGAAAAACAAGGCCCTTCCAGCCGCTGGCGGTAAAAAACAGCAGGCTCAACCCCAGCAGGCAGATCCATTGGCAGCGGCTGAAAACAGTATAATATAAAATGAGTCCAACGCTGACCAGCAGGAAGAAACTCAGGGAATAGATTTCCACACTACACCATCCACAAAATCAAAAATCGACAGAACATTCATAATATCGCTCAAAATCGGCGGAAGAACCAACAATACGGGCATTCACGCGGAACTGGTAGGTGCCGTGCTCCGCTGCTGCGTACTCGGTCCAGGAGCGGGTAGAATACGCGGAAACCCGGCTGTATTCGCTCTCCCCCGGCGCTTTGACCCAGAACTCGTATTCAGCCTGTACGGACGGACCGTGGTAGGAACCGGCCAGCAGCAAAATCTTGTCCGGGTGAACCTCCGGCGTCAGGTAGACGTTGGTGATATAGTTTACGGCGGCCAGATATTCTGACGGCGTCTCGAACAACGATTCTACATCCTGCCCGGCGTCCAGCATAGCCAGAAACTTTGCCATGCTCAGGCTGAACGCATGACCGCCGGCAGCATTCATGTGGGTGAAATCCTTGTGATAGTCAGGCTCTTTGTTCTCAAACAGCTCTGACTTTGCAAGGTTAAAGTCATAATAGGAAGCCCCATACTGTGCTGCCAGCTGCTTGAAGTAGGCGTAGTCGTCAAAATACGTCTCGTAGCTCACGACGTCCAGCGTGGTCTTGGGCGCACTGATGAGCAAAAGGCGCGTGCCGCTCTCCTGACAGAGCTGCAGCATGGAGGTCAGCTCCTCAATGTGCTGCGCGCTAAAGTCGTGGGCGTTCTGGCTCCAGGTGTTCTCCGTGCCGACAGTGTCAAAGTTGATGACCGCGGTATCCTCCGGCTGGGCATGGGCCGCACCGCGCCGGTGCGGCAGACGATTCAGTACGGCATTCCATTTCTGTTGGATCGTAGCGGGCCAATCGGTGGGCCAGCTGCCGCTCTGCCAGGGAAAAAGCGCATTCAGGGAATCTGCACCTGTAAAGTTATCACGGCTGGTCATGTAGCGCAGCAGGTCAGCGGGCTTATCCTTCCAGGAATCCGTCTGCAGCTCTGCATATAAAAAAGCCTTTTGGGCTTTGGCATAGGGTTTGCCTGTCATGTTGGTCAGATCCATGACAAGGATCACATACCGGGGAGAATGCTCCCGAAGCAGGGTCTCCAGCGCGATCTGCGACATATCCAAGCTTTGGGCGTTTGTTGCCATCAGTGCAACGGTCTCCCCTGTTGCGGCGGCGAGTTCTTCTTCGGGCAAGGCGCAGGATGCCAGCGAAGAGCCAATGACGGCAATGTCAATGGACTGCTTTTGGTGGTAGCTGCGCCACATGTCAAGGCTGGAACCGTTATCGGGCGGCATAAAGCCGCAGAAAATCAGATTTATAATCAGAAAAATCGCGGTGAACGCTGCGATTTTGGCTATGTGCTTCAAAAGATACGCTCCTAAAACAGACAAATAAAGGAAAATGTCCAAAAACAGTAAACACAACTATTATACATCAATTGGAACTTCCCTGCAATGGTGATTTGCTGACAAAGATAAGATTTTACAATTGTGCAAAAAACCGCGTTTCTTCGTGAAACGCGGCTCTATACAATCAGCCTAAAAGCTGCTTGGCCAAATCAGCGCTGGCCTTGGCATCCTTGCAGTAGTAGTCGGCACCGATGTCCCGGGCGTAGTCGGGCGTCAGCACCGCGCCGCCGACCATGACCTTGCAGTCAAGGTGCGCGGCATGCAGGGCCTCGATCGTGGCCTGCATATTGGGGACGGTGGTCGTCATCAGGGCCGACAGGCCGACGAGCTTTGCACCGGTCTGGCGCACGGCCTCTACGACACGCTCGGGGTCAACGTCGCGCCCGAGGTCGAGCACGTCATAGCCGTAGTTTTCGAGGATGACACGGACAATGTTCTTGCCGATGTCATGCACGTCGCCCTTGACTGTGGCAATGACGATCTTGCCCTTGCTGCCCTGCGCCTGGCCGGAGGCGGCAATTTTGGCCTTGATAGCCTCGAACGCAGCCTGCGCGGCGGTGGCGGCCTGCAAAAGCTGCGGCAGGAATACCGTGCCTTTCTCAAAGCCATCGCCCACGGCGTCCAGTGCGGGGATCAGCGAGACATTCACTACGTCCAGCGGTTCGCGCATTGTCAGCGCGGCGTCCGCGGCGGCGCGGGCCTCGGCCTTCAGACCGCGGCGCACAGCCTCAAACAGGGCGTCCCCGCCCGGTGCGGCGGCGCCGACCTCGGCCACGGTGGCGGCGGACTTGCTCGTCTGCGTCGTCTGGATCTGCACATCGGCATAGGCGGCAACGTAGTCGGTGCTCTGTAAATCCTGCGAGGTCAGCACGCGGTAGGCGCGCACGGCAGCCATCATTTCCGGCGTGTTGGGATTCATGATGGCAAGGTCGAGCCCGGCAGACATGGCCATCGTCAAAAACGTTGTGTTCAGGTAGCCGCGGCACGGCAGGCCGAAGCTGATGTTCGACACGCCCAGCACAGTGCGCACGCCCAGCTCACGCTTGCAGCGGGACAGAGCCTCCAGCGTCTGGACGGCACCCTCCTGCTGGGCGCTGGCGGTCAGCGTCAGGCAGTCAATGTAGATGTCCTCATTCGGGATACCGGTGGCGTTGGCAGCGGCGACAATGCGTTGAGCAATCGCAAAGCGGCCTTCGGCTGTCGGCGGGATACCTCCCTTGTCCAGCGCCAGGCCGACGACGGCGGCGCCGTACTTTTTGCAGAGCGGCAGAATCTTTTCCAGCGTCTCCGGCTCACCGTTGACCGAGTTGACGATGGGCTTGCCGTTGTAGATGCGCAGCGCACGGGACAGGGCCTCTGGATTCGAGGAGTCGAGCTGCAGCGGCAGGTCGGTGACGGCCTGCAGATCCTTGACAAGCTGCTCCAGCGTGGCGGCCTCGTCGATGCCGGGCAGGCCCGCGTTGACGTCGAGCACCTGCGCACCGGCCTCGGCCTGGGCCACAGCCTGCGTGCAGGGGTAGGCGCTGTCGCCGTCCCGCAGGGCCTGCTGCAGCCGCTTTTTGCCGGTGGGATTGATGCGCTCCCCCACCACAGTGATGCCGTTGACCTCCACAAAGCGGACCGGCGTGCACAGACAGCTGCGGCGGATGGGAATCTTGTCAGCCGGGGTCAGCGGGCTGAAGGTCTCATGCAGCCTGGCGATAAACGCGGGCGTCGTGCCGCAGCAGCCGCCGACCATCGAAACACCGATGGCGGCGTACTCCTTCATCTCGGCGGCAAATTCATCCGGGTCGAGATTGTAGCTGCCGTCGGGGTTCGGCAGACCGGCGTTCGGCTTGACAAAGACCGGAACACCCGCGGGCACGCTGCGGCAGAGGCGCTGCGCGAAGGGCAGAATCTCCTTGGGGCCGAGCGAGCAGTTGATGCCCACGGCGTCCGCGCCGAGACCCGCTGCCGTGACAGCGTAGCTTTCGACGGTGCAGCCTGTGAAGGTGCGCCCGCGGCTCTCAAAGCTCATTGAGGTGAAAACAGGCAGATCACAGTTTTCCCTGGCGGCGAGGATGGCGGCCTTCAGCTCATACAGATCGGTCATCGTCTCCAAAAAGACGAGGTCAGCCCCTGCCGCCGCACCGGCGCGGATGACCTGTGCAAACTCATTGTAGGCATCCTCAAACGCCAGCGTACCCGCGGGGACGAGCAGCTCACCCAGAGGGCCGATGTCCAGCGCCACACACGCGCCGGTGGTCTCGGCGGCCTTGCGCGCACAGGCGATGGAAGCGGAAACGACCTCCTCCACCGTGTGGCCGCAGCCGGTCAGCTTCTTGGCGTTGGCACCAAAGGTATTTGCCAGCAGAATATCCGCGCCCGCGTTGGCGTAGTCAGTGTGGATGGCCGTTAAAACCTCCGGCATTTCCAGCGCGGCGAGCTCGGGCTTCTGCCCGGGCTGCAGACCGCGTGCCTGCAGCTGGGTGCCCATGCCGCCGTCCAGAAAAACAAACCGCTTGCGGTCAAAAACTTCACGAATCTGCATACGCTTCTCCCCTATCAGTCTTGTGTGAAACAGGTCGTGCCGCGCTTGCGGAACGAGCAGGTCTCCTTTAAATGGCAGGTCGCACAGCCTGCGCGGGTGCCGGTCACGGGATGGTCGGCAATGCCTAAAATGGCGGTGGTACTCTTGCGGGGGGTCAAAAGGTGCTGGGGCGTCACGGCCAGGCCGCAGCCGCGCACCGTGTCCGCCGCAAGGCAGAGCGCGTCGTTTAGCTCCAGCGGGCAGTCACCGTAGCCCGGCGCGTAGCGCCCGGTCATAAAGACGCCCTGCGCCTCGATTTGAGCGCGTATTTCGTTCTCCAGTTCGTCACAGACCTGTTCCAAAAGCACTGAGGCCAGCGCGTCCGCTGCGGCGGCCAGGGCAATGTCAGTCAGTTCCATGCGGCGCAAAAGCTTGTCCACCTCGGCCCCGAGGGTCGCTGCCAGCAGAAGGACCTCGTCGCAGCCCTGCAGATGGCGCGTCAGGTCACTGCCGCAGTTTTCCAGCGGCAGGGCGGTACGCGGCAGACGGCGGTACACCGCACGCGGCGCAGCAGCGGTCAGCACGGTCTGCTCGGCCTTGTCCAGCAGGGCCGCGGTGGCGGCATCGGGCGTCCAACCGGACGCGCCCATGTAGCGCAGCGCCGTGGCGCGGTCAATGGCGGCGGGCTTGCGGCGCTCCATTACAGCAGATCCCTGATGCCGTCGTAGACCTTCGCGGCCACGGCGGCGTCATTCATTGCGTACAGGTGGATGCCGTCTGCGCCGCCCTCAATGAGGTCGCGCAGCTGCCTGACGGCGTAGTCGATACCGGCATCGTACAGGCTGGCCGGGTCGTCCTGATAGCGGGAGATCATGCGGGTGAACTCGGACGGCAGGCTGGCCGAAGAAAGCGAAACGGTTCGCTCGATCTGGCTGCGCTTGACGATGGGCATGACACCGGCAGAAACCGGCAGCGTGATGCCTGCGCGGCGTGCCAGATTCAGAAAGCGGTAAAAGTGCATGTTGTCAAAGAAAAGCTGGGTCAGCAGGTGCTCGGCACCGGCGGCCTGCTTGATGCGCAGGTTCTCAACGTCATGCAGCAGGCTGTCGGCCTCGGGGTGGCCCTCCGGGTAGCAGGCACCGTGAACGGAAAATCCCGGCTTCTTCCATTTGATAAAGGACGTCAGGTCGCTGGCGTGTTTGAAGTCGGGGCTCTCCGGGCGGGACGGGCTGCGGTCCCCGCGCAGGGCCAGCACATCCCGGACGCCGACAGATTCCAGCTGATCCAAAATCTCCGCTGCACGGGTCTCGTCGTTGCCCATGCAGATCAGGTGCGCCAGCGTGGGGACATGCAGCTCGTTCTGAATGTAGTCGGCCACCTCCGCGGTGGAGACGCCGCCCGCAGAGCCGCCCGCACCGAAGGTGACGCTGATGAAGCCGGGGTCCATGGCCTGCATCTGGCGCAGGGTGTCCTTGAGCTTATCCATCTGGGTGGTCTGTTTCGGCGGGAAGCATTCGATAGAGAAAACGCAGCGCTTGGCTTTGAACTGTTCCGTAATCGTCATTTTCTACTCCTTATTTTACGCCGCAAAATCGGCGGAGTCCGCGGAAGTTTCCACGTTGAGGGTGTTGTTCTGCCAGATGAAGGTGAGGCTGCCCTCCAGGTCAGTGCGCCATACCTCGGCACCGACCTCTGCGCAATTTTGCAGGGCAGCGCGGTGCGGATGGCCGTAATCGTTGTGCAGCCCGCAGCTGACGGCCACGGCCTCGGGCCGGACTGCCTGCATAAAGGTCAGGCTGTTGGAGGTGTAGGACCCGTGATGCCCCGCCTTGAAAAGAGTGGCATGCAGGGTCGGGCCGTAGGTATCGACCAGGCGCTGCTCGGCGTCTGCCTCTGCGTCGCCGGTATCGAGAAAGCGGAAATCGCCCGCCGTGAACAGCGTGCAGAGCGAGGCATCGTTGACGCTGTCGGCATCCTCGCTGCCGCCCTGCAAAATTTGCAGCGTGCCGCTGCCAAGCGGGTATTCCTCCCCGGCTTCTGCTGTGAGAATTTCTGCTCCGCTGTCGGCGGCCAGCTCTGCGAGATGGCGCGGCCAGTCGGCGGTCTCATCCGTCGTGGGCTGCCACAGCGGCAGCAGCAGGGTCTTGACCGGGAGGGTGCGCAGCACCGTGCGGGCGTTGCCGGTGTGGTCTGCGTGGGGATGGGTCAGCACAAGATAGTCAAGCGACGGCACACCCAGCACGTCCAGGTCATAGAGCAGCGCGTCCTCAGCCTCGGCAGGACCGGTGTCAATCAGGCAGTACGCGCCGTCCTGACAAAGCAGCACAGCATCGCCCTGCCCGACATCCAGCACATACACGACGGTACTGCCGTCCGCAGTCTGCGGAGCGCTTTCCTCGGTTTGGAGCGGCACGCCGAGCGCGGCGCGCAGCTGCTGCCAGCCGGGAACACTGCCCCTGCCACCCAAAAGCTGGACGACGAACGCGGCAAGCACCAGCAGGCAGATGGTAACCGCCGCGGCCAGACGGGCAAAGCGCTTACCCGTCATACTGGCCGTTCAGCTTGCGCTCCTCCCACTCGGCCTTGGTCACAAGCACGGCGCGGGGCTTGGCACCCTCATAGGGGCCGATGATCTTTTCCTGCTCCATCTGGTCCATGATGCGGGCGGCGCGGGCGTAGCCCAGCTTGCAGCGGCGCTGCAAAAGGCTGGTGCTGGCCTGTCCGGCCTCAATAACGCACTCAACGGCCTGCTCAAACATGGCGTCCAATGCACCGCCGCCGTCTCCGTCATCGTCGCCGCCCTTCTTGCTGCCCTTTTCGGCAACGGCGCGGCGCTCCATTTCGGCAATCATTTCTTCATCGTACTGGGCGGTGGAGGTGGACTTGATAAAGCTCAGCACCGCGCCGATCTCCTCATCGGTCACAAAGGTACCCTGCACACGCACGGGCTTGGACGCACCGACGGGCAGGAAGAGCATATCACCGTTGCCCAGCAGCTTTTCGGCACCGCCGCTGTCCAGAATGGTGCGGCTGTCGATCTGGCTGGAAACGGCAAAGGCGATACGGCTGGGGATGTTGGCCTTAATAAGGCCGGTGATGACGTCCACGCTGGGGCGCTGGGTCGCAACGATCAGGTGGATGCCGGCGGCGCGGGCCTTCTGCGCGATGCGGCAGATATAGTCCTCGACCTCCTTGCCCGCGACCATCATCAGGTCGGCCAGCTCGTCAATGACGATGGCGATATAGGGCAGGTGCTCCATGCCGGTCTGGGCGGCCAGCTTGTTGTAGGCTTTGATCTCGCGGACGTTGTTCTCGGCAAAGAGCTTGTAGCGGCGCTCCATCTCGGCCACGCTGGCACCCAGCGCACCGGCAGCCTTGCGCGGCTCGGTGACGACGGGCATCAGCAGGTGCGGAATGCCGTTGTACTCGGCCAGCTCGACAACTTTCGGGTCGATCAGAATGAGCTTGACATCCTCGGGGCCGGAGCGGAACAGGAAGCTGATGATAATGGAGTTGACGCAGACGGATTTACCGCTGCCGGTGGAACCGGCAATCAGCAGGTGAGGCATCTTGCAGAGATCCGCGACCTGCGCCGTACCGGCAATGTCCTTGCCGAGGGCCATCGTCAGCGGGCTGCGCATGTTGATATAATTCTGGGATTCAAAGACTGCGCGGATGTTGACGGTGGAGCGGATCTTGTTCGGAACCTCGATGCCGACGGCGGGCTTGCCGGGGATGGGCGCTTCGATGCGCACACCCGCGGTGGCCAGGTTCAGGGCGATGTCGTCGGCTAGGCTTGTGATGCGGCTGACCTTGATACCGGCCTGGGGCTGCAGCTCATACCGGGTGACGGACGGGCCGCGGCAGATGTCGAGCATCGTCGTCTTGACGCCGAAGCTGTCCAGCGTGTTGACCAGAATGTCCGCGTTTTTCTTCATTTCGCGGGCGGCCCCGGCCTCGTCGTCGGGGCGCGTGGCGTTAAAGAGATTCAGCGACGGATAGCAGTAGGGCTCCGGCGGCTGCTCCTCCGAGGTGGGCAGACGCATGGCGTTGGGGTCGGCCTTGGCCGCACAGGGCGGCGTATGGATGGGCGCACCGGCAGAGTTGCCGACAGCGGTGCTGACCTGCACGCGGGCAGCCTCCCCCTTCCGGGGCACAGTGAAGCTGCTCTGGGTCGTTTCCGCCGCAGGGCGGGTCATGGCAGGGGCAGACTGGTACGGCTGCTGGGCGGCAGCCGGTGCGGCGGTGTAGGGATCGGCTGCCGGGGCCGGAGCCTCGACAACAGGCTGGGCAGGGGCGGCGGGTGTCTCGGCCAGCATATCATCCAGCATTTCGGAGACAGAGCGCCCGGACTGCCAGGCAGCGCTGACCGCACTGCCGGTATCGCTGAAGCTGCCGCCCAGTGTCGGGATCGGTGCGGAAACAGCGGGGGCCTCCGGTGCGGCGGGCACAGCTGCGGGGGCGGGCGTACCCAGCGGCGCAGCGTCTGCGGCCATTTGTGCAGCAAGGTCAGCCGGAGAAAGGACCATCGTATCGCCCTGCACACGGCCTGTCATATCCAGCTGCGGCAGCTCGACAGGGATCGGCTCTGGCTCGTCCTCCACGGGAATGAGAGGCGTGTCAAATTTAGGCTCCTGCGGGACAGGCGTCAGCGGGGTCTCAAACTCGGTAGGCTGCGGCAGGTCCAGCGTTGTCTCGGCACTGACCTCCTGCGGCGTGTAGTAAGGCGCGTGGCCGCTGACAGCGCGGTTAATGAGCGCATCCAACTCGTCCTGCGGCGCGGGGGACGCCTGTGCAGCGGGCGCGGGCGTGACCGGGGTCAGCGGGGTACTGTACACCGGCGCGGCAGGCTCTGAGGAAGGCTGCAATTGCAGCTCAAAATCCTCCTTCGGTGCGGGAGCAGGCTGGGGCTGGGTGTGGCGCAGTGTGCTGTTAGCCCGGTTGGACAGCGGATCCATACCGAACGTGCCGCCCGGGCCGATGCTGACCGGCTCCAGCGGGTCAGCGCTGACGGCCTTTTGGCGGGCACTTTCCCCTGCACTGGGGCCAAGATCCACGTCAAACGACGGATGGGTCTGGGCGGCGGGCTTGGCGGCAAACGGTGCCTCGGGCACAGCAGGTGCCACGGGGGGCGTGTAGGCGGCCTGCCGCTGCGGGGCGGGCGGGGTCTGCTTCGGGAAACGGCTCGTGTCCGCGATGACGTCGTAAACCGGATGGTGCGGGCGGCTGCTGTCCGGCAGCGCACCGGTCAGATTCTCGACGCTCTCCTCCTCGGGCTCCTGGTCAAACAGGCGGGTGTCGTAGGCGGTCTCGGCTGCGGCGCGCTCCTCGCGCTTGGCCTGCAGGATCTTGTACTGGCCGTCTACAAACAGAACGACGTCCGCGGGGGTGATGGCAAAGAAGAACATCAGCCCCAGCAGGAAGATGAGCAGCATGATAATGTTGGAGGCGGGACGCCCGAACAGCGCCAGCAGCGTGGCACCGATGGGCGCACCGAGGACGCCGCCCTCCCAGAAGTAGGTGCCGCCGCGGGTAAAGAGCATCTTGACGATCTCCCCGACCTTGAGGTTCTCAATATTGAGCTTGGAGAAGATGACCGGCACGCTGGCGCAGAGCACGCCCATCAGCGATACTTTGCCCGCAAACAGCGCGACGCGGTAGCCGGTGGCCAGCAGGTAGGCCAGGTACAGCAGGAACGGTCCGACCAGATAGGTCGTGATACCGAAAACGCCAAAGTACCAGCTGCGCAGCGTGCGCCAAAGATTCTGCCCGGGCACAAGCACGAGCGCAACGCAAAGCAGACCCAGCCCCACCAGCAGGATGCTGCGGGCCAGGTTCGGGGTCTCGGCGCGGCGCTGGGCACGGCGGGACGGCTGACGGCTGCGGGAGGCCGCACTGCTGCGCGCGGATGCGGAGCGCCCGGTGCTGCTGCGGCCTGCGCCGCGGGAGGAGGCTGTGCTCTTTTTGCCGGAGGAGTTCTTTGTTGATTTTTTACCGGAACGAGATTGTGCCATGTTACAGTGTTTCCCTCTCTTATTTCTCTGAACGCTTCTTTATATATATGTAGTCTGTACAGGTACAGGACGGTAAGGACATACGACTTTTATTTTAGCACGATTTCCAGGGATTGTAAAGAAAAATGCCCGCGGTGCCGGGTTACAAAAAAATAAATCCCCGCCCTGAGGGATGGGCGGGGATTTACAAGAAAGGAGGAGAAGAACACATGAAAATGTGATAAAGCTATTTGACTTGGGGTTCATTTAGCTTGCAACTAAATTGTAACTGTTTTGTCACCAAATGTCAATAGCAAATTGTAAATCTTTTGTCATTTTTCAATTTGTTCACAAATTGGCAGGCGCAGCTCCGCACAGCCGCCGGGCGTGTTGGACAGGCGCAGCGTGCCACTGTGTGAAAGCGCGACCCTGCGTGCAAAATACAGCCCAAAGCCCTGGTGGGCTGTGTCACTGCGGGCAGCTTCTGTATAAAGCAGCTCCCCCGCTTTGGCGAGGGCCTCGGCAGTGAAGCCGGGGCCGGTATCGGTCACACGCAGGATGAAATCCTGTTTCTCTTTTGTAACCAACAGTGTGACAGTGCCGCCGCGGGGCGTATAGCGCACGGCGTTGTCCAGCAGGTTTTCGGCAGCCCGGAGCAGGTCGCACTGCGCCGCGCACAGTGTCCCCTGCCACTGCTCGTTCAGTATAAGCTGCACCCCGGCAGGTGCGCAGAGGGCGCGGGCTGTTTCCGCCAATTCACAGACAAGGGTGTGACTGGGAAAGGTTTCCCCTGTGGCGGGCGGTGCACAGGCGGTGCGCAGGGCGGCCAGATATTGCTGGGCACGGTCCGTTCCACGCAGGATGGCTTCGACCTGTGTCTGCTGGTCGGCGGACAGAGCATCCTCGGCCAGCAGGTCTGCGTTGCCCTGAATGATGGACAGCGGCGTTTTCAAGTCATGCGTCAGCGCGGCGATCTGCTCGGCGCGCTGCTGCTCCATCCGCCATTGGCTTTGCAGGCTGTCGGTCAGCTCTCGGCCCATCGTCTGCATGGCATGCAGCGTGGCGGAAAACTCTCGCAGACGCGCGCCGTATGCGTCAATGCGCTCGGGCTGCTGCGCAGCGATGGCATCCACCGCGCGGTGCAAACAGGCGGTCTCGGCGGCAAAGACCCGCACGGTGCAGTGGGTCTGCCAGCCCAGCCAAACGAGGATGAGCGCCGCCAGCAGCACAAAATAGCAGGTCTGGAATTCCGGCAGCGTGTCCCGCAGGGCCGGGTCGGCGTAGGGCGTAGCATAGTCGTACTGCAAAAGGCAAAAGCTTCCGTCAGCCATTTTGACATCGTACTGGTACTGCGTATACCCCAGATTGCCGCTGCCGCCATGGAAGGTGTTGAGGGCGATTTTCAGCTGACGGGCGGTCATGTTGGTCTGCAGCACCGTGCCATCCTGCACCACAGCCCAGCGGCACAGGTCGCTGATTTGGTTGGAATCAAATGTTTCTGCGGTCACGGCGGCTACGGTCTCCCGGGCCTCGGCACAGGCCTGCGCAGACGCCACGGCAGGCAGCAGAAAACCGATGTTTATCAGCTGCATAAAAATGACCCACCAGAGTACCAGAATCAGCGCACACCCGCAGCCGCACAGAAGAAGATACCGCAGCAACACGGTGCGCAGACTGGTCAGTTTTCGTTTTGCCATTGGTAGCCTACTCCCCATATCGTTTGCAGCACCTCCCCTGCCCCGGCCGAGCGCAGTTTGGCGCGGATGTTCTTGATGTGCTGGGTGATGGCCGTGTCATCCGCTGTACCGTCGTAACCGAACACCGCTTCGTAAATTTGTTCTTTGGAAAAGGTCTGCCCTGCATGGAGGGCCAGCAGCTCACAGATGGCGTACTCGGATTTTGTCAGGTGTAAAGGCGTGCCGCCAACGCCGGCTTCTTTGGTAGAAAGGTCCAGCGTCACCCCGCCGCGGGTGATCTTATGGGACGGCGTGCGGTTCTGCCGCCGCAGGTGGGCGGCAACCCGCGCACGCAGCTCGGCCACGCGGAACGGCTTGGTCAGGTAATCGTCCGCACCAAGACCGAGACCGGTCAGCACCGACGGCTCATCGGTGCGGGCCGTCAGAAACAGAATCGGCGCGTCCGTCTCGGCGCGAATGCGGCGGCAGACGGCAAAGCCATCCTCGCCGGGCATCATCACATCCAGCAGGATGCAGTCTGCCCAGCGGCAGAGCGTATCGGTCAGCTGTGTGCCGGAGGTCCGCGTTTCTACGGTGTGACCGTCACGCTCCAGCGCGGTTTTCAGCAGTGCGCAGAGGTCGTGGTCATCGTCAACTGCCAGAATGTGTGCCATAAGCTCTCCTTACCGCGTAAGTGTGTAGACAAGGCAGGATGCCCCGTAGAGAAGATAAATGTGTGCCGGGTAGAACCAGTAGAACAGCTGCTTGTGGCCGCTGCCGCGCTGGCCGTTGTACAGCGCCATGCCGATAACGGCAAAGACGCCGAGCCACTCATAGTAGACTGTGAACATCTGGGAAAAGGCGAAATCCGGCAGGCTGTGAACCTGCAGATAGACCAGCACAAAATCACACAGGAAGGTTATGGCCGCCCAGACGGTCAGCTGCAGGCGCTTGTGGTTATACAGCGCATACAGCACGATGCCCCCGGCCAGAAAAGACCAGCCGCCGTCGGTGATGGATGTCAACAAAGGCAGCGGCGCGGTGATGACCCACGCCAACACGGCAGAGCCGATCGGTGCGTCCTGAATTTTGGGAAAAAGCGTCAGTAGCGCTACGATGCAAATCGGCCAGAGGATCGGCATGGCAGCAGCCAGTGCGCCCCGCACAAAGCGGCGCTGGCGCAGCCAGTCGATGCCCTGCCAGATGATGCAGAGCAGCATCAGATCCTGAAAAATGGCATTCATCGGGTAGAAGCCGTCACCCCGGCGGAAGGCCCCTGCATAGATCATAAAAAATTCCACAGTGCCCATCGCAGTACCGATGGCCCAGATACGCAGGAAGTAGCGCCTGCGGTCATGGGTATGGGCGAAGCCCTCCACGGTGCAGAACAGAAACAGCGGCGCAGACAGCCGCGCCAGCATGCTGAACCATTCCGGCACAACGCCCGTAAATTCAAAAAAGTAGTGAATGTGATCCATCACCATGAGCACCAGCGCAATGGTTTTGAGCGCCGTGCCGGTCAGGCCGAATTTTTGCTTTGTCATAATAATAACCCCTTTCATTGTTGCTGTAAACAGTGTAACAGGGGTTTATGTAGAAATTATAAGTGTTTGAAAATCAGCTGTGCCTCAAAGGCAGATTTGCCTTCCCGTTCGCCTTCAAAATAGAAGGTGTCCTCTGCCAGTTTGGCACGGCGCAGGGTGAAGCTCTCGCCGCGGGGTACCTCGCGGTGGTAGCTGATGATGAAATCCGAAATCTGCGCACTGTCCCAGACCTGCCACGGTACGACGTCGCAGACAATGTCGGCATAGCGGGTGTTGTTGAGGTGGCCGTTCATGTCACAGCGGGAGTAGGCCGCGGTCTGCGTGCCCAGCGTCTCGCAGTCCTCGGGCGCAACGCGGGGCAGGCGCATCGGCAGCTCAAGGGGCACATCCTCGGCCCACTGGTCGGCAAACTGCTCCGGGTGCTTGCGCAGGATCATACGCTTTTCGGTATCAATGAGTACCCAGCGGCTGTCCATTGTGGCGACCTCTGCCCCGTCGGCATCGTAAAAATGGGTGATGCGCTTGTTGACGGCGCGCTTGCAGCGCTCGGGCTGGGTGACAAGGGTCAGTTCCTCGTCCACACGGGGCAGCCGTGTGACGTGCAGGGCCAGCTTGGCCAGCACATAGGCGGTGTGGGTCTTGCGGTACAGGGCATCGTCCAGCCCTACGGCCTCGGCGTGGGCGGTAGCAACCTGCTGGGCATAGCGCAGCAGCGCCCCGAGCTTGACATGGCCGAGATGGTCGCCGTCCGTGCGGTAGACGGTAAATTTTTGGGTGTAGGTTATGAGCTTTTCGGGCATAAGGAAGCCCTCCTTGATGGATTTTGAATTGATTCGCCAAGGAGAGTATAGCACAAATGTTGGAAAAATGCAAAGGCGGGGGCTTTGGGGCTGGCCGTAGGGGCTGATGCTTGCATCGGCCCGCGGGGGGGGGAAGCCCAC